>Ga0181598_1001791_pt1 | contig 20440 bp, 14 predicted proteins | sample 041ome_4_FD_153295 | JGI IMG/M metagenome (GOLD analysis project Ga0181598, IMG submission 153295) | Coastal salt marsh microbial communities from the Groves Creek Marsh, Skidaway Island, Georgia - 041404US metaG (spades assembly) | ecosystem: Environmental > Aquatic > Marine > Intertidal zone >... | reverse complement strand
GTTCGCGAGTAACGGACTTTGCGTCGGTCCAATTTTTGCCGAAGCCATGATGGTTGTCGTTGGATAGTAGCAGGAGTGTTTTCTTTTATTCGTCGTAGGCGTGGTGGTGCTTTTAATAGTGTTTATGATCTTACTCGGCGAAGATGATGATTTTGGTTGCACGGAGTAGTTGTGGTTCGTGAGAAAGTGATGACTCATATATGATGTGAGACGAGCGACTGGAACGTTTTACGAATGAGGAAGAGGAGGATGCTTCCCCCTTTTGCAAAAAAGCAAAATCTTACTAAAAACACACCACACTTTTTCCTCTCTCTCTCTGAGAGGGGCGCGAGAGTAGAAGGACGACGACGACGACGACGGAGAGAGCAGTCGTGCGCCCGCAATAATGTTTTGAAGAAAAATGTCTTCTCCCTTCTTCGTCTTCTTCTTCTTGGTCTTCTTCTTCGGAGGGGGAGGGACGATTCACATCGCGAGAGGAGAGGAAAGCGTGAGTGCGATGACTATTCGAGGAGGAGGAGGAGGAGGAGGAATAAGAAGAAGAAGACCAAAACGGAGAGAAGAAGAGGCGTGCGGATGTGAAATAGGCGTGGAGGAGTACGATGCGCACGAAGAGAGCAACTGGTGGGATACGAGAACGAAGATACCGTTCGCTTCCGCCAAAGACGCTTTGGAGAAGATGTCGTTCAACAACTCCGTATTGGTGATGATGACGAACGCAGGGGAGGTGGATTTACTGGATAATTACTTGTGTTCTTTGCGTTTGTCTGGTTTGAATAAGTACATCGTCTTTGCGACGGACGAGAGGGCGATGAAACATCTGGAGTATCGCGGATACAATGCCGTGGACGGAACGAATATCATTAAGAACAACAACAATAACGCAAAGAAGAAAGAGGGTGATAGCAAGGAAGAAAACGAGGAAGAAGAGGAAAAGATAAAAACGGAGATTAAACTGAGCAGTAAAGACGCTGAATTCGGGCGAAAAGCGTGGAAGCGCCTGACCCAAGCAAAGCTGAAAATTGTTGAGTTTGTCTTGAAGAGCGGCTACGACGCCTTTCTTACCGACGTAGATATCGTCGCGTTTCATAACTTCATGCCAGAGCTTATCAAAACCTCGGAAAAAAATCTCTGGCTGAGAGATGGCCAAGAAGTGAACACTGGTTTCTACTTTATGCGGAAGAAATCGAGTAATTTAAACTTGCTCGAAGCGGCGTTTCAGCGAATCAAAGAAACGCACGGAAGTCACGACGACCAGAAAATAATCAACGCCATCATGAAATCTTCTCAGCGAAAGTTTTTACCCACCCCTGAGTATGCCAACGGATGTTTCATGAAAACCGAAAGCGGTCGAACGGCAGTGGCAAACGGCAAAGTCAAGGCGGTCCACGTCAACTGCGCGCAATCGAAAGTGGTCAAACACAAAATTATGTGTCGACGAGGCCTTTGGTTTTGTCGCCAGCCTCCTACGTCGGCGCACGTCGCGCACGACGGGGGTCAAACGTGCGTAAAACCTGGTGGAACGTACGTAGTAAACGACGAGAGGAAAGTTTAGAGAGTATTTAGATTAGCATTAGATCGTATTAGTTGTGATAGTTTTCTGTAGATTTGTACCATCATCAGTGTGTATTTGATCGAATATTATGTTTCCCTTCCCAGCTCTCAACATTCATTTTTTAGGGTATCCCCAAACATGCCAAAGCGATGAGAAAAACTCAGAACGAGAAGGGCTTCAAAAAACGAAGAAAAACAACATTTCTTTATTCAAAGCGCCGCACACCGGGTGTTGTCTCAGATGCAGTCACAAAGCGTGATGAGCTCGGCGAAACCGACGAACGGGACTCTTTTCGGGTCTCGTCACGACGTTTCTGCTGCCGCGTTAAAGAAGGCCTCAACGAAAGCGCAGCAACAACAAAGCCGTCGTCGTCTTCAACCGATCGATGCGGTTTCGGCTGCTGGAAAAGAGTTCAGAGCCTGGGACGATGCCAAGAACAGCAAGAAAAGAACCGATCTGAAGAAGATCATGATCATCGGTGCGGGACCGATTGTCATTGGACAGGTAATTACGCTCTCTCTTCTCTCCGTCTTCGTCTTCTTCATCGACCCACCGCCCGTGAGAAGCAGCGGTAGGAGGGTTGGTGACGATACGATGATGATGAGTTTTAAAATAGTTTGTCTGTGTTTTTTTGTTTGTTTTTGGTTCAAATTTTCAAACACAACACCAACAAAAATCGCGTCGGTGTCGCGACACGTTGTTTTTCTCTCCTCTCTCTCCCATAAAAAAGGAGAAGAGAGAGAAATGTGGGTGCTGAAAAATATTTTGGTTTTTTTGACTCTTCTCGTATTTTAAACTGACTTTCTCTCTCTACTCTTTCTCTAAGGCGTGCGAGTTTGATTACTCCGGAACGCAAGCGTGTAAAGCGCTTCGAGCGGAAGGGTACGACGTTATTTTAATAAACTCCAACCCGGCGACTATTATGACTGACCCGGAAACAGCGGCGAGAACGTTCATTACGCCAATGACGCCGGAATACGTTGAAAAAATCATCGCCGCTGAAAAGCCAGACGCGGTGTTGCCAACCATGGGTGGGCAAACCGCCTTGAACTTGACCAAAGCCTTGGCAGAGGCTGGTATTTTTGAAAAATACGGCGTGGAGCTCATCGGCGCGAAACTTCCCGCGATTAACAAAGCTGAAGATCGTCAGTTGTTCAAAGATGCAATGACTAAAATTGGATTGAAAACGCCGCAGTCTGGAACTGCGGAAACTTGGGAACAGGCGAAGGAAATTGCTGCGGAAATTGGAACATTGCCTTTGATTATTCGACCGGCGTTCACGTTAGGCGGCTCTGGAGGCGGCATCGCGTACAACATGAAAGAGTTTGAGCAAATCACGAAAGGGGGCTTGGATGCTTCGGCAACCTCGCAAGTCTTGATTGAACAATCTTTACTCGGCTGGAAAGAGTATGAATTAGAGGTCATGCGCGATTTGGCGGACAACGTCGTCATCGTTTGCTCTATCGAGAACTTTGATCCCATGGGCGTGCACACGGGTGATTCGATCACCATCGCCCCGGCGCAAACTTTGACGGATAAGGAATATCAACGGTTGAGAGATGCATCTTTAGCGATTATTCGTGAAATTGGCGTCGAGTGTGGTGGATCGAACGTGCAAATGGCCGTAAACCCGGCTGATGGTGAATTGATGATTATCGAAATGAACCCGCGCGTTTCGAGGTCTTCAGCCTTGGCTTCCAAAGCGACAGGTTTTCCAATCGCCAAGATGGCAGCGAAAATGGCTTTGGGTGCGACCATGGACGGTATTCCGAACGACATTACCATGAAAACGCCAGCTGCGTTTGAACCTTCGATTGATTACGTTGTCACGAAAATTCCTCGATTCGCTTTCGAGAAATTCCCGGGCGCCGAACCGATTTTAACGACTCAAATGAAATCTGTCGGTGAAGCGATGGCCATGGGAAGAACGTGGCAAGAATCATTCAACAAAGCGCTTCGCTCGTTGGAAACTGGCTTATCTGGTTGGGGCTTGAACAAGAACGATGGTTTCATGCAAAACGACCCGGAATTGATTAAAGAACGCTTAGTTGTCCCATCCCCGGAACGCGTCGTCGCCTTGCACGAAGCTTTCATGTCTGGAATGTCCGAGGATGAGATCATTAGACTCACCACGATGGATCCATGGTTTATTCGTCAGCTTGGTGACTTGTACCAAACCGAATGTTGGTTAAAATCTTTGAGCTCCATGGACGATTTGTCCGTGGAAGACTGGACTCAAGTAAAGCGACGAGGATATTCCGATGCGCAAATCTGTAGAGCCTTTCCGGGAACTGTGGAGGCCGATGTTAGACAAAAACGAAAATCTATGGGTGTTGTCGCGGCAATGAAGCGTGTCGATACGTGCGCGGCTGAATTTGAATCAGACACGCCGTACATGTATTCTTCGTACGATGGCAGCTGCGAAGCGAAACCGACGAATGCGCGCAAAATCTTGATTCTTGGTGGTGGACCAAACCGTATTGGTCAAGGTATTGAATTTGACTATTGCTGCTGTCATGCCGCCTTTGCGCTTTCCGATGCCGGCTACGAAACTATCATGTTGAACTCCAACCCGGAGACTGTCTCTACGGATTACGATACTTCCGATCGTTTGTATTTTGAACCACTCACCGTCGAAGATGTCTTGAACGTTTGCGAAGTTGAACGGCCTGAAGGTATTATCGTACAATTTGGCGGTCAAACTCCGCTGTCTTTGGCTACAAAACTCGAAGCTGCTTTGAAGGCGAATCCGATTCAAGCCGCGTCAGGCAATGGCGTGACGCACATTCTCGGCACACCGCCAGATTCGATCGATGCCGCGGAAGATCGAGACCGATGGATGGATATCCTCAAGGAACTCGATATTCGACAACCGGCTGGGGGTGTTTGCGTTGACGAAAGTGAAGCTTTGAGTACAGCAGAACGTGTTGGTTACCCGGTTATGGTTCGTCCGTCTTACGTTCTCGGTGGACGTGCGATGGAAGTTGTTTCCACACCATCGCAGTTGAAGAGATATTTGAGCACAGCTGTTGAAGTCGATCCGGAACGCCCAGTTTTGGTCGATAAATATCTCGACCAAGCGACGGAATTGGATGTTGATGCTTTGTGTGATTCTTTTGGCAACGTCGTTATCGGTGGTATCATGGAACATATCGAGCAAGCTGGGGTGCATTCTGGTGATTCTGCCTGCTCTTTGCCGACCCAAACGGTTCCGGAATCGGCTTTAGCGACGATTCGTGAGTGGACACCGAAACTTGCTCGACGTTTAGGTGTCGTCGGATTATTGAATATGCAATATGCGGTTATGCCAGATGGCACGCCGTACATTATTGAAGCGAATCCGAGAGCTTCGAGAACGGTTCCATTTGTTTCGAAGGCGATTGGACATCCGTTGGCGAAATATGCCTCGTTAGTTATGGCCGGTCAATCGCTGGAGGAGATTGGGTTTATGCAAGAACCGATCACGAAGCACATTTCTGTTAAAGAAGCTGTATTACCATTCGACAAATTTCTAGGGTGCGACACGTTGTTAGGACCTGAGATGAGATCAACCGGTGAGGTTATGGGCATTGACTTTGATTTTGAGCGCGCGTACTGCAAGGCTCAAATCGCTGCCGGACAAAAGTTGCCAAAGTCTGGAAAGGTGTTCATCTCCGTCAAAAATTCGGACAAAGAAGCTATGGTCCCGGTCGCTAAAAATCTTGTAGACATGGGGTTCGAAATTTTGTCAACGGGCGGAACTGCTACCACTTTAGAAAGCGCTGGCATCAAGGTGACAAAAGTGAAGAAGATTCACGAAGGTCGACCAAACATTGGTGATATCTTGCGTGACGGTGATTTGAAGTTGATGTTTGTCACGTCTTCTGGTGACGCGAACGATTTAACAGACGGCCGCGAGTTGAGAAGAACCGCTGTTGGCTTGAAAGTTCCTATTTGCACGACTGTCGCTGGTATTAAAGCAACCGCAGGCTCCTTGAAAATCTTACAAGAAGGAAACTTACAAATGCAAGCCTTGCAAGATTTTTTCTAGATCCAAAAAATATTTAAATATCTGAAGTTCATATCGATTCTAAATACTAAGTAATGATGATAAAAGTATACACTACTAACTCCGCACATCTTCCCTCTCAGCATGCTTTCATCTCTTCTTCTTCTTCGCATTCTTCGCGTCTTCTCGAATTTGCTCGAAACGCGGTCGTTGTTCAAATACTCGCGAGGATTCTTTGGCTCCTACTGACGCACTTCGTCCATTTGTGGAAGGACGATTCTTCATTTCTCTATATTTTGCGATTAAATCTTCTCTCAAAACTGCCATGTCGTGTTGTCTTTTCAATCCAATGATTGGACCTTGACGCGACCTCGTCGCTTTTTTCTTTTTCATGTTGGAGTTTGCATTGAACATGAGGTCAGCGAAAATTTTAGATTGACGATTTCCAGCGCCTCCATTTATACCATTTTTTGCACCACCACCACCACCTTTCCTCTTTATGGTAATTTGCGGCGGTGCCTCTGCAACTTCTCCGAACTTAGGCAGTTCTTTGACTATGCCGAGAAACTTTTCCTTTTCTTCTTCCTCTATCCTTGCTTGCGCTCGTTGTTCCTTCTTCCTCTCGCGAAGCGATTTATACTTAGTCTTCTTCGTTTTCTTTATCTTTTTGCCTTCTTCTCCGAGGATGTCTTCGTCGAACAATTGACCCTTTTCACCTTTATCGGGCATGTTCCTCCTTCGAATTTCTTCTCCCACGTCTTCACTATCATCATCGCCGCTAAAACTACTACTACTGTTACCGCCGTCGTCGTCATCGTTTCTTTCGCTTTCTCTCTTTTCTTCTTCTTCTTCTTCTTCTTCTTCTTCTTCTTCTTCTTCTGTATCGTCGTCCTTGTCGTCCCTATCGTTCGTCTTCTGAGTTGTCTTTGAAGCCGGCAGTGCTTCTACATCATCCTGAACGCCCGCATATTCTCTCGCATTCGCGAAATCTTCGTCGTAAAAGCCTTCGTATTTCTTTTCGTCCTCGTCTTTCTTCCGTTCTTTCTTCTTCGTCTTATTTTCGTTCCTGTTATTGTTGTTCCTGTTATTCTTTCCATTCTTACCCTCCTCGTCGTCTTCGACCGCTGCCACTAAATCGTCCACGTTCAGTCCGTTTTCTCTTCTTTTCTTGATTTCTTGTCTCATCTGTCTCTTTTTAATCTCCTCTTGCGCGCGCATAAACCTCTTGAAAGACGACGGCGCTTCCAACATGGTGTCCGCTTTCAAAGCTTTTTCCACGTAAGAGACGTCGTGCTCTCGAAACGTGTTGTTCTTCTTATCGTACGTCCTGCCCTCTTTCAGCGCTTTCTGCCGTCGCCGTTGCGCCCTTTACCTCGCTCGCCGGTGCCCATCGTGTGTGTGTTCTGTTTCTTCTTCTTCTTCTTATATCGCGCGCGTCGTCGTCGTCGTCGTCGCGTCAAAGTTTGTGTCGGCTGAAGCGATGAATTTTTGTAACAAACTCTCATGCATGAAAAAAGCTTGCTCTTCATCAAATTTCCAAAAGAGAACAGCACTTTTGCGTACTCTACATTATTATTTATTGATATGGCACCTCCTTCGATAGACCCACTGGTGGACCAACCGATGAGCTCGGGGAGAAAGGAAGTCTCCTTATCCGCCTTTGCGTTTCTCTTTTCGGAAATCGTCCAATACCATTTGCAACGCGTCTCGGACACGAACGAATTAGAGTTGAAGTTGGAAGAAGCGGGCGCACACGTCGGAAGACGAGTGTTAGAGTTACTCGCGTACAGAGAGAAACCAACGAGAAGAGAGACGAGATTGAATGGAATCTTGACGTTCATACAGAACAACGTGTGGAAGAACCTGTTTGGACGCTCGGCGGATTCGTTGGAAATATATAACGACGACGAGTACATGATTTCAGATCGAGACGTTTTAGTGAACAGATTCATATCGGTGCCGAAAGATTATCAAGGGATGAATTGCGCGAGTTTTGTCGCCGGAGTGGTGAAAGGGTGCTTAGAAAGTGCCGGGTTTGACGCGCAAGTGTCGGCGTATGACGCACCGACCGCGGATGATGGGCACTATTCAGTGGCGAGAACAAACTTTTTAGTGAAAGTAGACGCAAACGTTCTCGAACGCGAGCAAAGTTTTTAGACATAAATGATGGTTCAAATCTTTAGAGTAAACGTAGACGTAGCATATTAACATATAGTGTAATGCATAGTAGTAATTATAGCAGTAGTATATTTCATTCTAATCAATCTAATTGGTCGATGGCCCAATTGAGATGTGCACGGAATTGCATCGCAGCCGGATAACTCATGTCTCTCGGGACACCGACTCGTTCTCTCAAGTAGCGCAGGCACTTTGCGATTTCTTTGTCCTTCTTCGGTTCTGACGGTTGTAGTGGCTCAGCCGAGCCGTCAAGCATAGCGTCGGCGACGATTCGCAACCATGCATCGACCGAGTCCACGTATTTCTCGTTTGGAACTGCGTATGGATCCGCAAGCGGTGCCTGAAATTGTTTCCTTCCTGCTTCGCCGGCGCCGCGACAGGCAAATCTGGCGACATTTTTCGAATTAGATATGAGTTTATACGCAGCTTCATGTCGGGCTTCTTCTTCTTTCCCAACATCGCACGCGTTAATAGGTTCCAAAGAATTCGTATTCAATTGAATCGGGAGTCTCCAACTATCTCCTTCTCCGTTGATGATGCGCATCGCTTCTTTGACTTCAGCCGTGTTGTCGTCGTAACCAGGTCCATATTGCGGCGGAATGTTCATCACATGCGTGTAATAATCCGATTTCGTGGCTCTATATTCTGGGATCTCCTCAAACGCTTGAAACCATCGTTCGATGTTTTTCCATCTGCTATTTCCTCGCAAGTTTAGCCCTTTCCAATATACACACGAAGCGTTCATTCTCTCCACGTGACTGACAAACTGTAAATCTACGAGACTCGGATGTTCTTGATTTTCCAAAAACCACGGTCCGGCAGTAACTCCCAGCGCTTGTTCAATTCGGTCTAATGTAGCCTCGAATCCGCCTCTCGCCCCTCCGACGCCAAATGGCATCGACGGGCGAAAGATGAATCCACACCACGCTCCAAATAATTCTCTTTCCATTCCCAAAAGTTGGTTTACTCTATCAAACTCTTGTTCGGGAACCATAACTTTGTATTCTGGACCGGTAAACTCTCTCTCAATTCGTGCCATGATTTGAAGACTTTCCGTCATCAATTCGCCGTCGAGCTCTATCGCGGGTAACAGGCCGTTTGGAACTTTATCTAAGAATGCTTTCGGCTTATCACCGTACGAACGCATGTTAATTTTTTCGACTCGAAACGGAACGCGTTTTATGAGTAACATCAAGAGCGTTTTTTGGCAATACGGACACCACGCCGCGTGGTCTCTATATAACGTCAATCGCACGTCATCTTCCGATTTCGCGCTGTATAAATGCAGCAGATTATCCACGTGTGGTTCAGCTTTTCCCCCTTTCCTCTGTTCCGCTTGCTCTTTCATTTTCAATCCCGTTTCGGTGCTTTCTGATTTCGATTGTAAGTCTGCCCAAGAAGAAGAGGATGACGCCGATGTTGTGTTCACCATCCTCATCGTTCTTCTTTCTCTTGTTGTCGTTGTTGTCGCACAGTTCTTCCTCTTATTATTATTATTATTATTATTATTATTCTGTACGTGATGATGATGATAATATCCAGCGGTAGGGCCAGTGGTGAAGACGGAGTTTCTCGCTTGATGTTGCGCGAACATATCTTTCGACGAGACGAATATTTTTGTGTGGACGATGATGAAAGACGAAAGAGAAAAGTCTACAAAAATCGATAGAGCGATTTGGATCGAACATTATTCACGTTGAAGGATTAATACGTAATACATAATGAAATCTCTCTCTCTCTCTCTCTCTTACATATTTACCACTTGACCAAAGAAGGCTCCATTTCGTCCGGAGCTAAGTAACCCATCAAGTTGATGTAAGTTCCGGTGATGTTCGCCAAGCCGGCTGCGGGTAAATCGTCTCTCAACTCGACGCTCGCCGGTAAACCAGGGCCGCCGATGGCGACAGGAACCGGGGCCAACGTGTGCGAAGTCAACGGCAAAGGTTTACCATCCGCATCCTTTAAGCACTCCTTCTTCTTGCTTCGCTGTACCATATCGTCGGCGTTGCCATGGTCGGCAGTTACCAAAAATACACCTCCCAACTCATCCACCAAGTCCAACAATTCTTTCAAGCACGCGTCGCACTCTTCGCAGGCGGCAATTGTAGCGGCAAGATCGCCCGTGTGACCAACCATATCTGGATTCGCATAATTCACGCGAACAACGTCGTATTTGCCAGATATCATCGCTTCCTTCCCAGCGGCTGTAATTTCTCTCGCTTTCATCAACGGCTTTTCGTTGAATTGGCAGTTATCCGAAGGAATTTGGACAAACGTTTCCAACGCTTCGTCAAAATATCCGGATCGGTTTCCGTTCCAAAAGAAGGTAACGTGTCCAAATTTTTGCGTTTCCGAGCACGCGAAAGTTCGCAAACCGTTCTTAGCAAAATATTCACCCGACGTTCTCTCGATTAAAGGCGGTGGAACGAGATAATTCGTCGGTAAGTGCAAATCGCCATCGTATTGCATCATGCCGGCGTATAACATCTTCGGGAAACGTTTTCTGTTGAACGAATCAAAGTTTTCGTATTCCAACGCTTTTGAAATCTCAACGACACGGTCAGCGCGAAAGTTGCAGCACACGACGGCATCTCCGTCTTGGACAGCGCCAACTGGAGCACCGGCCTCGTCGACGATGACGAAGGCAGGAATGTATTGATCGGAAACATCGGCTGTCTTCAGCGTTTTCAAAGCCGTCGCGGCGTCGGTAAACGTATGTTCAGCTTCGCCTAAAATGTGCGCGTTGTACCCTCTTTCGACCATCCCCCAATCTGCTTCGTAGCGATCCATAGTCACGCTCATTCTTCCACCTCCAGAACCAACTTTCGCATCGCATCCTGCTTTCGTGAAGTCATCTAAATCTTTTTGTAAAGTCGCGAGGTACTCGTGGCACGTTCCGTCTGGGACATCTCGGCCATCCGTGAGAATGTGCAAACGCATGCGTTTACACCCATCTTTCACGGCTCCTTTCATGACGCCTAAGAGTTGGTCGTATCGCGAGTGCACGCCACCGTTCGAGAGCAACGTAATCAAGTGCAACGTGTTGGACGCGAACGCCGGTTTTATGTAGTTCCACCCGGGGTCGGTGAACATGGTACCTTTTTCGAGAGAAATGTCCACCAACGAAGCGCCTTGCGCGATGATTTTACCCGCACCTAACGCGTTGTGACCGACTTCTGAGTTTCCCATGTCATCATTCGTGGGTAAACCGACGGCTTTTCCGTGAGCGAGCACGGAGCGGTAGTATTTTGATCCCTGGTCCCGTAATTTGTCCATCGTCGGCGTCTTCGCGACGTGACAGGCGTTGTACTCGTCTTTGATGTCGTTCTCGCCCCATCCGTCGAGAATGCAGACTAAAACGGGTTTCTTCTTTGGAATGACCGGATGCGGTTGTAACTCCATCTTTCAATATACTATTTATATCCGCGCGCGAGATGAATTAAAGTAGTTATATTCCAATAATTATCCGCGCGGGTTTTTCCCGATTTTCTGTACTGCTGTACCCTAATTTCTCTCTTTTCTCTCTCGGCTCTCTTCTTTAAGAGCTTGAAAAAGCAGAGGGAGGCCTCACATCACAAACTATACGAAAGAGTCATTTTTCCTAAAAGTGTACTACTATTCTATACAACCAGACGAACAACTGATGCCGGCTAAGCGTCCACTCGTCCACGCCCAGAGAAAATTAAACCCACCGATTCTTCCGAATATATCGCATATCTCTCCGCACACGTAAATGTTCTTCATCTCTTTCAGCTCCATGGTTTTGGTATCGATGCCTTCGAGCGCGATGCCGCCGCCGGTGACTTCAGCTTTTCTGTAGCCTTGGTGACCGGTCGCTTTGATTTCGTAATTCGAAAGAATATCGATCAAATGCACCCTTTTCTTCTTCGGTAAGTTTGAGACGTTCGTAGTCAAATCCACTTCGGCTTCTTTCAAAAGCGCTTCGCACAAACGCGTGGGTAAGAGCGGCTTTAAGCGTCTCACGACAAAGTCCGAGCCGCTTTTTCCAGGGCTCAAAACTTCGTTCCAATCGCAGGACGGGTTCCAGTTCACGACCAGTTTACTACTGCTACTACTGCTGACGCTGCTACTATTGCTATTTCTACTTGAATTATTCTCGACACTGCCATCTGCAATACTCTTAACCACGTTATGGCTTAAATCTAAAATCGACGGACCAGAATACCCTTTATGCGTAAACAAGAAACCCATTCTCGCGGCTTGCTTCGCTTTCTTCTTTTCAACTTTTTTTATCTTTACTTGACAATCGAGCGATACTCCTGGAAGATACTCGCCGCCTGGATGCTCTCCTACCAACGGCACTAACGCTGGATACGGTTTGTTCACGCCAACTTTCAAATCTCTTTCGGCGATGACGTATCCCGTGCCGTCTGTCCCTACTGCGGGGAAGGAAGAGCCGCCCATCGATAACACCAAGACGTCCGCTTCGATATCTTTTCCGTCCTCGGTATTCACGACGTACGTATCGTTCGCTTCATTTTTTGTGATTTTCTTCACGTTTGTTTCGTACTGGAACGTAACCCCCTCTCGTTTACACGCCTCGACGAGTTTATCTCTCACTTCTCTCGAAGAGTTGGAAAGAGGAAAATATTTGTTCGTCGTGTGTTCGATGCCGAGCTCGAGTCGCACGTCGTCTCGAAGCCAACTCAAACACTTTGGAACCGTCCAGCTTTGTAAAATAGCTTTCGCTAGGCGAGGATTAGAGTCCGTGACGTAATCATCTATGGTCGCTTCCACTGGTAACACGTTACATCGCGCTCCTCCGGACATTAAAATTTTCTTCCCGCTCTCTTTCGTCTTCTCGTACACAGTAACTCTCACGACAGTTTTTGCATCCTTTTGCGTGACGGCGGCGAAATACGCCGCCGTCAATCCAGCTGCGCCCGAGCCTAAAATCGCAACTTCTTTCACACGAGCCGCTGCTGCTACTGCTGAAGATGATGATGATGATGAAGCCGTTATTACTATTGTTCTACATTCCCGTTTCGTAGGACGACGACGAAGTTGGTCGTTATTTTTTTTCCAAGACGAGTGCGAGTCGTACGCTGTTGTTGTTGTTCTTGTTGATGACCTCACTGCTGCCAAAGCACAGCCTCTGATCTGCTGATGCGTCGTCGTCATTTTCCCGGCGCGAAGATGATGAGAATACTGGAAAGCGCGATAATAACGCTGAGCTCCTCCTCCGGTCGTGGTGGTCAGAAGTCTTGCACCCACTTTGGAGGCCACATTCACCACTACCTTTTTTTTGTGAAGGGCGGCCAAACAACTGCCAAAAGAGCGAAAAAAAACAAAGAACAAACACAACAGCAAACAGTTTTGTTTTCGCGCCGTTTCGTGTCAGAAGGTCAGGGCACAAACCAACAACAAAGGGCGACTTTTGGACTTAACTTAAAAGGGGGTTGGCGGCCTTTCCAACCACGAAAAAAAAAGATTAGAAGAAGAGCATCACTATTATTACGTTACTCGTGGACAAGAAAGAGACGCCGCCAGCACATACAACAACAAGAAGAAGAAGAAGAAAGTATCTCTCCTTCCCACGCATCAAACACGCAAGAAAGAAGAGCTTGTGAATAAACGCATCGTCGTCGTCGCCGTCGTTTCGTGTGAAAAAACATTTCGATCGTCTTTTGTTCCAAAAAAAAGTATAATCTCCCGTCGCAGAAGAATAAACGCGCGAGAGAAAGATGAGCAGTAACAACGACAACATGAAGAGCGCCATGACCATTATTGGTGTTTCTGGTTCTGTGTACATCGCCGTGAAGATGTCCTGGTTTCGTAAGAACCCGTTCCACGTCTTCTCTGGCAAAACTGGCGCCATGTCGAAGAGTTTAGTCGACGCCGGGATTCAGTCCTACAACGCCTTCTTCGAACAAGAAGACGGGAAAGGCGTCGGGACGAAAATCGTGTCCACTCCGGATTTTGTGAACAAGTTTTACTCTTTAATCACGGACTTTTACGAATATGGATGGGGTGAATCTTTCCACTTTGCGGCGAGAGAGAAAGGAGAGTCTTTTGAAAAGTCCATCATTCGCCAAGAGCTCGCCATCGCGGAAAATATCGGCTTGAAACCAGGAATGAATGTGTTGGACCTCGGGTGTGGTGTTGGTGGCCCAATGAGAAATATCGTCCAAGGAACCGGTGGTAAAGTCACTGGCATCACGATTAACGAATACCAAGTTGGCAGATGTGAAACGTTGAACAAGGCGGCAAAGTTGGACCACTTGACGGAGATTATCCAAGGTAACTTCATGGATTTAACAAAGGTTTTCAAGGACAGAAAGTTTGACGGCGCGTACGCGATTGAAGCCGCGTGCCACGCGAGTAACACGCAAGCGTTGTACGAACAAGTCTTTGCCGTCTTGAAACCGGGCGCTTCCTTTGCTTCGTACGAATGGTTGCGAACAGATAAATACGACCCTACGAACAAAACTCACGTAGATATCGTCGACGGTATCGCAGAAGGTAACGCTCTGCCAGAAGTCCGCACGATAGAAGATTGCATTCAAGCCGCGAAAGGTGCTGGTTTTGAAGTTACTTTAACTTTTGATCGCGCGACGACGGGTGGCGTTCCGTGGCAACAAGCCATGAAATCTGCTCGCAGAGCTGCGTATTTGACGCACCTCATGACTGGTTTGTTAGAGTTTATTGGGTTTGCGCCGAAGGGTACTCAAGCGGTTCACACTATGTTGCTCAAAGCAGCAGTGAACCTCGAGAAGTCTGGTGACTTGGGTATCTTCTCTCCGATGTACTTGATCGTCATGAAGAAGCCGCTTTCGGCATAAAAAAGGAGAACCTGAACGCACGAGAGAAAGATAAAAGAATGAAGGATTGTTTAAGCGGAGGTTTCGATTACTATATATAAATAAATTTTTTAGACATTTAATGAGTAAACCTATATATGTATTGTGCAAAAGTTGTTCGAATGATTAATGCGCGCATCGAATGTGATGAAAATAAGATATTGTTTCCATTGTCGTCATCATAGTAGGTGTACTGTTTGCGATGAAATACAAAACATTGAATGTGTTGTCGTGTTGAAACTTCTTCATTACATAATGTGAATTTTTTACGGTTTACCGCTGCTGACCTTGACCATGGAGGCGCGCACTAACTTTTCGCCCACTAAATACCCTTTTCTGAACTCTTCCATGATGTGGTCTTCCGCTACATCCTCCGATTCTTCTCTCATAATAGCCTCGTGTACGTTCGGGTCGAACGGTTCGCCTTCGCCTGGAACAACTTTCAATCCCTCAGCTTCTAACGTTTCGAGCAATTGCTTGTGAAGCAGCTGATATCCTTTGATTATCTTTTCTTCTCCTTCGTTTTCGCCCTTGACGTTCTTCGCCGTCAAGTCAAAGTTATCTAACACTGGCAACATAGCTTCGACCATCTTCGATTTCACCGCCGGCGCCAAGTCTGCTTTTTCCTTCGCCGTTCTCTTTTGGAAGTTTTGGAAGTCCGCCACGGATCGCAAGTATTGATCTTGAATCGCCGCTTTCTGGTCTTGCTCGCCTTGGACTTGCGCTTCCATATCCTTCACGGACTTTTCCAAAGCCATGACTTCTGTTTGGAACTTGGCCAACACGTCCACGTCGTTATCCGAGTTTTCCATCAACTGCGCGAAATAGGAAGTAAACTGGGACTCCTTCAACGCAGACGAGTCATCGTCCGATTTCTCCTCCTCTTCTTCTACTACTTCTGCGTCGTTGTCGTCTTCATCTTCCACTTCGATGGCTTTAGATACGATCAAGCTTCTTTTCGTATCGCGAAGAAGAAGAAAATTTGTTGCCGTCGTCTTCTTCGATTGGTTTCGATTATTTGCATAATAAAAAGTCAAGGAGGAGGAGGAGGAAGAAGAGGACGAAGAAGAGGACGAAGAAGAGCGACGACGACGACTCGAGGCGGCAGACGCGCGAACAACGGAGAACGATGAACAACCAGAGGATGCAAACATTTTTTTTTATCGCGATAGACAGACAGACCCCCTCCTGTTTTTGCCAAAAACGACGGCGGACACACGCAAAAAGGAGGAAAAAACCATGGTGCACCCTCATCTCATCCGTTTTTCCTCCTCTCTCTTTCTTCTTCACATCTCTCCTCCTCTCTCCTCTCTTTTCTCCTCCTCTTTCCGCAAACAACAAAAGAAGAAAAACTTCTTCTTCTCTCTCTCTCTCTTTTACTCTCTCTCTCTCTTTTATAACAACAAGAACCAATATATTATAAATAAAACGAGTATTATGCTCAGCGAGGAGGAAAACTACGCGCTTTTACTCTCCACTTTAGCCGGGTTGAGCACCTCCGTCGGGGGCGTTTTAGCCGTATGGAAACGACCCGATGCGAAGCTGTTAGCGTTCTTATTAGGGACGGCTATTGGAGTTATGGCCACGTTATCTTTCGTAGAATTATACGTGAAAAATGTTCTGGAGAATGGATTTTGGGGAGTCACTCTGTCCACCATGGCGGGTGCGGTTTTATACGCCATCGTGGAGCCGTTGTTACCTCACGTCGATTTGTTTGAAAAAGATGGTCCCGGTGGAACCAAACAGAAACAAAATGGAGGAGGATCGGGAGGATCGGGAGGAGGGAAAGTGAAGAGCAGCGAATCGAACACGTCATCATCTTTATCGAAATCAATGTCCTCGTCCATGTCTTCTGCTATGAACGAGCGGGGCAATCCTGTGCCGGGCGAAACCGAAGCTTCGCGCGGTCGTTTGATGCGCTTGGGTATTTTAATGGCGGTTGCTATGACTTTACACAACATTCCAGAAGGTTTCGCCGTGGCATTTTCATCTTTCACTGAAATTGGGCCGATAATGGCCATCGCAATTGGTTTACACAACGTGCCGGAGGGTATTATTGTCGCCGCACCGGTGTATGCTGCAACGGGATCAAGGAGGAAAGCACTGGCGTTGGCGACGGCTTCGGGTTTGAGCGAACCGCTCGGAGCATTGTTTGCGTTATTTTTTATTCAGCCGTACTTGACGCCTTTGCGATTACAATACATGTTAGCTGCAACTGGTGGAGTTATGTCTGCGGTGTGTTTTATCGAGCTTTGGCCGGAAGGAAAGAAATGTAAAAATGATTTGAGTTTAGCGAAAGGAGTGATACTTGGGAGCGCCTTGATGCTCGGTACGCTCTACGTCGGCGTTTAAGGAAATGAAATATCTATGTATATCTTAGTCATCATAGAGATGGTGTTGCATTTACAAAATAGTTATTGTTGTTAATATTGTTGTTGATATTGTTGTTTAATATAGTTGTAATTTTGATACAAGAAAAGTTAACGCGTGTGGCGTCGCTTTCAATTCTCCATTCATATCAACCACAATTCAATCATCATTCGGTCGTCGTCACAAAATAGCGCACGTGCAAAACACAAACGCAAACCCAAAGAAGAGAGAAAGAAAGAAAGAAGTGATTGATAAACAATGTCCGCGACTGATAACGAGGAAGAAAAGAAGAAAGAAAAAGACGAAGTGGACGAACTCGTCGAGTTTTTGTCGGACAAGCGTTCGGATGTGAGAAAAGAAGCCGCCACCATCGTCGCCGGCTTAACCGGCACGGACGATGGCTTACAAACCTTGACTGATAAAAGAGAAACTTTAATCTCTCATTTGCTTCATTTGTTAGGGAAAGATCCCCCGGAATCTACCCCATCCGCTCAGGCGCTGATCAACTTGACCGGACACTCCTTGGAAGTCGTCTCGTTGGCGGTGAACAAAGGTGCCGTAGAAAGATGCATAGATTTTATTAAAGATGGCGAGTGCGCACCCGTGGATTTACTCCTGTCGCTCTTAGCCAACATAACGAAAGCAGAAGGTGGTGTACACGTTCTTTCTCAAGAAGGTAAACCACTGGAAGGATTTTACATCCAAAGACTCGTGCAGTTGTTAGTCAGCGGGAAGCCTCAAGAGACGTACGCGCAAGCGGCGAGCGTTTTATGCAACGTCTCCAGGCATCCCATAGGAAGAAAAGTGATTCTCGATCGAAAAGGGTCCATAGTCAATCTAGTTACTCCGATGTTAGCATCCACGTGCGATATTAGAAGAGAGCGTATCGCGGCGACCATACAAAACTTGTGTTGCGACTCGGAATCTAGAAAAAAACTCTTAGCGTTGGACTCGGAAGAAACGCCTATTGTGAAAGCACTTCTTCGACCAATAAGTGGTGCCAAAGTGAATAAAGAACTTTCCGATAACGTTAGGCGCGGCTGTGCGGGTGCAATTTTACTATTAGCTAAAGAGGCGGAGGGAAGAGAGATCATGAAGAAGCTCGATGCTCCCGTTTTGTTGAAGCAAGGTTATGAGCTGGAAGAAGAATCGGACGTTTGTGACGCGTTGGAACAGACCGGGGACGTGTTCTTAAAACACGGGATGGTCCCGGACGATATGGTTCCAAAAGACGTATCCGCTGAGGTCATTCCTGAAGGAGAAGAAGGAGAAGAAGAAGAATTACCGCCGCTCATAATGGGTTTGAAAAATTCAAGTTTGAATCAAGTCGATTGAAGCATAAAAAATGTAATATTATTCAAGATGAAAACAACTTTGTTGCCTGTTTTAAAGTATTGTACAAAATTTTCTGCGCTGCTGCTACTGCTGCTACTACTATCATCTATTGTTTCTAAAGATACTGTGGTACCTGCTAAATTTCTTTCTGAATGATCACAAACTTTTCAACAAACGATGGGGAGAAATATGGAAATTTCTCTTTTGTTAGCCGCAGCAACTCTTCCGCCGGAGAGACATGTCAAAGTGGTTGAATCGAACCCGATATCGCCCGAACACACTTTACTCTTATTCTCGATATCGTAAATAGTTAAAGCGGAAGTACCTTCACCAGCTGTCACAATCGCTCTTCCGTTGAATGTAAAAGCTGGACAATATAACATCTTGTGTTTTTGAACTCGCGGGTGTTTGTGGGCATTGAATCGGTGAAGCTTTCCTCCATCAACGCGTCGAACGTCCCATAAGTTGATTGAATCATCAAACGCGGACGTAACAATTTGATTGATATCACCTTCAACGTTCCATTCGACGAAATTTACCGCGCAGCCGCCGTGAGCATTCTCGATGTGGTGCACCGGTCTCGCTTTCGAGTCTCGTGTGTCCCAAATGGCGACGATGCCATCGTTCCCACACGTGGCAAACACGTCCTCGCTCCTCGCTTTCACGCATTTTACCACGCCAGAATGGAAATCATCGAATCTTCTCAAAACCTTGAGTTGACCGTCCTCGGTTATTCTCGAAGAACACACGCTCCTATCTTTTGAAGCCGTAAAAATCGAGTTTTCGTTGAAGACGTTCAACGAAAACACGCCGGCTTCGTGCATGTCTGTGTTTCTGGTTTGTAAGGTCGGAGTTTGCTTTTTGACTTCAACGGATGCGATGTTCCACAAAGCTATAGTACCATCCATACCACCAGCGGTAGCGAGCACATTGTTGCGGTTGTTCACAAACTGCGCGTTTGCGCACCACCCTTGATGGGCCTTGTAAGACAGGAGTAAGTCGGAAGCCGACGAGAAGATTGAAACAATTCCACCATCTCCAGCTGCGGCGATCAAACCATAATTTCTACCTTCATCGATGGAATAGTACCCTTTTTTAATCGATTGGTCGACGAGTTTCTTCTCATTGGCTTCTTTATATCCTCTGAGGAACACCGAAGAAGAAAGAGAAGGAGGAGGAGGAGAGGGAGGAGAAGAAGGCAAAGTCGGAGGAGGCTTGTGTTGTTCTTGTCGTTGTCGTTGTTCACAATAATACCAAACAGCGGACGTTTCAAACAATTCTTCTCCTTCTTCTTGATCTTCTTCTTCTGGTATCTCTTCTAATGATTTGTTTTGCTCTCCGTCTGCTCCTTCGTTTCCGTTCTGTCTCGCTGTTCTTGTTCTCGTTGAGCGTCTTAGTATTTTCGTTTCAACACTCCTCCTCAGCGTCCTCAATGATGATGATAACGGTCTCTTCTTACTCTTCTTATTCATGCCATTAATCGTACTTCCTAAAACATCAATACCCATGTTTTGCATGATTTGTTGGTTTCTTTGTATTCGGGTTAATCTTTCGAGTTCATAGGCGCACAGTGTGCCTCCCGTCCCTTCGGCGTTGTTGTTCTTTTCTTCCTTTGGTTTAAATTCAAAATTTTCTTTTCCGTCGAGAGCCAACGCCTCGGCATCATCGCTCACGATCATCATTCAACCAAACAGACGTTCCGCGGCACTTTGTTAGATCTCACTCAGGTTCGGTACGACCCGATTGAGGTTCCCCTCGCTTGTCTAAACCTTCCTTTAAAAATGACGAAAATTCCTTGTAATTCTGTTTATTTTTATTTTTATTTCCTTCTTTTTTCGAGAAGATGTGATATTCCCGAACTTCTATTCACGTCTCACAGCTTCTGAATTTATTATATGTGTAAATATGTAACTGAATGCGCGAATTTCATTTTTCCGGGGATTTTATTTTATTTTTATTTTAACCAAAATTAATTCGACGAATTGTTTAAACACACTGATCATTTTTTCATGCACAAAAAGGAAAATTTCTCATAGTAGTTAACGGATTACTAATTTTCCATGCATCAAGGTGTACTTAAATTCATATTTAATTCAGATTAATGCCATTTTTGAAAAATTATATTTTATTTATTTATTTATTTCACCGAGAATTTAAAATATTCCCATAATTTGGCAGGTATTCTCAATTTTAAAT
>Ga0181598_1001770_pt1 | contig 20530 bp, 36 predicted proteins | sample 041ome_4_FD_153295 | JGI IMG/M metagenome (GOLD analysis project Ga0181598, IMG submission 153295) | Coastal salt marsh microbial communities from the Groves Creek Marsh, Skidaway Island, Georgia - 041404US metaG (spades assembly) | ecosystem: Environmental > Aquatic > Marine > Intertidal zone >... | reverse complement strand
GTTTTTACCCCTTATTCAGAAAGAGGGTCTTGTTTTAGAAATTTCTTTATACCATTCTTCATACCCATCAGGTACTCTCGCATTCTTAGTTAAATTATCAATTTTCCAAAGAGGTCTGTAATTTTTGTAATAATTTAAAATCATCAAATCATTTTCATTTTTAGCTAAACATATAGGATAATGATGGTCATAAACCCATTCACCATAATTATCCCAACTCATACCATCTTGAAAATAACTTTCAATATGTGACTTAAAAGTTTGAAAGTCACAACCAAGAATTTTATAAGTGTTTGTTTTTTTTGAGTAACCCCTACCTCTTGTAGATTTATTCACTCTATCACGTATTGATTGTGAAAGTTTGAACATAATATCTTCTTCCCTTCTTTTTCTTTGGTATTCTTTAGCATACTCTTTTATCTTTTCTTTGTTCCTTTCTTTATATGCTTTGACTACCTCTCTATTTTCAGGGATTGACCGATACCATTCAGCATAAGTCCTTAATTTCTCTCTATTTTTTTCCCTGTATTTTTTTCTCTTCAATAAAGCACATGGTTTACATTGAGGATTAAATCCCGTTTTTGAATACTTAGACCTGTGAAAAAATTCAGCGGTTAGAGGATATGACTTACCACACTTTGTACATTTCTTTTCCATAAAAACAATATAGTAAAAAATATCCATATAACAAAAAACCTCTCCGAGTTGGAGAGGTTCTTAAATTAATTTCGTCTTCTTACTGTAGATGGTTTGTCTGCCACATCATCTGTTGGTGGAGGTCTATGACCTGTGAAATTTTGGTCAATCATTCTTTGTAATGGTCTAATTCTATATCTTAAGTCTGTTGGAACTTTGCTCCCAAATTGTCTAAACGAATTTATTATATTATCTTTTTTATCGGTTATCATATCTTTTGTAATTCCGTATTTAGATAGTAAGTCCCCTAAGTTTTTCACGTCCCTCATAAAATCTTCGAATTCACGTTTACTTAAACGTATAATATCTCTATACCATTTAAAATCTTTATGAATATAATTACCATCAATCTTTTGGGACTGTATCAGAGACTTTACAATATCAAAAGGTCTTTCATACCTTTCCTCCCATCCTGTTCCTTTTACATTATACTTCCAAAAATCGTCAATATTCTTGAGAAGACTACGGTTAGTTTCATTAGTATTCATAACCTGATTTACCATTTCTTTTTGTTCAATATCTTTTAATTCATTTTCTGTTTTATTTAAAATAGGTAAATATTCAGATAATGATTGTTGAACAGTTTTCATTTTTGACAGCTGGTCTAATTGGTCTCCAACATCATCATTTGATGTTATTTGTTCACTAACAACTTTCTTAATAATTCTAACCAAATCTTCTTCAGTTAATCTTACAACTTTCTTTTTCATATCAATATTGTTTACCAATAAATACCAAAATTTTCCAAAAATTTTTATAAACAATTTTTTCAGGATATCCCATGCAAATTTCATTTAGGCTATTGACCCCCCTTTTTGACCCCAAAACCCCCCAGGGGGAGGGGGGATACGGGAGGGTATACAGGGGGGGACCCCCATAGGAGGGGGTATATAGGGGGGTTCTTAGGTAAAGTCCAAATGGGTCCCCCCTTAGTGTATGTTGTTCTATGGGGTTGATGTCAGGACAACTACATATCCAAATATCTTAGGGGGAAGTTATCAACAGACAATGTGTCAGGGTATAGGCTTACAATCTTGGTATCACATTATGTGATGTCAAAAAATAATGGGGGGATTATTTGGTAGTGTCAAATATTATTCGTATCTTTATGTTGACGCTCTGGAGTTTCCATATATAAAATCTGGAGCATCAACACAAAGTTACGGCGAATTAAATTAATAACCAAATATTTATTGTTAAATTATTCTATATGTCCACAGATTATTTCAACACTCTCCCCTCAGGTTACATTGAATATGTTGATAAGTTGATGAAGAACTTAGTTGTCGGTAGTCACAAAGCTCCTGAGTGGTCAGATGATTGGGACATACGTTTGGATGATATGAAAGGTAACCCCGTATTCTCTATTAATGGTGAAGAGAGTTACCCCATATATAGAATCAATTATTCCAACCCCGCTTTCCTATTCAATATGATTCCCATGGGTGGTGAAGGGGAACAACTCGAATTCATTGTTCAAGTCTATGATAAGTACAACATTGAAAGACTCGTATATGACTTCTTCGAACGTAGAAACCAAGACATAAATATCCTTGGTAAGAAGAAGGGGTTTAATAGATGGACTCCCTTTAATTTATAATAGGGTTTTTATTCACAACCTTTGTTAATAAAATTACTTATCCACACTCCGTAGGGGGAATTGTTCATAACTTTTTATGTCATTTTATTTGGATTTGTCAAAATGTCATGAAGACTTTACACACGGCACAATCCTTTTGACGGGTTTTGGTAGTAGTTTACCCCCTCATATTTTCCTGCTAAAAATAAATAAATCGATGATTTCATCGGCAGAATCCCCACTTTTCTTTGTTTTCCCCTTACTGTATATGTCTATTTAAAGGGAGATAGAGGTAGGGTATATATTCCAGACAAAAAGGTACATTATAAAGGGGGTAGCGGTGAGACGAAGTCCTATAATCCCCTCCAACGTTCTCCTATCGATAATTTCTTATAGAACCCCAACGAAAAGACCATGAATTTAGACTTTCTTAAGTGGTAAAATGTGGGGGAAAGTGTGGTAAATATCCGAAGGATTATGTATCACTTATGGTTACATTTTCGTATATGGTTTTCCTTTTAGAAAACCCCTTAGTATGTATGTCTCTAAAGTCTCTGAGGGGGAAGACTTCTTAGGTTATTATGGGGGGAATGTAACTATGAACGATACATAACGACCCGTGTATACGGGGAGTGGTCTACGAAGTAGAATGTATAGTGAGTAGTTACATTTACTCCATAATAATATTATTATATATTTGTTTTACTAATGAAGTAAAAGTTATGTTGAAGTATTTTATAATCTTACTGAGTGTGTTTGTCTTTGTATACATTATTGATGAAATAAAATATAGGGATTAGTATGATTAATATCATTTACTGTTAGTATTAGTATTTGATATTTATTGGTATGAGTAATGTTGTTCTTATATTAGTTAATATCTTATTGTATCTTAGTATTGGGTATATTCTTTTTTATCTTATTATGAATGTCTTTATCCACCTCATTTTTAAGGTAGAGTATAAGTGGGAGTTTAGTGATAGTGGCTGGCCTAAATTGGTTAGGAAATATACTAAGAGATATTGATTTCCTTTTTTTATTATTTTATCTTTGTATGGAAAAATAATTTATATTATGGGAACTAATATTATCTGTATATTGATTGGGTTTATGATTGGTAGTTTGTTTGTTACCTTTACCTCCCCTAAATCTGATGGTGAAAGTAATGAGACATTATAAGATAAATAAACGTTTTGCTTTGTATGGGATTCTTATATCTTATGTATTCGGTAGACACTATACGTACATGGGTATAGATGAGAAATATGCCGTTGTTATATCAGCTTCCGCTATGGCTTTCTTTGTTATAGGTATCTTTGGTATGTTTGAGTGTTACCCCCGTGGAAATAGAAGAAATAATTGAATCTCTCGTATTGTGGCTGGTTGGTAATCCCCTACCCCTTTTTTAATCTCCCCACCTCTTACACAGTTTGTTGTCTATTACTACTGTGTTGTCATTAATATTGTATTTGTCGAGTATTCCGAATATAAGGTTTTCTATATCTTCTTTTGGTATGTTTAAATCACCACACAAAGAACTATTAGATTCTATATCTACAGTAATTTTCCCCTCTGATTCCCATGATGTGGGATATACTCCGAAACTATATAGACCGTAAAAGTAATCTGATGTCATATCTAAATTGTATTTTGATATGATTTCTTGTACAATCTCTTCTGTTATCGATTGGAATTTTACTCTCATCTCCGTCCATTTTTTATTGTCTGTTGAATCCCAGTCATAGTACGCTTCGATAACTAAGTTTGATGCCCCTAAGTATTTTTTGATATCTTCTATATTCGCCGCTTTCCATATCGTATCTACATAGTGTGGGTCAAAATTTGGTGATGTCGGATTTACCTTATCTAAATCAGGTTTGATTTCTATCGTTACGAGTGTGGCTCGCCTATCTTCTCTATTAGTAAAATACGCGTTGTTGTGACCTAAGTATGCTTCGAAATCTAAAATCCCTTTCGCATATAATGTACCGAACAGTTTCTTTACCGCTTCGAATAGTTGTACTTCATCTTTAGAATATCCTATATCCATATGTTATAAATATGTTGGTTTATATAAAATAAATCTCTATATTAGCAGTCATAAATAAAGTATTTTGATGAGTGGATTTATCGCGGGATTGGTTGTCTCCCTTATTTTGACTTCCGTTGGTGTTCTTTCTATTTTATATTCTAAAACCATTAGTGGTCCATCGTCTGTGGCTATTATTCAAGCAGGGATGTTAGTTAAATTAATGTTGGCAGGAATTTGTACTTTAACATTAATTAAGTTGTCCCCATACGATGTTGATTTATTTGGATATGCAGTTACACTTGGTTTATATTCGTGTGTCGCCTTCCCCGTAATTGCATATTTAATAGTAAAACACCAATGAGACTCATTTTAACACCCCTATTTTTCATTTTCTTTCATGCGGTGGCTAGTTGTCAGTCATCCTTGGATACATTAACATCAAACTCTTTATATATACCTAATGCCGTGACTCTTGACCATGACCATGTTAATGATGGTTGGAGGGTTGAAAGTTCAGTTGAGTGGGATGAGTATACTGTTTTGATTTTTAATAAATGGGGTGAGTGTGTGTGGATGAGTAACGACATCGAAGAGTGGTGGATTGGAGACCACAGAATTAACGGAACCCATTACTCTCGTGATGGTATGTATATGTATTCTGTTTCCGCACGTAAAGGATTTAACTATATCGAAAAGTCAGGTACAATATACGTAATTAGGTAATGGATAACTATGAAACAATACAGGAGTCTTTTGAACTATCTTTGGTTATCTGTTCTTCGTCTATTTTATTGTCCGTTTTTATGTTGCTAATGGTTTGGTCATTTATTAGAAAAGAAAATGTAAATTAACTAATATTTATTGTTATGGAAAACGGTAAATTAGTTGTACTAATAAAAAGTATTATAGAGGAAGAGATTAGTGAAAAGAGAGATAATCTCGCCACTATTGATTTGGATAACTTTGACCCTGATGATGATTTAAAAAAATTACGTATCATATTTCCTAAAAACAAAAGAGAAAATAAACTTATACAGAAAACCAATCGTTTAGGTTTAACTACAGGTAAGTTTAGTGATATAAAAAGTATGAACGAATACCTTGATAAGTTAATTGAGCGAGGTATAAAAGTAGAAGAATTAGTTATTGGTTCTCATGGTAATAATAATCATGAGAGTCGTTTGTTAACCACTGAAATAGACGGTGCATTTATATTTAATGAAGAGTTTTTGGATAAAATAAATAAAATTATAACTCCGTCAACAAATGTTTTATTTACCGCATGTAATGGAGCCGATTCATTAAGAGTTCTAAAAGATGCCGCTGAAAAATTAAACTCAGATAAAGTATACGGTATAACAGGACTTTCAATACCAGGGTTAAATAAACTTTTGAATAAATTTAAAAGAAAAATATTTAGTTGTAATTCTAAATCAACAGATAAAAATCTTATGGATATGACTAATGTTGATTTACTTCAAGGTAATTATTGTAAACCTGAGAGAACTCATCCAATAAAATGGTTGAGAGTTAAAAAATAAGAAATGAGAGATTTAATTAAAAAAATATTAAGAGAAGAGTCCGAATCTATGGACATGATGCATTTTTGGAAAAATAAACCCGATACTGAAGAAATGGATGACTTTATGTGGTACATGATAGATTACGTAGATTATCCATCTGATGGTAATTACAAAAGAATTAAAACTTTCATAAAATCTTTAATAAGGTATGGATTAATTGGTGTTGATTTTTATCTTGAAATGTACAGATGGTTAAATCGTAGGTTAGGTGAAATATCTACGGCAGAAAAAGATTTTCAGTTATCGTTAGACTATGTCGGTGGTGACGACTCATATAGTGATTGGAAATGGCACGTTCTGTCGTTAGGTAAAGAAAATTTTGAAAGACTAAAGGAGGGTTCCGATGATACTATTGAATTTGTAGAGTCTATTCAACCTATAGAATCTTTTAATTACGCATGGCCCCATCCATACGACTTTAGACGTGACTAATTATCAGAAGTAATTCTAAAATTACAAGCAGGTCTACCATTTATTAACGGCATTCCGTGTTCATCGTAAGTAATTGTTTTTACCTTCGTCTTTTTATTTTTAAACCTACCCGTAAGTATTGTGTCCCCAATGTTTACATTAATTTTAATCATTTTGACATACTTGGTCTAGGTACTGACTTGAGTAGTCCCTCTCTATCTTTTATCCATTTACTAACAAAATCTTTGTCGTTAGTGAAAACCTTCCAAACATAAAAGTCTTTAAGGTCGTTAAGTAACATTCCTGTATCTATTTCCATTTTAATCTTTTTTTAGATATTCTTCTAATTTTTCTATACTTATTTTTTGAAATTCATTTTTTACTTCTGTAATATGATTCTCATCTAACCCCATGTATAATTTTAGTGTATCGATAACTTGATACATATCGGCGTCACCGACCAAGTAGGTATTTTGGCTAATTGGTTTAGTGTTCCATCCTACTTTAGCCCTACGAAAAACAACATAACCCTCTTGACCTCCAACTCCTTGAAAAGTTACTTGGTAGTTTCCTTCAATTTCTGTGACTGTGGTTTTAAAGTTCTTGTTTAAAAACTCTCGTATTATTTCCATCCCCTTAAAATATTTATAACAATAAATAGATTTGTTATGACTGCCTGAAAAACAATCAGAGTTCTAATAATCGCCACTTTATCACTGTACCAATTATCTTTTTCGTTTGCCTTTGAGCCTAATGATTTAGCCCAAATAGCCCAATATCTTCTGATTCTATCATTCATTGTATTAACTCAATATAATAATAATAATCAAGTTTTGTTGTTGAGTCAATTCATTTTTTTTACATTCCCATTTTCTAATCCAGCTCTAAATCCATTAGTAATAAAATCTATTATCGCACTATTTTTAGTAAATTTAGGACTTAAACTAACGTCATGTGGTAAGTCCATATTTGGTATTATAAAATTATTAAAAATATCTTCATATTCCTCAAAAGAATTAATACCAACATAGTCAAGTAACATAAAGTATTTATAATTTGGTACAAATTTACCTATTTGTGTTGAATAATTCCCAACAACTGTGTCCGTCTTGGGGTCGTGGATTATGTACGTATAATCGTTAAATAGATATTGGTCAAGTCCTTTCGTTAATCTTACTATTTGATTTAATAATGGTTCAGGTATATTTTTCATTATCTCATATTTTTTTCACAGATTGCGTTTTGATACCTAAACCCACTCTCAGGTATTCCATTTCGTTCAAATATTCCATCAACAATCTCACTTAGTTTATCACAATCAATACCATTATCCATAAGTCTACTGTCAGTACCAAAACCTTGTGTTAATGGATATGAATACGCTAATATAGTTGTGTCTGTTGGGTAATCAGGATTATCATTCAACTGTATCATTATTAAGTATTCTTGAAGTAAATTATGAGGTATATTGTATTCGTTGGTTAGAATATTTATCAACTCGTCGTGACAATTTTTGGTTACTTCTTTGACATAATCATCGTTTATGTATGTATAGTATTGTTTCGTCGCACCTACTCCTCCATGTTGTGATAAACCTGCGTAACGTAATACATCCTCAACTTTGTGTTCTATTTCATGAACGACATTCTTATAGTCTTCATCATAAGTAGGAGAGCCTTTGAACTGTTTATCTATATCAATATAGAATTGTAACAAGGCATATGGGAAGTAGTCACTATCTACAACATGAAAATCGTGTTTGACTTCTACTCCCTTAAAAACTAAAGATTCCAATACTTTTTCAAGTACACCTATCGATGATTGTAATCCTTCTATTCTGTTCTCGTCGTCTGTATCGTCGTAACTCATCCTATCTCTTGTTTAAAATATTCATGGAATAAATCCTCAACTCTTCTATCGTCAGGATAAAAATTGTCAATATAAATTGTTTCAAGATTATGATAACTATCATCATAGTCTCTCATTTCATTCAAGAAACAAACAAAATTACTACACTCTGAAAATAAATCAAAATCTTCATACGTACCATTTATGTAATAATCGTGAACTATATCGTTTAAGAATCTGTCTATTTTTATTGATAATAATCGTCGACCCTTACTATCTTCGTCAAACTTTATATCATCAGTTTTAAAATAACTTTTAATATCACTCATTACCCTTTCAAATACCTCATCTTCTGAAGCCTGTCTATAAGACCAACTATATATGTTTATAAGTTCTTGTAACAAGTCACTATCTTTCAAATCATAAAAATCAAAGGATTCTTTACCCATCATTTTAGATAATTTATTTTTCTCTTCATCGTTTAGTATATCCTCAATTTGATTATTTTCAATTTCAGGAAACCAATCTTCGAATAACCCCTCTTCATCTAATATACTTGCTAAGTAATCAGGTCTAATGATATTAGCCAAATCTTGTTTATCTAAAAGAAGTCTGCCGTCATCTACTATATCATACCTAAAAAGTTCTCTTATTTCATTGATGATATATTCAGAATCTTCGGTATACATTAACTTCATTCCAAATTGTTCACATCCAACAGACGACGCCAAATCTAAAAACTTAGACTTATCTTCCGATAATTTATTATCTATAATATACTGTAAGTATTTTTCACAATCTTCGTTAAAATAGTTTTGAAAAAACTCTATGTCGAAAACATTATTACTATAACTTTCGAGTAGTTTTTTCCTATCAGTCAACAAGACTTTTATTAGACCTTTTTTTCCTATGTTTTTCACTTATCTTTAAGTATATGTAATAAATATTTATAAGATATGATTATTTCCTCTAACTTTGAATTAATTTGTTTGTACCTACTTGTTGGTACGATTATTGGGTTTACCTTAGAACGTACAATTCGTTGGACAGGTGAGGGAGTTTCAGGTGTCGAACGTTTTTGGTTAATTACTTTATGGCCGATAATGATATTAGCGTTTATTTATTATTTTTTTGTTGGATTATTTGGTTCAGATGAATAGGTTTTATATTATCATATTATTTTTATTAGTTCCTCTTACATTGTTTAGTCAGTCGGAAAAAGACGAAAAGATAAGAAAAAGAAGTGAGCGAAATAACCCAACTCCAGTATATGTCGAGCCAAGTCCTGTGTTTGTACCTTCACCAATACAAACACCAAATTTTTACCCCAACAATAACTTTTACTCTCCATGGAATCCATATGTACCTCACCGAAGAAGAAATGTAAGTGGTTATTATGGTGATAATTACTATGGAGGAAACCCAACAACAATTAATATAAAAGGGAGATTAGGTTTTACTTTTAGTCCTAACACACCATCGTCAGTTGGTCTATATGGAACCTTAGGTGGTGAAACGTTTATTTATTTATCATACGAAGGTAGTAGTCAGTCTGAATATGAACACTACGATAATATCACGTTTGAAGAGGTGATGAGTTGGGAAGATGAGCAGATAGATACTTTTGAGGAATATCGTTCTTTTTCCGTCGGTATTGGTGGTAAACTATTTAAGTCTTTATCTCAATTTGCAGGTGTAAATCTTAGTACAAAACAAATTGATTTAGTATTTTATGATGAGTTTTTAGTTCTTTCTTCAAATGGAGAATACAGTATTACAGATAAAGTTGAGGAAGACTTTAATCTCATGTATGGTTTACTATATGATTATGAAAAAGTGACTTTTGGTTCTTCTATATACTTTTTAGGTGACACTCGTTTTAATATCAGTGTTGGAGTCAATTTTTAAAAGTGATAATTAAATATTTTACACTCAGGATTCAATCTAGATAAATCAGGAAAAGTAACGTTACCTATATCGTTATTATTAATGTGGGATATGTGTAACTCTGTAAAAAATTCACAAAATCTTTCGTAAGTTTTTTTTCCTCCTATACACCACTCACACTCATAATAATAACTGTTTGAATGGTCTCTTTTATCTACAATTATTAATTTTCTATTTCTTAGTGGTGGTAATGATTGTGCTGTTCTATAACCTACAAGTAATTTACAGTGTTCTGTTAGTTTTTTAAAATGTAATAAATCTTTTTTGTTATTCCAAAGTAATTCATCATTTATCCCAATAAAACCTAAATTATTAACCGCTACTATTGCTTTCATATCTCTTCAATTCTTTTGGCTTTGTCGTCAATCACTAAATCAAAATGTGGTTTAGGATTTGGACTCGTTCCCGTAACTAATTCGTGAAATTTACATCCCCAACCTGTTAGTTGGTCCCATGTATAGTCAGTATAATCTTTTTTAGATACTGAACCTCTCGCAGTCCAATACACTATTTTCCAACCCTCCTCATATAGTTTATTTATCTTATCGATATTATCTTCAATGGGTATTGATAAATCATATCTACGGTTATTGTTATCTTCGTAATAACAAATAGTCTCGTCAATATCTACGAGTGCTACTTTTTGCTTACCTTCTTCGGTAAGTCTTTTTGCATTGTGAAATTTCATTTATTTCAGCTTTTAAAATTTATATCTCATAAGGTGACTCACTAAAAGTTACTTCTTTTAAAGTTGGACACTCTTTGACTAAGTACTGTATGATAAACCCTTTAAATAACCTTTTATCATTGAAGGTTAATAAGTTTCCATTTTCCTTTAGTTTAAAAGTCTTCACTTTCTCTAGTACGTCAATTTTATTTATAATTAGTTTGTTTACACCATTAATATTAATTCCTTTCTTTAAATCGTTTAAATCTAACCATCCAATTTGTCTGGACCTACCTGTGGTTGCCCCAAATTCATTTCCAACTTGTCTAATTAAATCAAAAGTTCTTGATGGTTCTTCAAATTTTTTATTACCAACATAAGTTCTGTATGCCTTAGCGATGCCATGTACATCTCTTATGGTTTGGTATGGTACTCCATTCTGTAAAGCACCTGCGACTGTACAATGTGAAGATGTAACATATGGATAATCTCCCCAATCTATATCCAACTCAAATCCTTGTGCTCCTTCAAAAAGTATTTTAACCTCATCTTCTCCGTAAAGTTCATCATACATATCAACTACGTAATTAAATACTTCTTCACAATCTTCAGCACGTAGTCCTGTTCTATTATACTTTTCACGATATGTAGGTCCATTACCTGTTTTGGTGGTACCTATCTTTGTGTCTTTGGAGTCTTCTTCTATATATTCATCTTTAGTGATATGAACCCTTCTATCTATTAATAGATTATCTCTTACTTTGAATCCTCCTCTTTCTAATGTTTGTATCTCTTCCTCAAGTTTTGATGGATTTACTATACATCCAGGTCCAATTATGGATTTAATTCCGTATATAACTCCCACAGGTATGTAGTGAGTTACAAATTTGTTTCCATCGTGGTATATGGTGTGACCTGCGTTTCCACCTCCATTGTATCTAATTACGTGTGTATATTCATTCTCTGTCGATGCTAAAGCGTGTGCAACTTTTCCTTTTCCTGTATCACCAGCTTGTAAATCAACAATGATATCTGTGTATTTAATCATTTCTTTTCATTAACACTTAATTATAATATTTATAAACGATTAATCAAGTATGGCACATCCATTATTACATGCAAAATCCTCAGTAAAAAAGTTCGGAGGAAAGGTTGAGGATTATATTGATATCCATAATTGGTTCGACGAGACTAAATCATGGATTGCACATAGTTACCACAGAGCATTTAGACACCATTCAGAGGGTATATTTGAGTGTGAAAAGGTGTTTGGTGAGTCGTTTGTCAACTCAGATGAGAAAGTCGTTTATACACGATATGTGGGAGAACAACATGTAAAAGAAGACTGTGCAAATACTATTCCTTCAGCTAAGGATTGGATTGACGCACTTAACAAAAAAGAAAAACCTATGTGGATGACACGTAGTATGAACTTAAAGTTCGATGACTAATATTTATTAACATGAAAGAACAAAACGAATTAAAGGTAGTATTAAATATATTTCAGAAGTTTTTAGAACTTAATAAATGTAAAAAAGTTATAATTGACGTGGATGGTTATGACTTGAATGTCCGTGATGAAAGGTTTATGTGTAATGGTCAAAGGGTTAGTCCACCAATTCCAGTAGGTAGATTTATTGAAAGTTTCATGGAGTCCATAGACGCTAGTGGTGATTTACCTAGACTTAGTGAAAATGGTGAACAAGAAATATATAACTACGAATTCGTGATAGATTCAGAAAACAAACAAGTATCTATATTAGGTAATTATAGTTATTATAAAACTGATGAGACTGAAATGACTGAATTATATGCTGAAGATATGAATGATGAAGAGTTTTCAAATTTCTTTAAAAAACTAAGGGAAGAAGGAGATTTTGAATTAGAAGTTCAGTTTGAGGGTGGTGGAGACTCAGGATGGATTCATGATACAGGTGAGACAAGAAAAACTGATGTTTATCCCGTACCACCATCTATTATGGAAACTATGTACCAAATGTTAGAAAATTATCCTGGTTGGGAAATCAATGAGGGTTCACAAGGTCAATTTACTTTTGAATCCGCAGGAGGAAAAGATAGGCTCACTCTTTATTTCAATATGAATACCGAAGAAACCGCTGAGGAGTTACTCTATAAATTTGATTATTAATTACTTAAAGGTGCCTTAATTGTTGGGTGTGACTCGTAGTTATTAATTTTATAATCAAACTCACCATTTAAAACATCTTGTTGAATTAAATGAATCTTAGGTAATTTAAAAGGTCTTCTTTTAATCTGCTCTTTAGCTTGTTCTATATGGTTGTTATACAAATGAACATCACCTAAGTTACCAATCAAATCACCAGGAACCATATTAACTTCGTCTGCAATTATTGTTAACAACATCGCATAAGACGCAATGTTGAAAGGTAAACCTAAAAAGGTATCTACACTCCTTTGGTTCCACATAAGTGAAATCTCACGTCTTGGAATACCGTATGCGTCCATATGTTCGTGGAAATAATCACTCGAACGACTCATGGGATTTACACCTTCATTATAGATGTCAATTCTCTCATCTAAATTTAATTCTCTAGTGTATACTTGGAATCCGTAGTGACACGGAGGTAATACCATTTTGTCAATATCACCTGGATTCCACGCGTTAACCATCAGTCTCCTTGAATCAGGATTGTCTTTAATCTGTTCTATCAAATTTTTTATTTGGTCAACGGAGGATTTTACATTTGGGAATCCTTCTTTATTAATCAATTGGTGGTCGTACTTATCCCATTTCTTCCATTGTTTACCATAAACTGGACCTAACTCTCCATACAACTCTGCAAACCTATCATCGGTTTTAATGTTCTCTATAAACTCGTCCATAGATATGTAATCAACGTCAGTTGCAAACACATTCATAAGTTTATAATTTTTATAAGCATCACCGTTCCATATATTACAATTATTTTCAACCAAATATCGAATATTAGTTTCACCTTTTAAGAACCATTTAAGTTCTGTCATAAGTGATTTAATTGCCATTTTCTTAGTTGTCAAAAGAGGAAACCCATCCCTCATTCGATGACGGATAGTATAACCAAAAATAGACTGAGTACCAGTCCCTGTTCTGTCTTTTTTTTCAACACCATATTCGAGTATGGTTATCAAAAGTTCTTGGTATTGCTTGTCCAATTTGTTCATAAAATACTATTATTATAATCTTCCTTGTTAATCATAACATACTCACCTCTGTACTTACCGTAAATTTCGTATTCAAATTCTTCAATAAATTCAAACTTATCTTTTCTAAATTCATTTATAATTACGTAATCAGATTCATTGGCGAATCTCATTTTAACTTTAGATAATTCTTTTATTGCATTGTTAAGTACTTGGTCCAATGCGTGTTCTTCATCAAATTCTTCCATGGGTTAGGTGTGTTGAAATTCAATAATAGTACTCTTTATAGGTACTCTAAATAATGGTGCGTTTCTTTCTGTTTCTACTTGTCTCTGTAAAATTTCATAATAATCATCATGAGTTTTTATTGTGACAACATTGTCGTAGTGTCGAGTGGTGTCTCTATAAGTAAAAGTAAGAGTATGTTCTGAGGTATTAAATTTTAGTTCTATCATTTTTTTATTTTTTGTTTTTATAAATAGAAAAACCTTTCCCAAAAAGTAAGGGAAAGGTTTATACTTTTCAAGTTTTATTTTTAATTAACTTCCGATAACTAAATCCCCGTAATCAAGTTTATCCATACCTCCTACTTCACCCTCTACTTCGTCATACATAAACGCCTTGACTACAGCAACTACTGATTGTTCTGATTGTGCTATCTTTGATTCCATCCAATCTTCCAACTGCTCACCGTCTTCCATCATCTCCCACATTTTGTAAGCTAATGTCGCGATGGTAAACATCTGTTGTTTGGCCATATATGAACCGTCTTTACTTTCTTTGAGGTTCTCTTTAAGTTTCTTAAGTTGTTCTTCTGTAATAATTATATTACTCATGTGTTGTTGTTTTATATTTTATAAATATCACATCATCGGAGATACGTCAGTATCGCAATATGTATATTTTCCGTCTTTACTTTTAATAACTACATGTGGTTTAACTTCGATATCGTCTCTACTTATACCCATGTACTTATAAATCTCTTTTGGGATGATTGAGTGTTCCCACCACGCACTATCTATATTATAATCAAAAGCTAAATCATCACAACTAATATACTCTAAATCCGTATTAAGATACATAGTAACTACCAATAAATCTTCAATTGTTTTCCATCCTGCAACATGTATACTCCTCTTTACGTCATCAGGTAATTCTGTTTTATATACTTCAAATCTATCAATAATATATTCTCCGTTATCAAATTTACCAGGTATATTTTTAACACTATTAGTGTTTAATAGTATTTCAATAATATTTAATTTATCGGAGTCCATGTTAATAAATATCATATAAATAAAAAAGGTGGAGAGTTCCCTCCCCACCTGTAAGGCCGACTTGGATGTCGAACTCCACCACTCGTTTCACAACGAGATTAACTAACCCCCTCTTTCATTTTAGTAACTGCGTACTGTCCGAGAGTCATGGAAGATGTGCTTCCTACAATCACACATTCCTTAAGAATATGATAAGGGATGTGAATGAGATTGTCAACCCCGTTGAACATAGAAAGTGGGTTTTTCAATGCCAATGCCGAGTGGATGGCGTTGAGGTATACTTTGTGTTGGTCCATTTCGTTCTCAAACTCTTGGTTCAACAACTGTCCAAACTTTGGGTGAATAATGACTACGTTTTTCATATCACAAATATAAGAAAATTAATTCATACAAACAAGTAATTCGTCACGAACTTGTGTAAGTTCTTCAGTAGAACACTGGTCAAACAGGTATTCGTACTCTTCAGGGATGTCTTCCATCATCAATTCGTGAATTGGGAAGTTATTGATGTAATTATTCAAGTGACTCAGGAAGAATAGATTACCTTCAATATCACATTCGAGAGATTGCCAACGCATCGGCTCATTGTGAATCATATTGTCGAAGAGGTTGAAAGAGATTTCATTGTTTTCCATATCACAAATATACACATTTTACTTTAATATCCTAACTTTTAAAAAAAAAGATATGAGAATAATTGTTACAGGAGGATTTGGATTCATAGGTTCAAACTTCGTAAACTTAGTTAGAGAAAAATTACCAACCGCAGAAGTTGTAATCTTAGATAAGATGACATATGCCGCCGACCCAAATAATATCAAACTACCTTGTAAGTTAATTAAAAAAGACATATGTAATGTCACACCTGAGGATTTAGGAGTATATGACTACATAGTTCATTTTGCAGCTGAAAGTCATGTGGATAATTCAATATCCGATGGTAGACCTTTTATGAATACCAACGTGATTGGAACGTTTAACTTAGTTGAATGTGCAAGACAAAATAAATCTTTGAAGAAGTTTATCCATATATCTACCGATGAAGTTTATGGTGATATGATGGATTCTGATTGGTTAAGTTCAAATGAACACCATAATCTTGCACCAAGTTCTTACTATTCATCATCTAAAGCTTCTTCAGATATGATTGTGTTATCATCCCACAGAACATTCGGTCTACCATATCTTTTAACAAGAACCTGTAACAACTATGGTGAAAATCAAAACAAAGAGAAGTTCTTACCTAAGATTTTTGATTCTATTATGAATGAAAAGACTGTTCCTGTTTATGGTGATGGAAAACAGATTAGAGAATGGATGTATGTTAAGGACAATGTTGAGGTAATTTATGATTTGATGATGGATGATGAGGTTGTTAATGAAATATATAATATTGGTACTGACAACACTTTCTATAACTTAGAGCTTGTTGAAAAGATATCTGAAATTATTGGTAAGGACGTAACTTTTGAGTTTGTCCCTGACCGTTTAGGTCATGATAGAAAATACAATTTAGATTGTACAAAACTTAAAGAATACTACAAATCAAAGGGAAAGGAATATCAACCAAAGGATATCATAGATTGGATGAATCAGTTTCTCCTTGAAGAAGTGGTATAAGGATATCTAAGTATCTCTTCTCTTCGTCTCTATTCATTATATAGGACATATGGAAGTCCAGTCCGTGGACTTCTTTAATTCTTTTTTCTAAGTACTCTTGCATCTCAGGTGATTGTTCATACCCATATAAGATAAGGTTAGACATCGATGGAAGTACTTTTAAATCGATAAAGTCCATTATATTTCTAAGTAATACAAAGTAGGGTTTTCCGTCCTTATGTAATACCGCAGTATCGTAGACAAAACCTGGTAGGGTTCTATCTTCTAACTCTTGAAATTTGAGTCCGTCGACAATATTATCAATTTGTTTCTTTAATACTTCAGGTAATTCCATATCAATAAATATTATCTCATCCAAGCTTCTCTATAATTATGGTTTAACCCCCCAAAATATAATCCATATTTATCAAATATAGGAAAGAAATATTCTTTAGCCGCACCACTTATCTCTCTGGTAACTTCATACAAAGTATCTTCATCTATTCCATCGTTGTCACGATGAAATAAGTCAAAAAAGTCCCATTTATAGTCACTATCATCATGTAAAAACATCACAGAACCATTCGTAATTTTAACATTAGCACCTATTTCCATTTCATATGGGTCTTCATCAGGAGTGTTAGTGTTCTTTTTAATAATACCTACAGCTAATGGAGTCATATCAAATTCATACCCACCATCCGATATATGCACTTTTTTACCTATACCAATCTCTTTTTTAGCCAATTCATATGCTTTATAAAAACCACCATGAAACTTAACTTTTAACTTATCAATTTCCTGTTCATATTTTAAACAATCTATACCAATATATCTACAAGGTGTTAATTCTGTACCATTTTTACCCCAATAATCAAATAAGAATTCTTCTACTTGAGGACTTAGTTCCTCTTTTTTAGGTACTCCTTCCCAACCTTCACTCATTTCATACTCATCACTTTCAGGTGAAGCGTCAGTAACGTGTGAATACTCTAGGTCTTCCCTCAATATTTTACGGATAAGTTCCCTCATAATATATCAATAAATACCTTATAAATAAAAAAACCTCAGTCGATTAAGACTGAGGTATAAATGTTTTATATATAGGGTAGGGAATTAAAGGACGCTGAGACTACACGTTTGAATAACCTGTCTTTTGTGGGATTATAATTAGTTTGTTCCCCACTTGTCCACCTCATTGACAGAGGTATCAGGTCAGTGTCGGTTGGTATCGCCCAACCACTCGTTTCGTTGATAACTACTCAACCACTACTCCAATCTCTTAAGACTTGCGGTCTCACAAAGGGTCGGCCAACCCACGAGTTGTTTCACAATCGACATCCTTAGACTTGCGGTCTGAAGGAAAACTTCGTTGACAAAAGTCCGAAGTATTAGACACCTTTCGTCATCAACGCCCGAAGACTCTTGCTTTTTTAATCATTGAATTAAAAGTTAGCAAATGTGGATTTATGAAAGATGTGCTTCGGGAGAAGGTCCGTACCTTTTGAGTACAGAATGCTTCACACCTCTCTGTTAGCCTGCAAGCTAACGGTCAGTCAGGACTACGGTAGGTTCCAAGCTTTCACTTGTCCCTGAGGAAACCCTTTAGACTGGTACCCAGCTCTACAACTCATAGCAGTGAGTGTCGAACCGTCACCTGTATCTTCTCCTGTTGATGTCTCCATCTCACACCCGAATTTCCACATATTCAAGTGAACCCTAACCCCTCAGCAGTTGCCCTTGAGGTACGGGTCGTAGATACTTTGTTTAGTTGTCAACCATATGATTGCGAACTTCCAAGGATTGCTAAATCCAATTCTGTCCCTTTAGTCCTGTTGCCAGGGTTATCTAACGACGCTAAACCGCCGATGACTAATAAATCTTTGTGTAATTTAAAAAAGGGGGTTAGTCTTTTAACTAAAACTCGAACCAAAGATTGTTCGTCATTACTATTTCAAAGAACTTTTGACAAAGATAAGAAACTTTTTTCTTATTCTCCAAATATTTTTCCTTTTTTTTTAGGAGGTAATATATAAATACTACTATTTCCTACAAAAGTCTTACAAAGATATAAAAAATATTCTTTGTGTCAAGCAAAAACTAAATTTAATTTTTGATTCGGTAATCGTCGAAGTTATTCATCAACGTTTCCAAACGACCTTTAGCTGATTCCATTTGTTCGATTAGTTTATCCATCTCTTCAATAATATTAGGGTGTTCTCCGATACCTGCAGGATTATTAAAGTATATCTCAAGTGTTGCTCGACTCTCTTCTATAATTGCTTCATATTTTTTGACTAACGCATTAAAAATTATTGACTTCATATTATTCTGTATTTACAAATATTTATTGTTATGAAAGTAATCATAGGAGATAACATTTTTAAAGTCAAACTTTGCACTACACAAAATTCTATCGCAGAGGGTATGATGGGTAAAAGATTTAATAAAGAATTTAATGGTATGTTATTTCTTATGCCTGAGACAGGTCAACAAAGTTTTTGGACATACAACTGTGTTATTCCTTTAGATATTATTATGATTAATAATGGTGTTGTCGACACAATTAATTCAAACTGTTTACCCTGTGATAATAAAGAAAAATGTAAATCTTATACAGGTATGGGTAGTGAAGTGTTAGAACTCTATGGAGGAACCTGTAATGAGTTGGGCATAAAAAAAGGAGACAATGTCTCCTTTTCAATGTATTAATTAACTTATCGTATACCAAGTATTTTTCCTACACCTGCAGCAACGTTATCTAAATTAACTGTACCACTTATTGAGGGTAATGAAGGTAAACCTGAAATCCCAATACCACCTCCCCAATCATAATTTAAATCAACATGTGGTGTTGGGTCAATAAAATTACCATTTTTTTTCATACCGAAATGTAAGTGAGGCCCATCCGTATGACCCTTATGTGGGTCATTGTCGCCCCCACCACTTAGTCCTATTGGTTGTCCAGCAACAACTGGCATATTTGGTACTACAAAAAATCGTTTTACGTGACAATATATAGTTTTAAGACCATTATCATGTTCAATAGTAATTGTACCTCCACAATTATCTCTCTTGTCACTAGCAACTTTTACTTTACCATTAAGTGGACATCTTATAACAGTTCCTGAAGGTGTAGCGAAGTCTATACCGTTATGTGTTCTACTACCACCACCTCTCGAAGCACCCCATTCTCCTCCTCCAGGTGTTATACGTGTTGGTCCAATAGGTGATGGAATTGTAGGTATACTTTGTTCAGTAATAACGTTTTCGTTAGTTAGTGCTTTTTTTTTACTCTGATTGATTTTTTCTTTGAGTAATTCAACAAATCTTCTTTGTATCATCTTAACAAACTTGACGTATGGCGTATCTCCTTCTTTTTTCCTATAACTTTTCTTACCTGAAGGTGGTCTTTTACTTCTACCGAAGTAATTTAATGCTGAAATATTTGTAATACATTTATGTCCACCTGAATTAGCTTGAATCATCTCCCAAGCTGGTACACCTAATTTATCTAATATCGCCCACTCTGAATCACTTAACTCATTTGATGGTGTATTCATAATATCTTTAAGTCTGTCCATATATTGTTCACCTCCATCTATTGAACGTACTTTATCACCATAGAAAGCTTCTAAGTCAGCATTTGTAAATCCGACTGATTCTTGGTCAAAACTTTTACCTGATTCTGATATCCATTTAATCGTTGATAAAGGAATGATTTTGTCT
>Ga0181598_1001763_pt1 | contig 20575 bp, 18 predicted proteins | sample 041ome_4_FD_153295 | JGI IMG/M metagenome (GOLD analysis project Ga0181598, IMG submission 153295) | Coastal salt marsh microbial communities from the Groves Creek Marsh, Skidaway Island, Georgia - 041404US metaG (spades assembly) | ecosystem: Environmental > Aquatic > Marine > Intertidal zone >... | reverse complement strand
ATATATGGGTATATATGGTGTGACGACGATCGACGACGACGACGATCGACGACGATCGAGATCGAGATCGCGAGATCGCGAGATCGCGATCGACATCGCGATCGACATCGTGCATTGGATTGGATGGAGTGTCGCGCGCGGGGGTCTGGGCGTCGTTCGGACATGTGGCGTGTGTATGCTCGGGCATTGTGCGCCGTGCGTGCACGCGTAGTATTACAATAGGTTCAGGTTCATATATAGGGCATGATCTAGGGCTATATATGGCTATGTTGTGCCACAACAGTTGTGGGGTGCGGCCTCGGACCATCGTCGTCGATCGTCGATCGTCGATCGTCGTCGTCGTCGTCGTCGTCGTCGGATTGGGTTGGGATTGGGTTCGGCTGGCGCGCGCGCGTTTTTATTCCTTACGCGACGATGACGCGGTGCGCGCGGCGGCGGCGGCGGCGGCGGCGGCGGCGCGCGCGCGGTGCGTGGCGGCGTATTCGAGCGCGGCGTCGGCGGCATCATCGGGCACCGCCGCGCCGCGCGCGGGCGCGCTTCGATCGATCATCTCCACCCCAGCCCCGAGCACGAGCGCAGAGAGCGTGGCGAATTGGGCGTAGAGACGGCTGTGGATGATTTTCACGCTCGTCTGTTTCGTCGCGGCGCGCGCGCCAAAGGATTGGAAAAAGGATTGGAAGGCGAATGCGCCAACCATGCCGCACGCCCAGATGCCGCCCACGACGCGAAGCTTGTGGCGCTTGATGGTGTCCATGGCGTCGTTCCAATCCGACGACAACGATGACGACGACGATGACGACGACGACGACGTAGATACGGTCGCGGCTGACTCCGCGCGTGCGTTGGCGTCGGACATCATCGCGCCGAGATGTGCGGCACCGTCACGCGCGTGTCCCGTGTTGTGTCTCGTGCCATTTTGCGTGGATTCTCGGACATACGGATCGTACTGGAGTGCATAGATGTTCTGTGTGCGTGTCGTCGTGCGAGTGGACGTTGGACGTCGGAGACGGTGCGCGCGCGCGCGGTGCCGCGACACACCGCGGCGCGACGGTGCGACCGCGCGCATCGGCGTGGAACAAACCAAAACCGAGAACGCGCGCCACGAGTTGCGTTCGCGTCGCGTGGATCGCGCGCGCGCGCGCGTGATCGCGCGATGGGGTTCTTCAAGCGCGCGCTGCTGAGGCGCACCAAGTCTCGCGAGCGCGCGACTGATGCGACGAATGCGACGCGTGATGACGCGAGTGGTGCTAATGGCGGCGCAACACAGCGGGGTATGCTCGCACAAAAGTCACTTCGCGATGGGCGGGATGGGATAGGGCAGACGTTCCCGACGAGAGAGTCGCGAGAGTCGGAAGGCGGGCCAATGAGAGAATTAACGAGCGCGCGAGCGCGACGGAGCTTGGACTATGGTGGCAGGCGGGGAGGAGCATCGATATCATCGATGATGCTTAAGTCGGCGGCGATTCGAGAGCTTGCCGTGACGCAGAGTAAGCGGAAATTGATTGCGGCGGCGCTGGATGAGCTGATTGAGGACGAGGACGAGGACGAGGTTGGTTTTCCACTTAGCGCAGAAGAAAATGGGGTTTATCGCGCAATGTTCCATACCGTTCGGCGTCTGGTTGAAATTGAGCAGAAAAAGATCTTAAGTAACGTTGAAACCGATCCAGTTGAGACCTTGAGATCGATCGAAAACGCATTGAAAGTGGCTAATGCGTTGATTTTGCAGATTCATGGAAACGCAGCGAGCGCGGAAGCACAGCAGTTACTCGATCCACAGGCGCAAAGTTTCGTGCAGCAGTACGTGCACCAGAGTCAAACGATTAATTCTTTGCTTCTGTCCCGTAACATGGCAAAGCTTTCTATGGAAATGCGCGCACCGCGACGTAGTATGGATGTCAACTCTTACAGTTCTGGGGAAATATCAGAATTCGCGGAGTCCAGTAGGCCGATGTCTCCTGAAATATCGCAATTTCAACTGTCAACGTCGAGTTCAACTTCGTTGGATCACGCGTCGAGTGCAGTGAATACGAGTTGGAGTAGCTTTGATGTGTATGCATTTGCAAAGACGTGCAAAGATTCCCGCGCAGGACCGCTCACTAAGCTCACTATGGGACTACTCAGAGACTTTGGATTATTCACATCTTTGCCACTCTCGGTTGAGAATATGGCAAAATTTTTGAGCGAGATAGAAGCTCAATACAAGGACAACGATTACCACAATCATGTGCATGCAACAGACGTCACGCAAGCCATGGCATATTTCCTAGACCATGGCTTGAAGGCTCAAATTGAACCCAAGCACGTTTTTACTTGCTTGATAGCCGCGGTAGTTCACGATGTTGGTCACCCTGGTGTGAACAATCATTTTTTGGTGGATTCTCAGTCGGAAGAGTCCACGAGATGGAATGGCGTGAGCGTAAATGAGAACGGTCACTTGTTCAGAGCGTTTTCAGGGATGAGGAAGCACAGAGTTTTAGATGATTTCCCTCCGAAAGAGCGAGCTGAAATCTGTAAACTGATGCAAAAAATGGTTCTCCACACGGATATGGAATTCCATGGTGATCTTGTCGCTCGTGTAGCCTCTGATGTTGAAAGCAATACGGATGCCACGACACATCTCGTGAAACCACTTAGGGAGTGGAACCCCATTTGGGTTCCTCTTGCGTTTGCTCTGCACTGTGCTGATATCAGTAACCCAGCTCGTCCGTATCATCTAGCGCTTGCTTGGGCTGAAGACGTCACGGGCGAGTTTTACAAACAAGGCGATCGTCAGCGAGAGCTTTTGATGGATGTTCCAGAGTTCATGGACAGAACAATCGCTGGGCCAGCGACGACACAATCGAATCAGCTTGGTTTCATTCGATTTGTTGCAAAGCCGTCGTTTGAAATCCTCGCGGCAATTATTCCTGACGCAATCGATCCTCTGTTAGAACTCATAGATGTCAACATCCATCGATACGAGCAGGATGTTCAAAATGCAAAACTGAGTAAATAGTGCTGTTTATATTATTATTACTAGTACAAACATCTCACGCTACTACTTCTACTTCTGGAGCGAGCTTTCCTGGGTGATTTCTAACTTTTCTATGACGAGTCTGATCTGGGTCGAAACCAGCTTCCTCGGCGCCGTACGTTGCCCAGCTTGGTGTACGCTCGATGTAGTCAAGCGCCGAGAATTTTTCGCCACTCGCGACGAGATTTTGGAATTTATCGTAATCAATCCACGTGTACCACTCCCCATCAATCTTGTATCGATCTGTTCTAGCCAGTAAAATACAACACGAATGCGCATGCTCGCACGCCAGTCCGTACTCTTCCTCACCATTCTCGTCGCGGCGCAACTTGACAATAGCCTCACCAAATTCGCATACATCTTTATGATACGGTACATTCTTCATCGTTAGTGATGATGCATCGCTGCTGCCGCAGTACGTTACACCCTTGATTTCAATAAAGTCTGGTTTACCGAGATCGACAAGTTTCGCATACGCAGCAACCTCTTCCATGTTCCATCCCGAAACAAGTGTCAACCGATACACGGTGCGCTGCTGCTTATCCTTCAAGGACTTCAACGAATCAATGAAGCGATCCCAGTAGTCCGCAAATAACGGTCTGTCGATTGCCTTGAGAGTTTCTGGCGTCGCCGCGTCCACGGAAACATACAACTGAGTGATCGGTGGTAAATTTGTAATCGCTTCTGGGAACTGGGCGTTGGTGACCAAAAAGGTGCTAATCTTGCGCGAGTGCAATTCACCTACAAACTTGCCAATTTCGGGGTACATGATTGGTTCACCCACGAGCGATAACGCGCAGTGCCTCGGATTCATGCCTTCTTCGAGTTTTTCTGGCAGCACTCCAGGAACGCCCTTCATCTGCTTGACCATTTTACAGTGCTCGGAAACCGCCGCTTCAACAAGTTCCAGAGGATCGTCCATTTGCCACCGCCACGTTGTACCCACTGGATTAGTGTGGTGTCGCCAGCAAAACGTACATTTATTCGCACATGCCAATGAGGGCGTGGTTTCCATGCATCGATGACTTTCAATCCCGTAAAATGTGTGTTTGTAGCACCCACCCCGACCACGCAGCATGGCCTTGGTCCATCGACAGAGCTTTACACCGGAATGAGAGCCCAGAATTTTATACCCTTGCTTCGTCAGCGCCCCTCGGAGAGCATCAGTGACCATTTCTTTCTTTTCTCCGTTGTTTTCGCTTTCGCCGATATCCTCCATGTCTTGGTCGTCTTCGCTCCCAGCCACGCTCGGCGCCTCGTCATCCTCGTCGTCCGACGCGTACGCCGCCACAGAATCATCTTCAACACTACCACCTTGTAATTCCGTCATCACCGCGTCTTTTGCATACGCAGATGCCGATGACTCTTTCACTGAGGCGATTCTACGCACGAGCTTGGCACTCCATTCCTCAAACTGCGCCTCCATTCGCCCGCTCGCTTCGTCCCCGTCGCACCGTCGCGCCAAACGCTCCGCACCCATGCGCGCCAATTGCGCATCCAATTCTCTCCCAGCGCGATTGAAATCATCCCCATACTCTTTGTTCCCACATCCAAACACTGCATACTTGACATGCTTCAAATACATCCATCCAGTGCGCTCATCGTACGCGCTCTCCCGCGCCCAACGCGCAAACCACGCGCTCGGCGTCGGAACCTCACCTCCATCGTGCGTGCTCACCACAAACACCGCCGTAACCGCGTGCGTGCTATCACCAAACACCGCTTCTGGATCATCAATCGTCGATAAATCCACAACCTCGTACGACGACGACCCCGACGCCGCGTTCAGCGCCTCCGCGCACGCGCGCGCAAACCTCTTCGACGTCCCCGTGCGCGTGGCGTACACCACCATCCGTCGCTCGCGCGTCGTCAACGACGACCCATCATTCGTCGCCACCGTCCCCGTCACCGTCCCCGACGCCGACGCCGGCGCCGTCACCCCCGCGTCGAGTGCGCGGCGCTGTCGCTGCGCCCGCACCACGCGCGCCACGCACCACGCGCTCACCGCCACCACCGCGCACGCGCGAATCACCCGCGACGACGACGACGACGACGACGACGACGACGACGACGAGGATGCATCCATCACCATCGTTGCGAACCCCACGCGCGCGTCGACCGCCGCGCGCGAGCGTGTGCGGCGCGACCGCGACCGCCGCGCGTGGCCGCCGCCGAATGGGCGCGGTCGCCGTGGTGGTCTCGAACGTCATCGACTCGCGAGTCGATGGAATGTCGAATCGATCGATACCAAATATCGATCGCGCGCGACGCACGCATCGATCGAACGCTCGATGCGGTCAACGGCGCGGTCCGCCGCAGTGTGCGACGCGGACCATGGGACAATCTGACGTGTTCTTTGGCGAACGCGAGAGCGGGCGGGATGTGCGCCAGACGAATGGTACGGTGGTGATGCGCGCGAGAGAGAGAGCGCGGGCGGGCGAACGATGGATGGCGCGAGGGATGGTGATGATTGATGGATGGATCTCTGGTGGTGATCTTTCTTTGTTTGCGTGGTTTTCGTGTGACGGGTGATGACGACGAGGTGGGACGGGTGTGAGACTGACGGTGTGTCTGTGTGTGTGTGTGTGTTTTGTGCGCAGCGACGGCAGTGATGGCGGTGGCGAATATCGTGAAGACGTCTTTAGGTCCGGTTGGGCTGGACAAGGTGCGTTGACTTTTTCTTTTTCGTCGTCGGTCGTTTAGGCTCAAGCGCGCGTACGTTTTACTGACGGGTTGTGGTTTGATTTCAACACGTGTATAGATGTTGGTGGATGATATCGGTGATGTGACGATTACGAACGATGGGGCAACGATTTTGAAACTTTTAGAGGTGGAACACCCGGCGGCGAAGATTCTCGTCGAGCTCGCCGAGTTGCAAGATCAAGAGGTGGGCGACGGGACGACTTCAGTGGTTATCCTCGCTGCGGAATTGTTGAAGCGTGCGAATGAATTAGTGAGAAATAAGATTCACCCGACAAATATCATCGCTGGGTATAGACTCGCGATGCGTGAAAGTGTCAAGTATATTGAGAACAAGTTGGCGACGAGCGTCGACGCGCTCGGCGTCGACGCGTTGTTGCAGTGTGCCAAGACGAGCATGAGTTCGAAGATTATCGGCGCTGAGGAGGAGTTTTTTGGAAAATTAGTCGTCGATGCATGCATGAGCATTAAAACGTACAACGACATAGGCGATGTCAAGTATCCAATCAAGGCCATTAACATCTTGAAGGCGCACGGGAAGAGTTTGAAAGAGTCCACCGTCGTCAAAGGCTACGCGTTGAACCTCGGGCGCGCGGCGGAGGGTATGCCCAAGCGTGTGACAAATGCGAAGATTGCGTGCATTGATTTCAACTTGCAAAAGACGAAGATGCTCATGGGGATTCAAGTCCTCGTGAATGATCCTAAGGAGCTCGATAAGATTCGCGAGCAAGAGTTTGAAATCACTGCCAAGCGTATTCAAATGATTTTAGCCGCGGGGGCCAACGTGGTGCTCTGTTCCAAGGGTATCGACGACATGGCGCTCAAATATTTCGTAGAAGCCGGTGCGATTGCGTGCCGTCGTGTGAGCCGCGACGACATGCGTCGCATTGCAAAAGCCACGGGTGCACAAGTGATGCTTTCGTTGTCAGACATGGATGGCGGCGAAACCTTTGACGCCTCCATGCTCGGCACAGCGGGCGAAGTCGTCGAGCAGCGCGTGGCAGACGACGACATGGTTGTCATTAAGGATTGTGCCAACACTCAAGCTTGTACGATACTTCTTCGAGGTGCGAACGACTACATGCTTGATGAAATTGACAGGTCTGTTCATGACGCCTTGTGCATTGTCAAGCGGACGCTTGAAAGTGGACGCGTCGTCGCCGGCGGCGGCGCAGTTGAAGCGGCTTTGAGCATCTACCTGGAGAATATGGCGACGACTTTGGGAAGCCGAGAGCAACTCGCGATCGCTGAATTCGCGCAAGCGCTTTTAGTCATCCCTAAAGTGCTCGCTGTGAACGCCGCCAAGGATGCCACTGAACTCGTCGCCAAGCTTCGCGCAATACACCACTCGGCTCAAGCGCACGAGGGCAAAGATGAACTCGCGGGCTACGGTTTGGATCTCGTCAAGGGCGAAATTCGCGATAATATTGCGGCGGGCGTGCTCGAGCCTTCGTTGAGTAAGGTGAAGAGCATTCAGTTTGCTACGGAGGCGGCGATTACTATCCTTCGCATCGACGACTTGATTCGCCTCGAACCCGAACAAGAGGGTCCGTGATAGACACATTCGCGACGACGACAAATGCAACGATGACGTGCGCACGCTTAGTGGTTTTTAATGATAAACAGAACAGAGATAAAACTTGTTTGTGATGATTAACAAGCTTGAGTGGTGGTGATGCTGCGTACGGTGTATACGAGACTATATAGACTTTAAGGATGATGCATGGCCCGCAGGTGGAGAATTCGGTTACTTTTTTCCATTGCGAATGTGAATATCGGCCAGCTCTTCGCGCAAATTAATGTTTTGTGCTCGTAAGCTATCGACAACACCTCGCAAGGTTTCGTAATTTTCTTTCAGAGTCACGTTTTCTCGGGTGAGCGCCCTGACTCGGGCACTCAAGATTTCATTCTCAGTTTGCTTTCGTAAGCGACTACGACGAGCGCTTTCGCGGTTAGACTCTTTGCGTTTCAACTTTTTCAGTTCTTCGGCGTCGTCTTCGACAATCATGGACGCAAGCGCGCGTCCAGCTTCCTCGTTGGAAACGCCGACGCCCAAACCGCTCGTCCCGGGCGACCCGCCTCGCGGCGCGGTAACTGGGAACCCGCTCATCGCACCAGTCCCCGCACGCACACTCCGCGCGCCGGTGTCAGCTCTATTTGTCACACGATCCGTGTGGTACGCGCCAGTCTCAGTGCATCCAATGGCGTTTTCCGACGTCCAAGGCTGCCCGCCGCCCCCATCCGCCGCAGCCTCGCGGCCCGCCGCCCCATCGCCCCCCCCAGCCCCCCTCTGCCGCCCACTTTCCACGACAACGACCATCCTATCGCTTCCACCTTCCTCTTCCTCGCACTCTTCGTCGTCATCCACCCATTTCATGCGCGGCACGGCGCCCACGAACCCGAGTTCCGACACCACCTGATCCATCCCATGCTCCGCGACGTTTACGTCTTTCCGACTTGTGTCTCCCGCCTCGTCGCCGTCGCGCGCGCGCTTCGACGCGCCTCGCGCGCCAGAGGGCACATCGCTCGCGTTTCCCGCCATGTCGATTCCCCGCGCGCGCGCGCGTCGCTCTGGCGCGTCACTGGCGAGCGAAGCAAGCGTCGGAACGAACGACCCGAACGTCGGAAGTGCGTTGGGTTTAGGCGATTCCGATTCCCGGGGACGGTCGGTCCCGTGTCGTACTGTGCGGCCGCGAGCGCCGTGCGTGTGTTTTATCACGCGTGGGATGGCATGTGGGGTGTGGCGATCCATATGATGGTGACATATCCCATATTGAGGTGACATTCGCCCCGCGCGCGCGCGCGGGGGGTGGCGCCGACGCGCACGCGTATCGGACGTGCGATGATATTATTATGTACACTGCTGCGAGTTTACACGAGTGCGCTTTTCATGGGATCTCCTCCTCGTCCGAGGACGCAGGGGAGGAATTGATTGGTGTGTTGGAATTTGATGCGTACAATGCGCGCTCCCGATTAGACGGCGTGGGGCCAGTGACGCGAACCTCGAGGCGCGCCAGGGGCGTCGGCGACTCTACGTTTGAAGGTTTCGTAGAGCGTTCGGTCGCGTTTGTCTTTGCTCCATTCGAATTCAAAGTCGCCAATCATGACGCGGTCCCCTTCGCCGGCACCGGCGGCGTTGAGGGCTTCGTCGACGCCAGACATGTCGAGCACGCGGCCGAAACGCTTATACGACTCGAAGTAGTCCCAGTTTGTCATTTGAGCGAATCTTTCGATGGCGTCACCGTTGACGACGAAAGCATATGGTGTTTCGGTGATGGTGAACTGTTGGATGGATTTACCGTCGGCCGCTCGCGAGCCCGTGGACGCGATGTCAGATTCCCACTCGTCTTCAATCGGTGGGAGCGCGCTCAAAGCCTTTTGAACATCAGATACGAGTTCCTCTACGCCCTCGCCCGTGACGGCGGAAATGCAGTGAGAAATCACGCCCTCTGCATCAAACTTTTCCTTCATGCGCAGCGCTCGCTCGGTAGCTTCGATGTCATCCACCTTGTTCAGGGCAACAATTTCAGGCTTGTCGAGCAAGGACTCGTCAAAGAGTTCCAGCTCGGTACGAATGGCTTCATACGCCTCGAAACAGTCTTCGCTCGTGCAGTCAATGACGTGAATGAGCACTCGTGTACGCTTCGTGTGACGCAAAAATTCGAAACCTAAACCAATACCTTCGGAAGCGCCTTCGAGTAAACCTGGGATGTCGGCGAACACCATGCGCTCGTAATTGCGCTCAACCACACCGAGGTTGGGCACAATGGTCGTGAATGGATAATCAGCAATCTTGGGCTTTGCCGCTGACACTGAAGCGAGAAGCGTTGACTTCCCGGCGTTCGGGATGCCGATGATACCTACGTCCGCGACGAGTTTGAGCTCCATTTCTACCCAGAATTCGCTACCTTTTTCACCCAACTCTGCAATCATCGGCGCCTTGTTCTTTGCCGTCTTAAATGATGCGTTACCGCGGCCACCGCGGCCACCGCTGAGAAGCAACACGCGTTGACCATGTTTGGTAACTTCAACTAATATCTTCTTGTTGCGCGAATCTCTAATGATTGTTCCAGGAGGCACCAAAACCTCCATGTCCACTCCGTTAGCTCCGTTACACTTTGACCCGAGTCCGCTCTTTCCCGGTGACGCGCGATGATGCACTCGCTTTCTGAACCCATCAAGAGAGTTCATGTTCTTATCCGCGACGAAGTATACTGCACCACCGATACCACCGTTTCCTCCGGACGGCCCACCTTGCGGGACAAATTTTTCTCGACGAAACGCCACGGCGCCGTCGCCCCCGTCCCCAGCCTTGACATAAATTTTCGCCGTATCGAAACAACGCATCTCTCGCGGAATCCCCCGCGGACGCTCCTCGCGCGCGCCAGCCTCGAAGTAATCATCGTCATCACTCGCATACATCGACATATCGTCGTCTCCTGGTCCCCATACGTCCTCATCCGAATCTCGCCCGCCTCCGCCAAACGCGACAAACTCGCCATCCTCCACCGTCACCTCCTCTTCTTCATCCGATAACCCTCGGAATTGCCGCTTCGCCACCGTGCCTGAATCGGTGACCCATACCGTATCTATCAAATCTTCACTCTCGTCGAAATCACGCTCGATTTCAGCCATCTCTACGCCCATTTCAGCGCGCTTTCTCGCCCCCGCGGCTTTCTCATCCCGAAACGCCGCGAGCGAGCTCGCCCAATTCGCATTCCCGCTCTCCGCCTTGGCCGCATCCTTTGCATCCTTCGCCGCGAGCACGTCCGCGAGCGATGCGCTGGCGTTAAATGCCACGCCTAGTCCCCCGTCATCGCGCGCGTCGCGCGTGTATTTTTTCTGCGCGCACGGGCGCACGCCGCTGCGCCGCCGCCGCCCTTTCCTGCGCGTGCTCGCGCCGTCGCGCGCCGTTGGTGGCACCGCCGTGCGCGTCGCGCGTGCGAACGACATCGCGGGTGTGTGTTTTGTGCGTGTGTGATGCGCGTCACTGACGTGAGATGTCGCGCGGGACGACCGTCGGCGTGTGAAGACTACATACAGGGACGCGTGGGGCACCGCGTGGGCGCTGGGCGGCGCGCGATGGGACGCGCGGTGTGTCAACGACGGATGCGCGCGATTGGGATGAGTGATGAATGAATAGCAATGGTTATGAATGAAAAATGTGGCGCTACTATTGATCTGGGTTTTGGAGCTTTGAGCCGGGAGGGGGTTTGATCGTTCGACCGGGCGCGCGTCCGATGGTTGGTTTGTTTTTACCAGTGCTCGGGGCGCGGGAACGAAGCGGTACGGAGAGGAGCTGGGGCGAGTGAGAGACGGCTTCGTCCCAGCCGAAACTTGGAGCGCGTTCCCACCAGCCTGCGCTGTCTTCCCATACGTCCCAGCCGTCAGAACCGTCGGTGGTGCCGCCCCATTTGTGGACGCGGCCGTCGTGCCAATGCTCCTCGCCCCACGTCTTTTCAAATTTATACCCGTCGCGGTCGTTCCATGTGCTCCCGGTTCTGTTCCCCGCGCTGCCGTTGTGTGCGTAATCTCCCCAACGTTCTTCCCACTTTTCGCCCCACGCGCGGCCTGAGCCACCGCCTTCACTCACGTCTCGGTCGGCAAAGGTGTCGGTCCATTTCACGCATCCCCCGCGTCCATCCCACTCTTCGCCCCATTTATGCGTCCAACGGTTGCCGTGACCGTCTTCAGGCGTGACACCGTCGCCCACTGCACCCTTTTTGGTGCACGTGCGCTTCACTTGTCCATCACCCCAATAATTCTCGTCCCATACTTCGTGCCATTCTGTACCGTCGGCTTGCTTGCCCCACTTGTTTGCGTCTCGCACGATGTGCTTTGAAGCGTTGGAGAATCCCGAGGTGGTGTCATGTGTCATTTGTTCACGCCAGCTTTCTTGCCAGACGTTACCTTTACCGTCACGACCGGACTTTATTGCTCCCATCTCGCGATAGTTGAACGCGTCGCTCGTCGTCCACCACTTTTCTTCCCATTCCACCGACCCATCAGCCGATGCACCACGTACTAGCGTCCATTTGCACAATTTACCTCCTTCGAGCTCTTCTTCGCCAGATTCGCGCCACCAACGCGCACCGTTCTCAAGTGTGCCTTGAGTGGCGCCATCCTCACCGAGCTCGCGAACAGCCGTGGCGCTTTCTTCAAGTTCAACCGTCGGCGTCTCGCTCAGCGGAGACGTCTCCGTCGCCCCGACAGTCTCCACAGCCAACTCACTCTCAAAATCCATCGAAAGCGCCGTGGGTACGTCTTCCTCAGACTGGAACTTCAACTGCAATGAAGCTTCGGGAACGCGTTCAGCAAAAGCCACGGCGTCGGCTACATTCTTTGACGTCTGTCGCTGCAGCTTCGGAACGGGTGCCGACGCTGGCGACGAAGACTTTGTCACATCTTCCGGCGGCGTCCAAGTCCAGAAATCGCTCCCAGGATTGAACGTATCGGCTTTAGGTTTCGATTTTTTCTCGCTCGCGCCCTTCGACGTCCCCGCGCTCGCGCTCGTCGCCGCCGTCGGCGCCGACCCGGGCGCCGACGAAGAGATAGCCTTACCCACCGCTCCGGCGCTCTTCCCTCCAAAACTCCCACTCGCCGCGCTCGCGCGTCCATCATCACGCGCCAGTGTCGAATTCGTCATCGCTTTCACCGCCGCCAGCGCCGCTTGCGCGCGCTCGAGCTCCCCGATCGGCGTCGCCGCCCGTTCAAACATATCAACCACCGCGGCGCTTCGCGTGTCCAACTCGTCATCCCCCGATGACGATGCGCGACGCGTCAGGGGCGACGCGCGGCAGCCATTCCGTCGCCCCGATGCGCGATGCGCGCGCGGACGCGCGTGCGCGCGCGCCGCGCTCGCAGCGGCTGGTGACGCGCGCATGACGTGTGAGCTAACGACGACGGTGCGTGAAACAGTGACGCAACCCGGCACTCCATGACGCTCGGACCCGGCGGTTTCGCGCGCATCCATCCCGCGTTCGGGTTCTCGTTCGACGACAAAGGCTGTGCGCGGCGCTCTCAGCGCTCGCGCGGCGGCGGTGGCGGCCGAGGCGGCGACGGTGCCGCGCGCGCGGACGTCGTGCGCAAGGTTGGTGGTGACTCAGTGCGCCGGTCGGTTGGGCTTGCGGCGACACGCGCGAGCGCGAGGGCGAGGTTCGCGGATCGCGGAGTGACGCACGGGGGGCGCGTTCTTCGCGCGCCGCGTGCTCGAGGGCTCGAGATGACGCGCACGGGAATTATTCCGGGCGTGAGCGCGGTGGAATCGTCGTTGCTCGCCGCCGCGGCGGTTGACTTTGGCATTCAATTTGTCGGTTGGGCCGTGGCTTCGGTTCTAAAAACTGAGAAGTTTTACGATGTACTCGGTTCAGTCGCGTTTGCGTCGACGGCGGCGATGACGTTGGCGAGTTCGGGGCTTGGAGCGCGACAGGTACTCGTGAGCGCCATGGCGTTGACGTGGACGTCGCGGCTGGGCGTGTTTTTGGGCCTTCGAGCGCACAGAGACGGCGGTGACAGCCGCTTCGATGGCGTCAAGGATAAGCCCAGAGTATTTGCGATATACTGGTTCTTGCAAGGCGTTTGGGTGTGGGTGACGTCGCTTCCAGTGTACATTGTGAATGGCACGCCCGGGCAGAGCGGCTTGGGCGCGGCGGATTACGCCTTGGCTGCGTTTTGGGCTCTCGGTTTTGCCTTTGAACTCACCGCAGATGTTCAAAAGTACGTGTTCAAGTCAAACAAGGCGAATAAGGGGAAGTATATCAAGCATGGTTTGTGGTCTCTTTCGAGACATCCAAACTATTTCGGTGAGATTTGTATGTGGTTTGGCGTCGCGGGCGTCGCGGCGAGTGGTTTAGCCGCCAGCCATCCGGGACGCGCCGTCGGCGTTTTTGCCTCCCCGTTGTTCGTCACGTTCTTGCTCACGCAGATGAGTGGCGTGCCGATACTTGAAAAGAGCGCGGACGAACGTTGGGGGAAGGACGAAGGGTATCAAATGTACAAAAAGACGACTCCGGTGCTCGTTCCGAAACTTCCGTGGATGTGAACGTCTGCTCGCAGACACAGTTGAATGAGAAGCCCATGCTATGGACGCTTCAGTGCGCTCTCTTTACTTGTTTACACGAATTAACCTCTAGTTGCCATCACCAGGTTAGTATTTTTGTTTACCATTACGCTTCACTACCCTTAACTGACAAAGAATTGCAGATGTTCATCACACACAGTGTTCGAACGTCGCCTAAAAGCGTACAGTCTACTGCGGCGCGTGGCTCGAAGCACATCATTACACACGATGACGTCAAAAGCCGTCGTTGACGGTAGAGGCGGAGGTGAAGAGTGAGATGACCAGTTAAGTCATCATGCTGCTGCGTTTTGGGGCTACAGGTTTGTCGACCACCGATCAGGAATGCGGTTGCGCGCTTTGCCGAAAACGCATCTCATCGACGTACACACAGGTAAACACATTTCATGTTCCACCGTGTCACTCAGGTCATCGGAGGTAGCAAGAATAGTACTAGTCAACTACAAAAATCAGAATGAACGTGTTCCGGTGCAAGCGAGACCGTATGAAGCCCATCTCGCGAGGAAACATGCGTTTGTAGTCGCTTTCACAGAAGCACAACCGCAGGACCGTGCCCGCGTTTTCGTCTCCCAGACAAGCGCCAATGGGTCAACTGTAGATTCGACGCGTTCAGAGTATGCAAAACGATACACTAGATGTAACTCGACACTATTCGGGCTCGACACTCGTAAAGTCGTATGGGACCTCGGAGTAACGGCCCGAACGCAACGCGCACGTCCCTCGTCCGCTTTCACCTCGACCGTGCTCATCGACATCGATCACTTTCAAAATCGATTCGATCGCTATCGCGATCGATGAACGTGCAATCGCCACGCGTTCCTGATTATTCACACGATCAATCGATCGATATCCCCCATCGATAAAATCAGCCTTCTCCAGTTTCAATCACCTACCACATCGACCGCGATCGCAATTTCCCATTACACACGAAAATCGATCGACACCAAACATCGATCAACAGTGCGTTCCTACGATCACGAAACCATCGCGATCGATAATCATCGATCAACACGCACATGGATCGACAACCGCATCGATCGATCGCACACACCACCCGCATCGATCGCCATCGATCGATCACCTCGCGGCGGCACGCGTGACTCGTGCCACTCATCGATCGATATGACCGTCGAAAGCGCGCGCGCATCGATCGAACGGGCGAAACCATCGATGGCGCGCGACGCTCGCGCGGGCGTCACACGCACGCGTCGGCGCGCGATCGTCCGTTCGCGCGCGTTCGTCTCGCGCCGCACGCGCGGCGGCGACTTCGACGGTGGGCGCTCAAGCGCACGCGCGGAATCGATCGCTCCGCACCGCGACGGCACTGCGCGCGCGCGGGGGACGGGGGAATTCGCGCGGCGCCGCCGAGGGCGGTTCGGTGCAGCGCGAGACGCGCGCGCGTGAGAGATCACGCGCGTGAGCGCCGGGTGTGATGGCACACAAGGGGGTGTCGTCTGGGCTGAAGGGGAAGGATCATGAGAATGTGCGTGATGGTCTGACGAGGATTGAACGCGAGCTTAATGTCGCGGCGGCATTGGTGGAAAGGTGCGCGCCGGGCGCGCCCAAGGTGCGGAGTCCGTACACGGTGGGCGAGGCGGTGAGCTTGGATGATATCGAGAAGAAGGCTGCGGCAAAGGCGTCATCGGTAGGTAGTGTTTGTTTGTGCTCGTTATTGTTTTGTTATCGTCGTTTTGATTCGTGTGTGGTGTAAATGATCTCGTACTGACGACGCGCCGCTCGTTGCCTGGGTGCAAATTTTGTAGAAGAGACGCAACGCTTTAGTGAACAATGAAGAGGAAAAAGAGGCGAAGAAGGTTGCTCCATGGTGGAGGTACGCAGAAGATTATTTTAGACCACTACATGCGACAGATATAGCTCGAATAGCGCCCACAACGCCGTGGGAATACGATGCTGCGCTGCGTTCGGCATCATTGGGACCAGCCTACGAAGTTGGTGAAGACAAAATTGGGATTCCGATTCCAGGCTTAGTTTACGGTAGAAATGCCGACGGTACGCGCGGGGTAAGAAAACCAGCTACGTTTGATGCCACGCCTGTGGTGAGTGGGGTGAAGCCTGTCGTAGGGACGATACCAGCGGTACCAGACAAGCCGTTTGTGGCGCCGCCTTTGGAGGAATACGAAGAAGGTATCGAGTTGATACAACGACTATCCGTAACACACATTGCCGCAATTACGCGGACGATGCTATCACTAGATGAAGATGAGGCAAAGAGAACGCGAAGTGCGGCAAGATTCATAGGCGTCACTGCGTCGGTTCTCAAGGCTTGGCTCGCAAAGCATGACGGTCGCGATTCAAAGTTGTCGCCCAAGTTGGGTAAGGAAGCGGTTGATGTTAAAACTGAAATAGATGACGGTAACGATACAACATTAGCAAACTTACGTGTATGGATCCTTCACGAAGCGGCAGAGCGAGTGGTCGCTATACAGGATGATTTGAATAAAGCCGCGAACGGGGCGGCTATCAAATCTGAGGACATACAAAAGTTAGTATTGCCGGAAAACGGGACACCGGAAATATCAATGTCTCTCGGACTAGGCTTAGTGTCTGTCCCGTCAAACGTTAGCGTTCAGCAGCTACTACCTAGTACCGCACCAAAATGTGAGGAGTTCGTTGATGCGTTGCCGTCGTCGGCGACAACGACTGTGACCATCGGTGAAGAGCAATTTGGTGAGGAAACTGAAGAAGACGAAGATACTCGCGAACGCACGATACAGGAATGTAGACGGGCGTTTGGCACGGAAGGAGAACTTCGCCACATTGGATTGCTGAGCACTGTCGAAGCTATTCCAACGCACACGCAGTTGCTGTTTGATCGACAGTTTACTTTGCCCGACTGGAGCGAAGAGAGCGACAAGGGGTTGCCGAGTACCAGTTCGAAGAAAAAGATCTCAGGGAAAAATAGCACTACGGATGCTGCGTGTGAAGTCTGCGTAAAGCTCAAAACGTTAGCACATAAATGCGGCAAGTCCGGGTCAAGCGTAAACTGCTTGAAGAGGGCGGTGAAGGAGGAGATTTTACTTCCTGGAGTGCCAAGTAGCAGCAAGCCTAGAAAAGTTCCTTATAAGGTCAGCGTCGCTCGAGATGAATTAGCCAAGCTCGAAAACGCGTTTTCAGCTCATCCCATGCTCATGGCGTGTGCACCAGTAGACGAAGTGGAAGGCGAAATTCTAGCACACCAGTACGAACTCTTGTGGAACTTGCAAGCAAACAAGCACAACGTGAAGAATCTGATTGAAAAAGTAGCAAAGAGCATAGACGAAGACACTAAGGCGCACACGGAGCGAAAAGTAAAGTTGGACGAGGCAAATGCATTCATGGGGGCCATTCGAGAAGTCAAACGCCAGCAAAAGAAGGAAAAGCGAGAGGCTGAGCAGCGTGCTGCTCTTGAGCGAGCCAATGCGTCTGCCCCCGAAGGACGTCGCGAGTCGAAACCGAAAAGAGAGATTGGTTCAGCTGCGATCACACCAGAACCCACAGTGGTTCCAACGGGGTATAAACCTTTGAGCACGCAGACAGTCATGCGAGCGATTGAAGCAGCTCCGGCGCGAGTGAAGAAAATGTTTGGTCTAGCAAACTTTGATGGTACCGCGAGCCACTTGAAGTCACTCGGATGGCCAGGGACGCCAAGGAGTAATTCGCCAGTTATCGGCGGATCCCCAATTCGTTCTCCAATGTCGCAAATTCTTCTTGATCCATTTCATTCGATCGGTGATAACACGGCGTGCTGTGTGTGCGCGGGGACAAGTGAAGCGAGCAAAACGAAAACCACAATAAAGTGTTCGATGTGCGACCTCGTCGTTCATCCGTCGTGCTATGGTGTGCCGGGTAAAGTTGATTCAAAGTGGACGTGTTGGGTGTGCGCGGATGCGTTGGCGACTGGACGTGCGCCAGACTCACGACAGTCTGGGAAATCAGTGCACGTCACGCTTCAAGGCAAATTGGCGCTGTACAAGGGAGTTTCCTGCTCATTATGCCCCGTTCAAATTGGAGCACTAAAGCAAACACTCGACGGTAAGCAATGGTGTCATGTTGCTTGCGCCAAATGGGTTCCGGAAGCATCAATTGTCGAAAAGAACGCAGTAAAGGCGGTGAAGCCTGTAAGCATCAACGATGTCCCGCGAGAGCGTCGTAACGCTTCGTGCAGCTATTGCACGCGTTCCCACGGGACACTCATGCGTTGCTGCTCTGGTCACTGCCAAATTGTATTCCACCCATTGTGCTGTCGACGAGCGGCATGCCACATGCGGAGCGTCGATAGCCAGGGTAGACAGTTCACCGCCTTTTGTGAAAAGCACTCAGGTGCCGAGCGCTTAAAGGATGTCGAAGCTGGTCTCACAGGCGACCCGGTTCCCGCACTCGTGGAGCTGTACAACCAGCAACCGCTGGAGCGTCAACTCTCGGGTGGTCTACCTGGCATTGGAGCTGGAACATCCATGCATGGTGCGTTGCAGCGTGTTCGAGAAACCATGCGCGCGAACAAGCGCGACGCCGGGGAGCTTCCGACATCCTCCAAAGGAGGCAATAAGAAAAGCCGAGGCAACTTCAGACAATCCGGCATGCTTCCAGGAAACCTGCCTTCGAGTTCTGGCTCGTTCGCATCATTGGATGGATCAGGTAACCCCGTTCCAGGCGGCGGTATACGTCGTCCAGGAGGTTTGCGCGGCGGCATTCTCAAACGCGACGCCCTACTAACCGCGCCAGACGTAGAACGCGCAAACAACGCGCTTCCAGCAGGATATAGATACGTCGCTCGTTCCGACGTCATGCCTCGCTGATTAGAAACTAGTACCGTGATTGTGATTTTACACGCACACGCTTAGACGCACACGATTAGATCATCGTCGTCATCGTCGTCGTCTTCCTTTCCTATTCGCCCAATGGGCACCCTCGAGTCATGATTGGTCAACAGTCCCACTGCTTCTCGAAAGACAAATGGAAATTCTGCGCACGTCACACCCGCACGCACGACACACGCGAACGCACGACGTCCGCCCGCCCGCACACGGTCGTCGACGCGAATAGTTTCAGCGTATACACGCGCGCGCACGCACGCACGCGGTTGTCGACACGAGTCACCACACGCACGGCATGTCGCTGGCGGCGGTGACGTCCCACACCCCCATGGGTGCCCCTTCGGCGCAACGCCACGGCGTGGCAACGCGTCGCACGAGACGCGCTGCCGTCACGCGTGCGATCGCAATAGATGCCGCGACGTCGAGCATCGCCACGGAGACGCGCAAAGACTTTCCGATATTGAATCAGAAGACGGAATCTGGGGCGACGTTGGTGTACCTCGACAACGCGGCGACGTCTCAAAAGCCGAATCAAGTCGTCGACGCGCACATGTTCTATTATAAGGATTACAACTCGAACGTTCATCGTGGAGTGCACTATTTGAGCGCCAAAGCGACGAATGCGTATGAGCAATCACGGGCGAAGCTTGCAAAGTTTATCAACGCAAAGACGGATAGAGAAGTCGTGTTTACGAGAAACGCGAGCGAGGCGATTAATTTAGTGGCAAACACGTGGGGAACGAGCAATTTGAAGGCTGGAGACGAAATCATTTTGAGCGTTTTGGAGCATCACTCGAACATTGTCCCGTGGCAGTTGCTGGCTGAGCGCACTGGGTGCGTGTTGAAGTTTGTCGGATTGACCAAGGACACGCAAGAGCTCGACATGGATGAGCTTAGATCGTTAGTGAACGAGAAAACTAAGCTCATCACCACTGCGCACGTGAGCAACGTATTAGGTTGTGAGGCGCCAGTGGAGGAGATTGTAAAGCTTGCGCGTGGGGTCGGGGCGAAGGTTTTGCTTGATGCGTGTCAAAGCGTTCCGCACATGACGGTTGACGTGCAAACGCTAGGAGTAGATTGGATCGTAGGTAGTGGGCACAAGATGTGCGGTCCTACGGGCATTGGATTTTTGTGGGGTCGCATGGATGTCTTAGAATCCATGCCTCCGTGGATGGGTGGTGGTGAAATGATTGCCGACGTGTTTCTCGAAAAGAGCACGTACGCCGAGCCTCCGGCGCGATTTGAGGCTGGTACACCCGCCATCGCCGAAGCCATCGCTCTCGGCGAGGCGTGCGACTATTTGACCAAAATTGGCATGGACCGCGTGCACGCGTACGAAGTCGAAATCGGCAAGTACCTGTATGAAAAGTTGAGCGCCGTCGAAGGCGTGACAATTTACGGCCCGCCCCCGTCCCGCGGGCGCGCCTCCCTATGCGCCTTTAATGTCGACGGCATTCACGCCAACGACATATGCACCCTCCTAGACCAATCCGGTGTCGCTTGCAGAAGCGGTCATCACTGCACGCAACCCCTTCACCGATATTTGAACGCCGCCGGCAGCGCGCGCGCGTCCCTCTACTTTTACAACACCCCCGACGAAGTCGACATCTTCGTCGACGCCTTGCGCTCCACCATAGAATTCTTCCGCGATATTGAATAACAAGCATGCATCGCACACGTCCACGCACCCATCTGCACCGACACGACCGACCGACCGCACCCGCGCGCGCGCACCAAAGATTCCGATGACGTCACCCCCCACACCCCCCACACATTTGACCAATCACAACCCAAAGAAAACAACCGCCGTATTCGTATGCACACCACCAGGATAAGGTGCGCCATGCGCGGCGCGACGACCGGACGACCGGACGACCGACGGCGCGCCGCGCGCACTGCTTGCCCATAGACGATGCCGTGCGGTCGTCGTCCATCGCCCGCGCGGCGCCGCGCCCGCGCGCGCGCACCGGG
>Ga0181598_1001757_pt1 | contig 20611 bp, 13 predicted proteins | sample 041ome_4_FD_153295 | JGI IMG/M metagenome (GOLD analysis project Ga0181598, IMG submission 153295) | Coastal salt marsh microbial communities from the Groves Creek Marsh, Skidaway Island, Georgia - 041404US metaG (spades assembly) | ecosystem: Environmental > Aquatic > Marine > Intertidal zone >... | reverse complement strand
GCTACATCCCAATCGTCAGGAACGTCGTCGATGCCGTCGTCGTCGTCGTCGTCGTCGTCGTCGTCGTCCGAGCCACCTTTGTCCAGCCCGAGAGCGGCGCGCTCAGCCTTACGTTGCGCAGCTTTTTCGGCTAAAAGCGTCTCAACTTCTGCGTTCGACTTCACGCGTTTGATTTGCTTGCGCTTCGCGTATGGTCCACCCTTGCCGACCGTATGACCAGTCATTTCGAATACGTCTTCGAAGAAGTATTCGCGAACGGGATGCGTGAAGCCGGCTATGTGGACCTGCGTCGTCGACACGCCGCTTCTCCGAGACGTTCGCCCGCGATCGCGTCAGCTTTCGCTTTCTCGGAATCGACGACCCCTCCCCTCCGCCCCTCCCATCGCCGCGCGACGCGACGACGCGCCATCGCGCGCGCGGTCAAATCGTCCGCCCTCGCCGTCGCGCGTCCGTCGCGCGTCCGTCCATCGTCGTCCGTCGTCGTCCGTCCTCGCGCGCGTCCGCCATCGCGCATCATCAACGTCAATCGCGCCATCGCGCGCGTCTCGCGTCGTCGTCTCGCGCGTCCCGCGTCCTCCGCGTCGACGACGACGCGCATCATTTTTATCCGCATCGTTCGCGCGCGTCGCGCGCGCACCTTCCCGCGATGGCGCGTCGCCATCGCGCGCGATGGCGCGTCCGCGCGCGGCGCAATCGCGACGAGCGGGCGCGCGCGTCCTGTGCCGCGCGCGTTTCGGTGTGCGTGTCGTCGCTTCTTAGGTATTCGTGGGCGTAAAGTACGTGAGTTTTGTCGTATTGTGAGATGGTATTGTGTGAGATCGGTCGGTCGGTCGGTCGGTCGGATGGATGGATGGATGGATGGCGCGACCGACCGACGAACGCGCGCGCGACGCGCGCGCCGACGTCGGACGCCGACGCGGCGTCCGACGATCTCTGTCGTCGTCTCGTCGTCGTCGCGCGATGGCGCGCGCACGAGCGGCGCGCGTCGACGTCGCGACCGACGCGACGGACGCGACCGACGCGACCGACGCGACGACGCGCGCGCGCGCGCGCGCGTCGCGACCGCCGACGGGACGACGCGCCGACGACGACGACGCGCGTCGGCGCGCGCGCGCCGTCGTCGACGGCGCGGACGCGCGCGATCGGCGCGCGCGCGCGCGCGGCGCGCCGACGCGGGACGCGCGCGACGGCGCGAGACGCGAGACGAGACGCGGCGACGACGCGGCGACGGCGACGGCGCCGATCGCGACGGCGACGGGATCGGCGATGACGTGGATGCGCGCGCGGGCGGATCCGGTGCGATGGGTGATGTTTCCGGGAAGGGCGCTCGAGGGGGGCGCGGCGTCGTACGATTGGCGAGGCGCGCCGTTCGCGGGAGACGTCGCGGATCCGATCGACGCGAGCGTGACGTACAGACGGACGCTGGTGGCGCTGGAGATTCGCGAACGAAGGGCGCACACGTCGTGCGGAGGGTCGAGCGCGGTCGGGGACGGACGGACGAGCGATGGGATGACGACGTGCGCGCTGCGAATCATGCGAACCAAGGGGGCGACGAACGGAGACGACAGGTGCGCGGGAGAGTACTTCGTGGTGTACGTGCACGGGAACGCGTGCGATGTGGGAGATTGCGCGATGGAGGCGACGAAGATCGCGGTCGGGCTGAAGGCACACGTCATCGTGCCGGAGTTTCCAGGGTACGGCGTCACCGAAGGCGTCGCGCACGAGGAGAGCGTCAACGCCGTCGTCAAGGCTACGGTGAAGTATTGTGTAAAGTATCTCAACGTTTCGCAGTCGAGAATGATCATAATGGGTCGATCCATCGGCACAGGACCGGCGTGTTGGATCACGCGAATGATGTGCGCACAGGGGGGACCGGCCGCGGGTTTGGTGCTCCAGAGCCCGTACACGTCCATTCGCGACGTCGCGAGCGGGTACATCGGCGCGACGGCGAGTTACTTGCTCGCCGATAGGTGGAATAACCGGGAGAACCTCGCGGAAGTGGAATGTCCAGTGCTGGTGATGCACGGAGACAAAGACACCGTGATTCCGTTTTCGCATTCTCAAAACTTACTCGAGGCCATGCGCGTGGCGAACGAGGCCAGAGCCGAGGGCGAACCGACGCGACCGGCGTCTATGAATTTGTTCGTGCAAGAAGGGTGTGAGCACAACACGTACGATGCCGAGCAACACGTCGTGCTGCCCGTGATGAAGTGGGTTCGAAAACGAGTCACTCCAGCCGTCATAGAGCACTTGACGCGCAAAAACGCCGACGAGCGCGGGCAAAAGGCTCTCGAACCGATGCGGTGTCGACTCGCCGCCGAATCCTTCATGTTGAAGTACTCGAACAGGTTTAAAGGCAATAATGCGCTGTAGAACGTGCGTTGTAGAACTAGCTGCTGTATTGTATCAAAATGGCTATCTTTAGGCTATTCCAAATCGATTTCTGTGCGCCGTCGGGTCACTCGTTTCCAGTGAATCTCGCACCCTCCTCGCGAGCATGTTGATGAATTCCGTGTCCAAACCGAGCGTGGACTTCTCAAATTGGATGAGAGAATGTAACCCGGGGAGCATGAACGACGCCAAAACACCGAACTCGCTCGTTCGCGTTTTACCCCCGTTCAGTTCCATGGAAGGGGCGACCAAGCTATCGTCGTCGCCACTGTACACTAGAGGTTGAAGGTGCGCGTACAGCACCTCGAGAGCGTTCTCCGTAGAGATGACAACTGTGCGGATGTCTGATTCGACTAGCGCCACTCGAGCGAGCAAGTCGGATTCGGTCACGCTCCCATCGCGCAGAATTTTGTAGTGATCGATCGATTTCAGCGCATCTCGCCTGGCATCGGCGAGTTGGCTGAGCTCGAGCGAAAGGCGCATCACGACGGTGCCGAATAAATGCACCGTCGGTCTTTCGTCTCCAACAACGCCATCAGAAGCGGCAAAAGTAAACTTCGTGAGACCCTTATTGACTAGTACGCGTTGTACGCTGAGAATCATGCTTCTTATGCTGATGAAACGCCTCCACATGCGATCCGCGGCGTCGAGTGCGCGCAAGTCATCGGAGGCCGCGAGCATCATGTCGTCGCCCGCGGAGGATTTTCCGAGCGTCTTCGACACGTACTTTACATATTTGTTCGACTCCGAACATACGGTCATTGTGAGCACGTCCATTGCGCCGTGAAGTCGCAGCTTTGGATCTGGTAAGACGGGACCTTTGAGCAATCTCGTCACCAAGTTCACTGTGGCTTCGAGCTCGGCCAAGTCTGCGAGATGTGGGCGCGAAGCTCGGTCCGCAAGCACGCGATGGATCACCGCCGCGTGAGCTTCTACGAATTCAAGCGTCTGAGAGATAACCGCGGGGATGCCATCGCTTTCGACGATAGCGCCCGGATATTGCCCGAGCGTCGGCGACGGCACCGGTTTTGGTTGCGGCGCGGCGGCAAGAAGACTACCGACGAGACGAATCACATTCACCAAGAGCTTGTGATGACGCGCGCGCGGAATGGGTAGATCTGAAAACGGCGCATCGACCGCCATGGTCGCCGTCGCTGCCGACGCACTGTGTATGTCAGCATACGCATCAATGGCGCGGCAGCGCGTCAACGACACGAGGGTACCGAGAGCAACCATTTGACTCGGTTCACTTTGCGCCATTCGGAGCAAGAGAGAAAGCGACGCTTCAATCGCTTTGGAATGCGCCGCAGCGCGCGGCGTGTTCAAGACCAAATCTGGCATCGAAACACACTCTAATTCGCGCAAGCACGACTTTGCGATGTCGTTTTGCAAAAGCAAAACTTCGATGCCGCCGACGCCCGTGCCCGAACACACCGCCACCATGGCCTCGAGCGCCCCCAAGGTAATCGCTTTCGTGTCATTCGAGCCTTCTTTGGCATCGCGCGAAATCAAATCAACGAGCGCAGTTGCATCGCGTTGAATGATAGCGGCGTTACCCTTCTCGATATCAATGTCCATCACCTGCGAGAACGCCACGCTCGTTCCGGCGACGGCTTGACCTTGCTTTGTAACTGGGCTGACGCCGTCAGTGTCAGGCCTGCAGTATGCCAGATAGTCTAGTAAAGCGCTGATTATGTCCAAACGGGACACTTGAGGGACGGGGGTACGATGGAGCATCGATGCAATCAGACTACGGAGCAAGGCTCGGCACTTGGACGGCGCAAGCACGGCGCTCGTGTTGCCCTTCGCGCGATCCTGTTCCCCAAGCTGACGAAGCTGTGAAACAATGACATGGACCAGACGACAAAACGGCGCCGCTTTGGCACTGTCAGAGCCACCACCAAAAGGTTCGGCTTCACACAAGCCACTTAAGATGCCATCAACGAGTTCGAAGAGAATGCTGTGCGAGCTCAAGGGACTGTCGTCAACCGCCGCCGTCGTCACAGACGCGTTTCGCAAATCGAAATAGGTCACGATGCTGGACAAACCTCGGGACACTGCGAGAGTGACGAGCTTCTCCCAGGCGAGGAATATTTCGGATCTAGCCGTGGCATCCTCGATCACACTGTTGCGAGCTTCGACAATGCGCAAAGTAGCGTTGATTGCGCGCTCGCGACGGCTCTTCACGAATTCCATCGCGTCTTGTCTCACACCATGCATGTGGTGCGACTCAGAGTCAAGTCGCCTGCACTCTGCGTGAAGCTTCGCTCTCACGACGCTTGCATCAATTACCTTGTCTCCCCGCCGACTGGTTGTCATGATACCACCTTCAGCGACATTTCTGGAATCGTCCAAAAGCTGTGTCGCCGAAAGCTCTTCTCTCATTTCATTCACGTCGTCGCCAAAGCTCGCTAAAAGTGCGAGCTCGGTGCTCGACTCCGACAATTGGGTGACGCTCTTCGGCAATTCTAGAACAGCGAACTGCCCGTGCTCTACGTTGGGATCATGTGTGTATGCACCAAGACCCTCGCGCCCGTTGTCCAACAACACATTCATGATATCCAACACCAGCGTTGGCGCCATTTCCGGTACTCGGCCCTTCGCTGGCGGTGCCTCAACCTCGAGAACTTCTGCACATAAGCGCAAAATGCTCGAGCGATGGTGCATCACCGATCGCCTCTTCGATGGCTCCTTTGGAAGCTCGGTGCGTAACGCATCGGAGAGCAAATCAGACAACGCCAACGTTGGCGCGTGCGGCGGCCATTGCTCGAGAAGAGCCAAGGTAGGCGGCGCCGTCGATTTGCACGTCGCCAAACGCTGTAAAAGATCTGCCGCGAGCTCCGGTGCTTGATACGGCAAGACGACGCTCGCGTGCATTGACGGTGGCGCTGCTTCAAGAAGTTCGAGTATGACGCTCAAACAGTTGAACTCAGTGAACGGTGAAACCTCGATTTCGCTCGATGCGCCCGTGATGTCAAAACCGAGCAGCAGGTGAGACATATTCGCACCAGCGCGTTCGAGATTTTCATGCAACAGTTCGAAAACTAATGTTGCACAGTCGACCGCACTCGAAGCGCTTTCCTCGAGAGGAATTTCTTCGTCTCCCGGAGGCACCATCGCGAACGCAAGCTCCAAGCAGCTCGCGCAGCCCTCGACGATGGCGGCACGCGACGCCGGTGGAAGCAACGCAACGATGTGCTCGACTCGTTGACAGAGCACGCGCAATATTTTCAACGCCGTGTATGTGATCTCCGGGTTATACTTGTACTGAACGTACCCCAGGATGTTCGCCATCTGCGTCATGTCTGCCGAGAGCACCTCATCTAAAGTGCGATAAAAAACTGCATCCTTGTGCTTGGCGCGCAATTTCGCGACCGCGCGCTGATCGATAGAAAGGATATAATCCAAAAGTTGCAACGCGCCCAGAACGCAATCTTCCAACGCATCACCGTGACGCGCGTGACGCTCAAAACTCAGCGACTCGGCACCGATGGAGAGAATGTTCATCACCATTTGACAGGTTGATCCAGATGTCAAAAAGTCGGTGAGGATATCAGCACCCGGCGTGCTGGGGCGCTCGACGTCGCCTCGCGTGTGCTCCGCACTTCGAAGGGCGAGCACACTGGACGGTTCACCGTAACCAATAGCAAGTGGCGCATCCAAACTCGTCGAATCCACGTCCTCGACCGTGAAGGATGAGATCATGGTGTCTTCGTACAAACGCAACATGAAGAGCAAGTGATCGACGCAGTCGCGCGCCATGACCCATCGCTCCGTTTGGTCGACGTGCACTCGCGTACCCAACTCCCCAAAAAGCCTATCCCGAATGAACCGAGTGTGGAACCACGATGGGCTACCACCATCGGCGCAAGGACCGTTTTCGATGTCTCTCGTCATCGCTAAAAGTTTACCAATCAATCGCAGCCACCCAGTGGTGCTCTCGTACTTGTGCTCGTGCGTCTCGATCATAGAGTATATATAGGAGACATCCGAACGCTGCGAAGTCGCCGTTTGCAACAAGCCTGTTTGCATAGGGTTCGGCAATATGCCAGCCTGGTCGAGCAGTTGCCAAACGTCAAACGCGGTGTTTTGATCCCAGCATAACGCACCGATGGCGTCGAGAAGCGCCGCTTTGAGGTGCAGTGGAACGGGATTAATGTAAAGCTGCAATAAGGCGTCCATCAAAGCCGCCCCAATCCTGTGTTCTAACCACATCAGCCAGTGCGCCGCCTCGGCGCGCTCGGCATTCTCCATCACCGCCTTGAACACGGCGAGATACGCGCGCAAGCCCTCTGCGTCGGCTTCGTTCATTTCTGGATCGCCTTCGCGAGGATCGAACTCTTCCCCGGCGTCGATTAAATCATCGGGGCTCGACATAAAGCGCTGAACGTAGCCAATTAATGCCCCTAGCAAGCGATCCCAGTTTGCCGCGCCTTGGCTGCGCTGTAAGAGCTCAAAAATACGCCGAGCACCTTCGCTCGTTTGAGCTATCGTCGTGCAAAGCTCGAGAAGCTTGACGAGCGAACCGACGGAGTGCTCGCTATCACCAGAAATCTCAAGGAAGCTCTTCAACCCAGCGCATGCCTTTGCGAGTTTAGGTTCTTGCTTGTACAGCTCGGCAAAGACGGAGCAGACATCCGCCATGGGTTTTGCCGCGTCGATTTCAATTGTGAGTCCGTTTTCGACAAATGGCTCCCTAACAGCAGTACCATCCGTGAGCATTCGATGCAGAGATGTTTTCCGCAGATTGTGATGAAGATATCGCGAAAGTATGATGTGCACGAGCTCCAGGTTTTGCGTCCGCGCGACAGTGTGATCGTCTTGGAAAACTCCAGTCTTCAACACCAGATCGATGGCTTCGAGCGCATCATTCTTCAGACTTTCCTTAATGGCCTCCTCGGCTTCGCTTAGACCGAGATCAAGCGCTAAGATCGCCCAGGCAAATCGAACGAATGAAAATAACGGAGGTGCGTTCGGGGAGTTGATCGTTGTCGCTACTGCCTTGGCCAAGTCTGTCTTCGGTACTGCCGCCTCGACGCCGGATAGCGTCGGCGTAAACATCGCAGCCGCGGCAAAAATCGTACCGTAACCCGTCGGCATGTCTTCCACCGCAACCTTGTCCAGGTCTCGCATCGCTTCCGCAGAGCGTCCCGCCAACACCAAGAGTGCTTGCGCATTTTCCGAACTCAAGCTTGTCGACACTCGCGCCGAGTGGAACAGGCACTCGACGACGAGTCGTCGCTCGTGCGCCACGCACTCTTGCCGTAAGATCGGACGGCCGCGGATATCTACTAACTTGTCTAAAGGTCCGAGCAAGCGCTCTTGTGATGATGACGACGTCGTCGCCTGTTGCTGCTGCCCCGCGAGCGCCAATGGCCCGCCGACGTGTTGCGTCGGCACGGTCGGCGCGACTAAAAATGGTCCACCCGGCGGCGGCGCGGTGACGAGCTTCACTAATCGCGCAAACAGCGCGCCATCGCGCAACAAACCGTCCGCGTAATCTTTCAATTCTTCATCCATCACCCCGTCCAACGGCGCCGTCCCATCCGCGCATCGCAACACCGCCAGCAACGACTCGAGCGCCGCGGCGCGTTCGCGCATGTAAATCCCAATCGCCGCCGGCACCACGTCATCCGCAGGTGCGCCGTGCTCTATCGCCCCCACCATAAGTTCAACGCTCACTATTTCATTCAAATCCAACGCCACCGCGATCGCGCTCGCGTGTTCGACGTCCAGCTCCCCCAACCGCGCCTCGCCCCCGTGACTGAGCGTCGCCCGCCCGCTCGCCACTCGCGCGGCGTCTCCCGCGTTCCGTCCCTCAAAGAACGTCATCTCCCGCAACCGCGTCTCGTTCACCCTCAGCGCCCGCCGCGCGCGCTCTCGATCGCGTTCACTCGCGCGTCCGTGCTCGAGCGCGCGCACGCTCGAGAGCAGATTTTGATACCGCGACGCCGGCGACCATCCGTCGCTTTTACGTCGCGCATCGTCCCCGTTCGCGTCCGTCGCGCGCGGCGTCCCACCGACGTTCGCCGGCGTCGTCACCGCGGGCGCGAAAAGCGCGCTCGCGCCCGCGACGGGCGTCGAAGGCGCGCCGAAGATGGACATCCGTCGCCGTCGCGCAGTGCGGCGAACGACCGCCAACGTTCGAAACCCAAAGGTTCGAAATCTTAGCGTTTTCACTCCTTTGAATGCGACTCGTACATCGCTTTGTACGTCGATCGAGCCAATGTGCGTGCGTTTTGAGTGAAATCACACCGCGCGCGCCTCGAGGCGTCGAGGGCGCGCGACGCGCCGTCCGCCTTTACGCGACGCCGACGACGAGAAGGTGCGAGACGACGCGACGACGCGCGCGAGCGCGACGCGCGATGATTCGCGTCGCGCGCGGTGGCGCGCGTGGTCGGCGACGCGCGCGGTCGGCGACGCGAACGCGCGCGGAGGGCGCGACGCGCGGTGATCGACGGCGACGACGCGGGGCTTTACGATGCGGCGGCTCGGCGCGCGCGAAAGGGGGTGGACGACGCGCGCGCGCTTGGATCGCGCGAAGGATTACGATCGAGCGCGCGCGTTCGTCGTGGGAGATGGCGCGCGCGAGATGGCGGCGCTGGAGGCGCGCGCGAGCGGCGGTGACCCTATTGAGAAAGCCCTAGCGGCATCGGGCGACGAAGACGAACGCGACGACTGACGACGAACGCGATGGACGCGCGGTTGGAAAACAGATGGTGAAGTACGCGAGAGAACCGGAAGATGCCGAAAAGTCGTGCAAGGCGCGCGCGTCGGACCTTCGCATCTCGTTCAAGAACATGCGCGAGACGTGCATGATGTTGAAGGGTAAGAAGCTCGAGGACGCGGAGCAATACTTGAAGGATGTCCTCGCGATGAAGCGATGCGTCGTTTTCCGTCGCTTCTGCGGTGGTGTTGGTCGCACGGCGCAGGCGAAGAACGAAGGTTCGACGAACGGTCAAGGCCGCTGGCCGAAGAAGGCGGCGGAAGCCGTGCTCGGTTTGCTCGCCAACGCCAAGAGCAACGCGGAGACGAAGGGCTTGGACATTGAGAACTTGTCCGTGTCGCACATCCAGTGCAACAAGGCCATCCCGCAGCGTCGGCGCACGTACCGTGCGCACGGTCGCATCAACCCGTACATGTCCAACCCGTGCCACGTTGAGATCACGCTCAGCGAAAAGGTGGAGGCTGTCAAGCGCGAGGCGGAGCCGGTGAAGCTCACGCGCAAGCAACAGGCGCGCCTTCGATCGGGCTCTAAGAGCAACTAAACGATCGATATCGTGACTAGATGGGGGGTTGGCGCGAGCGCTCGCAGTGGTGAGCCGTTTGCATTCACTAGCGGTTTTGTGTTAGACGAAGCCGAGTTTATCTCTTGTAAGAAGACGGAAGGACATTCTTGCTATCACTACGTACGCGTGAGTTACAACCACGCTAAAGGAACAAGCTCGCGACGAACACTATGTCGCGTTTCACTTTTTCGCTCGCGATTGTGAACTTTTCTTGAAGTTCAGTCTCGCCTATGACCCGACACGCGTCAGACAGTTGGCGCAAAACCTCCTCGACACGCCGAATGGCGCGCACTATGGAACCTTCGAACAAATCTGTCATTTTCATAATCTCTGCAAATTTATTCCCTTTGCACCACGCGAGCATGATTTCCATGAGCTCGCTCCTAAAGCCCTCTACGTACTCTTCGACGTCCACGCTCATCCTACACTCCATCATTTGTTTCCCGACTTTGCGCGCAACATCCTTCAGGCGCGAAAACACTTCCGCGGTTTCTTCGCTAAGCTTGGGTGTGTTGCGCGACTTCTCGCGCCACACCAAGCACGAAACCAAAGCGACGAGCATATCAACATCGCATTCTTTGAACATACCGTTGAAGATGAGCTCCGCGGTGACGAGCTCGTCGACCGAGGCGAGTTCGCACGCCACTCTTCCCTTCGTTTGCACCACGCCCTCAGCGCTCGTGTGCCCGAGTCGTTTGAGCACGCGACGCATCTGCTTCAGCTCATTGCGCATGATCAGTCCAGCGGCAGCCTTTGCGTTTTTCTTCGCCTGCTTCAGTGCGATGGAGAGCTCACGTTTTCTCTTGTGCGCTGAGAGCTGTTCGACGAGCCTTTCACTTGAGGCGACGGGGTGCTTCTTCATCATCGACTTGATACCGTCGATTCGCTTTAAGAGCTTGGAGAAGTTTTCACTATCGATCTTCAGATCTCGCGTGGCATCCAAAACCGGCACGCCATCAGGGAACCGCTTGATGACCTCCCCCACACTGCTAATGCACTGATCTCTCGCCTCGCGTGGATGCAAGTCTTTCGGCAAGTATACGCGAACGCTGCTCAATACATCGAGCTGCTCGAGGGGCACTCGAATCACCCGCGGCTCCGATGAATCGTCCTCCTCGTTCGCATTCAAAAACTCGTATCTATCGTTTTTACTCTTTGATGATAACGGAGTCTTACCGTCACTATTCTCGCGCGTGCGCACCAGAACGTCGACCCCGTACGCCGCTTTCCCGGATTTTCCACCGCCACCGATGCGCTCGAAAGACACAATCATGCCCCAAACGACGTCCTCTTCACCCGGCTCCGTTCCTGGTACGGGAATTCTAATCGAATCGTCTTCCTCGTCATACGTAGACGAAATCGACGGCGATTTTGTGCACACGCGCACCAATCGACCAGGCTGCAAAAACGGCACCGCGTGCGTTGGAGTGTTGGTGACGACACGACGTTCTCGAATCATGGCATCGAGGCCGTCTTTGAGCTTGACATACTCGTCGACGCTGTCTTCGTCGTGAATCTTCACCGCGTCCCGATCCTTCTGTATCTCGACAATCTTCGCCTCCAGACCCGGCAACGCGCGATCGTTTTGGAATTGCGCAAACGACGATTGAATGAGCGACTCTGGCTCAGCACCTTCGACGCGCATCAGGTTCAAAATCATTGCGTAGTTCAAGTGAAATGCGCTATCAAGAGTATCAGATTGCCCGTGTAACATGTTCTTCGCCACCGGCGGATCCATACGCTCATCCATCATCAAGATTACCAAACCGCGGTCGTCCTTGCCGCGACGACCGGCTCGACCAGACATTTGAATGTACTCGCCAGACGTGATCCAACGAAAACCAGCGCCGTCGAACTTTCGAGGAGAGCAAAACACGACCGTGCGAGCCGGCATGTTCAGTCCCACCGACATGGTCTCCGTGGCGAAGAGCACTTTGATCAAGCCTTCCTGGAATAAAATCTCGATCACCTCCTTCAAAATCGGCAGCAGTCCCGAGTGGTGCACACCCAAACCTCGTCGTAAAAGGTTTGGCAAATTTGCGACTTGAGGCAATCGTTTGTCTTCGTCCGACAACGAGTCCATGGCGTTCCAATAAATCGTGTCGATGAGCTTTTTCTCGTCTTCGTCGCACAAATCAACTTTGTGCAATGAGTTAGCCATCTTTTCGCACTCGTGTTTGTTGAACGCGAACACAATCACAGGATCGTAGTTGCGCTCGACGACCATACGGATGATTTTAAAGATGTCCTGGTTAACTGCCTCCTTTTTTCCATCATCACCTCGCGCCCGATTGGCCACGCGTGCCGCCGCCGCGCCGCCGCCGTCGGCGATGACGGTGACGGCTTGCTCGAAATTGCTGTCCCTGAACTTGGACTGCCGGTCCATGACTAAAAATATCCCCTCTCCGTTCGCCGGGAAGACGTAATGCTCCAACGGCGTCGGACGAAAGTCAGTGTACACGATGTGACACGGTTGATTATGCGTCTTGCACACCCACTCGGCGAACTCTCGAGCGTTCGGAATCGTCGCCGATAGAAACACGTACTTGACCATGTCCGGCAACAACACGATGGACTCCTCCCAAACCACCCCTCGCTCGCTGTCCCGCATGTAATGAATCTCATCATAAATCACCCACCCAACCTCGCGCATCACCTCCCCTCCCCGATACAGCATCGATCGCAAAACCTCCGTCGTCATCACCAGGCACGACGCGCTCGGATTTATCACCACGTCCCCCGTCATCAATCCAACGTCCTCAAACTCCTCCTTCAGCTCGCGATACTTTTGATTACTCAGCGCCTTCAACGGTGACGTGTACACCACGCGCTGTCCGTCTCGTATCGCCATCGCGATCGCGTATTCCGCCACCACCGTCTTCCCCGCCGACGTGTGCGCGCTCACCAGCACCGACTCCTCCCGCTCCAAGCACTCCACCGCCTTTTGCTGAAACGTGTCCAGCTCGAACGCGTACGACTTCGCCGGGACTTCGGGGACCTCGATCCTTCCCTCGTCCCGCGTCATCGCGCTCGCGTCACCGCGCGGTCGAACGACGTCGTGCAGACACCCGTGCCCGCCGCCCGTGGGCGCGATGCGGCGCCCGCCCGCGGCGAGCACGGCGTCTTCGTCCGTCTTGTGTCGCTTGAACGCGCGCGGCGACGCGTCGTCGGCGTCGTCCGCGTCGTCGGCGTCGCGCGCGCGCGCGGCGGGCGACATGACGCGTCGGCGCGCTCGCGCGTGCGTGGAGTTTAGTGGCGGCGGCGGCAGTGTCGCGCGCGACGACGCGCGACGGCGCGCATGCGGAGCGACGACGCGAAGAACGACGCGCGGGCGCGCCGCGCCGCGGCGTTCGCGCGCGCGAGGTGCGGCGTCGAGCTGCACGCGCACGTCAACGGTTGCGTGCGCGAGGACACTCTACTGGAACTCGCGGCAGCGCGGGGGCTCGAGCGCGAGTGCGAGCGCGCGCTCGCGAGCGATCGCGATCTCCTCGCGTGCTTTGAGATTTTTAAGCTCGTGCACGCGTGCGTCGACGACGCGGCGGCGCTGCGACGGGTGACGCGCGAAGTCTGCGAAGACTTTGCGCGGGACGGAGCGCGATACTTGGAGCTACGCACGACGCCGAAGGAACAGATCGGGAAGGAGCGCTACGTTGAGGCGGTGTTGAGTGGATTGGAGGACGCGTGCGGTCGGTGCGGTGGAGACGGCGCGGATGGGGAGCTCGCGGCGAGGATTATTCTTAGCGTGGACCGCGCGCGAGACGACGACGCGAGCAAGGCGATGGAGACGATCGATTTGGCGATCAAATATAAAGAGAGAGGCGTCGTCGGTGTGGATTTGAGCGGTTCTCCCGTGGTCGGGCATTGGGATCGATACGTCGCCGCGTTCGAAAAGGCGAGGGCGTATGGATTGGGGACGAGCTTGCACAACGGCGAAGTCGCGAATACGGAGGCTGAACAACGAGCATTCATAGCGTTTCGCCCTGACAGATTAGGGCACTGCGTGTACACTGTTCGTGACGAGAGCTTGCTTCGAGATTTACTCGCGAGTAAGATTCCTGTCGAGCTGTGTTTGACGTCCAACGTGAAGACGCGTTCGTGCGCCGGCTTCGCGGAGCATCACTTTGCCAAATTGAGAAGCGCGGGACACCCGATTTGTTTGTGCACTGACGACACGTGGGTCTTTCAGACATCGCTATCGCGCGAGTATGCCATCGCGGCGGAAACGTTCGGGCTGACGGATGACGAAATTCGCGACATGTCGACTCGCGCGATGGATTTTGCGTTTTGCGACGAAGACGTCAAGCTAAACGTCCTGGCGAACATTCGCAACTCAACGTCGTGATATTAGAAATGTAGAAGTACTGTAGAAGTAGAAGTAGAAGAACAAAGATACAGCTATGCTAACCCGCGATCGCTTCTATTGAACGACGCAGCATCCAGGCTTCGACTTTTCGAACAGCTCTGGGTGCAAGTGCACGTCTATGACGGTGTCAAACACCGCGGGCAATCCATTCTGCGTCAGCGCACTGCACTCCACGTACGCCGTCGCGCCGATTCGATCACCCAACGCCTCTCCCTGCGCGCGACTCACGACCCCTTTCCCACTGTCTCGCAAATCAATCTTGGTGCACACCAACACGATGGGCGTCTTCGGCGCCTTCGCGCGCAACTCCTCCGCCCACTTCGTCTCCACGCTCTCGTAGCTCTCCTTAGAATCGCACGAAAACGCCAACAACATCGCATCCGCGTTCTCATAGCTCAGTGGTCGAAACGCCGCGTACTCATCTTGTCCAGCGGTGTCCCACAGCCCCACGCTCACCGTCCGCCCGTCTCTCGCGCGCACGTTTTTACTGTAATTATCAAAAATCGTCGGCATGTGATCCGTCGGGAACGTGTTCGTCGCGTAGCACATCAGCATGGACGTCTTCCCGACCGCACCGTCGCCGACGACGACGCACTTCAGCGCCACGTGATCGGCCTCGTGCGCGCTCATCGATCGAGTCGCGGAGACGCCAGCCAATCCAATCCAGTCTCGACCCGCCGCGTCGCGCGCGTCCCGCGTCGCGCGCGCGCGTTCGCGTCGACAGTCGCGCGTTCGCGCGTCTCTCGCGCGTCTCTCGCGCGCGCGCGTCGACGCGTCGACGCGTCGCGGTGTGTCGCGCGCGCGGTCGTCCGCAGTGCGCGACGCGACGACGCGACGCGCCGCGACGACGCGCGCCGCGACGACGCGCGCGCGACGCGCGCGGCGACGAACGCGCGGTGATGTCGCACCGCCGCAAGCACGTGCACGCGCTCGCGAACGAGCTCGCGGTGACGCTCGAGGACGGCGACGTCGTGTGCCGCGTCACGGCGGTGTGCGGCGCCAACTTGGTCGAGGTCGAGCGCGGCGACGACGACGCGGGCGGCACGACGCTCGTGCGCGTGCCGAATAAGTTTAAAAAGCTCGCGTGGTTCCGCGCCGGGACGCACGTGGTGGCGAGGTTCGTGGACGCGCGCGAGCTCGAGGGACGGGACGACGTCAAGGTGACGGGCGAGCTGCGGCGGGTGCTGTACGCGGAACAAGTGAAGGAGATGCGACGAAGGGACGACGGGACGTGGCCGAAAGCGTTCGAGAGCGAAGAACGCGGGACGGGGTGCGCGCTGCGCGAGCTCGCGGGAGCGCTGGAGGAGGACGAGGCGCGGGCGCGCGCGACGGCTCGGGACGGCGGCGAGGCGCGCGACGGCTCGGCGGACGAAGACGACGACGAGGGCTCGGACGACGGGTTACCGCCGCTCGTGGCGAATAGAAACCGACGACGGGTGCGCACGTACGTCGATAGCGATGAAAGTAGCGATAGCGATTAGTCCTGTATGCGAACGCGTTTAAGCGGAGGAAGAGTCGCGCGGCGCGCCGCGCGAGAGCGTCACAGTCGCGCGCGTCGAGCGTTCGGCGCGCTCGAAGGCATGTCCACGGCGAGCGCACATCTCGTCGCTCCCGCGCGCGCGCGCGCGAGCGCGCGCAGAGGCGTGCGGCGCGCGCACGGTGGCGCGACGGAGCCGCCGCGAGGGCAGCTGCGCGCGCGTAACAGTGCCTCCGCGTCGGCGTCGTCGAGCGCGCGCGACGACGACGCGCGCGCGAACTTGGCCGTATTCGTTAGCGGCGGTGGGTCGAACATGCGCGCGATACACGACGCGTGCGAGCGAGGGGAGGTGCGAGGGCGCGTGGCGTGCGTGGTGACCAACGCGGCGACGTGCGGCGGCGCCGAGTGGGCGCGCGAACGAGGAATTCCCGTGTTGATTTATCCAGCGAAGAAGAACGAAACGGGTGGATTAACCGCCGACGCGCTCGTCGACGCGCTGACGCGCGAACACGGCGCCGAGTTCGTGCTGTTGGCTGGATATTTACGACTGATTCCGCCCGAACTTTGTCGAGCGTACGAAAATCGAATGGTCAACATCCACCCCGCGCTCTTGCCCGCGTTCGGCGGCAAGGGCATGCACGGTGAGAACGTTCACAAAGCCGTCGTCGCATCGGGCGCTCGATTCACCGGTCCGACGATTCATTTCGTCAACGAGGCGTTCGACGAGGGTAAAATTTTAGCGCAAACCGTCGTCCCCGTCTTCGACGACGACGACGCGAGCGCCGTCGCCGCGCGCGTCTTGGCGCAGGAGCACATCTTATTCCCTCGCGTCGTCGCCGCGATGTGCGAAGACAGAATTCGGTTCAGGTCCGACGGCGTGCCCTTCATCGTAGACGCCGAGTAGCTTCGCTCGCGCAATCGAGATTTCGCCTAATGATGGCAAAAACGTCCCGTTCGTTCGAAATCTCTCCCAATCCGTGTCCCAGAGCTCGACGCGCGTCGATCGCCGCCGCACACCTCACCGCGCGCGTTCGCGTCGTGCGCGACGCCCTTGAGCGCGTCCACGAGCCGCGCGCGAGCGCCCATCGCCGCACGGCGCGACGAAACCGCCGCGCGACGATCGTGATTTTCAAACGGGCGGGACACCCTGAAGACGCGATCGATCGAGCGCGATGTTCTACTCGCAGTACATTCTCGCCAAGCGCGGGCCGCTGGGGACGATCTGGATCGCCGCGCACTTGGACCGCAAGCTGCGGAAGAATCAGATCGCGGAGACGGACATCGTCTCGTCAGTGAGTACGTATTCGGAATTCAATTCAAACCGCGGACGCGAGCCGACGGGACGCGAACGGCTCGTCGGACGACGCGCGCGCGAGAGAGAGAGCGAAGAGCGCGCGAACGCGATGACTGACGCGTGGTGCGATGTGTGACGCGAACAGAATCCATCATTAACCCCGACGCGCCGCTGGCGTTGAGGCTTTCGGGACAATTGATGCTCGGGGTGGTTCGCATTTACAGTCGCAAGGTGAACTACTTGTTTCAAGATTGCTCCGAGGCGTTGGTGAAGATCAAGCAAGTTTTCCGACCTGGGACGGTTGATCTGCCCGCTGATGCGGCGACGGCGCCGAATGCGACGATTACGTTGCCGGACAACTACGACGACTTGGAGTTTTTCTTCGACCCGGGCATGGCGAACGGCGCGACGGGACGAGCGAGCGTGAGCAGAGAGAACATCACTCTGGCGGATCCGGACGTGGATGACTTCGACGCGCAGTTTGAGTTTAACGACCAATTACCCGTGGATGATGAACGACTCGAGGATGACGTTGAAGTTGAAGTTTTCCGTTCCGCCGTCGTCGAGGCTGGCGTGCAGTTGGAGGATTACGACTACGCGCACGACGAGTACACAGCACCTAACGATGATGAATACGATGGAGGTATGGACGACGGATTCGGGGCCGGCGATGAAGGGGTGTTGCCTTTGGCGTTGGATGCGGATTTGATGGGGGATGAAGACGACGGGTTCGCCGCGAGAAGAAGCGTCGGCGGCGAGAGCTTGTTCGGCGGCGCGTTGCCGTCCATCCCGGGTTCTAGCGTATTGGGTGATCGCCCGGATGATCGTGAGCCCGGTCCGGCGAGTAAGCGCAGAAAGGTCGATCGCGTGGTCGTGTTCGATCGCACGGTGACTCTGTCCAACGATCACATTCGTGCGCAGTTGAGGGATACGCGCGACATCGTCAGCAAGCGCGCGTCGCCGTTGGAGGACGACGGCGTGCTCAACGATCCTGAAACTTTAGAAGCGAGCCTACGGGGACGACTCATGGCGTGTGATGTCGGTGCTAAGCTCAATGACGCGTATAGAAAGGCGAGTGCCGCGTGCTGGGGGCGTCCGGACTCTGGCGAACCGCGTGTTGCTCGAGCCAACGACGACGACGCGGACGCCAAGCCGTTCACCATGAACTTCGACTACGCCGACAACGAGAACGGATTCGATGATGGAGGCTATGTCGGTGCGGAAGAGTTCAACCTCGAAATGAACGTCGAGGAGGACGGCGCCGAAGAGGAAGGAGGCGACATGGATTGGAACGTCAACTCCAAGCTCATGCTCGACCACTTGACGAGCGCTTTCGATGCTTCTGGAGACCGCCCGCTTTCGCTCAATACTCTCACGGTGGGGAAGAAGAGAGGCGAAGCGGCGCGCATGTTCTACCAGGTTTTAGTCCTCAACGCGCACGAGTACTTGAAAGTCGAACAGCTGATGACGTACGGGGACGTCGCTATTTCGAAAGGTGCCGCCTTCGGCGCAGCTTAGCCATACGAGACCCTCGCGAAATGAAAGATGTAACACTCATACGACGAACGAACGTTAACTGATTGCGCACTATCGCGAAGGTAAAATTATTACAACATTCCATTCGTCATGTCTTCGCGGTAAAATCATGAATTGTGTGAAACAGAATCAGGAGACTTGAGAGCTTAAGCCGTCGCGGCGATCGCGTCGGCCTTGGCGATGGGGACGACGACTTCAGCCTTCTTGACCGCCTCCGGGGTACCGAAGTACATTTCTTCGAGCACACCTTCCCACTTCTTCGCCGGCTCAGCCCAAGACAAGTCTTGGGAGATGCACGTGGAGGACATCTTGGTGTAGAGCGGAGTACCGTAATCGGCGGCGGCGGCGGCGCACGTCTCAACCATCGCGTCGACATCCGCCGGGAGGAGGGTGTCGGCGTCCATGGCGCCCATGTGGTAACCGGTGACACCTTCCTTGACGGTGTCAACGAGACCGCCGGTGGAGGCGACGACCGGGACGGTGCCGTATTGCATGGCGTGGAGTTGGATCAAACCGCACGGTTCGAAGCGGGACGGAACCATCAAGAAGTCGGCACCGGCGGTGATGAAGTGCGCCAACGGGGCGGAGAACTTCACGACACCCGCGCACATGGGTTCGGCTTCGTCGAGCTTTTCGAGAGCCTTTTCCATGCTCTTCTTACCGGTACCCAAGATGACGACTTGCGCGTTCGGCACTTGCTTCAAAAGCTTCGGGATGGCAGCCATCATGATGTCACAGCCCTTTTGCTCTTCGAGGCGACCGATGTAGCCGAAGACCGGCGCATCGGCATCGAGCGGCAAGCCAACTTCAGCTTGGAGCGCTTGCTTGGCGGCAGCCTTACCTTCGACGACGGTGGCCTTGTCGTACGGGACGTCGATGAACTTGTCGCTCGACGGGTTCCACTCGGTCGGGTCCATGCCGTTGACGATGCCTTCCATACCGAATTCACGGATGACGTCATCGAGCTCAACGCCCTTAGCCTTGCTGGATGCGATCTCCTTGGCGTAGTTTTCGGACACGGTCAAGTTCTTGTCGGCGTTCATGAAGCCCGCCTTGAGCCAGTTGGCCTTGCGGTAAATCTTGCCGTCGAATTCCTCCTTGCCGTCTTCCTTGGCCGGGTTGGTTTCGTCGTACACTTTGGAGTAACCGTCTTCGAAGAAGAAGTCGTCAGCCGCAGAGTCCGGCAAGCCGTAGGTGGCCATCGGTTGCGGGAAGAAGCGACCTTGGAACGCGATGTTGTGAATCGTCATCGCGCACTTGGCCTTGGTGAATTGACCCGCCGGCTTCATCACCTTGTTCAAGATGACCGGGACGAGCGCGGAGTGCCAGTCGTTTGCGACGAAGACGACGTCTTCGCCGAAACCGAGTTCGGTGAGCGCCGCCGGCGCCTTGATGGCGGCGTGGCAGAACATCGCGAAGCGATCTTGGTTGTCCGCGAAGTCGTGCCCAGACTTTTCGCCGTAAAGCTTGGAGCCGGTTTTACCCCAAACCTTGGCCAAGAAGTCGGGGTGATCGACGAACACGCGATCGACGCCCTTCTTCTTCTCGTGGAAGAAGCCAACAGACTTACCGAGCGCTTCGACGTGCACGGAGGTGTCCCACGCGCCCTTGTACTGATCGTAACGCGGCGAGATCGTCATCACCTTGTGCCCGCGCTTGGCGAGCTCCACCGGCAACGATCCCACGACGTCACCGAGGCCACCGGTCTTCGACCACGGCGCGCATTCCGCGGACACGAAAACAATTTTCATCGGTCGTTCGCTCTTCGCGATCTCCGCCACGGTCATCGTGGATTTAGACGCCGCGCGAACCGCGGTCGCGCGCTTGGTCGACGACGCCGCGCGCGTCTTGGACGCGAACGTCGCTCGAACCGACCTACGCCGTCGATAAAACCTCACGAATCTCCGTCAGTCTCCAGTCCTCGCGCGTCGCCTCGTCGCCGCCGTCGTCCGCGTTCGTTCGCGCGTCGCCCTCGCGCGCGCGTCCCGATCGCGTCTTCGCGACGTCACGCGCGCGTTCGCGATTAAAATATCTCGATCGCCATCGCCGCGCGGTGACGCCGCGCGGACGCCGCGTCCGCGTCCGCGTCCGCGTCCGCGCGTCGCGTCGTTCACGCACGTTCGGGAGGTCGTGTGCGCGCGCATGGCGTGCGTCGCGGCGTGTGCAAAAGTGCGGTCGTCGCGCGCGTCGCGCGCGAGTGCCAGCGTCACGCCGAACGAGTGGCGCACGCGGCGTCGCGGTGGATGACGATTTCCCGCGCT
>Ga0181598_1001755_pt1 | contig 20614 bp, 21 predicted proteins | sample 041ome_4_FD_153295 | JGI IMG/M metagenome (GOLD analysis project Ga0181598, IMG submission 153295) | Coastal salt marsh microbial communities from the Groves Creek Marsh, Skidaway Island, Georgia - 041404US metaG (spades assembly) | ecosystem: Environmental > Aquatic > Marine > Intertidal zone >... | reverse complement strand
ACGCCCTGAAGGAATAAACTACCTAAAGTCCCCATAGTTTAACGGATAAAACAGTGGTTTCCTAAACCGTAGATCGAGGTTCGATTCCTCGTGGGGACGCCATGCTAGAAAAGTCAATTAGGGGTTTCGTTTTTACCAAGTAATGCTTTCTAAATTAGGTAATGCCGCTTCAAGTGAAGTTCTTTGATCCTCAGTAAAGTTATTTCCCTGAAGATATAGTTGCTTAAGCTGAGTCAGCCCAATGAGTACAGACAAGTCAAATATATTGTTTTGGCTAAGATCAAGAGTTACCAAACCCTTCAATTCTGCAAGGGGGGAAAGGTCTGAGATATTGTTTTGACTGAGATCAAGAGTCGATAAGTATGTAAGTTCCGCAAGCGACGACAGATCCTCAATATTGTTTTGGCTAAGATCAAGGGTCACCAAATCAGTCATTCTTTCAATCGGAGACAGGTCTGTGATGTTGTTTTTATTAAGATGGAGTTTCCTTAATTTTGTTAGGCTCGCAATCGGTGATAAATCCGAGACATTATTGCCGCTAAGAACAATTCTCCCCAAGTAGCTCAGACTTGCTAGAGGCGTAATGTCAGAGATGTTTAAAAAGGAGAGGTCGATCCATTCATGACGCCTTTTTTTTGCTCGGGCAATTAGATTTAGAACCTCTTCTCCCCCGTAAGGGTCTGGTTTTTTCATCCATTCATCGAATTGCCAGACATACTGAGGATCCAATCCCCGGTACTCCGCCCATCTTTGGTCCTTTTCTGAGTAATAATAAACGGGGGTAGAGGAAGAGAAGTATAGCCAGCTTGATAATTTATATGACCAGGAAAAGGGCCAGTAGGCAGTCCACAACCAACCATAATTATAGCTGGTCGCATCATATTTCCTCCAGTTATCACGAGATCTTCGTGAACTATTATTGTTTTCAGCTTCTTCCCAAACTTCAACTTCACCAACTAGAAATTGCCAGTCGTTCTGCTTGGAATTATAAACCCATGGAAACTGTTCAAACCAAGTCCAACCCTCGGTGGCACAAAGTTTAGTACCCAGAATGCACAGTAGGAATCCGCATTGAATTAAACGAAGCATTGTATTGATTTTCCCCCACTAATAGAGATTCCTCCAGATGATTCGAGCTTTAATTGGAGTACTAAGAATCGTTGCATTTATAATGAGATCTTTACCCTAGTTCGATTCGTTTAAAATAAGTAAGCATTTTGCTAATTTCCCACAAGTTCTGCAGTTCTTTAATTCTTCCTTTTGGTAAGAGTGATTGTTTACTAGAGTTGGAAATAGATCGCACAAAATCAGACAGATTCTAGAATTTTGGGTGAAGATAATTTCAAAAATTGAAATGAATTTTATAAATGGCTGATTTATTGGGAATAGTTACCGCAGTTTTACCTCCTTTTTTCTTAATGATTGTTGGAGGGTGGTCTAGGAAGCAAAATTGGTTACCCTCTCAAAAGGGTGCCTCGATGAGCCGCTTTATTGTCTGTGTGCTTTACCCGTGCTTTATCGTTTACCAAGTGTTGAACTCCCAAACAAATGTAACCTTTAGCGAGTCTTGGATGAATGCTGCTTTTGGGTTTTGTGCAATTGTAATGGGATTTCTCATAGCCAAAATTGTCGGAAAGATCCTAGCTTTAAGTACTGGGGAAAATCGGGCTTTTTCCTTTTGCTCCGGAATTTTTAATTATGGATTCTTTGCCATTCCTGTCGCATCGATGATTTTTGGACAGGAGCTGATTGTAAAAATTATTCTCTTCAATCTTGGCGTGGAAGTGGCGATTTGGACAGTGGGTATTTTGGTTCTTACCTCTTCCAAATTTGATCCGGTCAAATTGTTCAATCCTCCTGCAATCTCTGTTTTTGTTGCTTTGGGTCTCAAATCAATGGGTGGAGCACAGGTTCTCCCAGTTCCGCTATGGGAAGTAATCGCGATGATTGGGCAGTGCTCTATCCCCCTTGGGTTGATGGTAATTGGTGCTGGTTTTTTTGATCTTTTTAAAGATTACAAAATATCAGATGGTCTTCGGGTCGAATTTGGGGCTGTGCTTACCCGCAATTTTTTGGTGCCTGCACTTTTTGTTTTATACGCGGCTTGGGGTTGGATTCCGCTTGGCATGGAATATTTGAAACAAATTTTAGTTATTCAAGCGGCGATGCCTGCCGGGGTCTTTGCCTTACTGGTGGTTAATTCTTATGGCGAAAGCTCCGGCATTGGGTTGCGGGCAATTATGGCAACTATGCTTGCCTGCCTATTTACTATGCCCTTTTGGATTTTTCTAGGAACAAATTATATTCTGCAGTAGGGCTAGATAACTTATGAGCTACTTTGCAAAAAGAAGTTCTATATTTAATCAGAGGTCTCTTCGTAACGAGCTTTAGCATTTAGAGTTTCGTAAATGGATGCAATCTTACTACGAAGTTTGTTGTACTCTTCGGCATAGATCAGAGAAATAAGATAATGCTTAAATTCTTTCCGGTCCCTGATGATTTTAAGATCCAATTCTTCCATTTCCTGGGCAAACTTGATATGCATCTTATCGATTTCGCCATCGAATTTTTTGAATTCACGATCAAGATGTTGTTTGACTTTGGCTACTGCTCCAATCAGTTGCTGGCTTTTACGGCAGTCTTTTGAAGTGAAGTCATGAAAAGATATGATTCCTGATGCCAAAGCGGCACCAAAAGCGGTCATTTCCAATTCGTTTTTATTGCTTTCCTTAACCGCCCAACTTTCAATTGCCTTGAGCAAACGGGATACGCAAGCACGGGCTTCTTCGGAGTCTGAAATTTGAACATCTTCGTCTTCTGACATCTGAGTGAAAAGTTATTTAAAATGAAAGAAAATATAATTTAATTATCTTATAAAATAGTAGAGGTCTATTGAGATTTCCACAACATTCGAACCAAAAATTACATTTTTTATCAATTAACCCATGTGGGTTTGATAATCTTCTAGATCTTTTTTCACAGTTCCACTCAAAATAAGGAGACCGAGAATATTAGGGAATGCCATTCCGAGAATCATAAGATCCGAGAAATCGAGAATATTTCGTGCAGAGATTACAGATCCAAGAAAGGTGAAAACTAAAAATAGAATTTTATAAATTATTGAAGAACGGTCTCCAAATAACCAAGCCCAGCAACGCTCCCCATAGTAAGACCAGGAAATCATGGTGGAGAAGGCAAAAAGGAAAACGGCAACAGATAGAAGATAAGGAAACCAAGGAATAACACTTGCCATCGCTGACGAGGTAAGAGCACCGCCCTGATTTTGTGCAATTAATTCTGCATTCATGGGGTCACAATAGGCACCTGTGATAATAATAACCAGGGCGGTCATGGTGCAAACCACAATGGTGTCAATAAAAGGCTCCAGCAAGGCAACGACACCTTCCTCCACCGGATGGGAAACTTTGGCGGCCGAGTGGGCAATGGCTGCGGAACCAATGCCGGCTTCATTGGAGAAAACTGCCCGTTTCACTCCTATTATCAGAATACCAAGAAATCCTCCAAGTCCTGCCTCAAAGGAAAACGCACTTTCAAAAATCAGTACAAATGCGGCTGGAATTTGTTCGAAATGATATCCCAAGATATAAATGCATGCACATAGGTAGACCGCACACATTACTGGTACAATTAAAGAAGCGGTGCGGGCAATGCTTTGGATGCCTCCAAGAATCACAAAGCCAACTAATACCGCCATCCCCAGTCCGTATGCCCAAGGCATTGAATCAAGGGCGGGGACCACAGTTTTAATTAAGTCGAGTGATTGTACCACCTGGAAGGCATTGCCTCCACCAAAGGACCCCCCAATGCAAAGAATACAGAAAAGTCCTGCGAGCAATCCGCCTAAGTGTTTCAATTTTTTTTCCTTCAAGCCATCCGAGAGGTAATGCATCGCTCCTCCCATAATTTTTCCATCCTTGCGGACCTTGCGGTACTTTTGCCCTAAAGTGCATTCGGTAAATTTTGAGGACATTCCAAGAAAACCTACAAGAATCATCCAAAAGGTTGCCCCTGGACCTCCAGTACCAATAGCGATCGCCACGCCTGCAATGTTCCCTAGACCAACTGTCGCCGAAAGAGCAGTGGTAAGAGCCTGAAAGTGGGAGACCTCCCCGCTTTTAGATTCATTTTTCTCCTGCTCGGAAAACACGAGCTTGAATGCATGTTTGAACATTCGAATGTTCACAAACCGCATCTTGATGGTGAAGAACAAAGCTCCTCCCAATAACCATGCAACCACCAAGGGCATATGAAGGAAGGGGATGGGCCAAAATAAAAGAGCAGCCAAAGGGCTGACAATATGCTGCCCGAAGAAATCATTTAAATGGGCCTCCCAATTCTGGGATGCACTCTCACTCCCGAAAACAATAGCCGGAATCATATAAAAAAAGATAAGGATTAACTTGTTCATTTTTATTGAAAGATTTTGGATTCAATCACCTGACACTCACACTCCACATTGGGAATTCCCTTTGCAGAGAGCAAGGGTTAAGCTTACTACTTTTTCTGCACATGATTACCGTTTGAAAATATGAGAGTTTTTGATCTCTACATTCTAAATGAGTGGTTGCTGTGGTTCCTTTGCTGTCTTGGGTTCCTGCTTTCGATGCTATGTCTGTTTTCGATTGCGGATGATACTAGTAATGTATTTCCCCAGGGCTTTGATTCTGTTTTCTTGGATTTGCTGAATTGGGCCTGGTCTTACCTGCCTTGGTTACTTCCTGTTAGCTGTTTGTTTGCCGGATTGATTTCACTGGGATTTTTGAAAAAAAGAGGAGAGTGGAAAGCGGTCCAGGCAAATGGAATCTCTGTGCTTCTGTGCTTTCGCTCGGTGGTTTTACTGGGCTTCCTGATTTCTTATTTATGCTGGTTTATAAGTTCTGAAACTCTGGACAGCACAGATCCTGGTTTCATTAAAACGACTCAAGGGAAACCATTAACTATGGATACTGGTAAAGAAAGGCTTTGGTATTTTTCTTCCTTTGATGAAGAGAATATGTCCGGAGAGAGAGTACAGCTTTTTCAGTATGATCAGTATGGAGCAGATGTTTTCCGAATTCGGGCAGAACAGGCAATCTGGTCAGATATGAAGGGGTGGCGTTTTCAGAATGGAATTTTCCTTGGCTTTATGAGTGACCAGGGTGTGCCAATGCCCAGTGAAGATTTTAATGGAATCGTTTGGGAGCCAAAAGATGGACATGTTACCTCCTTTAAGGAATCCAAAAGCCCGAGAATAAAAAAAAGATTCAAGGAACTGCAAATCCCAGAATTAATTGATGATCCACTTCCTTTTCTATTGCTCCAAATTAAACCAAAAAAATTATCTTTTCAGCAACTGGATCAATTAATCTCTCAATTCCCTGAACCCGAGAAACCCGTGCTGGCTCCCTATCTTTTAAAACGAGCTCAGATCATTTGGACCGGACCAGCCTGCATGGTTGCCTTGCTTGCCGGTCTTATTCTTGGAGTTAGCAAGTATTCAGCAACCCCGGGGAAGCTAAGCACAGTTGCTCTGGTTGGGGTGCTCTTTTTTTACATGATCCGAACCTTCTCAGATTCTCTCGCGGAGGCAGCAATTATTTCCTCAAACCTAGGTGCAGGACTTCCTTATATCGTTACGCTCTTATCGCTTTTGATTTTAGCAAAGATAACAGACTGAAATCTTAAATTTCAATCGGCTCCACTTCTCGCAGTTGGATACTTTCGATCACTTTTCCATCTGCCAGTACATTGGTCACGGTGACAATTTGATCACCTTGTTCCACCCAGCCTTCGACATGTAATTTCTGGATGGCATTTTGAATGGTAATTTCAGGATCATCGGAAAATTCCATCCAAAAGGGTTCAATTCCCCATACCATTCTCAATCTGCGATGAAGTCCATGAACATCCGTAAAAGCAAACAAATGGGCACCATTGGGCCTTAGGGCACCGAGCTTGGCTGCCAGGTCTCCGCTTCGGGTAAATACTAGTACAGCTGCATTATTCATCCGCATTGCAAGCATGGCCGCGGAACGTAGCATTTTTGCTTTCGGACGAAATAAGCGCAGGCTCTCAGAAAGAACGGGTGGTAAATCCTTTTCGATCCGGCTGGAAATCCGAGTTAATAACTTTACGCTCTCGAGAGGATACTTCCCCGTGGTGGTTTCCCCGCTAAGCATCAAGCAGTCTGCTCCTTCATTGACTGCGTTGGCCACATCACTGATTTCGGCACGGGTGGGTACCGGAGACTCAATCATCGATTCAAGCAAATGAGTAGCGACAATCACTGGTTTTCCTTTGGACAGACAAAGCCCCACTGTTTTTCTCTGAATAATGGGTAGCTCTTCAAATGCACATTCAATCCCGAGGTCTCCCCGGGCAATCATCAGACCATCCGATGCACTGATAATTTCCTCTAAATTTTGTACCCCCTGCTGATCTTCAATCTTGGCAATTACATGGGCATTGGATCCGTTGTCTTTGAGGAAACTTTTGAAAAGGTCTATCGCATCTGCATCGCGGGTGAAGGATAGGGCAAAAAAATCATGCTCACACTCGATCCCGACCAGAGAATCACGTCTATCCTTCTCAGTGAGGGAAGGTAGATCCGTTTCGATCCCTGGAAGGTTTACATGTCTACGGCTTTTAAGACAGGCATCCTCCAGTACGCGGCAGCGTACAAATTCATTCTTGGATTCCACCACGAGTAAGGGAATTAATCCATTATCCAGCAGCACCCGGTCTCCATTATTAAGATGCTCATTAAGTTTGTCGTAGTTTACTTCAATTTTCCAGACTTCGTCTTCTCGGGGAGGGTCGGGTTGGGCAATAAAAATTAGGTCAATCAGATCTCCTCTTTTGATTTCAATTTCTTTTGCCAAATAACCGGTGCGGATTTCCGGGCCTTTTACGTCCATGAGAATGCCTGGTTCGTGGCCCAGTTCTTCCCCGATCTTACGAATTCTTTGAGTGACCTCCCGAATCCAGTCATGCTGGGCATGTGCCATATTGAGCCGCATCACGTCGACCCGTTGCTCAATCAGTTTTCGAATGTTTGATTCGCTTTCGGTGGCTGGGCCAATGGTGGCGATCAACTTGGTCTGGCGTTCTATGGGTTTCATACTCCGATGGGTTCTGCGCTACTGGGATCGATAACAAAGGTGGAGAAGCGACTGCCTTGGCCGGGGAGTTTACCAAATCTTTCCCGCACCAGATTCACATCATTGCAGTCCTTACTAAGATGCATCAGGAAAATCTTTTTCCACCTGGTGTTTTCCATGGATTCCAAAAGTTCGAAAGTGGACTGATTGGATAGATGACCATGCCGGCCCCGGATCCTTTGCTTGAGACTCCATGGTCTTTTCTGGTCCTGCTCGAGCATTTCAGAACAGTGATTGGATTCAATCACCAGGATACTTGCCTGCCGAATTCTTTCCTTAACCAAAGCGGGAACAAATCCAAGATCCGTCACCCATGCCAGACTGGAACTTGGTTCGAAAAGATCTCCCTTTCCCCATTCCAGATAAAACCCAACCGGATCATAGGCATCGTGTGGGACACTGAAGGGATGGATTTTGATGTCCGCAAATTGGAAGGAAACCCCAGTCTCAAACTCCTTCCAGTTCGGCCGGCGGGGAAGCTTGGGTTGCAGGGCTTCAATCGTATCCCGATTAGCAAAAATGGGTAGGTTCATATAGCGGGACAATCCTCTTATTCCTGCACTATGGTCATGATGTTCATGAGTAAGGAATACGGCATCAATTTGCTCAATTTCCAATCCTTCTTCTGCCAACAAAAATTTTAGCTTTTTCCCGGAAAGCCCAGCATCTATAAGAATATTGGAGCCGGCTGCTCTGAGCAGGGCAGCATTTCCGGAACTACTTGAACCTAAAATTTTAAAATATGTATCCAATATTGAAACCATATGATGTGCAACATGTCCCAGCCAATCACAAAGTGTACCAACTCGTTATAACGGCATCGAAATGACCGAATTTTTTGACTGGGTAAGTCAAAAGGATGAAGTCATAGGAGTGACTTCCCGAGAGGATGCCCATGAACTGGATTTATTTCACCGGGCCGTCCACATCTATGCATTTGGCGAAAGCGGTGGACTGTGGCTTCAGCAACGCTCCCACGAAAAAGATCTAGAACCTGGATTATGGACTGTGAGCTGCTCCGGACATGTGGACAGGGGAGAAGATTACCTAAACGCCGGTGTGCGTGAATTTTCGGAGGAATTAGGAATAGATATCTTGGCGGATGAATTGGAGCAGATTTTCTACAGCAGTCCAACCTTGGAGACGGGCTATGAATTCATTACTTCTTACAAACTCTCGCGACCGGTTCATCCCATTCCATCTGAGACCGAGGTGCTTGAGGTTCGGGAAGTACAGCTGACAGATTTGAAAAACTGGATAGTAAAAGAACCGGAACAATTCGCTTCCTCGTTCCGTTTTCTCTTTCCCAAAATCTGGGAAAGACTGCTCTGATCAAATCAAAGAGAGTTGTCCAGAACTTGGATCCTGCCCAGGGGAGTGTCCAGTTGCCTCCCATCCCTTAGGAGTAAGTTCGCGTCCCTGAGGGGTACGTTTAATATAACCTTCCTGTATCAGGTATGGCTCATGTACCTCTCCCAGGGTGTGTTCCTCTTCATTGACCGCGACCGCCACAGTACCAAGACCGACTGGTCCTCCTTTGTAGTTTACCGCCATGACCGAAAGAATGCGCTTATCCATCTCATCGAGCCCCCGACAATCAATTTCGAGCAATTCCAGTGCATTCGCGGCAATCTGCTGATTAATTTTTCCATCTGCCCGTTGCTCAGCAAAGTCTCTGGCGAAATGAATTAAATTATTGGCAATCCGGGGAGTACCCCGTGCCCGCGATGCGATTTCCTTGGCTCCTGCCCGGTCGATGGGGCAGTCCAGCAGATCACAACTTCTCTCAATAATTTTAGTGAGATCCCTATGATTGTAATAATCCAACCGTGTCTGCAAAGTGAACCGGCTACGCATGGGAGCAGAGAGGAGACCTACCCGGGTGGTTGCTCCAACCAGAGTAAATCTGGGGATGTCCAGGCGTACACTGCGTGCATTGGGCCCCTGATCAATCATGATATCAATCCGGTAGTCTTCCATCGCCGAGTATAGGTATTCCTCCACGGTCTTGGGAATGCGATGAATCTCATCAATGAAGAGAATATCCCCAGCCTGCAGGTTAGTCAGTAGACCAGCCAGATCTCCTGGTTTATCAATCACTGGTCCGGAAGTTACCCGGACATCCCTTCCAAGTTCATGTCCAAGGATATGGGCGAGGGTGGTTTTGCCCAGGCCCGGTGGACCGGAAAGTAAAATATGCTTAAGCGATTCATCCCGCTTCACTGCGGCTCCAACCATCACCTGTAGGCGCTCAATCGTTTTTGGTTGTCCAGTAAAGTCGTCAAATTTGGGTGGGCGCAAAGCAGCCTCAATTTCCGGCTTTGCCTGTAATGAATTTTCAAAAAAACTGCCGCCTTGGGATTCTTCCTCACTCATTATTTCAATCTTTAGGAGACAGATGGAGGCATCTCAGATTCCGCCAATCTTTCAACGGTGCCCCCAAGTTGCTGAAGTTTTTTTTCAAATGCATCATATCCACGGTCTAGATGATAAATTCGTTGTACCCAAGTTTCTCCCTCTGCTGCGAGTCCGGCAAGAATTAATGCCGCACTTGCCCGCAAATCTGATGCCATCACTGGAGCACCATTGAGAGGTTTGCCCCCGTGGACAATCGCATTGGATCCTTCTAAAGATACATTTGCTCCCATCCGTAACAATTCCGGGATGTGCATGAAACGGCTGGGATAAACTCTTTCTGTTAAAATACTCAAGCCAGATATCTTGCAGGCAAGGGCACAGGTTTGAGCCTGTAAATCAGTGGGGAATCCGGGGTAGGGAAGGGTGATGATTTCCAGAGAGCTTAGTTCTTCTGGCCGACCTCGTACCTGGATGTCTCCATTCTCCAATTTATCCAGGCAAACTCCGCTTGTGGTCATCACATTGGTAAAAGCCCCGAGATGATCGATGCTGGCATTTTGCAGAGTGATTTCTCCACCGGTTATTGTACTAGCCAAAACATAGGTGGCCGCTTCAATCCGATCGGGTATTACATGGTGGGTACATCCATGCAGAGCATCTACCCCTTCAATTTTTAGTAAGTGAGACCCAATTCCCTCTATCTGTGCTCCCATGGATCTGAGCATCTGACAGAGGTCAATAATCTCAGGTTCACAGGCACATCCCTCCACTCGGGTGGTGCCGGGAGAAAGCACGGATGCCATAATTGCGTTGGCAGTTCCGGTAACCGTACTTCCATGCCGTCCGCCAATAAAAAGAGATGATCCTTTCATCTGCTCTCCCCTTACCTTGACCACTCCGCCCTGTAGCTGGATATCTGCCCCCAGGTCAGACAAAGCTTTGAGATGAAGATCAATCGGACGGTTGCCAATCACACAACCCCCAGGCATCGGCATGTTGGCTTTCTTAAGCCTGCCAACCAGAGGACCAAGCAAACAGATCGATGCCCGCATTTTCCTCACCAGTTCATAGGGAGGATCCGGATTGATTTCCTGAGGGGTAATCCGCCAGGAGTTCGTTTCAAAATTTTCTACCTTGGCACCCAGATGCTCCAGGATTTCTGCCATAAATTGAACATCGCTCAAATTAGGCACATTATGGAGGATAGTTTCTTCCGGGCTGAGCAAAGAAGCTGCAAACAGGGGGAGGGCAGAATTTTTAGCCCCGCTGATTTTAACCGTTCCGCTTAGGCGATTTCCTCCTTCTATCCGAAATACATCCACTCGTCTGAAAGACTTCCTGAGGAACGAATTTGGCTACTTGGTCAGAAAATCAGCTTCCAAAAATTTTCGAAATGAAAGCACCTAGCCCTGATTTCTTTTCAGGTTGTTTATCAGATGCTTTGGGCTTCCGGTTATTTTGGGAAGAGCGACCATGGACACTCTGTTTGGAATGATCCTTGGATCGTTGTCCATTTTTCTCATTCCGGTTGCGGTTTCCCTTAGGGTCTCCGTTACGGGAGCGGGGATTTCTCCGCTTGTGACTTTTCCGGTCCTGGGAGTCCTGTTTTTCGCCAGATTCTGAATCCCTGTTCCGTCCCCTGTGATGGTTTCGCTGCCCTTTTGGGTTATCTCCGGAACCTCTTCGGTTTCTGGAATCAAATCTTTGTTTTCCCTCGTCATTTTTTGGGGAAGAGGCAGGAGGTTTAGCGTTGCTTAAATCATCGACCAGAGGGAGGTCCTTGGAAGGAACAAATTCTCCCATCGGAGCGGAATTTGACTGCGAGGAAGTCTGGGCTTCCAGGGGTTTTTCATTTGCACGGTGCCAGCGTGAACGAATTCTTGATTTCATAAAAGTACGGGAAAGAAAATTTCCGTGGTTAATAGGATTTTGGACGATCCGAAAACGGTGCGTTTGCGGGAATGAATGGATAACAAAATTGCAATGCGAGAGCAAATGCAGAAGCGAATTAACATAACAACCAGGAGCTATTTCCTACAAGACAAAAGCAGAAAGTTTTCCCCAAAAAGAGAAACCACTTGCCTCCTTCTTCTCTGCTGATGTTATGAACCCCTTTATGGATAAGCTAGACAACATTTTTGAACTGCAAGATGAACTCAACCGCCGAATTGGAGTAGATATGAGTTCCTTGAACGATGAGGACCGTGCGAAATGGATCCTCAATTATGTGCGTGCCATGCAGCAGGAACTTGCTGAATTAACCGATTCAGTGCCCTGGAAGTGGTGGGCAAAATATCAGGATTTTGATAAACAGAATGCCAAGGTTGAGATCGTGGATTTATTTCACTTTTTAATCTCGCTTGCTCAGGTTATGGGAATGACCGCGGATGATGTGCACGAGGCATACCTGAAGAAAAATAAAGTGAATCACGACCGTCAGGAGTCGGGATATTCCTCAAAAGACGAGAATGACTCTCGTCACATTTAGAAAGAAAGGAAAGTAAAAACTCCTGAAATCAGGAGGCAAGGCTGGCAACGAGTGCCGCACACCTGGCTTTCTTCCGAGCTACCTTGTTTGGATGAACTAATTTACCCTTACATGCTTTGTCCAATGCAGAGATCAAAGACTTGGCAGCTGTGGAAGCTTCTTCTTGGTTCTTTTCCGTAACTTGAGCGAGAAATTTTTTCTCCAAAGTTTTGAGACGGCTGGACGCGGCGCGGTTACGCAAATAATTCGTACGGTTTTTGCGTATATTCTTAAGAGCTGATTGTGAGTTTGCCATGAAGGGTTGATATTAAATGTTTACGGAGCAGATTCGTCAATCGAAAATCAAGTCCCGGAAGTTTGTTTAATTCTTTTTTATTCTTATCTTTGTGAGAGCTGGAAAATTGAATCCCGAGAAACTGTAAGCCGGATTCTGTACTCCCAGAGGGAGGTCATTCATTCATCTAATATTTCTGCGATAGAAATAGTCCCTTCGTGAAAAGGGTGCGACGTACCCGAAACCATTGGACGGGCCGCCCGGTTTCCTATTTCGTCTTGCATCGGATTGGGTTTACCATGCCCGTTTGATTGCTCATTCGGCGGTGGGCTCTTACCCCACCTTTTCATCCTTACCTCACAAGTGAGGCGGTTTATTTTCTGTGGCACTGGCCGTGAACCTGTCTTGAAACAAGCCCCCCCCGCTTTCGTGGGGAATCCTGCCCTGTGATGTCCGGACTTTCCTCTACACCCACACAAGCAGGGGCAGCGAATGACCGTTTCTCGGAAATGAAGTGAGCGAAAATACATTTCGTTCCAAAAACAAAAGTTTAGCAGACCGTGTTAGTCAAAATTTAGCAGACAGGCAGTCCGGTCTTATCTCTCTATATAAACAATGCGCCCACACTGATCGCACTGGGTAAGTTTTTTCTCCACCAGTACAGAAGAGACCACATCATTGGATACCCTGAGGTGGCAACCGGAACACTTCTGATCTTCCAATGGTGCCATGTAAGGTGGGCGGGATACAATTTTGCTCACCCGGTCATAAACGGAAAGAAAATCTGGCTCCACCTCCTCGCGGGTTTCCACAATTTGTGTTTCCAGGGACTGTACATCAATCTCGGCCTGTTTCCCAAAGGCCACCCGCTCCTCTCGCTCCTTTTCCAGTTCAATGACACGCTGAGCGATTTTTTTCTCCGCTACCTCAGCAGTCTCCCTGGCATCATCAATTTTATCCAGGGTTTCAATCTGTTCACTTTCCAGTTCATCGATCTTGCTCTCGAGGTTGGCAATTTCATGCTCCAAAGCCTGGTACTCCTCGTTTTTCTTTACCTCAAGCTGTCGGTTCCTCTGCCTTGCAATCTGGTCACGGAGAGAGAGAATATCTTTTTCCAGTGAGTTGTTCCTACTCTCCAGAGTTTTCCATTCCTCCATGGCCAAACGGATGGATTCTTTTTCCTCAAAGATTTTCTTGTCCATGTATTCCAGCTCACCTGGAAGTTTTTCCAGGTCGTTTTTGAGGGTCTTTAATCTACGGTCACGGCTGTGCAGAAGAAGGAGTTGCTGGAAATCGGGGTCGCTGGATAACATTTATGGGGTGGTGAGGTATGAAAAGTAAGGAACGAACTCCGTACTAAATGAACGATGAAAGATACAAACACAAGAACTTAGAAACCTAAAAGAATACATTGTTTTTTCCGGTTGCCAAAAATCAGGGAACTTCAAGTGTTGATCTCTTTTATGGAATCAGTGGAAGACAAAATCAATCAGGCTGTTCTTCAGTTTACATTAGGGGAGGAAAAGGAGGCAAAATCACAGCTGCAATCAATCTTGCAATCCCATCCACACAGTGTCGAAGCGTGGCGTGCCTTGGCTGAGGTTTGTTTATCTTTAAAGGATCTTGACGAAGCGGAAAATGCCTGTCGCAAAGCTTTGGAGCTTTCACCTGAAGATCTTACCCTTACGGTCAGTCTTGCCCGGATTCTTGTAAATAAGGGAGATAAAGAAGGAGCGGAGGAAGCCTCTGCCAAAGCTAGAATCCTTGGGTGGAAGGAAGAACTTGCTCAGGATGGATAAGCTCCTTACTATTGCATCTTACTAAAAACATTTTCTTTTCCGAATGCAGACAAAAAACAAACAAAGCCTAGATTTTGAAAAGCCCCTGCTTGACCTGGAGAAACAACTGGATGATCTCATGCAGTCCTCCAAAGAATCGGATCTTGATTTTTCCAAGGAAATCCAGGCTATTGAAAAAAAGATCGAGCTGACCAAACGGGATGTTTATTCCAACTTAACCTCTTGGCAAAAAGTACAGCTCTCCCGCCATCCCAATCGTCCCTACTCTCCGGATTTAATTTCCCGGATTTTTGAAAACTTCGAAGAGCTGCACGGAGATCGTCTCTACAAGGACGATGCTGCAGTGCTTGGTGGACCTGCTGAGATTGGTGATGTCAAAGTCATGGTCATTGCTCAGCAAAAAGGAAGGAACACCGAGGAAAACCTCAAACGCAATTTCGGCTGTCCCAATCCCGAAGGCTACCGTAAAGCCTTACGTTTGATGAAAATGGCAGAGCGTTTCCGTCTGCCCATCATCTCCATTATTGATACTCCCGGTGCTTATCCTGGAATCGGGGCAGAAGAGCGCCATGTAGCAGAAGCTATTGCGGTGAATCTAAGGGAAATGGCTTCTTTTACTGTGCCCATCATTGCCTTGGTTATCGGCGAGGGCGGGTCTGGGGGTGCTCTCGGTGTAGCTGTGGCTGATCGTGTTCTCATTTTGGAAAATGCTTATTACTCGGTGATCTCTCCCGAAGGTTGTGCCGCCATTCTCTGGAAGGATCGTGCTTTTGCATCCAATGCCGCGGAAGCACTGAAATTGGATGCCAACGAACTGCTCAAGCTTGGCATTGTTGACAGGGTTCTCAATGAGCCTGCTGGGGGTGCCCATCGAGATTGGGATAAAACCGCAGCCACGATTAAGAATACTTTGCTTGAAGAACTAACCGAATTGTCCAAATCGGACGCAAGTAAACTTCCTGATTCCCGCTACAAAAAGTTCCGCGAGATGGGGACTTTTGCTTAGGCAAAGAATCTCTTCAGTCTGAATATCTTCGATTCCCTGATTAGGGATTTTAAATTCAACCAACGAGCCCTTGAAGTACTCTAGTTCTGAGGAGCAAGGGTAGGGGAGCTTTGCCCGAAGCGATCATTTTGATCAATGGCATCAATGATGGTATCACGCAATTGATCGCGGATACGAAGGGAGGAATCCACTTTTCTTTCGAGCCGGGAATTTTGTTCTTTAAGAACGACGGCTTCTTCAATCATTTCACGCTCCCTGTCCTGCATCAGACGAATCTCATCCCCGAGGTTGAAATTTTCATTTTCCAAAATTTTCACGCGGTTTACCAAGATTTGTTCCCTGGACAAAGCTTCAGTAAATTCACCCTCTAGTTGCTGGGTCTCCGCAAGTAATCTTTGGTACTCTGCACTGCCCCCAATTTCCAATTCTCGCACCTTGTCTTCAAGGGTTGCAATTTCTGCTTCCAGTGCAGCCGCTTCCTGGCTTAGGGCACGCTCGCCAGCCACTGCCTGATTTAATTGTACCTCCAATTGCCGTGCTTTCTCCTTGTAAAAACCTGTTTCTTCATAAAGAGAGCCGGAATCTTTAAGCAATCCCTGGTTTTCCATATCCAGGTCCTTGAGCTTGGCAATTAAGGTACGCTCATTCATCTCTATGTTTTCAATTTCCACCCTCATGCTCTCTATGGCTTCCAGCATCTCTGTGTTTTCAGATTCGAGGGTGAGGGATTTTGCCATCAACATCTCATTGGAATCCCGCAGTGCTTGGATCTCATTGGTGATTCGGGATTCATCCAGGCTCAGGCTGTTAAGTTGGGTGCGGAGCATGGAAAGTTCTTCCTTCTGGGCAAGATCGGTGGAATGGAAAGAATCATTGCGTTGAGTGAGCCGCTCCATTTTCTCACGCAGGCTGTTGTTGGACATTTCCAGGTTTCTCGCAAAATCATCTTTTCTTTGTGCCTGAAAAGCCAGTTCCGTGTTTTTGGCCAGGGCTTCTTCGAGTTGCTCCCTCGTGGAATCCAGTTGAATTTCTGCCCGACGCAGGGCTCCAAAGTTTTCCCCTCTTTCCTCCTCAGTCAGGCTGAGCCTGTCCTCTGCGATAGCCAGATTCCCATTCAAGCGGGCAATTTCATTGCGGGCAGACTGTAAGCTTTCCCGTAGCAAGATCTCCTCGTTTTCCAGCATGGAAATTTTATTCTCTGCTTCGCGGAGCAGTTGATCAAATTCATCGAGGCGATTTTCAGAAGTTTCCTGATCGATACCGATAGTGGCCACACGCTGGTTTAATTGGGTATTATCGGTGAGCAGATTATCCATTTCTGCCTGTATATTTTTGAGCCGGGCATCTGCATCTGCTTTGCTTTCCTCAAGCTTGGCATTTTGGCGCTGAAGGGAGGAATTTTTGAGTTCCAGGTCACGAATCTTGGCATATGCAGATTGTTCTTCATTGGTGGCACTTTTCTTGGCATTTTGAAGCCTACGGTTTTCCAAAGCCAATTCTTTGTTTTGCTGGGCAAGGTCCTGCTCGTCTGCTTTGAGCTGCTGCAATTGTCTCCGCAACCTGGCATTGGTCTCATCCAGATACTGGTTGCTGTTTACATTTCGCAATCCCTCCTGCTTCATTTTCAGCATCTGGGTCTCCAAGGCAGCTACCTGTCCCAGTGCTTTGTTTAATTCGTTGCGCAATTCCACCTCTTTGGCGGAATCAAATACCGGGGCAGGTGCTTCTGTTTTTTGCTGTACGAAGGTACGGGTTTTTTCAACCAATGCATTATGCTTAGCTGCCAATTCATTGTACCGTTGAATCAAAAAATCGGGATCCCTAAGCTGTGCATCTGTCTGAGCAAAAGCCACTGGCACACAGACAAGTGCCAGATAAAGAGATAAAAGATTGGACTTGGTTAAGAGTTTCACAGATCGTACTTGAAAAATACTAAGCTAATACGAATAGAAAAAAGTGCACATTGGCAAGCGTGAGTTATTACGTTGCTCCTTTCTACCCTAAATGAGCCGATTAGAAGTGCAATTATACCGGGATTATAGGGCAGTTTACTTCCTATTTTGCCGCTCTTGATAAGCGATCATTAATGGCCCCGGATAAGGGGTGGTTTTGCACGATTTTGGACAGATGGATGGCTTGTTTCTTCTGTTTGTCCGCCAGGTGTAAAGTAGCGTACAGATTGTGGGCGATTTCTTCGATATTCCCGTCTTTGGATAAGGCCAGTATAGGAAACATTGGATCCCCGAAATCATGTTTTTGTTCTTTGTCATGTACCACCACAAGGTCATTTTCTGTAAACTCAGATTTTTTACCCAAAAGTTTTTTGGGATTATCATACAAATACAAAGGAGTTTTTGGAGCATAATGAACGGCTCCGGTGCCTGGAGATAGACTTGGCTTTGCCGGATGTAGGCTTAGTTTAGTTTGATTATTCTCTGTGCTCCCGCGATTGGCTATTTGTTTGGCGAGTACTTCTTCCAGTTCCTCTTTGCTGATGGGGCCCTGGCGGAGAATTTGGATATTTTCCTCGTCCACCAGAGAAACCACAGTGGACTCCAGTCCAATTTCGCAACTTCCACCCTCCAGAACTTTGGGAGCTTTTTCTCCAAAAGAATCTAAAATGTGCTGTGGGCAGGTTGGGCTGGTGGAATTGGAAAGGTTGGCACTGGGGGCAGCCAGCGGGAAGTCGAGGCTTTGCAGAACCTCCCTGAAAAGAGGGTGGGCTGGTGCCCGCAGAGCCACGCTTGGCAAGCCAGCCGAAATCCGGTCGGGGATGCAGGGCTTTTTGGGCAGAATAATGGTCAGGGGACCTGGCCAGAAGTGCTTTGCTAAAACTCGAGCGGTATGATTAATTTCCGCCAATTCTTCAGCCTGCTCCAATCCGTGTACATGGACAATCAATGGATTGGTGGATGGTCTGCCCTTGAGTTGGTAAATTTTCTCAACGGTGGAGTCGAGCAGAGCATTACCAGCTAGCCCATAAACGGTTTCGCTGGGAAGGGATACAATTTCACCTGCTTGTAGGGAAAGCAGGCATTCATCCAGCGAGATAATCAAGGTTTGAAGTATAGAACTACTTCAGAATCTGCATGTGCCTGGCTTTTTTGATCAACTTGGAAACCTTACGCTGTTGCATGGGGGTAAGCCCAGTGTACTTGCGGGGAAGAATCTTACCAGTATCGGTAGTGTACTTAGCAAGGGCATCCTTATCCATAAAGGAATAATGCTCGGGGTTTTTGCTCTTCGCAGATGGTTCCTGTGATTCAGTCATAGAGTTAAACTCATACAGACCTCTTTGTTTAAAGCAATATCAAAAAATTCGAGAATCCATGGTTTCTGAGATTGACCAAGGGGATGAATTTTGATGTTTTGGAACTTTGCTATGAAAGTTGTATCTTCAATTAAGACACTCAAAAATCGCCATCCGGACTGCAAGGTAGTCCGCCGCAAGGGTAGGGTTTATGTTATTAATAAAACAAACCCACGCTTCAAAGCCCGTCAGGGATAATTTGGTTATGAGGAAAGAAATCCATCCTAAACTCAATCCCACTTGCTTCGTCGATGTTTCAAGTGGCAAGAAATTTATCACCCAATCCGTCGCCACTTCTGACAAGACTGAAAACATTGATGGAGTGGATCACCAACTAGTTTACTGTGATGTAACCATGGATTCCCATCCTGCTTACACCGGTGAGAAAAGATTTGTGGACACTGCTGGTCGGGTAGAGAAATTCCAGACCAAGTTTTCGCGTAAGCGCTAGGAACCTTTCTTTTCCTTCTGGCTCGGGATAATGAGCCAAGGAATGATCTCTTGACGGATCATCCACATGATGGAAAACATGGGCTATCTTTAGGCTAAAGCTCATCTTTTTATTTTGTTTTTTACCCCTCTAGTTTTTGCTGGGGAACCTGTGCGTACATGGAGGAATACTGATGGGCGAACTTTGCAGGCCCAATACATTGAATCCTCTGCTGGCAAAGTAACCATCAAGATGGGGAACCGGGAATATACTCTTCCACTATCCCGATTCTCACAAGCCGATCAGGACTATGCAATGAAGGCATATGGGCGGGCCTTGTTCACTGATCCTCAACCTTTTGACGACGATGGTCGGGGTGGGGTGATTGTGGCTGCTGCCAAAGGCAAAGTGGAGGTATTGGTTCCCTCTCGCAATAGCTACTCAGAGGTGAAGCCTGCAGGTCGTTCGGTGATTGTGGGAGAGTCAATCGCCTCCGGTGCCACCCTTTACACGGGTAGCGGTTCATCTGCAGATTTACTCCTTACTAATGGAACTTTGGCTCACTTGGGTGAGAATACGAAGCTGGTTTTGACTGCCCTGTATCAGAAGAGTTTTAGCGGTACGAATCAGAAGGCAAGCGAACTGACCAAGGAAGTAAGCCCTAGTCGCACGGCTTTAAAGCTTGAGGAAGGTGACTTGGTGGTGGAGGTTCGCAAGCTCGGGAAGGAATCTTCGTTTCTCGTGGAAACGAAGATTGCACAAGCAGGGATACGGGGAACCCAGTTCAAAGTGTCGGCAAGTGCCGACTCGGCGGAGCTTGCGGTACTGGAAGGACGGGTAGACTTTTTAGATGCGGAACAACTGGCTACTCCAGTGGAAACGGCGAAGAAGGCAGGCACCCGCAAGGGAGTGCCTGCCAAGTTGGAGGACATGAGTGCCAGTGAGCAGGAGGTGCTGAGGTAAGCAGTTGATCAAGTAAAGGGTGCTTCCGCATCAATCGATCTGAACCGGTTGGCGAATACCGTGGATGGGTACGAACCAAAACCAAACTACATTCTTAAGTCGGTACTTGATATGGAGCTTATTTGGTGTCCACCGGGCGGGTACTTGCGGAATCTTGATGCTGAGCGTCAAGTAATTCTGACCAAAGGTTTTTATCTTGGAAAATACGAGGTTACTCAGAACGAATACGAAAAAGTAATGGGTAACAATTCGAGTAATTTCAAAGGAGATAAACTACCCGTTGAGATGGTTAGCTGGAATGATGCGGTGGCCTTTTGTAAGGCATTAAACAAGAAGGGGAGGAGGAGAAGCGGTTGGGAGTTTGCTTTGCCTACTGAGGCACAGTGGGAGTATGCCTGCCGTGCAGGTACTAACTTTTCACTTACTACTTACAGGAGGGGACGCGATATTTCACCCCAATTAGCTAATTATAATGATAATGGATTCGGAAAAACTGTCGAAGTGGGAACTTACGCGCCTAATCCTTGGGGCTTTTTTGATATGCAAGGGAATGTGGCTGAATGGACCGCGGTTTGGTACGGACCCATACCGAGAAGCTTGGTTATCGATCCACTTGGACCAAACGAAGGTCCGATCCGTGTATTTCGGGGAGGTTCGTTTAGAAGTGAGGACTTGCGTTCACCCGCCACTACCTCATTTCAGTTCTCCGCAAAAAGCAGCGTTGGCTTCCGTGTCAGTTTCCAACAAGTAAAATAGCCCAGCGGAGCCAAACGAACCGAGCGAGAACGGACTGAACTGTAGGACTAACCCTCACCCGGCTCAAAGT
>Ga0181598_1001750_pt1 | contig 20639 bp, 16 predicted proteins | sample 041ome_4_FD_153295 | JGI IMG/M metagenome (GOLD analysis project Ga0181598, IMG submission 153295) | Coastal salt marsh microbial communities from the Groves Creek Marsh, Skidaway Island, Georgia - 041404US metaG (spades assembly) | ecosystem: Environmental > Aquatic > Marine > Intertidal zone >... | reverse complement strand
TATTAGAATAGAAAGAATATAATTCATTATTAAAAGGAGATTAAACAATTTTATTTTTATTCCAATTAAATAATAATTTGATTTAAAATAATAGTAAAGAGTAAAATAATACAATATAATTTAATAATGAAAGATACTGCCAAATATTTATTTTACATAATATTCATTATAGGAAATTATGTGGTTTATGATTTTACAAATCATATTCAAAATCAAGATGCTTGTGAATGTAGAACAGGATGGAAAATAGAAAATTTAAAAATGATAAGTATTTTAAGTATGATAATGGGTATTGTTAATTTAGTATTACCTTTAAACCAATTAGTATATAATATACCTTTAATTAGTGGTTTCTTCTCTATAGGGATATTAACCTTATTATTTGTAGAAATTTATAGTTTAGTAAGATTAGTTCGTAATTTAGTAAATGATGAAAAATGTAGTGATACTTGCCAAGTTACTGGGTATGAACATATTATTAAAACCACTTATGATTTATCATTGAGTGTATGCGTATTTATAGCATTTGCTATTGCGATTGGTTTATTATATTTGTAAATTATTTTTGTAGTGTTTCATTTTTTATTGATGTTAATATTAATAACAATATCAATATCTATCTTTTTACCCTAGAATTAAAAGGATATTATTTTAACTTAAAATAAAATTGTTTATATATATTATACACCACTAATTTTATATTAAATTTACAAATTATTACTAAATATTTGCTAAATACTTTTTACTCATTTAAACACAATAATATGTCAGATACATATCTCCAAAGTCAAATTACCGAGTTTTATCAATTTCTATTTGCCTGTATGGTAGAATGGAATCGTTTTCGCCAAGTAGAGGATACTTCTCAAGGTGAATTTAGTAAGATTAAACCGAAGAAGAAGTTTCGTTCTTTTATGGATTATTGGAGTTATCGTCTCTATGGAAATTTTGGTCTTAAGCGTCGTATTTTCAAATATGGGGATGACTTAGGCGAATCTTCTACGGATTTAGAAAAAGCTTTTTATGGAGGTTCTCGTCATCTACTTATGCAGTTCTTTTATGATAAGTCCATTCCAAGTTATGGAAAGGGTAAGTCCATTTCTCAACTATGCCGTCATTTAGTCTTTGATATTAATTCAATGTCAATTGTAAGTCTAGGAATTACAAAGAGTATTGATGTAGAAGAATTTAAAGACAAACTTGATGTTGGAGATAAAGTGGATATTGAAGAATTTCTGGAAGGAACTATGATTATCTATAACCCTCGCCTAGCTCTTTTCAATAAGGAAGTACAGGAAAGTGAAAAGGTTGAGGAAGGTACCGAGACAGTAGTTGAGGAAGGTACCGAGACAGTAGTTGAGGAAGGTACCGAGACAGTAGTTGAGGAAGGTACCGAGACAGTAGTTGAGGAAGGTAATAAGAAAGTCGTGCGTTGTCCTCGTCGCAAGCGTCATTTCCAAATTAGTACTCGTCGTAGTATGGGAACTAGTTATTTTAATAACCCTGGATTTAGTTTTCAAGATATGTGGAATGATACTAATGAAGTCACGGAAAATGATTTTAGTTCTCTTCCACTGGATACATGGAAGCAATATGGACTAGTTTTTACTCTTCAACATCCTGAAAACCGAATTGTATCTCCTGATATTGAAAAGCGTAATGTTCTAGTTGGTAGTTATAAATTTCGTGATACTGAAGAAAGTGAGACTAAATTTAATGCTATTTTCTCTGATATTGGTAATCTGGGAGATGATGGAGTTAAGTCTAAGTTTGAAACCGAATTTCTAGGTATGGTAGAAGGAATGGTAGAAGTTGTACCCGTAACTGAGATGAAAACTCAACTTCAAGATGCCAATATTAATGTTGATATTCCCAAGGTTTTAGGTAATGTAGAGTTTGTATCTAAGGAAGACTTTGATGTTAAAGTATCGGAATTTATAGAAAAATGCGATCAATTTGATATTGGGGTAATTCTTCGTCATAGTGGAAGTGGTAAGCGTAGTAAGGTTCGTAATACGGATTATACAGAACTAATGGATCTAAAGGGTAGTGGTCCTATTACTGTAAGTGATAAGAATAAAAAGCAACTCTTTAAGGTATATTGGAAACTTCGCCAACGTAAGGATAAGAGTATTAAGAAGTTTCTCCAGATTTTTGATAATGAAGAACGTGTTTACACTAATATCTTTGATTGGTATAAGAATTGTATTCATGACCTTACACATAAATTATTTGTGGAATATCTTAATGCTTTTGTAGATAAAAAGAAAGAACGAGCAGAAATTCCTTTTGAATTTAAACCTCTTTGTGGAGAACTCCATAAACTGTATATGAATTCACGGGAACCAACAACTAAAGAAAAGGTAATTCAATTTATGAATAATCTTCCTTTTCATCAAGTCTATTGGCGTATCTTTGGTCTAGATGAGAAAAAGAATTAACTAATTATATTTAAAGGATATGAATTATGTTTGTTTTATTTTTATTTTTTTTTTGTTTCCAAATATTTATTTTAATTAAAAAAATATCTTAACATACTAGAGATAAAAAATAAAAAGTCGTATTGTGTGATAATATGAAATCATATCCGGAAGAGGAAAAAATAAATAAAGAGGTAGGAGAAAGTAAAAAAAATAAAAATATGAGTAATGGGAGTAAATGGAAAAAATTACGTAATATTTATGAAATACAATTAAAAGTTAAATATTCTCTAGATATTGCATTGCAATTCATTTATGATTTTACATCACATTTACACTTTTACAAGTCAAATATTAAATTAGAAAAAACGGAATACTTTGAATTAAACAATGAATTAAACGCTTTATCTAAATTAGTATTAGATTTTAAAAAAAAATTACAAGCATTGTGTATTGAATTTTTCTTTGAAAACAACTTGTTAAAGCACCATGAAAAACTACTTAATATTTACATTTCCTTAATATTATTTCTAACCAAATATGGTAGTAAAAATATATTAGATACAATGTCTTATTATATATTATTTTATACTTGTATTCAAGACATTTACTTTTTAATATCCAGATTTGAAAACAAAACATTTACCCAGGAAAATAATAGTCTTAAAAAACACAAGAATAAAAGGAAAAGGAATAACCCAATTAGTCATATTCCAATAGAAAATAAATTATTATCAGAAACTAGAGAATTATCTTCTTCATTACCAAGTAAATTAGATAATATTACATCATCATTAAATAGAGTTGTTACCGAAAATAATAGTAATAGTAATAGTAATACTGATTTAAATTTAATTTCGGATAATTACTCAGAATTTACTGATGATGAATTGGGGTTAAGTAATGATGAATTATTTACATTAGAATTGGAAAATCTAAGTGGTCATAGTAATACAAAATTAGATGGAAATCCTATTAGACGTATTGAAAAAGAGTTGTTAAATAATGATTTTTCTTCTGATGAAGAAGAACAAAATACAACATTTCGCCAATCCAGTTTAAAAAAGATGAAAAATTATAAAGAAAAAGTAGATACTATTAATTTTGATATTATTAACAAATTACAAAAAAATAAATTTAATGATATTGAACTCCAACAAAGTATTTATCATTTAAATGATATTTATAAAAAATGGGTTACAAAATCTTACAAGAAAAGGAAATATGCTAATAATTTAAGCCACCATATTAATAAAATGGTATTAGAAAAAATAAATGGTATTAATACTCAATATTTTAATATTATTTCAGAAACTATAGTCCCCTATTATTTTCAAGTATATATAGAAGATAGAAAAGGTAATACTTATAATTTATCTGATTTAATATCCAAAATGATTAATAAACCCTATATTAACTATGATATTAATAAGATACGAAATGAAATATTTACTAGTATCATCACAAAAGATAATATTAAAAAAAAAGCAAACAGTGTGTATTTCAAAAATATAACATCCCCTTTACATATTTCTAATTTAAATAGCGATAAGAAATTAAAATACCATTCCCTTCATGGATTAATTAAAATAAATTTCAAAAAATTTAAAGTTATCTTTATCTTTGATGGGTATCTACCAAATCTTAATATTTCTTTAATACATCAATATACTATTACTTCTTGTAAATACAATAATATTATTCAATCAATAGATAATATTAGTAATATTAACCCTTATTTTAAAAATAATATTAAAAAGATAATTGATTTAAAACAAGTATTATGCTATAATATTATTGATATAACAGATTATTGTTTTTCATTGTGGAAATTATATCAAGATATTAAAGATTTGTCAATAATTGATTTTATTAATAAATTTTTAAATAATGATAAATTGAAAAAGGCCGATATCTTAATATCATTATTATTAAATGATTATGATGAAGTAGCTAAATTTAAAAGTCATATCATCTGGGATATAATTGTAGATGAAACTAATTATAATAATTTACATTTAGAAGAAGAAATGTTTTATCTTCTTCACCCTAGTTTACAAATCAAATTAAGACAAATTGTGGAATTCCATAATGAAAAAGAACAGGAAATAACTAATATTGATGAAAATGTATTGGGATACGAAAGGAAAATAATGTTAAGTAATGCTTGCGATGATGTAAAACAAAAGGCATTTGAAAAATTGAAAGAAATTAATAATAAGTCAAATGATAATATTAGTAAACCTCAACAATTTTTAGATGGTTTATTAAAAATCCCTTTTGGTAATTATATGACAGAATGGATTATTAAAAAATCAAATGAAGTTAATCAATCTAATAAAGATTTTATTATTAATATGTTAATAACATTAATTAAATATGAAAAAGACTATCAAACCAGTTATCAAATCTTTAAGGAAATTATAATTACTTTTAATTTAGAAAGGAAAATAGATAGTATTGAAAAAGTAATTAAACATATATTGTATAGTGATAATTATGATAATGAATATGATGAGATAAATAATATAGATTTAAATGAGGTATTACCTAATATTAAAGTTAGTTATTTAAATAAGGTATATTCTATTTTAGAAAAATACATTGAAAATGCCGACTTAATTGAAAATATTGATTGTAAATATAGTTATATTGAAAAGGTCCTTAATAAATGTACAAAACCAATTGTTGCTAAAATTTTAGGTATTATTAAAACTAAATTTAAATTGAATATCCTATCTAAGGATACCAAAAATAAAAAAGAGATAATAGAAATATTATTACAATATTTTAAGACTACGGAAAACTACGAGATAAATGGTGAAATAGCAGTAATTGAAAATGAATTATTTGAAGAAAACATTATTATTAAAAGTGAAATATTAACACAATTACATTCTCAAAAGTTATTCTATGAAACTGGTATTCCTGAATGTGTTTTACAATTTAAGTCAATGATTACTGAACATATTGAAAATATTAAAAACTTGAAAAAAGAAAAACAAACATTTTTAGAAAATTGCTATTCTAGATTAGACGAAAGTATCTATGGTCAAAAAGATGCTAAAGACCAAATTATTAGAATTATTTCACAATGGATTAATGGTAATCAGAGTGGTTATTGTTTAGGTTTTGAAGGTAGTCCAGGTCTAGGTAAAACCAGTCTTGCTAAATATGGAATAAGTAAAGCACTTGAAGATAATGATGGTAAATTCCGTCCATTTGGTTTTATCGCTTTAGGTGGTAGTTCTAATGGTAGTATGTTAGAAGGTCATTCTTATACCTATGTTGGTAGTACTTGGGGTAGAATTGTAGAAGTATTAATGACTTCAAAATGTATGAACCCTATTATTTTCATTGATGAGTTAGATAAGATTAGTCATACAGAAACAGGAAGGGAAATCATTGGTATCTTAACTCATTTAACCGATAGAACACAAAATAATGAATTTTGTGATAAATATTTTAATGGTATTAAGTTGGATTTAAGTAAGGTATTATTTATCTTCAGTTATAATGATTATTCCCTTTTGGATAGTATTTTAGCAGATAGAATACATAGAATTCGTTTTACTAATTATACGGTATCAGATAAATTAATCATTACTAATAAATATTTAACACCTAAAATTAGTGATGAAATTAATATTATGGATAGAGATGTTTATTTAAGTGATGAATGTATTAAATATTTAATTACCTCTTATACTTATGAAGCGGGTGTTAGAAAATTGAAGGAAAAACTATATGATATTTACCGGGAACTTAATGTTAGAGATATTAATAATAAATTAGGTCAGTATATTAATAATTGTATTACCCATCTAGATGATAAAAATAAAGATAGTATTACCGAAATAAATAATGTAACTACATTAGAAAATGAGGAATTTATTAATGTTTCTACAGAATTAATTGATGATATTTTAAGTAATCATTATAAAGTTGATGTTACAAAACCCTTTAAAAATAATAGAATAGGGGTTGTCTATGGTCTATATGCTACTAAATCTGGAATAGGCGGAATTACGATTATTCAAGTTTGTAAAAAAATTATTGATACCGGAAATACCTTATTATGTACTGGAAAACAAGGGGATGTAATGTTAGAAAGTATGAAAGTTGCTTTAACTCTAGCATCTAATTTTGTACCTAAAAAATATTTAATTGCTTATGGATTAGTTCCTGAAGATAATATTAATTGTAATCTGGATATGGATAATGACAAGGATAAAGATAAAGATACTGAAACAAAAAATAAAAAAAACAAAAATAATACTAGGATTAAAAATAATGATGATACCAATAATAAAACAAAATATAGCTTCCATATTCATTGTCCAGATGGTGCTACTCCTAAAGATGGTCCAAGTGCGGGTTGTGCGATATCATTAGGGTTAATTAGTTTATTAACAGAAATACCTATTAGAAATGATATTAGTATGACTGGTGAAATTGATATATTAGGTAATGCTTTACCCATTGGTGGATTAGATAGTAAAATAATGGGTAGTAAATCAGCAGGTATTTTCAATGTAATGATACCTAGGAAAAATGAAAAGGATTTAAGATTGATAAAAAGAAATAGTCCAGAAATTTTAGAAGATATGAATATTATTATCGTTGATTCTTTAGAAGATGTTTTAAGAAATGGATTAGAAAAAGAAATTAATTAGATTTAAAGGATAGTATTTGATATTTATTTATTTTTTTCAACTAATTCGTTAAAATGAGATACTTTATCACTAATATTATGATGTTCGGGACAATCACATTTTAATTCAGTTGTTTCTTGGGGTTTTATTTCTATTTTAACTACATGAGATAAAGGGGAACAATTTTGATTATAGGGTGTTGGTAAAGCAGGAGCTGAAGCAGTAATATCGCCATCAACATCTAAAGAAGGGTAAATATTAGATAGACAATGGTCGCTATTAGTTTTAGGATGAATAGAAATTATTGATTTACTTCTTTCTCTAATGGGTACAGGGTTAATATTAGAGATACTGTTACTGTTTTCAGAAACTGTTCTTACTCTTTGACTAGTAACAATAGGTTGTGTTTGAATTGGATACCCTTCAGTATTTACTTTTAAATTTAATTTACTTGATGTAGTGTCTAATTGTAAATGTAAATTATTAAATCCGGATTGTATTTTAATAAAATCTTCCCCTTTAATATGAGATAATTCAGTTGCTAAACCAATAGCTTGATATGCTTCAAAAACAACTGTTTTATCAGATACTTTAATTTCTTCAGGTTTTACTTTGGTTAAATCATCTACTAATAAATAATTATGTTGTAATAAATAGACAATAGCACAAGTTTGATGAAGAACATTAACAGGTTGGTTTCTTTGGCGGTATAACATTAATCTTTCAAAGTTATTTGGGACTGGTAAAGGGGAGGGTTTAGATTTTAATTCTAAGACAGAACCCTCTATTTTTTGACAGATACTGTGGTAAAGTTTAGTATTTTTCTTAAAGATATTTTCATTATAAATATCATATTGATTACATTTTTTATCACCAACAGAAATTAATTCATTGTCAGGTACAACTATGTATTCAGAATTTTTTAAATAATTTTCAGTAGGGTTATGAGTATGGATATATACACTATTTTCACGCTCTTTATTTACTTTTTTAACAATTGATTTTCTTCTAAGATCATCGAAAGAATTAGATAATCGTCTAGAAGAAAGTAATTTATTTTTAGTATTACTATTAGAAAACATTATTCTATGTTATTATTTTAATATAATATTATTTTATTAAAAAATAAACGGGTAATTAAGTTTAAATTTTAATTATTAAATCAATAATAATAATAATTATTTAACTATTAAAAATAATAATTAAAACTATATAATATTTATATATTATTAACAATTACATAAACAATATTATTAATTATGTCATCTATAGATAATATTAATACTAGTGTTGATATTGATAATAATACCAACAAAACCAACAATGCTTCTAATGAGAACCAAGAATATTTAGAAGTAGAATCAAGTAATCAAAGTCAAGAATTTCAAAAAACTGAATTATTTTTTGAAGTATATCGTACATTACAATCTTTAGTTCAAGGGACTGAATATGATGAATCTAATTGGATTTTGCTTCTTACTAAAGTTATGACCCTAGTTAATGAAGTAAAGGATTTAACTAAAGAAGATAAAGTTCTATTAACTGCGGAACTGGTCTTTCATTACCTAGAAGAAAATTCTACATTAAAACCTGTAATGTATCAAGAAATTAAAATTACAATTTTTGGATTAATTGAAACTATGCTTACTAAAAACGGTGCTAATAAAAAACAACACAAATCTAATAAAAAAGGTCGTTTAAATAAATTAATGAAGAGAGATACTGATGTAGTTGTTTCACCATTACAAATTACTAATATTTTAGTCAGTAGAATAGTCACTACTATTAAAGATAAAAAAATATCAGCATCAAATCTAAAAACCGAATTTCCATCATTTATCTTATTAAGTATTACTCTTTTAGATAAATACAAACATTTAACAGGTAATGAAAAAAAGAATTTAATTATTCAATCATTAAGTAAGGTAGTTAGAGAACATATTATTAACGGTAATTTAGTATCTTTTACTGAGGAAGAAAAGACTAGTTTAGATTTTTTATTATCTGAATTACCTACATTAATTGATACCTTAGTAGGTGTTGCCAATGGTAAAGTAGATTTTAAATTCAATTTTGATAATCCTCAAAGTGTAGTTGAATGTCTTACTAAAGGATTTCTAATTGTAAAACCATTAGTGTCAATATGTAAGAAATAGATTAAATTCAATCTTTTAACAATTTAAGATTTTTATTTAAATCCTGAAAACTATGAGATTTAAATAATTGTAATAATAAGTTATTATCTATTTCAATATTATTTACATCATTATCTATTTCATTATTACTTATATTATTATTACTTATATTGTCATTATCTATTTCAATATTACTTACCTCTGCTTTTAAAATAGAATTTATTAATTCTATAGTACTAGTTTCTTCCAGGTTGAATAAATTAATTCCAATTCCTTCTAGAGTATTTCCAATAGCTAATTCAGGTAATAAGTCTAATATTTTATTTTCATTTTTTAATGTATTAATTGTACTACTATTATTACTATTATTGACTGAATATTTGATTAAATCATCTTGTATTTTATGTTTTCTTTGTAGTAATATTTTTCTTTTCTTGTCATCTGGATATGTCTTTTCTAATTGCAGTTTATTTATTTTTTCATTTAATAAATTATTTTGATTATGTATTAATTCTAAATTATTTAATTTTTCTAATAGTTTGCTCATCCAGATGTAAAAAAATATTAAATTATTTAAAATAAAACAAATAAAATTACAGTTATATTAATATAATTATAACTAGATTACTTTAATTTATTTGTGTAAAATAAATCTTCATTTTTAATCGTAAAATCAATAATAAAGTTTTCTGCCATTTCTTCAGTAATAAAACCTTTTTTTACAATTTCCCCCTTTACATAAGATAAATACTTGGTTAAAATATGATTACTTAATTGGTTTTCAAAATTATTATAACTTGTATGATTGAAACTTTTTTTCATTTTTATAATATTTAAAGTATTAAAATATGATAAAATATGATTAATAGTATTTCATTTACAAGTTAAAGTATTCAATTTTTTTTGTTAAAAAATAGTAAAAGAGTATAATGTCTCAACCTAATGAGGAAATTAATCTTCAATATTTTAAAAGTACCATTAAACAATACATTAAAATAGATAATGAAATTAAGGCATTATCATCAGCAGTAAAACAAAGGAAAGATAAGTTGTCTGGTTTAAAACAGATACTATTTACATTTCTTAAAAATCACGATATTGCTAATGTAGAATTACAAGGTTCTCATAAGGGTAAAGAAATAGTTCAATATGAAAGTGAAAGAAAAGTAAATGCTACTAGTTCAACTATACTTAAAATATTAAATGAAAAATTGAAAGATACACCTGAATTATTAAAATCTATTAATGATGAATTAGAAAAACATAGTAAAAAAGTAGAAAGTCAAACAGTTAAAATTAAAAAAAAACCAAAAAAGAAAGTTAAAGTCAATGCTAAAAAAAAGTCATCTGATTTAAGCAATGAATTATTAAATACCACAATTAGAAAAGATGATAATACTAGTTGATAATTAACATAAGTTTAAGTATTTAATTAATAAATGAAGGAGTGTAAATAGTAAAATTACTTTAACAACCAAGATTAATAAATTATAAAGTATTAATCCTAATGGAATAGTAGATTTTCTAATGATAACAGTCCATTTTTTAAGTTGTTGTAAATCTGGTTCGCCATCATTATTTAAATCTACAGAAAATATTGGGTCTACTAAATAACTAATAAAGGCATTAATGTGTTTTTTATAGATATCTGCTATGATAAGACAAAGAGCAGAAGATACTACAGTATATTTAATAATAAATTTTTTAAAGGATGTATCTGTATAGTCAGGTTTCATTTTAAAATTAGTGTGTATTATTACGTATTTGTAATTTATTATTGGTTATTGATTATTAATTATTTATTACTTATGATTTAGTATTTTTAGATATTTTTTCTATTAATTAATTTCTCTAAAGATTTTATCTAATTTACCAATACCTACATTGAAAGTTTTATCATAATCTTGTACACTATTATTATCCATTTGGTAATACATAAATAAATAATTAATATTGCCAGTTATAAGATGTTGTTTCGTATTAAAATAATTACGGTGCTGTATTTTATTAATTTGACCTTGATAAATTAAATTATTATCAGTTTTCTTAGTTGTAGTTATAGTATTATCTAGATTAGATTTATTTGTTACAGTATCGCCTTTAATATCTGTATAATGAAACATAATTTGATTATTAATTAGTCCTAAGAATTGTTTCATACTATTGTATTTAGTATGATATTTTGTATGTAAAATACTACAACCTTTATCTTGTTTTCCAAAATCATAATTGAATTGATTAATTAGAGACAGTAGATACATTAACAATGTATTACAATAATCTTGAATATCCCATTCTTTATTAATTTCAATATAATCTCTCCATTCATTATTTAATTTCATTATTTCATTATTAATTTGTAAAATATTAAAGACATCTTTTACAATACATAATATTTTACTTCTTTTTTGTGTATCATTTAATTTAGAATTTTTGATATTGATTAATTTATAATTACAAATATCCTGGATTATATTGGGTATATTTTCTAAAATATTATAATTAATTAAATTATTATCTACCTGAATTAAACTTTCTAATTCATTTTGATAATAACTCTTATACTTTAATATCTTACTTTTTCTATCTTCCATTTCTGTTAAATCAATAGTTTTATCCAAATCTAAACCGGAATTAATTAAATCAAGAGTTTGTTTTAAATGTAAAGGATAATGAGTTATTAAATTTGATACAATTAGATGGATAGGTAAATTAACATAACTAGATAATTGATTATTCAGTTCAAATTTACAAATTTTAACATCTATGTGATTAGTTATTATTATTTTTTTTTGTTTATCCGTAATACTATTATCTAAAGTCTTACTGAATAAATATATTTCATGAAGAAAAATAATTAAACAACGATATTCTGTTTTGCAAACATTTACAATTTTTTTCAAATTAGCATTACTAATACCTAAGTTTTCCGCTTTGTTTATCTTTTTACCTAATTCTAATAAACTACTTTGCGATGGATGATATACCTTGATAAGTATTCCTAAATCTAAAATAGGTTTTATCTTTTTTTCTTTAATAGAATTAGTAGTACAAATAACTGGATATCTAACTTTATATTGAAATAACCCTTTTTTAACAATTGATGAATACCCATATTCTTTAAATTCTGTATCTCCTTTTTTAAATTTTGATAAAATAGTAAAATCCAATAATGTTTTAATACCATTACTTTCTCCTGAAGAAATACCATCTATTTCATCCATAATTAAACCTGGTTTTTTAAGACTTCCATCATCATCAAAAATTACACTATTCTTACCAGTATTAATTAGTTCTGATAGAATTTTTTTAGTTCGTGTTTCACTAGCATTACATTCAATTTTGTCATAATTATAATCATTATAAAGACAATGTGCTAAACTAGTTTTTCCTACTCCAGGGTCGCCATATAATATTAAAAATGGTTTGTAAGTAATATTATTTTTTTTAATTGGATTAATATATTCTTGTATGATGGTTTCAAATTTTTGGTAATCTAAATAATCTTTTAATGATTTAGGTCGGTATTTTTCTAACCAAATCAAATCACTTTGATTATATTTTTCGGTGTTATCCATAGTTAAACTATGCTTAATTCTAATTAGGATAACTAATTTAATTTTAAGTTTGTTAAATTAAAAAGTTAATATTGTAATAAATTTTAATTATCCGTAATCTATTATTTTTCTAATAAATTATAAATAACATAAAGGAAAAAAACAATAATAATAATAAAGCAACTAATTAAGATTAGTTAAAAAAGAATAATAATTAAATCTTTAATTAGGAAAAATTAGAATAAATACAATACTATATAATGAAAGGAGCTTTATTAGAATTGGCGGCTAGAGGTGAGGAAGATATTCCATTACTTGGAAATCCTAAATTTAGTTATTTTAAAAGTGTATATAGAGCACATACCAATTTTACTAAATTTGAAACCAAAAATGTATTTAAAAGTGGATGGGGTTTTGGTAGAAAAGCAACTTGTGTAATTGAAAAAAAAGGAGATTTACTAACTGGTAGTTTATTAGCATTAAAATTAACAGAAACAGGTAATCCCTTAGTAAGTTGGATAAATGGAATAGGTAATTATATTATTAAGAAATTGAGTTTCAAAATTGGCGGAGAAACTATTAGTGAAATGTCTGGAGAGTATTTAGATATTTTTTACAAGTATTATCTTCCAATGGGACATTATTCCAATTACTTAGAAATGGTAAGAAAAATACCGGGTTATCGTGAATTTAGTTTAATTAATGAACAATACGTTTATGTACCTCTTCCTTTTTGGTTTATGAAAAAAATAAGTCAAGCATTACCAGTTATTAGTTTGGGATATCACGATTTAGTTATAGAAATAGAATTTAGAGATTTGGAAGATTGTTTATATTCAGGAAGTGCAAAATCCGGGTTAGGTTCATTAGTTAATTTAAGTAATTTAGAAATTGAAGATGCTTATATTTACAATTCATTTATTTATTTGGATAAACAAGAAAGACAGTTTTTTCTTGAAAAGGAAGAGATTAATTATATTATTGAACAGGTCCAAGAAGATGAATATAGTTTAGCAACTGGGCAAACTAATCGTAATTTACCACTTCATTTTAATCATCCTGTCAAAGAATTAATCTGGACCTATCGTAGTAATTATTATGAAAATTTGAATAGATGGGATAAATATAGTGTATTTGATACAACTGCTGGAAAGGAAAAATCTCCATTATTAACAAGTGAATTATTATTTAATGGTCAGCAAAGATTTATTAAATTACAAGCAGATTATTTTCGTTTAGTTCAACCATTGGCACATCATAATAGTTCTAGTACTAATTATATTTATTTCTATAGTTTTGCTTTACATGCGGATGATGTTTTACCATCTGGAACTTGTAATTTTGGCAAAATTGATGATGTTAGATTAAATTTAACTTTACCTACTTTTATCACCGAAGGTAATATTAGAGTTTACGCAGTTAATTATAATTACTTAAAAATAAAAAAAGGAATGGGTGGTATATTATATACTTAATTAAATTAATATGTTACACAAAATCAATATGGGAAAGCATAATTTTACGACAACATAATCTTGAAAATCCCATCTCATCTAAGACACGACCTTCTACCGTTTTTTTGACTTCATCAACATTCATATTAATGACACTTACCTTATCTGGTTGGTTTTCTTTCCTTTTTAATTCAGCAACTCTTTTTTGATAATGTTCATATTTATCAGCAATTACTTTACTACAGGTATAACAACGAACTGGAATAATCATTTTTCTTTTAGGTAATTTTGATTTATTACTTTTTTAATAAGTTAATATTAATCAGTTATTAATTAAAGTTAATATTAATTTAATTACTATTAATCAAGTTAATATTTTAAAATTAAATATTAAAATAAAATCAATTTTATTTACAACTTATTTGAAACCTAATAAATAATTAGGAACTAGTGTCTTATCTTCCTCATCCAGATGAAAGACCTTACTACTTTCTTGGTCTTTATTACCACATAATCCACCCATTCCTACTTGTAATAATTGTCTTTTTTTCAAGAATTTACAATTAGCATTTCTATTATCTTTACAACTGAAGACCATACACTTAGGAGACGCCCATTCTTCCCCATCTAGACTAACTAAATCATTACCCATTTGAAATTGTCTATGCCAGAGATGACCATTAAAGCACCCTGTATTTTCGATAAATCCTCCTAATCTAGTAGGGTATTTAACACTATCCGCATTTCCATTACCAATATAGAATTTCCCTTCTCTTCTAATACAACCTAACTTTACCCATTCTAATTTATGTTTTTTATTTTTTTTATCATTTCTTTTATCATTTTGTTTATTATATTTTTTATCATTATTAAAACTATTATTTAAATCATCAATGTTATTTTTACTTAAATCTATAAAATAGCCTGTATAGTAAGTCACTTTATCTTGTTTATTGTAATCTAGATGAAGAAGTAACCCATATTTTTTACCTTCTTGTAAAGAGTAAGGTAAATGAGAATGAACCCCTTTCCCTTCGTGACTAAAATTACGATATACTAAATCAGGATGAACACTTTTTTCTATCATTTTACTAGGAACCTTATTATTACCATTCCAAACACTAAAATTAATTTGACTTTTACCCTCTTCTTCTTTCAAAACTAAACCCAAATATCCTCCCACAAAAGAAAAAGTATAGTATGTATTAGGTTGATGTTTATTAATAATAACTTCACGATAAAAGTATTTAGCATTTTCTACATCAAAATATGAATTGTTATATGCCGCACTAGCATGGCGTCTGCTTCTTAACTGGAATTGTGTTGTAATAGGATAAATTACTACAGGTCCATATCCCTCAAATTCTAAACAATTTATTATCAAATTTTCCGTATTAGATTTTAATCTTAAGGCGTATGTTCCACTAGAAGGAAGGTTAACCTTATCTGTAAATATACCTGATTGATAAGGTTTATTTTTAATACTATGTCTTTTTCCATTACTATAATTTACTTCTAAAGATGTTTCATTTGTAATAATATCAGTGGAAGACTTAATCAAATCAAATGAAAACTCTGGTTCTATACCATCTGGTACATCTACTTGAAAATTTATTATATATTCTCCTTCAAAACTAAAAATTAAATCCAAGTATAGGTCTGTAATATATTTACTAAAATGACGACACCCCTTTCTTAAATTAAGACTATGATGATATAAATTAGATAAATCCTTGACGGAAACTTGGGATTTAACACTCATATTGTGTGTTTGAATAGATATAATATAATTCTAATATTTAAATGATAATATTTAAAATATTAATAATGTATTTACTATCTAGACTTAGTAATTAAAGATAAAATTTTAAAAATAATTAAATTAATTTGGTAATACAGAAACAATAGCATAGGCTATAGCACCTAATACCATACCAAAATAATGGTTAAATTGCATAGTTCTGTAAACATTTAACCAACCTTGCTTTTGTTCGGGTGTTTTTAAATAAGATACCATATATTTACTTTTAGGATAAACTAAGTAAAATAAGTAATTAGTAAGCATGACAATAACTACAAAACCACAAGTGCGTCCCACACCTTTTTTAGTGATTTGTAAAAATACTAATCCTAGAAGAAGACCTAGAGCAAGACCCATCATATAGATATGTAATCTTTCTTTATTGATTTCCTTCAATACTTTCTTCTGGTCATCATCTAATAATTGTAAATACTGTTGGTATACTTTATCTTTATTAACATTTAAAGATAAATAAAGCATACTAGCAAATAATGCAGAAGCAATCATACATAATAAATAACAATTCATTTTATATTTAATTATTATTAATTAGTTAGATAATTAAATAATATTATTTTCAATAAATTCTTTTCCTAAATGTGCTAAATAATCAGTAATTTTATCAATAGGGACTCTTTTACCTGCTATTTCTATTCCCTTAATCATTAAATCTTGTATAGATTGACCATTATCAATTAATTCATTAACTTTAGTAGATACTTTATCCATTTCTTGATTAAGACTGTCTAATAATGGATTAATTACCTCTTTAATTTGAACTTCATGTGTATCATTTTTATTAGATTTCTTATTAAACAATGCTGATTGAATTATATTAGCAACTTCTGGTTCAATATCTTGGGGTTTAACAAATTGATTAATTGTGTTAATTGTGGAAATTAATTGTTTTGCTTTTCTAGTTTCTTCTACTGCTAATTTACATTCTTCTATACTTCTAGGTCTATTAAGATTTGGTAAAGCATCGGGAGCAGATTTGCTAAGATTATGTAATAACCAAACATTGCCTTTATTATCCATTTGAAGAACATTATAGTTAATAGCAAATAATATTAATTCTCCAGCAGGTAGTCCTGCTTTAGTAGTTAATTGGAATCTAGGTTCGTGAAGATAACTAAAATTACAACTACCGCTTGGTTGAGCAAAGTTTTCAGGTTCTAAACTAAATGATACACAATTAATAGTATTTTTATCTGGAACATTTTCGTGTAATTTAAAGGGTTCAACTTTAGTGAAATAATCAGCAGTCATTTCAGGTAATCTATCCCGACCATCAAATACTAATTTCCCAGTTGCTAAAAACCCTTTTCTATTTGGATCGTTAATTAAACTATCAGTATAGTTAAAATAATGATTATTATCCTTATTAGTATTACTTCTTAATACCCAAATTAATTCAGTAATTGGGTATTTAAATTGACGTAAATTTAAATTAATATTAGATTGTCCAGCATCAAACTGGAAAGTTTGACTTTGTGTCTGGGTAATTAAATACATTTGTTTTTTAGCTTCTAGATATTTAATCCTTTCTTCTGTTTGAAGAGTGATGTAATCAACAAGCATATAATTTTGAGTAATAGATAAAGAACTTAATTGTGATGAAGATAAACTACTAGTGTCTTCATAGATAAGTAATTCACTAGCAGACTTAAATTGTATAATAATTTCAATTTCACAATTTCTCATTCCTATTAATGGTAAAGTTAATGCTTTATTATCCTTAGTATTAGCATTAACATTTTGACAAAACCAGAAAAATAATGGGATAAACACAGTTCCTCCTTTAAAATTACTAACGTATTGACCTGGAAATTTCTTTACCATATCGTGATAAATATCTAATTTACCTTTTGGTATAGCAAGACTACTCCAAACATCCATCCATTCTCCTGTTTGTGTATCTACTACATTACCCCCAATTTTTAATTGTACTTCTTTAATTAAAGCATTACCTACACCATTAGTATAACCTACTTTAGAACCTGTAGAAGTGGTTAGTGAAGATACATCAGGTAATTCAACTTGAAGCATCAAATTTGAGACTAAATCACCATATCTTCCATCTGCGTCTAAACGAAAACTTGCTCTTTTTCCAAAATTTAAATTAGAACGAAAATCTAATTTCCGTGTATCTTTGGCAAAATTATAAAAGTTTTTGTAAGAATGTTGGAAAAAAGATTTCTGTGGTTGTTTTTCTGAAAACAAATAATTCTTTAAACCTAATTGTGTTAATGTACCTTCCATATTTTATTGTTTTTCTTTAAGATAAATATTCTAGTTTAACTATCTTAATAAGGTTATTTCTTATTTAGTTTTCCTGTTAGGATTTATTATTTTGATATAAAATAAATAAATATTTTTAACCTACAAATTTATTTTTTTTTAAGTTTATCTAAATATATTTAAATAAAATATTTATGATAAAGGAAAGAAGGCAAAATTAAGAAATATTTTGTTAAGGTATTTTTTAAGATAAAGAATATTTAAAATTAAAAAATAATGTCAGAAACAACCACAAATAATAAAAATGTCCATATTGGAACATTTGGAACCAATGATACGAGTATTACGGTTATTAATAATACTGCCAATATTTTAGATAGTGGTAGTAATTTAATAGTTAATAATACATTATTTATTCCTTTAACAAAAAATAATAATAATTTATCAGGTAATGAGAATTCCTTAATTGCTTTAAAAGATAGAACAGATGGTAAATTTAAAAGTTTAATTATAGAAAATAATGACCTATATATTCATCCTGCTGATATTACTACAAAATCCTTAGCAGAAATTACTTCAGAAAAAAAATTAATTCTTCGTCAAGATGATTTAGAAAATGAAATTAATCAAATTGCAGGAGACTTAGAATTTAGTAATATTCATATTGCGAGAACAGGTGGATACATAAACTTTTTTTCAAGTAATATTGATCTTAATTCTCAAACTGTAGATGCTGGTTTTAGAGTAAATGGTGGTGGTTCCTTACAATTTAAGAATGTTGGAGGAAGTTGGACTAATGTTGGTGCTGGTAGCGGTGGTTTAAATAGTGTAATTGATGATACTACTCCTCAATTAGGTGGGACCTTAGATACTAATTCTCAAGATATTAGTTTTACAACTAATAGTGATTTACTTTTAGCAGCAGGTAATACTAATTTACAAATAGTAGATAATACTAGTAATGTTATTGTTAAATTCAATGATAGTAATACTAGTGGTAATCATATAGTATTTACTAAAAGAAATTTAAGTGGTTCTATTATGCCGGAAATTACCGTAGATGGCGATACTAATGTTGATTTGCGTTTAAAAACACGGGGAAGTGGGGATTTGTATTTAGATACAAATGGTGCTAGTGGAGGAGGTGATATTATTGTAAGCACTAGTAATATTGATATTAATGATTTGAGTAATTTAAATATATCTACTGGACGTGTAAATTTAATAGATGTTAATTTAAATTTAACTGCTAATAGTCATATCTCATCAAGTCTTCAATTTTTAGAAAATGCCGACTTATCTAGTAATCCAGCATCACCTCAAAATATTACTTGTCGTAGTGATACTGTTATATTTGATATTTCAGGTAATAATGGTAATTTTTACGCTGAAATTGCCAATGGTAGTCAAGGGCAAAATACTAATTTAATCTTTGATACTGCTGGAAATAATAATAGAGTTGAAGTCACATTTGCTGGCACTGGAAATGTGGGTGTAGGGACTGGAATGGGTAATAAACTTATCTATACACAATCTGGGCAATCTACTAGTATGATGTATATACAATTTTCAGGAGATGCTAGTCGTAATAGGTGGCAGGTTCTTAATACAGGATGTATTGTTGAATAAATTTATATCATTAAAATTTATTTTCATCTATTTTATTTTTTTAATATGTGTTAAATAGTAAATAATTTAATCTCAAGTTTTCTTTCTTTAATAAGTAATATTTATATATAATTATGGCAACTTTTTCAAAAGGATATTTCAGTGCTCCTATTCAAATTCCTAATGCTAAGTCATTAACTTTATCAGATGCTGATAATAGTGCTAATGTTAGTATTAAACCATCAGATACAACTACATCTTATCAAATGGAATTACCAGCCGCCATTGGTTCAGCAACACAAGTATTAACAATTAATAGTGTTTCTGGTACTGATAAAGCAGTTCTTGCTTGGTCTTCTGTTGCTGCAGGGTCCGTAGCGGCTGATGATATTACTACTGGTGATGCCGATGTTAATATTACAACTTCAACTGGTAATGTTATTGTTAATGCTCCTGCAAGTAGTAATATTGCTTTACAAGTTAATAGTGTTAATGCTCTTTTCCTTGATTCTACTGGTGTTAATGTTGGTGGTACTTTAGATGTTACTGGTGTAACAAATCTTAATGATACTACAACTTCAACAAGTACTACCACAGGTGCTTTAATTGTAGATGGTGGTGTTGGTATTGCTGAAAACGTAAATGTTGGTGGTACTTTAGATGTTACTGGTGTAACAAATCTTAATGATACTACAACTTCAACAAGTACTACCACAGGTGCTTTAATTGTAGATGGTGGTGTTGGTATTGCTGAAAACGTAAATGTTG
>Ga0181598_1001743_pt1 | contig 20697 bp, 10 predicted proteins | sample 041ome_4_FD_153295 | JGI IMG/M metagenome (GOLD analysis project Ga0181598, IMG submission 153295) | Coastal salt marsh microbial communities from the Groves Creek Marsh, Skidaway Island, Georgia - 041404US metaG (spades assembly) | ecosystem: Environmental > Aquatic > Marine > Intertidal zone >... | reverse complement strand
AAAAAAGAGGCGCAACGCTCGTGCAGAACGCGGCGACGTACGGCGAGGAGCCGCCGGCGTTTCGAGAGAACAACAACAGAGGAGGAGGAGGACGAGGAGGAGGCGGTCGAGGTGGTCGAGGTACGCGCGAGTTTTGGTTTTGTTTTCGTTTCTCTTCTCGTTCGTTACGCGTGTTTCCCAGGGAAAGGCGGCAGCAGAAAACCTCGTTTTTCAACCTTTTTCTTCGCTGACAGTTACAAAAAAATAATATATTATTTTTCTCTCAACGCGTCAGGCGGCAGAGGCGGCGGGAGACAAGCGTCGAGCGGCGGTCGCAGTGGCGGTCGAGGCCGAGGTCGAGGTCGAGGTCGAGGCGTGCGCAAGTCTTCGGACGGCAAATCGCATCTCGGATCCTCGTTGGAGTATACGGAAGACAAGGCGTTTCCGAGCGTGTACGACGAAAAACCGAGAGGAGGAGGAGGAGGTTCACAGGAATATAACGACGATTTGATAGACGACCCGCCGATTAAGATTTTACCGCTCGGAGGGTTAGGTGAGATTGGGATGAATTGCATGCTCGTTGGTGTGGACGATAGGTACATTTTGTTGGACGCCGGGTTGATGTTTCCAGACCACGAGGAGCTCGGGATACAAAAAGTGTTGCCAGACGTCAGTTTTTTGAAAAGGTGGAGAGATAAAATCGAAGCCGTGGTGATTACGCACGGACACGAAGATCACATCGGAGCGTTACCGTGGGCGATTCCCGCGCTCGACCCGAACACGCCGGTATACGCGGGTATTTTCACCATGCAACTCGTCTCCCGACGCATGCAAGAGTTTAACCTTTGGAATCCGGACCGGTTTAAAGTTATGGAAATGGGCCAACGGTTCATGGCGGGACCGTTCGAAATTGAAGCGGTGAGAGTGACGCACTCGATTCCGGATTGTTGTGGGTTGATTTTTAGAAGCGAGCACGGGACGATTGTACACACCGGAGATTGGAAAATCGACGAGGATCCCGTGGACAATCAAATCTTCGATCGAACAGCGTGGGAGCAAGTCGGGAAGGAAGGGGTGACGTTGATGATGTCGGATTCGACGAACGTTCTGTCGCCAGGGCGGACAACTTCAGAGTCTGAAGTGAGAGAGGCAATCATGCAAAAAGTGCTCGGACATAAAGGACGGATTATATCCACCCAGTTCGCGTCGAATATACATCGTTTATATGGCATTCGCGACGCGGCGCAAGCGACCGGGAGATCGATTGCGTTTGTTGGACAATCTTTGAATACGTACTTGGAAGCAGCTAAAAAAGCTGGAATGGCGCCGTTTGATCCGGAAAAGTTGGTTCCTGCCGAAGATATTGACTCGTACGACCCTTCAAAGTTGTTAATTGTAACCACCGGATCACAGGGTGAACCAAACGCCCAATTGGCTCGTGCCGCGTGCGGCGCTTCCCCATTACTCACATTGCGAAAAGAAGATTTATTATTATACTCGGCGAAAATGATTCCTGGCAACGAGAAGAAAGTGATGCGGATGATGAATGCGATCGCGAAAATTGGTCCAACTATCACCATGAAACGCGACGACGGATTGCACTCCTCTGGTCACGCGCATCGGGAAGAGTTGGACGAAGTTTTGAAACTCATCAAACCGGAACACTTTCTACCAGTTCACGGAGAATACGCCTTTTTAAAAGAACACGAACGATTAGCCAGAGAAACCGGGGTTGTTCACACCTCAGTCATAGGAAACGGAACCTTACTTGGCGTCACGCCTTTGAAGAATAAGAAAGCACACGGCACGTTGGGCAATTTCCATCGAATCGGATCGGCGAGATTACAAACGATGTTTAACGATGGTGGAAAAGGCTCTGGTACAGCGGAAGATTTAGCCATCGAAGAAAGGATGCGCATTGCCACCGAAGGCGTCGTTGTGGTTGATTTTGAAGTGATTGAGACCGCCGGACACGCGATGGACTCGAGAGCGCGAGTCACGAGCCGTGGGATGTGGACCGATAACGGACGCCTTTTGCGACACCTGAAGGAAGCCGCGATTAATAGTTGTGCCGGGATGAACTACGATTCCAAACTCGCCGCGGTTGAAAGAACAGTTGCTCGGGCTGTACGCTACGCCTGTCGATCCTATTGCAATAAAAAGCCAGACGTCATCGTCGTAGCGCATCGCTTGCCCTTGAAGAAAGGTGGCGGAGGAAGCAGAGGAGGAGGATCTGCTCCGAACGACGAAGACGACGACGACGACGATGATTCAGGCGATGACGGGAACTTTTCAGACGAAGAGGAACCCGAAGAGGAACAAAAACGGTACCGCAGACGCGTCAGTCGCCCGGAAGGCGTGCGTCCTTTGCGAGGTGATTACAAAGGCCCCGGCGCGGGAGGGCCCGCAAGAGAGCGGTACAAAGATAGTGGATACGATTAAAAAACTACTGAACTTCTATTTATGAGAACATTGTCATTGCAATGAGTACGATTTTTTTTGTCCGCGAGTGGAAAATGTCCCCCCGACCTTTTGGAAACAAACCTAAATCCGCCACTAATAATGGCGTCTTCGTGCTGTTATTATTTTTCCTCTTCTCACACCATTCAGTTTGCGAGCGCCTATAAACGTAACAACAACCATCACTCTGACAGACTCGTTCGTTTCGAGAGAGCGGCGAGTGGTAGTAAAGCGCGCCGTTTTCATTCTCCGCGCGCATCTTCGTTCGCCTCTTCTCGGGAAGAAGAAGAAGAAAACAGTTGCGCGTTGGACGCGAAACAATACGCGTTCGTAGGAACGGAAAAGTTATACGGCGCATCCAACCTCACGAAGCTCCGCAACGCGCACGTGGTTGTGGTTGGTATAGGTGGCATCGGTTCGTGGGTCGCGGAAGCGTTAGCGCGAACATCGATTGGCGAGTTTACTTTAATCGATTTGGATTTTATCTGCGTGACGAATATCAACCGACAGGCGATGGCGGCGGAATCGACGGTCGGAGAATCGAAAGCTTTAGCGATGAAGAGAAGGATATTGGACCTGAATAAAGACGCGAAGGTGAATTGCGTCGAAGATTTTGTGAATAAAGAAAACGTGGAAGAGATTTTAAAACCCCTAGTTGGTTGCGGCGAAGGACGGAAGGTTGAATACGTCGTCGATTGCACAGACAACGAACAAGATAAAGCGGCAATCATCGCGTATTGCGTTAAACATAACGTGCCCGTGATGACCACCGGTGGTGCGGCTGGAATGACGAATTTTCCTCCGAGTGGTGTCGCGGTCGAAGATTTGCAAAAAGCGACGTTCAATCGATTGTTGGCGAGCGCGAGGAAGACGTTGCGGGACAAGTACGCGTTTCCGAGAGGCGTGAAGAAATTCCCCAACGGAAAAAGAATGAAGAGCGACGATGTGGTTGCTGGAGATGGTAAAAAACCAGAAACATTTAAAGAGAGGAAATTCAAGGTGATAGCGGTGTACGCAAAGGAGCTTAACGAGAATTTCGCGGTGAAGAATAGTAGTGCTAGTAGTAGCGATAGCGTCGGAGGCGTGCCGTCCGGAGGGAAGATTAATTGCGCCGATGGAAGCTCGGGATCGGCGGCATTTGTAACTGGAGCGATAGGGTTAGCAGCGGCGAGTAAGGTAGTCGTGGATGTGCTTGCGAGAACGGATGCGCAGAGAGAGAAGATTGGTCAGCCGTTCAAGAGTGGATGGCAAAGTAAGGTGTGGACATCGTCCGACGGAGGAGGAGGAGGAGGAGGAGGAGGAGAAGATGCACAAGCGCGAAAAGCGGATGAATCTACCGAGAACAAAACAGACGAGGCGAAAACGATACCAACGCCTATGGGCAACCAAATACAAGTGGACGACGAATCGCTTACGGAGTTCATTGGTGAGGACGTCCTTCGCGATGCCTCGAAAGATAACCTCAACTTGAACGAGATTTTCGATGCGCATTGTCACTGGCACTTGCATAGCGACGACAGCGAAATTGAGGCGTTGGGTAAAGAGGTGTATAAAATGGCTTTAACGTGCACGCAACCCTCCGATTGGCAAAAGGCGCTCAAGATATCGAAGACATTGAACTATCCCATCGCTTTAGGCGCCCATCCATGGTGGATTCACGGAAACAAATCCACTTTTCATGCTTGGATCGAAGAACTCGAAACGCTCGCCTCGGCAACGCCACTATCGATAATCGGCGAGATCGGTTTAGATAAAATAGCAGTACCGCTCGACGGAGTTACACCTCCAGATTACCCGTTCCAACTCGAAGCGTTTACGAAACAACTCGAACTCGCTCGAAAGCTGAATAAGCCCATAGCTGTGCACTGCGTGAAAGCGACGTCGGATATCCAAAGCGCGTTATTCGAAAGCAAGCAAATGCCGCGCGCCGTGTTGTTGCACTCGTACAGTGGCTCCTCGGAATGGATGCGACAACTCGTCGAAATGAAGCAAAACAAAGGTGAGCACGTGTATTTTGGGTTTTCATCGGTGGTGAACTTGCGAGGATGGAAGAAAACACTCGAAAACGTACGAAAGTGTCCTGCCGATCGCATCGTCGTCGAATCTGATTTGGTGAGTTGCGAAAACGTAGAAAACGAGTTGCGCAAAATCGTAGCGTTTATCGCGAAAGCGAAAGGCTGGTCCGTGAAGGAAACTGCGCGAATTACGAGAGAAAACGCCGATCGATTGTACGGGTGCTTATTATGATAAACCTATAGCTCTTATTGTTTGCTTAATGCATTAAAAATAGATATTCTGAACGTCGTTCTCTGAAAACGCCAACGCGCATCCCGGACACTTTCTCTGCCTCGTTGCGATTCTTGTATCGATGCACTCTCTGCAAAACATGTGGTAACACTTCGTAATCACGCACGCTTTATCTCTTTGCTTACACACATTGCACCCCATCATTGTTTTATACGCGTCAATTTCTTCTTGCAACGCCCCCGCACCGCCCTCTCGCGATAATCGGTCGCATTTTTTCTTCACGCCGGCGTTTTCAATTTTCAAATCGTCTCTCTCCTTCTCCAATTTTTTAATCTCTTTCTGCAACTTGGCCTCGCCCGAGCTCAGTTGATTGCATCGACCTTCAACGATGCTCAACTGTGACTTGAGTTTCGTCAATTCGGTTTCCAGTTGTTCAATTTTCAACTTGTCGCTCGATCCCGCACCGGAAGCGCCGCGCGCCTCGGCTTTCGCCGTTTCCAACTCTTTCGTCAACTTTTCCACGTCCAACTCTAACTTTTGCGCTTTCTCCATCGCCGCTTTCGCGTCAACTTTATCTTTCTCGTTACTCATTCTAACTTGTTCGTAATCGTCGTAGTACTTTTTTGCCTCTCTTTGTGCCGCGGCGGCTTCTTTCTTCATTTTGTTCACTTCATCTTCCTTGTCCGACAATTTTTGTAAAATCGTTTCGCCATACTCAGTCGCTTCGTCTGCCATTGAGGCCAAACCGCCAATCTCCTCGGCTAACTGATCGAGCTCATCAGATTTCTCTTTCGTTTCCTTTTCTAATTTTTCTCTGTTTTCTTTTTCTTGTTTCAATTCAGCCGTAACCGCTGCTAAATCTTTCTCTAACGTTTTCGATTTTGACGCCGCTTTCTTTTCTAGCGCATCGACTTTCGCTTCGAGAGATTTGACTTGCGCTTCGAACGTACGGTTTTGCTCTTTCGCATCGTCGCACTCTGTTCGCGCTTTCTTCAACTTTTCGTTTTCGTTCTTAAACGCTTCCATTTGTTGCTGCACGATTTTCAATAAAGCCTGCGCGGACTCTTCCGTATCTTTACCTTTACCTTTCTCCGCGCCTACCGTCTCCGAAATTTTCTTCTCCGCCTCGTCTCTTTCCTTGTTAGCTCTTTCGAGAAAAGACTTCAACTCTCTCGAGTAATTTTCCGCCGCTTTCAGTTTTTCTTCTTGGGCTTGCGCGTCTCGATTGGCGATTTCCAATTTTAAATTTCTTGTTTTAATCTGGTCGTTCTCTTTCTTCGTCTGTTCGAGTCTCGTGTCGAATTTCGTCGATTCGGTTTTCAATATCTCCAGCTGCTGAGATAATGCCGTATATAAAGGAGACTGGACGACCACAGCTTCGCTGGCCCCGTTTTTGCCTTGATCTTTGAGAGTTTTGAAGTCGGATTCAAGTTTAGCGTTCTTCTCGCGCATTTCCGCGAGGAGCTTTTCGGACATTTTAAATCTCGCCACGGCTTCGCCTAAATCTGCTTTAAGTTGTCCGAGCTGTTTGTTATCGACTTCGCTATTCGACGACGGCTTCGTCGTCGTCGCAGTAGCAGCAGCACCTGCACCGGTTGTCGCGGAGGGACCGCCAGCTTTCTCGCTCGCTTTCATTTGTGCTTTGGCTCCGGCCAACTTTGCATCTTCTTTCGTCGCTAACTTGATGCCCAAATCTTTGTCCACCTCGCCCGGGTTGGCGCCTTCGTATTGCAAAATCTCAATTCTCCTTCTCAAATGCATCACGTCCAAACGTCTAGTTTCCAACATCTCTTCGTTCTCCTTCAATTTTTCTTCCATTTTCGCTTTCGTCGCTCTCAAAGCGTTCGCGATTCGCTTCGCTCTCAGCGCATCCGCTGCTAAGAAATCCGCTTTCTTCTCATTCGCCGTCGCGTTTGGATTCTTCCTCACCGCGACAATCGCGCTCGCGAACCTCTCCTTCGTCTTCGCCGCTCGACTCTTCAAGTCGGCCAAAAACTTTGCCTCTTCGCTCGAGTTCATCTCTTCGTCGTCACTCTCGCCTTCGTCGTCTTCTTCCATCGTCTCGTCTTCATTCGTCGCGGTATCGCCGCCGTCTTCGCCTCCGCGTTTCCTCTTCTTCGGCGCCGGCGGATTGAACTCCAACTCCAACGCCTTCTCGTCTTCTTCGCTCACATTTCGAAGCAACAGTTTTCGAAACGCGTCAAAGACGACTCCTCGATTTCTTCTCTTCTTATTCTCGCTGTTATCCTCGTTCGATGCGACGGCAGCGCTCCCGTTGTTCCCTTCTCCGCCGTCGAGAAGCGTCTCGAACGCCGATTGCAATTCGTTCCATTCGCTCGATATCGCGGCGACCGTCTTTGCAAACAGCTCCGATTTTTTCTTCTCGATCGCCAGTTGGCGCTCTAAATCCGAGACTTCTTTTCGTCTCGCTTCGATCTGTGTTCGTGCGAGAGAGAGAGAGAGAGAGAGAGAGAGAGAGAGAGAAAGTCAGTCGCTTAATAATACGCGCGTACGAATTCGATCCTCTCCTCCAAAATTATTGGAATCGAGAGAAAAAAAAAATACATGATACTATAATACTAATACTAAACAAACCTGTCCGTGCTGTTGCTTCTTCTGAAACTTGAGCAACGCGCGCTCTTCTTTCGTGAACTCTTTTTCCGCCGCCGCATCTCCCATCCTTTCTTTTCTTGTCGTCGTCGTTGTTGTTATGAAATAGCGTGTTTTGTCTGATGCAATGCGCCGGCGCCAAAATACAAAGGTGCCACAAAAAGAAAAAAAAAATAGTTTAGGGTTTAGTTTAGGGTTTAGAAAAAAAAGGTGAGTTTTAGGGGAATTTTTTTTCGTTCGCGTTGTGCTTCTCATCACATGCGAGGAGGAGGAAAGCAGCGACAAGGCGTTGCATCATCACTGCTCTCGCTTCTATCGTCTCTGTCGTTGCAACAGCGGCAACAACAACGAATAATAGTAAGAAGAGAGAGTTATTCTTACTTCTGTCAGCAGCAGCAGCAGCAGCAGCGGCAGCGTTCGAATACGAGCACTTTTGAAACCGGTGTTGGTTTCCACTTCTTCGGTTTTCGGAATTCATCGTCGTCGGCGACGGCGGCGAGGGAGGGGCGCTTTGGCACCGCGGGAACCAGCGAAAGAAAAAGAAGAAGAAGTTCGCCCCCCCCTTCGCGCGTCGCGTTCTTTTCCTCGGAGTCCGAGAGGGAAAGCGACGAGAACTTTTCACCGCCGGCGTCGGCAAAAGCTGAAAGTTTCCGAATGGGCGTCTCGCAGCCGCCGGCGCTTCCGCCTCCCGACGGGTACGACGAAGTCGTCGTCGAAGGCCAAGGGAAAGTGTTGCAACGAGAAAACGAGGTGTTTTATAACCGACCGCAGGTGGTCAATCGAGACTTGTCGTTGGCGATGATACGAGAGTTTCAAAAGAGAAGGAAAACAGAGCACGACAACGACACGTATCAAAAGACGCGGAGAGGGAAAGGCATGTATAATAAAGTGCCGAAAGAGAGCAAGATTATCGAACGGTTGGTGAGCGAGCGAGAGCTGGAATACATGTTCGCGACGAAAGAGCCGACGAAACAAAAACCGGCATCGTCGAACGCGAATGACGACGACGACGAAGACGACGGGACGAAACAAAAAGAGTGGGTAGAAGTGAAACCAGGGACGTTCCGGTGGCAAGTGGTTGGGGCGGAGGAGAAAGAAGCGCCGGCGGCGGCGAAAGTAGAAGAAGAGGAAGAGAAGAAACCGAAAGAAGAGGAAGAGGAAGTGAAAGCGGAAAAACCCCCGTTAGAACCAATCACTATTTTAGAAGGCATGTGCGCGACTGGGTTGAGAGCGATTAGGTACGCGAGAGAATTGGACGACGTCAAGTGCATCGTCGCGAACGATTTAGATCCGACTGCTGCGTTTGCCGTGGAAAATAATAAACAATACAACGCGCGAGAATCCGAAGAGGTGAAACGCCGCGTAGACAAAATCGTAACCAACTGCGGCGACGTTCGCGTTGTTGCGTTGCAACACGAGAAGTGCTTCGACGTCGTCGACTTAGATCCGTACGGTACGCCATCGCAACAATTAGAGTCGGCGGTTTTAGCGCCGGTAGAAGGTGGTCTGCTTTGCGTTACCGCGACGGACATGTCGGTTCTGTGCGGGAACAACGCCGAAGTCGGTTGGACGAAATACGGGAGCTACCCTTTAAAAGCGAAATATTGCCACGAACAGTCGACGAGAATTTTGTTAGCGGCTATCCAATCTGCCGCGGTAAAAAACAGACGATATATTGTCCCGGTACTTTCTACGCAGATTGATTTTTACGCTCGCGTGTACGTCAGAGTGTACTCTTCGGCGGTGAACTGCAAGGCGGCGGCGTCAAATTTGTCGTACGTGCTTCAATGCGTTGGGTGCGACTCGTTCGAATTGCAACCTTTAGGAAGAGTCGAAGAAAGATCGCACGAACGAACTGGGAAAACGTACACAAAGTTTATGCCCGGGAAGCTTTCCGCCGCGGTGGAACACAACGAGCACGGCGATCGCAAGTGTCACAACTGCGGTTGGGGGATGAACATTGGCGGACCGATTTGGTCTGCGCCGGTGCACGATAAAGAGTGGGTCGAGAGCGTTCTTAAAGATGTCAAAGAGAGTTCGGACGAACGATACCCAGGGAAAGAAAAAGTTCGAGCGTTGTTAACGAATTGTTCGGAAGAGTTAACTGATACGCCATTGCATTATTGCCTACACGCCATGGCGGGTACGTTAAAAATTACACCGCCAACGTTGGCACTGTTTCGATCGGCGATTATTAACGCCGGGTATAAAGTCAGCGGAGTGCACTGCAACCAATTGGCCGTGAAAACGAACGCCCCGTCGAGCGTGTTGTGGGACATCATGAGGTGCTGGGAAAAAGAGCACCCGGCGCAGGAGGATTTCAAGAATGGCAGGTCTCCGGGCGCTTCGATTTTAAAGAAAGAACCAGTGGTAAAAGCGAAATGGACGCGTGTGAACGGGGCGTTTAGTAAAGCCCAAATGGCTGGAGAGACGCGATTTCCAACCAATCCAGAGGAAAATTGGGGGCCAAAGAACAGAGCAACTGGAGGGAGAAGTAACAAGAGAGAAATCGCTTCGTGTACCGCTCCGAATACCAAGAATCCTAGGAAACAAGCGAAGAAAAAATAAACGAAAGATTATCCGTTGTAAGTTATGCGTACGATTTAAGAAAACATCGTTTTTAAAAGATCTCGCGCAAAGCGTTTTGTAACTCAGCAATTAATTCATCTGGATAATCGACGATGAGCCTGTGCGGCGTTCCCCAATACTCTTTAGCGATGCCGGTTCCCTCGACGAGTTCGTCGCTGTATAAATTGGGATTGACGCCTCGAATCCATTTCTTCGTGCAACCAAATTTGCTCGCGTTCGAACATAACTCAGGCCAACGTTCAAAATCCATAGCGTGGTACCTCTTATCGTTTTTAGCGCCGACGCATAACATCGGTGACTCCAATCGTTCCTTCAAATCGTACTTTTCCATCGTTGCCTTGTAATCGTACGTCTCCACTTGGAGAAAATCGATTCGAATGTTCTTTAATACCCTTTCTTTCACCTCCTCAGTCATCTCCGGATTTTCACCGTACCTTCGCTCGAAAGCCTTCCAAAACAACTTCGCATCTGCGATTTGAGCGATTCGTGGCGCCACGATATCCGGGTCGTAGTATTCCGAGCACAAGTGATTCGGACGGTTTCCGCAACACGCCACCAAACTTGGATTGTTGTATCGTTCATCTTTTTCCAGGCGTCTCGCTAACTCAAACGCAATCCACGCGCCCAAAGAAAAGCCGAATAAAACGTATCGCTGCTTTGTCGATGCCTTCGAAAAGAGAAAATCCAGTTCCGATATCATTTCGTCCACGACCTCGTTCACGCTCTCCAAAGGCTTTTCGTGATACCGCGTATTTCTTCCTTTCATTTCAATCGGAAGCAAACGCATTTTCTTACCTTTCACGCACGCGCAAAGCTCGTTCCATTTGTCTCCGTGAAAACACCACGCGCCCAAACCAGCCTGAAGGAATGAGAATCACGTTGATGATGTCTTGTTCCTGGTCGTCGTCGTGCGCGTTTTCAACGCTCTCTCGCTGCTGATGACGAGGATCGAGAACGATGTATTTGGAATCATCCATTCTTTTTTTTTTCCCGCTCGTGAAAATCGAGCGTTTTTTTTCTCATTCTTCTTCATTTTTTTTTCAGAGAGCTCTCGCCCCCTCGCTAACTAACATTTCACGAACGCACGCGCGCAACGATGGCGTGTCCTCTGCGGCACTACCTGGGCTATTTTTACTGGTTTGCCGCGATCGTCGGCGCACTCGCCGCGATATTTGGGATGAAAGACGCGCGCGTAGTCGGTGGTTGGAGCGAGAATACGAAGAAGAAGAAGAAATAAAAATGAGTTAACACAACGCGTTGTACAGCACAAAAGAGGGGATGAACTTTTAAAAAGAAAGAACTTTTCGCGAGGAGCGCGTAAAAGTATGGGAGATTCGGGGGGCAACGAAATATAGTAGCAGCGGCATAGCGTAGACCTTATTGAAGTGCGTTTGTATAATGTATGAGTGTTCGTAGGATGTTTTTATATTGTCAATAAAATAGCTTTCTTTTTTTATCACTTTCTTTTGTATTAGTTCGTCATGTCTTGTTCTCTCGCGTATTCGTACCACCACGCGCGCCGAAGCTTCTTCTCTTCATCCAGTGATCGCGCGTGTGTATTACGACGGGGCGCCTAAGTGCGCGCACACTCTCAAAACGTCGGCGAAAACGCCCCCGGCGGTGACTTCAGCGCCGGCACCCGGGCCGCGAACGACCAACGGTCCAGCCTCCGTGTATCGCTTAGAAATGTACGAGATGATGTTGTCCGAACCCTTCAACTGCGCGAACGGATGATCTTTCGGGTACTCTTTTAATTGCACCGAACCTTTTTTGTTCTCAACGTCGACGACGCCGACGAAAATGAGCTTATTCCCGTTTGCTTCAGCGGCGGCCATTTTGGCCGCGATTTCGTGATCGTATTCCGGGAGCTTTTGCATGAACTCATCCACAGACTCGACGTTTTGCAACGGTTCCGGAACCAAAGATTCAATCGGGATGTCGCTCAATTCCAAGGATAAGCCGCATTCGCGCGCCAAAATCGTCACTTTTCTCGCCACATCGACGCCGGACAAATCGTCTCTCGGATCCGGTTCCGTGTATCCGTTCGCTTTCGCCTCGGCGACGACGTCGGAGAATTTCTTATCCGGCGTTAAAGTATTAAAGATGTAACTCAACGTCCCGGAGAAGATGCCTTGAATCATTTTAATATCATCACCGGCATCTTCTAATGATTTCACGGTAGAAATAATCGGTAAACCGGCACCAACGGTGGCTTCATAAAAGTAGTGCGTGTAAGAATCCCTTTGAATGTTTCTCAAGGATTTATAGTACTCGTACGGTCCCGAGTTGGCTTTCTTGTTCGGCGTGACAACGTGAATACCTCTGCTGAGCCATCCTTTGTATTGCAACGCGACGTCGCCCGAAGCTGAGCAATCAATGATGACTTGATTCGGCGAGTTCGATTCTTCTACGTGGTTGGTAAACTTTTCAAAATCCGCCGCTTCGCTTTCGTTGGCGTATTTGTTCTCCCAGTCGTCCAAGTCGATGAAACCGCCGGCTTCGGCCAAGTGCATTTTGCTACCACCCGAAATGGCGACGACGCGTAAATCAACGCCAAATTTGTCGAGTAAAGTTTGTCTTTGCTCTTGCATTTGCGCCAACAAAGTCTTGCCAACCAAGCCAGGACCGACGATCCCAACCGATAACGGAGTTCGCGAGGCGTAGAATCTAGAATGCACGGCATTGACCGCTTTGATGCAATCTGATTTCTTAATCACGACGGTGATGTTGTATTCACTCGCGCCCTGGGATATGGCGATGACGTTTACTGCGGCGGACGCCAAGGCAGTGAACAACATCGCCGAAACGCCCGGGACATTCGCCATGTTTTGGCCAACCGCAGATAAGATGGAGCAGTTGTCCAAAGCAACGACTCGAGAGACTCTCCCGGCCGCGATTGCTTTCTCGAATCGCTGGTTCAAAGCCGCCACGCAGCGGCTGGCTTCGTTTTGGCGAACCGCAAAACAAATCGAGTGTTCCGAGGACGCTTGCGAAATCATAACCACGTTACAGTTGGCATCACGAACGGTACTGAAAACCGCCGAAGCAAAACCTGGAACACCGACGAGACCGGTTCCTTCCACGGTGACTAAGCACACGTCGTCGATGGTGGTGATACCTTTGATCAACTCACCCGCGGTGGACACGCGACTGCCGACATTTTTCGTGCCTTTTTCGGATTGGTCCGCCGGAATTTCGCATCTCGCCGCGATCAACGTCCCCGGCGCTTCTTGGTTGAAGTAGTTCCTGATGCAAATCGGGATGGAATATTTCATCGCCGGTAACGTCGTTCTCGGGTGCAAGACGTTTGCGCCAAAATACGCCAACTCCCACGCCTCGTTGTAGGACAATCGTTCCAAGCACACGGCGTCTTTCACGCGTCTTGGATCAGAGGAGTACACGCCATCGACATCGGTCCAAATGGTGATGTCGTCCGCGACGACTAACGCGCCAAAGATAGTCGCGGAATAATCGCTACCGTTTCGTTTCAACGTCGTCGGGAACCCATCTGGCGTCGACGCGATGAAACCAGTACAAATGATAATGGTATCTTTATCGACGCCTCCGAGACTAGCGTGCCAACTGTCCAATCGCTCGTTCGACTTTTCGTAATCCACGTCCACGCCTCCGTCTTCGGCTTCGGTCACCACCAACACCTCCCTGGCGTCGAGCCAAAACGCTTTCCCTCCTTTACATCGAATCGCCGCCGCGGTTAATCGCGCCGTCCACAACTCCCCGTGACCAACCACGAAATCTCCAAACGTTTCCGTCGAACACCCGGCGATAGAAATCGCTTTCAACATCGACCCTAAGTCATCCAACTCCGAGGTAAACGCCGTCATAAATTTTTCGTACTCCGCCTTGTCCGTCAACAAATCCGTCGCCGTCCTCGTGTGTTTCTCTCGCAACTTTTCCAACTCCTCCTTGTATTCGCTTTTCCTCGCCGCCGCCATCGTCGTCGCGTTTATCAAGCAATCCGTCACTTTCGGTTCCGACTTTGTGATCACGCCCATCGCCGACACCACCGCAAACGTTTGGTTCCCGCTTTTCGCGCTGTCGATGAGCAAGTCGCAGACGCCGGATATTCTCTCCGAAGAACCAACGCACGTCCCGCCAAACTTGTGCACTTTCCATCCGGCGTCGGTGCCGCGAGGGAACGCCGCCGCTTGTTGCGCTTGCGCCGCTCCGACGAGTGCAGAAGGTCGACAAAGAGACCCGCGTTTCTTGTTGTTAACACGCGTCGTCGCTTTCGATGATTTTGATGATGATGATGGCGATGCCTTCGTCGTCGTTTTCCCCGTCATCGTCCCATTCTTTCTCCAGGACAACGCCGCGGGAAAAGAACGAGAGGCAGAGGCGCTCATATTTTATATATCTTCTCTCTGTCTCTCTTCTTCTTCTTCTTCTTCTTCTTCTACTCTGTCTCTCTCGCTCTCTACTTTTTAATCTCTATCTCTATCTATCCCAAACTCTCAAGCGTTCAAGAGAATGCCGACTTTCTTTCTTTTTTGGCTTTTCCAAAACCCAAAAAACTGGATAAAAAATCGTTTAGGGTTTTACACTGTTTAGGGTTACAGACGGGACGTGGTTGAATCGTTGGAAACCACGACGTTTCGGGAAAAAGAAAACAGAAAATTGCAATTAAACGAAAGTGCGCGCGGTTAACTGCTCTAAAGTCTTTGGGAGCAGATCCACGCGTTCAAAAGAGAAGTACAAAAAAAGATGCGGCTCGTCGTCGTCGCGCGGCAGCGAGGAGGACTGGCGTCCACCAGTGGTAGTAGTTACGGTGGTTGTTCGTTGCGCCGCGGAAGAGCGACGCACAAAAACACGGATTGGAAAAAAAGATACGGAGAGAAGAGGACGACGACGAGCGCTTCTTTCGCGAACGCGCGCGGAGACGACTACAAAGAACTTCTTCGAGGTCCCAAAAAAACGACGGAGAGAGCGCGCGTCGTCAAGGACTTTGAGACGAAGGAGAGCAGCAGGAAGCATAAAAGGAGGGGCGGAGTGTGTTTGAACGTGAACGCGAAAGCGACGACAGAGTTGGAACGAGATCGGTTGGAGATTGAAATTTCGAGCACGTGGGACGAGTCCATGGATGAGTTTGAATTCGACGAAGACGGTCAGCTCGTGGACTCGTTCGGAGAGGATATCGACATGAGCGCGGTGAAGAAGGCGATTCCTGGTGATTTTTATTCCTTGATTCAAGTGCCAAGAGACGCGTCGCCGGCAGAGATTAAGAAGGCATACCGGAGATTGCAGAAAGCGTGTCACCCGGACATCGCGGGAGAAGCGGGCTCAGACGTGTGTATTATTTTGAACGAGGCGTACGATGTTTTGATGAACGATAACGCGAGAGCGGCGTACGACGCAGAGATGAAAGAGCTGGAGCGCATGACGCAAGAGTTTATGAAACGAGGCGCCGGCGACGACGAAGAGGAAGAACAAAACGGGTACACCGGAGAGCCTCTCTCGGTATTCAAAGGCAAAGATCCGGCGATGGGGTACCCGAGAGCGGTATTCGTCAACGAGTGTCAGTGCATCGGGTGCAAGCAATGTTGCCATTCGGCGCCGAAAACGTTTGCCATGGATGACCAGTATGGTCGCGCGCGCGTTTTTGCCCAGTGGGACGACGATGAAGAAGATATAAACATCGCCATCGAATCGTGCCCAGTCGATTGCATCCACTTTGTGAAAGAAAACAACCTTCCGATTTTAGAATACGCGATGACGAAGTGCGAACGCACCTCCGTCGCATCCATGATGTCCGGCTCCGTGCGAGTCGACGACCCTTTCGACGTCGCGAATCAGATGATTCGCCGCGGCGAAGAGCGCTACGGCCGCTTAGGTCTCGATCCGAACGAAGCGTTGAAAGGTAAATCCTTAGTCGGGAGATTGAAAAAGCGAATCCGAGACGCGTGGTTACAACTCGGCGAAAAGCCCCGATTAGCGTGGACTTCGTATAAAATTTTCAAGGGTTTCGGCAGCGAGGACGAAGAGTACGAGGTCAGCATGGACGACGGCGAAGTCCGAAGGAAGGAGGAGAAGAAACCCGAGGAAAAGAAGAAGAGCCGGTGGTTCAACTTCAACTGATTTCTCGAGCGCCCGTCTCCGCAAAAAACTAAAGTAGTATTCGCGCGCCGCGCTCGCTTACATTTGTTTCTAAATGAGAAGACAGAGAGATGATTAGATGACGAGCAAGTAGTGCGTTTGTACGACCACGTGTATGTATCATGTATTCAATCCGCCAACCCGTCCGAGTACGCGCCGTTTCAGAGCACTGAGAGTTCTCGTCGTCGTCCGAATATTTTTCTTCTTCTCTTCTCTCTTTTCGTTCATCGTCACAGAAAAGCATGCACCTCTCGGCGGCGAAGAGTCTCGGCGCACCTTTCTCTGCGTTCCACGGTTATCGTCGCCGTTCTCCTCCTCTCGATAGAACACCGACGACAAAAAAGAAGACGATGACCACCACCACCACCGCATCGCTTCTCGGCACTCCGCTGCCGCAAATGCTCCCGTCGTGCGCGTACCTCGATTACAACGCGACGACGCCCATCTTTCCCGAAGTCGCCGACGAGATGCTTCCGTTTCTCGCTCGACATTTCGGGAACCCGTCGTCCATACACGCGTACGCGAAGCCGTGCTCGGACGCGATAGGTTTGAGCAGAGCGCGCGTGAGGAAAGCCATCGGCGCGGAGAAGGATGCGGAGGTGATATTTACGAGTTGCGGGACGGAGAGTGATAACAGAGCGATCGATGTCGCCTGCGCGTTGTTCGTTGACGACGCTGCTTTGCGCTCAACTTCTGCATTACTTCCGCACGTGATATCGACCGCGGTGGAACATCCCGCGGTTCTCGTGTATTTAGAGAGCGAACGGGAGAAAAAACGATTGACGTATTCGTTAGTTCCCGTGGACGAGGAAGGCGTGGCAGATATCGAGCAGTATAAGAAACAGTTGGAAGAGTTCAAGGAGCGAACGTGTTGCGTCTCGATTATGCAAGCGAATAACGAAACAGGCGCCGTGCAACCGGTGCGCGAATTCGCGGATTTAGCGAAAGAAATGAATCCAAAGATTTTAGTGCACACAGACGCTGCTCAGTCTTTCGGGAAAGTGAAGTTGAACGCGGATGATTTGAAAGTGGACGCGATTACTATCGTCGGACATAAAATTGGCGCGCCGAAAGGTATCGCCGCGTTGTATTTGAGAGAGACTTTTCTCGCCGAAAGAATGAAAGAGAATGATGGTAAATCTCGCGTTGATCCGTACTGTTCGTTCTTTAAAGGTGGCGGTCAAGAAGGAGGAAAACGGGCTGGTACCGAAAATGTCCTTCATATCGTCGGTTTAGGGAAAGCGTGCGAGATAGCGGATGAAGAGTTTGACGCATTCGTGGCGCACACGAGGCGTATGCGGAACTTGGTCTTTGACAAACTGAAAGGTTCTGCAAAAATCGGTGATCGAGTGTTCGCCAACGGGCCTAAAGATGAATCGAAACGTTTACCAAACACGCTTTCCGTTGCCATTAAAGGAATCAACGCCGGTGCCTTGTTAGTAGAATTAAAAGACCAATTAGCGGCGAGCGCAGGCGCTGCGTGTCATTCGAGCGAAGACGGCGGAGGAGCAATCTCTGGCGTTTTACTCGCCATGCGTTTAGAAGAAAGTTTAGCCAGAGGCACTCTGAGATTGTCCGTGGGAAGACACACCACCGAGGAGGAAGTTTCGCGAGCGGTCGAAGCCATCGAAGCAGTAGCGAGTAGACAAATTAGTAATAGCTGAGAAAATGTATGACCAATCGAAAGTATATTATTATAGTATCGCTCTTTCTCTCTCGCGTGTGTTCTGTCTTATTTTACATTATTTGAAAACGATGCATTCTCGTGTATTCTACGTAATTTTCTTCTTCTAAAGAGTATCATCGTCGCCTAAAACTAAAGCGTGAGCGCTTCGTATTCTTCCGCTAACAGGCTCTTATTCTTCCCTCTCCTCTTCTCGCGTTTCGTTTTCGCTCTCTCCCATCCACCGCCGCCGCCAAAATCATCTTCAAACTCGTTCGCGTACTGCGCATTTTTCTCAGTCGCGTCTTCGTTTTCTCCTCCTCCTCCTCCGAATGACAAACTGTCCCTCTCTTTCCTCTCCTTTTCTAACTCTGCCATCAAACTCTCGCACGCAAAATCGATGACTTCCTCGTGACTCATATTCTCCAACTTCCTCCCTTCCTCGATTGCTTTCTTGAAATGTCTCCGAACTCTTCCTATATCTCGCGCGAACCCGGTCTTTTGGGCAATCTCAAAAATCTCGCTCTCCGCGTCCGTAATCAGCCTCAACGAAATCGGCCCGCCTGGAAAATCTGAATCTATGGTGCCAACCATCCTCGCGCTATTATAGTGTTCGCACCCTCGATCGGCGTCGTAAGCTAAGTGATACGCGCAATCTTCGTCCATGATTTCCTCGTTGTTGTTGTTGTTCGCGTTCTTCTTCTTTTCACCATTACTACTTTCGCCGTCGTTGAAATACGGCGACAACACCCATCTCGGCTGCCCGGCCCGATGTACGCATATCCGCATTTTTAACAATCTCGCGCACGCTTGAACTTCCATGTTTCCCGCCCACGACCCATCTTTCCTCATTCGCGCTAAATACGCCGACCATTCCTCGTCGTCTTCCACGAACGGTCGGAAGTCTTCCTCGTGTTTTTCCATGTACTCACACACCTCGTGTCGTAAATCCAAGTGGTGAATCTCCGACCCATCTCTCTGATCGCATATCGCGCGAAAGAAACAGTTCCCATCCGCGGAAACGTCTTTGAGCGCCAAGTTCACCCGGTCGAGTTGTTCTCGGAGGACGGCCATGTCCTCCGACGGCGTCTCTTTGTTGTTGTTGTTATTGTAGTGAGAGTTGTTATTCTTTCGATGATTATTTTTCTTCTGTTGTTGATTGTTGCTACCTCTGTTGTTGTTATTATTATTGTTATTAGTAGTATTAGTGGTGGTGGTAGTGGTACCATCGCTCTTCTTCTTCTTCTTTCCTCCGGACTTGCCCATCGTGCGTGAGAGAGAGAGAGAGAGAGAGCGGCGCCGTGGTTTTATCGCCTCCAGTGAGCGCGGTGCTTCTCTCATCACCCAACGTGATATTTAGGGTTTTCTCACATTTTCCCCTAGAAAACGCACTTTTCCCCTCAAAAGTTGCGCCGCTCGCTTTGCGCAAAACGAAGCAGCCAACGACGAAGAAAGAAACAACGATGCCGCCAAAGAAGAAGCGATCGCGATCGAAAACTCCTCCGGAAGAAGAAAACGTGGACGACGGAAAGGCCGTGGCGGTGGCCGCCGTGCAACAAGAAAAGAAGAAACAAAAGACGAGCAAAAACGAAGAAAACGAAGAGAGGAACGTTTTAGTCCCATCGACGTCTTTAAGAAGCATCGGCGACGGGAAAGTGTACGCTTCCGGCCGCGCGTCGTCTTTGCAAGCGCCAATCGTGCTCTTGGAAGGCCACGAAGGTGCGGTGAACGACGTCGCGTTTTCCACGGACGGGAAGTTAATCGCGACCGGAGGAAACGATCAGTGCGTTCGGTTGTGGTCGTTTGATTTCGGAAAGGAGGAGGAGGAGGACGGCGCCGGCGAAAGAAGAGGAGAAGTTTCGCCGGCGACGATTACGAACGGATCGATTTTAAGAGGGCATAAAAACGCGGTGTTAAGTCTCGCTTTTCTTTCGGACCAGTTTACGATAGCCTCGGCGAGCGCGGATAAGACGATTCGAGTCTGGGACGTGGAATACGGAGCGCAGGTGAAGAAGTACGATAAGAGTCACTCGAGAGCGATAAACTGCGCGAGCGCAAACGAACGAGGGACGAGTTTAATCGTCTCCGCGTCGGACGACGGGTACTCGAAGGTTTTTGACGTGAGAGTGGCGAAGAAAGAAGTGATGCGGCTGAAGCACAAGTTTCCAGTCGTGTCGTGCGCGGTGAGGCAAGACGGTCTGGAATGCGCCACGTCCGGGGCGGACGGGATCGTGAGAACGTGGGATTTACGAAACGCGACCAAGTATCACGACACCGCGAAGGAGGAGGATCGCGCGCAGTTGACGAAGGATTTATTGAGCTTAGATACGAAAATGACAACGCTTACGATGAAAAACGGACACGCAGACATCGTCACTGGTCTCGCGTACTCGCAACCAGATGGATTCGAGCTCGCCTCGGTTGGAATGGACGGCAAGTGTAACTTGTTCGACTTGAAACCTTTCCGAGAGAACGCGGAGACGAGAATCGAAAAGACGTACAAAGGCGTCCAAACCGATTTCGAAAAGCGCGTGATTAAGTGCGCCACGAGTTCTCCTTCAATCTCATCGAACGCATCATCGAAACCAACGTATGTATCCTCCGGTTCCGCGTGTGGCAACGTCTTTGTCTGGGATCAAAAATCCGGAAAGATTAAATACAAACTTCCGGGTCACAAAGGCAGTTGTTTATCCGTCGCGTTTCATCCGTTTGAACCTATATTAGCTAGCGCGGGTGCGGACGGGAAGGTATTCTTAGGTGAATTAGCTTTGTAACAACAACAACAACAACGATAATAACGAAAAGAGCACGCGTCGATGATGCGCGCGTGATAGTTTGTTTGTTTCTCTCTCTGATCCGCTCGCGTCTCCCCTCCTTTGTCGTTCCGCTCTTCTTGTTTCCTCGGAAATGGAGGAGAGCAAAACCTCACAACTCGCGCGCAACTCGCTATTATTACAATACCACGCGTTTTTAAAAGGAAGAAACACAAACAGAGAGAGAGAGAGAGAGAGAAATGTCCTCTTCAAAATCCTTCGCCG
>Ga0181598_1001736_pt1 | contig 20724 bp, 5 predicted proteins | sample 041ome_4_FD_153295 | JGI IMG/M metagenome (GOLD analysis project Ga0181598, IMG submission 153295) | Coastal salt marsh microbial communities from the Groves Creek Marsh, Skidaway Island, Georgia - 041404US metaG (spades assembly) | ecosystem: Environmental > Aquatic > Marine > Intertidal zone >... | reverse complement strand
AGTGTCGTTTGGCTCGCCAAGCCGTCTCGTCTTGGATGTAAAGGTCGTGGATGCTCTCTGCTTCCGAGGCTTCATTGGTCTTTTTCCTCGTCCTCAACCGACGGCCTTTCGTCCATCGGTTTACTGAAGTCTTCCCGAGTTTTCTTGGATTGAGCCGAGATGTAAAGGGCGAGACCACCAAAGCCAACGAGGACGACGATGAGGATGATGAGGGGGAACTCCTCCACCTCTTCTTCGTACGACCACGTCACGGGTTCAGAGGCTGCGCCTGCATCGTCGTGAACAGCGCCTGCAATGCCGTCCAGAGCGGTGGGCAGCAAAGGCTTGCACGTCAAGGTGGCTTCACCAGAGGTGTAGACATACCACGTGAAGGGAATTTCCTTTGATTCGCCTGCCCCCAAACTCACGACCATTTGCGTGGTGTCGGCAATGTCTTCGCCCTCGTAACACCAGACGTTCACGCCCGAGGCAGCAGCGCTGCCGGTGTTTTCAACGGTCACGGTTCCGGAGACGCTCTTGTTGGCCACACCAACCGTTGTTTCCGGAGCGACAGCCGTGACGGCGATGAAGGGCAGGTCGAGTTCAACGGTCCCGGTTGAGGTGGTGGGGGCATCGATGGTTTTGGAGAACGTTCCCCAACTGCTGGAGATGGAAAGGGTGATGGTTGCCTCTTCTTCGTGAACCACGCCGTTGCCGTCCATCCAAGCCACCATGCGCTTGTTCTCGTTCGTCTCGCCCGGGCCAACCAGCACGATGTCTCCGTTGGCATCCGTTACGTCGTTCCAATCGTTGGCGTTGTAGCCGATGTTGTAAATGTCGAGGCTGCCGTTGGGAATGTTCGTGGTCAACGTCCGCTGAGAGAGAATTCGGACCCAAGCGTCGGTTGTGCCCCCGGTGCCTTGGCTGTTGGTGTAGGTGATGGCCGCTTCGTCGTGGAGCACGATGTCCTCGTCGGTTCGAGAACCGCTGATGATGGAATTGAGGACGCTGACCGTGGATGTGCTGGCGGCGTGAATCGGTGCGCTTCCCGTCAGGCTGGTGCCGTCAAACGAACAAATCGCAGCACACGAAATGTTCCCGCCGAGGATGGAGGAGCTCGTGACGGTCAAGTCGCCGTGGGCGTGGAGGTCGAAACCTGATTGGAACCAGTAGAGCGGTGCCTCGGAGGCGGAGATGTCTTGCGCAGGGATCGTCATCGTATCGCCTCCGCTGTGTATGGCCTTCGCCCAGAGCACGTAGGTTGGCGTGAAATAGGCGGTTTCAACGGAAATTTCCAGGTCGGTCCCGTTGAGCGGGACATCGAATTCAACGGTATCGGAGCCTGAAGCGTTGACAGTGGTCTCACCGTAGGTGAAGTTGACTTTCACGCCGTCGGCGACGACGTGGTTGAGCTTGAGTTGGACAACTCCCGATTCTGCGATGTCACCGAAATTCAAAGTTAACACGGCAGGAACAAAACTGTTCACCTCGACCCGGAGGCCAGCGTTCAGGTTTTCACTGAGCAGGGCACCGTTGGTCAACACCAACTGGCCCCCATCTTCAACGGTGATGGAGGACCCCGTCGCCATGGTGATGTTTGCACTCACGGTCAATGTGTTTCCGCTTTCAACCGTGACGTGCCCGTCCATCCTCGTGTCTTCAGTCCAGGCTTCGTTCGTTTGAACGGAGGTGCTGTCACCGTTTGACGGCGGACTGGCTGATGCGGCCATCGACGACATCAGAAGCAGTGTCATCATCAACAGGGCTCGGTAAGGTAGGTCTCGCATGATGAAAAGCAGAGGTGGCGGATGAATAAGCGTTCTTCCGTCCGCGGGTGGCGAAGAGCACATCGCGAAGGGATTATGCGTTGCCGCTTCATCCAGCAGCCATGGAAGCAGCCTCGGTTTTGGTCGTTGGGAGCGGAGGTCGAGAACACGCCCTCTGCTTGGCTTTGAACGAATCTCGACGGGTTTCCGCCCTCCACTGTGTTCCGGGGAACGCAGGTACGGCCCTTCTCGCTACGAATCACGATGTTGGAGTGACGGAAAGCGAACTGATGCCGCTCATCGCATCGCTCAGCATCGATCTGGTTGTGGTTGGGCCCGAGGCCCCGCTTTGTGCTGGGCTTGCAGACGCTTGCGCAGCGGCCAATATTCCATGTTTTGGACCCGTCGCAGCACTCGCCCATCTGGAGGGTTCAAAGCTGCACGCCAAAGAAACGATGCAAGCAGCAGGTGTGCCCACCGCCGATTATGTGCGCTTGGATGCCTCAAGCGACGTGGAAGCAGCGCTCGATGCCTACGCAGGCAAGCCCTGGGTGGTCAAGAGGGACGTCCTCGCTGGAGGCAAAGGCGTGGTGGTGACGTCCGACCGAGAAGAAGCAAAAGCCTTCATCCATTCTTCTGTGGCCGCCGATGGGTTTGTTTTGCTCGAAGCCTTTCTCCCTGGGGAAGAAGCGAGCATGCTCGTGGTCATGGACGGGACGGCCTTTCGCACCCTTCCAGCCAGTCAAGACCACAAACGTGCTTACGACGGGGATGAAGGCCCCAACACGGGTGGCATGGGTGCATATTGCCCCGCTCCGGTGGTGTCGCAGGCCGTCCACGCTCGCATCGTTGAGCGCATCGTTGAGCCCATGCACCGCCACCTTGCCTCCCAACCCGTGCCCTACCGAGGCGTGCTCTTCATCGGGCTGATGATCGATGATAACGACGACCCTTTCGTTGTTGAGTTCAATGTACGGTTCGGCGATCCAGAGTGTCAAGTGACGCTTCCGTTGCTCAAGACCGACGTTTTTTCGCTGCTTTACGGGGCCGCTACCGACGAGCTTCATACCGTGGAACTCAACGTGTCCGATGAAACGGCGGTGACGGTGGTTCTGGCTTCGGAAGGCTATCCCGCCTCCCCCTTCAAGGGGCGTCGGTTGGATGGCCTTGAAGCGTGCATTGCCCGTTCAAAATACGGAATTGCTTGGGTCAATTTTGCGGGTGTTGGCCTAGCAGATGACGGCGAATACATCGCCACCGGAGGCCGAGTTCTCTCAACAACTGCACAGGGAGCGAACCTCCAATTTGCACGAGCGAATGCATACGAAATGATGGACCAAATTTCCCTTCAAGGAGGCCACTTCCGGACCGATATAGGTCACCGAGCCTTGCCGTGATTTCTTTAAGAATGAAAGTCGCCTCGGAGCGTCGTAAAGCGCAGACTGGGGCACAATGCCGGGTCGTGTGTTCCATTATCTTCAAAAGGGGTTCAGAAGTGGCCTACGACGCCAGCCTTGAGGCTGGACCGAAATTGAGGGATAGAAATGGAAGAACATACGGAAACGACGGCAAATCAGCCCGGCGCCATCATGGGGTTGCTGCTCGCACCCTTGGCCGTGCTGCTTGCTCTTGCCACCACCCGAGTCGTGGGCATTGAATACGACTTGACATTGAACAACATGATGCCGATGCTCGTCGTCGCCATCGCCAGTATGCTGGCTCTCGTGCCACGCATCGTTCAGGACGCTCGACCCGAATTCGCCTCTTCCACCCTTTCCCTCGGCGTGCTTGCAATCGCGTTCTTCGGTGCTGAGGTGCTCCACTCCTTCTTGGGCGTTGACGCTCTTGCTGCGCTGATGTTTGCTGTTCTTGTGGTTTTGGGGTCAAACTTTGACCGCCGTGGGCGCCACGAGTGGGTCGCCATGATGACCTTCTCTGGCGTTGGGTTTTGGCTCGCCCTCGCTGCGGCAGGGGATGCCCTCGCTGCGCTCCCCTCAACGTACACGATGGAGAGCGGCCAGCTCGTCTCGACCATGAACCTTGAGCGTCAAGCCACGGCTTACGTCTTCTTTGCTTACTGGACGATGTTCACGGTCGTAGGCGTTTTGGCGGGCGTGCTCGCTCGAGGCACGGTCAACCCCGCAGGTGCTGAGGGTTGGTTTGCCTTCCTCGGCCAACACGACGGTTTCAACCGCGCCAACCTGCCGCTCCTCATCGCCCTCGTCGTTTGGGTGCTCGCCTTCGTTGGCTCCTTGTTCCACTTCAATTCGGTGGACACGATTGACCAGTTGGCCATCACCACCGAAGCAGGTTACCACGGCTACATCGGCTACTGGACGGCATTTTTGACCGGTTTAGTGGCTCTCATCGTCGCCGGCATGTGCGCCGAGCGATGGTACACCCGCGCCATGCTCGTGGGTTCCATGTGGGGACTTTACCAAGTCGCTGCTTGGTTTGAAGCCGGTATTTGGTACAACGAAGACATGGACGGCACATGGGGTGCGCTGATCTGGCTCGGTATCACGTTCTTTTTGGGCGTTGGCATTTACTCCATCGGCAATCACGAAAAGTACGGTGGATGGGCTAACCTTGGCGAGCACGAGCCCTCTCAGGCTCGCCTGTTCCTCCGGGCACACGGAGCGGGCTTGATGATCGCTCTTGCCTTCTTGGTCGGCCTTGCCATTCGAATTCAATGGTACGCCGTGCCCTCAATGAACGCCTTCGGCACCGGAAACTGGGACATGACGGGGGGTTCGGACCCTTGGTACATGAAGCGCGTGGTGGATTACATCCTGGCCAACAACGCTCACTTGGTGTTCGATGCCGACCGATTCTATCCAATGGGCGGCATCAACCCTCGTCCCCCGCTCTTCTCATGGACCATGGCCATCGGTGCGATGTTCTTGGAGCCCTTCCTCAACACGCCTGAAGATGCTGTTTGGTGGAGCATGCTCGCTCTGCCCGCTGTCTACGGTGCGCTGACCGTGTTCCCCATCGCCATCATCGCCAAAGATCACTTTGGAAAGGGTGCAGGCGTCATCGCAGCATGGCTCATCGCCTTCATGCCCGCTCACGTCACCCACTCCACGTGGGCGCTCGCTGACCACGACTCCTTTGTGATGCTCTTCATCTCGGTCGGCTTCTTGTATTGGCTGCGTGCGGTGAAGTACGCTGGCTCGGCTCGAATTACAAAAGTCACCACGGCGCATCCAAAGTCCTTCTTCCAGGCTTACCTGGACGTGCTTGCACACCGTCAGGCAGCCGTCGCCAACGCCGTGCTCGCCGGTGTCGCCTTTGGAATCGTTTCCTTGGGTTGGAAAGGGTTCGTTGTTGGGCCATCGATTTTGTTCCTCGCCTATGCCTTGCAGGTGGCCTTGAACATGTTCCGCCGAAGAGATTCAACCACGCTGAGTGCGCTTTTCCTCACGATGCTTTTGACGACCTTCCTGATGGCACTGCCCTTCTACGGTCACCCGGAATTCGACTTGATTCTCAACCCCAACGGGCTGCAACCCTTCCTGTTCATTTCCGGATTCACCCTGGCCATTGCCTTCGTGACCACCGGATTCCGTGACAAACCTTGGTTACTCGTGCTGGGCACGCTGGTTGGATTGGCCGCAGTCTTCTTCATTCTGCTGTACATCCTCAAGACATTGGAACTCTCAAACGCATGGGATGTCCTGTTCACGGGAAGTGGTTACTTCACAAAGACCAAGATTTTCGGTACGGTTGCTGAAGCCAACGCTCCGAACCGAGCCCAACTCTTTGCTTCCTTCGGACCCATCACGTTCTTGCTTGCGCTCATCATCGGCGGCGGGCTGCTCTGGAAGGGTCTTCGATATCGCAAAGGCACGGAACTCGTGTTCGGTGTTTGGGTCTTCGCAGCCACCTTCATGGCTTGGAACGCTGCTCGGTTCATGTTCAACGCCACTCCCGTGATGGCCGTTCTCGGTGCTGCGGGTATCGTTGGACTTTGGCAGTGGGCCAACTGGAGCGGTTTGGTTCGTTCGTGGAAGAAATTCGGCATCCGAACCCCAGCTGACCGCATCACTGGCGCACGAAAGGCCGTTTGGCGGACGCCACAATTCTCGGCGATTTTCCTTGTCATGATCATGATTTTCAGCCAACAAGCCACCTACGGCTTGGACTCTGCGATCCCCGGGACTTCGAACCAAGAGGGAGAAATCGACGAGCGAATCTACAACGTCGTCCCCGATATCCTGCGTTTTGATGCCCTAGGTTTCTCGGTGCTCGACAGCAGCAACTACGACGGTCGTTGGTACTTGGGCAGCTTTGGTTCTTCGTTCAACGATAACGGTTGGAACGCGGCGTACGAATGGCTCGCCAACCAAGATACGGACATGAAGTATTCAGAAAAGCCGGCCTTCGTATCGTGGTGGGACTACGGTTTCCAAGCCATGAGCACCGGTGAGCACCCGTCGGTATCGGACAACTTCCAGTCCGGCATCCCAGCAACAGGGAACATGCTTTTGGCCCGAAACCAAGACGACCTGACAGCGATGTTCATCTGGCAGCTTGCGGAAGGCGACCGTACCTACGCAACCACCGACAACTCGAACCCCAAGTTCACGCCGACTTTCCAGAACACCGTGGACAAGTACCTCAACGACGCACAGATGGAGGACTTCCTGACGATGCAAACCACGTTTGACGAGACCATGATCGACTTCATTGAACTCCGTTCGTTCAGCGTCGTGAAGGCCAACCGAAACATCGTGATGGCGGAGGGACACTCCTCCACCGCCGGTGTCTTTGATGCTGACACCACGATTTACCGCATCTACAAAGACGGCGTCCCCCTCCCATGTACTGAGGAATTCTCCTCTTCCTGTTTGGGTGATGCTTGGTCGTCCATGAGCGAGGCCAACATCACGTTCACGAACAACATCCGCACACCGGACGAAACTGTCAATGGACGGACACACTCCATCTTTGGCGATTACTGGTACACGGCAGACCTCATCGATGAGTACCTTTCGGTCTCGACCAACATCCACCGAACGAACGCCCGATTGGCCATGATGACGCAACTCTTGACCGAAGCCTTTGATGCCCACCCAACCGCCACCATCCACGACCTCTACAACGACCTCATCGGCTTGGAGGGCTTTTACCGTGTTCAAGACTACGAAGGCAAACCTGGAGAGACCATTTCTCGTGACCACGAGATTCGGTATTTTGCCATCGATGATCGACTCTACCCTCGCGCGGGGCGCTACACAGCTGACTCGAATTACAACCGTGGCCAACCGATGGGCATTTTCGGTGCCCCAACCATCCTTTCTGGACAAGACATCGGGACGTACATGGACGAGGTTTACGAGACCGTCCGCGGCGACTTCCAAGACGAGATGACGCGAGAAGAGGTTGACGAAGCCATGCAGAAGGATTTCCTTAACCAGCAAGCTGGGGCCGATATTGACCCGTTGCAGATTCAGGACGTCCGTGTTGATCACAACCCTGCCTTCTTCGACACGATGGTGGCTCGCACCTACGTCGGCTACGGGGCTTCAACGCTCGGAATCAACACCGCAGCCAGCAACCCACAGCCGGCGCAACACTTCGGTCAGTCGGGTTCACCCGGCAGCGTTCTGGCAAACTCCTTGCCGCTGCCTGGAGCCATGATGAACCATTTCGTCATCTCCAACTGGTATTCGGAAGACGAAACGATCAGCATTCAATCCACCAACACCTTGGTGAAGATTCTGAAGTACTACCCCGGTGCAGAATTAACCGGTCAAGTGACGATGACCGATAACGGCGAGGGTCTGCCAGGCGTTCGCATCCTCATTGAGCGCGATGCCTTCTCCGGCGAAGGCTCATCTGACAACGATGAGGACACCTATTGGATTCCCATTGGCTTTGTCGATGCGGATGACGATGGGAAGTACAGTTTCCTCGCACCTGCTGGACGTCTTCGCGTGACCGCCTTTGCTGGGGATTACGACCCAAGTGAGGCTCGTGACAACCTTCGAGACGGCTCGTATGCAGAACGATTGAGTGACATTTTGACCGACACCAACGACGACCGGCAAATCAACGAAATCACGGCCATCCTCGGCCAAGTCGCCAACATGAGTTGGCTCGGAGAAGCCCAACTCAACGTGACGGCCGACCAAGCCAATCGCGTGGTGCCCATGGACCGGACCCTTGATGTCTCCATTGAGAGCAGCGGTGTGTCCGGTACCGTGACCTGGAGCGGCGATGAAACGTTCAACGGTGATCCGATTGCTGAAACCACGTTCATCCTCCGCAACATCTGGTCGATGACCGACAACTACACCGTCGTCACCACCAGCGGTTCGTTTACTTCGGAGGAATCCCGTATTCTCCAAGGTACGGGCGAAGCAACGCTCACCGAGGACGGTTCATTTGACAGCGACGGCATTGCATTGGCCAAGAACTTCATCGGAGATTTCACGCGCGATATCGGAAACGAGCGTTCCTTCTTCGCCAACGGCACATGGAACGGAAACGGTTTGCTGGAAGCCTCATGGGTGGGCGTTGAGAACATCACTGCCTGTGAGGCCGACAACACCTCAAACGCCGTGATGCCCGCTAACGAGACGATTTGCGTTGTTGATGCAACCACCACTCCACCAACCTACCGGTTGGAAGGAACGGTTGACGCTCAGGGGACCTTCACATCCGAGGGGACCTCCACGCTGACGCGTACCTATGGCGATGCAGATGCAGGCCAGGGTGAGACGATTGAAGGCGCAGGTCTCTTTGAAGGGACGGGAACATTCAACGGGACCGGTCTGTTCATCGGTGTAGGAACCTTCTCTGGTCCGATGGTTGAACCCGGTTCTTTCTACAAGACCGGCTTGCTGCCCGGCACTTACAACATGATTGCACAGTTGGCCAACGGCAAGGAAGTACTCCTTCCTGACCCCGTTGAAATCGGCGTTGTCCCCTCGTTTGATTTGCGCATGAACATGCCGGGAGCCATCTTCACCGACATCCTCTCCAACATGGTCGGCGACGGTTTGGCAAACACCACGATTGAACTGATTGACCGAGACCTTGGCGAGGACGCTGCAGTTCACATCGTGACTGATGAATTGGGTAACTTCTCCTACGGGCCCGTTGCAAAGGGCGACTACTACTACCGTGTGGACGTCGACGGAGACGGGTACTACGACCTCAACGAATCGGTCATGGTTCTCGATGACACGACCAACATCAGCCTTGCCATGGGTGTACCGGATACCGTCGATGTCACCATGACGTTGGTCTCTCTCGTTGACCCGTTGACACAGGAACCGCTCTTCGATGTGTCAAACCGAACCATTACCTTCGAAAACACTGAAGGAATTTTGCAACCCATGAACGTCACTTCGGACGAAAACGGGGAGCTCTCTATCGAGTTGCTTTACGGTGTTTGGGATGTTCGAGATGACGCCAACCCCGACTTTGTTCTGTTTGACCAAGTTGACCTTTCACCGGGAACTGAAGACATTGTGAAGGACGTGACCTATGCTCAAGCCGCCTACATCAACGGTAGCCTCCGCTCCTATCCAGGGGTCACGGTCGAGGAATACGATGCATGGTTGGACACAACGCTTGAGGAAGACAAGGTCAAGACCACCGAACCTGCTTCAGCACTGACCGTGAACTTCGTATCAGGAACATTGGCATTCACAGCCGTGACCAACGTCTCGGGCGCCTTCTCCGTTCGCGTCCCCTCCGGATTGACCTACCACATGACGACCGAGAGCGTCATGGCGAACCGTGGGTACGGTGAATTGGTCGAAGTTGAATCCGGTGTTGATCTTGACCTCGGCCCTCTCTTCCTTGAACCTTCAACCGGTGTTTCGGGTGTCCTTTACCTCTACGACAACACCACTCGCTGGGATGCGACTCAACCGCTTTGGGAAGCGGTCGATGTGGTTGCCACCAACGAAGATGGATTGGAATGGCGAACAACTGTATCGGATACGGCGACGTTCTTCTTTGACCTTTTGGACGGGGATTGGGACTTGTCGGTTGACGACGAACGACTCAACGTCTCGGTGATCCAGGACGTCTCGGTCAACCATTCGCTCACGGAGACCCTTTCCATCATGGATTTGATCGCCAACCCCGAGGCCATTGAACTCACGTTCAACATCTACCTCGACGCCGGTGGAGATGGAATGCTTGAGAACGGAACGCTGGTTTCTCCAGATTTCCAACTGAAGCCCATTGATGAAGACAAAGAAAGCCTGTACTTCACCGCCGATGATTACACCTCAAACGGGAACATCACCCTGGCCTTGACGCCAGGTGGGTATGACCTCGTGTTCAATCGAACCACGGCCGAGTCCGAGAATGCATCCGACTTTGATTTGATTGGTGTCCAATTCTTCGACGCCATCGTCGTAGGACTTGATGCCATTGACGAACCCTTTGATGTTGCTCTGAAGAACACCTATCTCGTGAATGGAACGCTAACGAACAGCACCGGTGACGGAATTGCGAACGATTTCCTGCTCTACAACGAAGCTGAAGACCAATGGTTCAACATCGGTTCGGACGAGAACGGCAGCTTTGCCGCTTACGTTCCCGCAGGCGAATGGCTCGCCATCGTTGCGCCCTTCTCAAACGGGAACGAGACCGAAACCCTTCGCTCGCCAATCTCTGTGCAACACGATTCTGCACGGCTTGACCTTGCGCTGACCACTGAAGTCAGTGTTGAGGTGACCCTTCAGTTGAGGGCATGGTTGACCAACGAGACCCTCGCCGACATAACGGTGACGGCTGTGAGCCAAGACGGCTACGGCAACATCACCTTTGACCGAACCGATGCAAACGGGAACGCAACCGAGATGATGATGCCGGGGACGTGGAGTCTCTACCTCAATCGTACCGTTGGCACACAATCTTGGTTCTTGGACACGAGTGACGCACCGTTTACCACGGCTGACGCGGTCAACAACAGGCTTGTTCTTGGCCCCGTCTACGCAGAACTCGAAGTCGAAATCGGCGGGAAAGTGTACTGGGATCTTGACAACAACAGCCTTCCAAGTTTGGGCGAAGGGATTTCTGAGTTCAACATCACGTTACAAGGCGTGAACCATTCGGAAGTCAGCATTGACACGGTGACCGACAGCGAAGGTGTTTGGCGTGCATTTGTTCCCATCAGAGACGTGTACAACGTGACGGTCGCCAAGGAAGGCTTCGAAACGGTCTACTACACGACCGAAAACGAATCTGGATATGCAGTGTACGACAGTCCGGACTCGCGTGACATCGAAGTCACGGCGGGTTCTGTTGATGTGTTCGGTTACGTGACCGACCAGTTGGATGCCCAACGCCTCATTGACGCTACCATCGTCCTTTACCCTGTTGCGGGCGTTGAACGTGACCCGGTCTCCTTGGACGGCACGATGAACGGTACAACCCTTGAATGGTCGGCGAGCATTCAGCCCGGTGACTGGGTCGTTGTTGTTCGTGAAGCTGATCCCGGGCAGAACGGTGGCGGTGTAGCCATCGGCCTCTTGGAGGCCACCGTATCCAACGGAGGTAACCTCTCCTTGGTCATGGCCCTTGGCGGTTATGTCGACCTCTCCACGGCTTGGGCAGATATCGAACAAAACGAACACCACGCCGGTGCAGACGGTGCTGGAGGAAGCATGATTCAAGATGATGTTGAACTCGAAGTGACCTTTGAGGAGATGAGCTGGATCCTATCCTTGCCTTCTTCAGGCATGTTCGAGAAACTCCTCTTCCCGGAAGGTACAATCGCCTTTGACAGTGAATTTACCACGGTCCAGCACGAGCGACAATTGGAAATGGAATACTTCGGTGGGCAGACCACTTCGGTGGCTGCGGATTCGTCCATCTCTGCAACCCTCAACTACAACCGACGGGTCAACTCCAACTTGGACGTGAACTTTGTTGAATCCTCAGTCGGAAGCTCGGCGACGGTGCTTGACGTTGAGGACGTTGAGCTTGAAGCGATTGTCTCGTCCGGCAACGAATCAATTTTCAACACCATCACGTTTGACTACACGGTTGACTACAACGGTACAGAAATCGTCGATGTTTTCACCGTGAGCGGTGAATTGGGTCTCGCACAAGACTCCGAGGATTGGACCGTTCAAATCTGGAACAGCACCAGCGAAGCCTACGAAGACAGCGTTGAAATCGTGCTTGGAATCGGTGATAACGAAACTGAAGCAGCGCTGGCGACCACGGTTCGTGTCCAAGTGACCCTTCCCGATGTTGGCGATGCTTGGAGCCTTGAAAACGGGCACCGAGTCACCGTCCGCATGAAGACAGATCTGGGCGAATCAACCCAAGTCTCTGCGAAAATCTTCGTACCTCAGACCTACGCCTTCAGCATCTCCGATGCGACCGATGAACTCGGCATGTCTGCGCTTGTTGAGCGCCGTTTCTCTTTTGACATCACCAACGACGGAAACGGACAAGACACGTTCACCATTGAACTCTTGGAAAGCGGTATTCTCGAAGGTTGGTCCATTACCCCAATGACCTCCACGCTGACGTTGAGCAAGGGCGAGACCCGAACCCAACAGTTCACGGTGTTTGCTCCCGAATCTTTTTCAGAGGGTTCATTTGATTTGACCGTCTACATCAACAGTCTTGACGAAACGGTTGCACAGCAGACGGTTGTTGTCAACGTGCAGGCTGCCGTGATCAAGTTGGTCGTCGACGAAGGGGCCATCGTGGTCAAATCCGACTCCAATGCGAACCAAGCCGGCAGCGTACGTGTGCCCGTGAGCAACAACGGCTTCTTGGACGCACCATCGGTTCTCGTCTATATTGAGCCTACATCGCCGGCGAGCCAACCAGAGCGCTCGGTGACCATCAACGTCCCCGCCGGGGAAACCGTTGAGGCAGTGTTCGATGACATGACCTTCACGCAGGGCAACCAGCGATTCAACATCCGTGTTGAGGTTGCAGGTGCTGAAACAAGCAGTGTTGAATCCATCTCGTTGCCTGCCGGTGAGACCTTCTCCTTGGAGTACTACACCCAGAGTGATACCGAAGGCGAGTCCATTTGGACGACGCTTCTGATCATCGTTTTGCTTGTTCTCGTGGTCGTTGGCGGCGTGAAAGTCAGTCGTGGTGGCCGTAGCGGCAAGTTCTGATTTGGCCGGTTCAAAGAACAAGCATTCTTGTGCTCGTTCAGTAGCGCTGGGGCATGGAGGGTTTGCGGGACGTTGAGTACCTGCCTGAACCCAGCGACAGGAGCATTGTTTCCGCTGTCGACCCGACCGTTATCGGCTTTCAGGACGAATGGCGCTCAGAGATCATGGGCTGGGCACCCTTCCCGGTCGAACCCGTGGTGCGGACCCGACGACGACAACGTTCCTTGGGTGGGTTGGTGGTGTTCGCTCTGCTCGTTTCTGCAAGCCTCGTGCTTTGGCAGAATCAATGGGTTGTGGTTGAACTTCCGCTCCCAAATTCCGAATGGGCCTTCGCAGATTCTGGGATTCGCTCTCTCCAAGAATCAGGGTTGACGGGCGAGGATGTTCGCGTCTGCATGGTGGACACGGGGATCGACCTGTCGCATCAGGCGTTCATTGGAAAAGAAATCGTCTTCAAGGACTTCATTGGCGGTTCAACAACACCGGTTGACTACGGTGCGGTAGCGCACGGCACGCTAATGGCGGGTTTGATGATCGCCACCGGCCATCAGACCGGTTCAGCACCAAACGTGACGTTTGCCATGGCGGCCGCTCTTCAAGACAACGGTGAAGGAGAAAACACCGGCTTTGACAGCGATGTGGCAGATGCCATCCGCTGGTGCCAGTTCGATTTTGAAGCGGACATCATCTCCTTGTCTTTGGGAGGGACTGAGCGGGCACAAAGCGCTGATGAAGGATCTTCTGCGGCTGCAACGCGACAAGCTACGGACGCCGGGGTCTATGTGGTCGCTGCTGCGGGCAACGACGGACTGTCAGATGACGGGGACGTCGCCTCACCTGGCAGTGTGCGTCTTGCGATTTCAGTGGGGGCGACAACACAATCCGGTTTACTTTGGGAAAACTCTTCTGCCGGGGCACGTGAAGACGCCGAAACCAACCCCCGCGCATCGCCTCACGAAAAACCCGAAATCGTCGCACCCGGTCATCGCATCATCAGTACAGGTGAAAGTGACCTCTGGTATTCAAGCAGCGGAACCTCCGACTCCACCGTTTTCGTTGCCGGTGCTTTGGCGCTTATCCTCGAGGCTCAACCCAACCTCAAGCCGTCCGTATCCCAGGACGCGTCGTGCATTGAGCGGGTGAAACTCGCTTTGGCTCAATCCGCACAACCGTTGTCAAACGAAAGGCACGATGCCCGGGGAGGGTACGGCTTCCTCGATGCGGCTGGATGGTTGGCTCAAATCGGTGCTGTTTCGGAGTGCTGAGGGCTCTTTTCACCCCAAAATCGGCCACCGAAGGGTTCCGTTTTTGTTCACCGTTCTCCGCTTTAGAGTCATTTTACGGAAGTATATTCCCTGAAAAGGGTAAATGAAATGATATTCTTACGTCGTTATGATACTTTAAGAGCGGCGATTGAGGCGCAGTATTATATTCGTGGCGTTCATGGAGGGATTAGGTGCATCTGTCATGTCACGCCGAAAGCAAGCAAAATCACTGTCGCTCGTCCTTCTCTACATGGTCTCCATCATGGTGGGGATGGTCAGCCTTCCTACGGTGATGGCCAACAACGAAACCACGCAAGGTATCGTAACGGGTGTTGAAACATGGTCGGGTACCATGAATCTTCAAGGCGATGTAGAGGTCGCTGAAGGTGCGAAACTCATCATCAACGCCGGCACCACCGTGAACATTCCTTTCGGGAAGTTCATTGACGTCAAAGGGGCCATTTGTGTTGGCGATGCCGCCTGCGGCGCCAGTGCAGGTTCAGCATCCTCCAAGGCACGCTTCATGTGGTCTCTCCCCACCGATTACACCAAGATTGGTCGTTGTTACGTTAACGGATCGAGCACCTTCACCAACGGAGATGCCGCTTGTGGCTCCGGTTTGGTGATTCGAGATACCATTGACCAGTCCATTACCTCCATCAACTTCGCTCACTTTGAGAACGCTTACGGCTACCCCATCTACGTGCAAACGCTCCAGGCCGTTCAGTACGGTGCATTGGTGTTTGATGGGTCAAGCACCACGGCACGGGGGCTTTCCTTTACCGACATCAACACCTCCAACGTCATCGCCATTGATTTCGCATCGCCGACCATCAGCGAGTCCACCTTTGAACTTGGTATCGATGGACGAGGCTACGATGCCGCTGCTGTCCGTGCTTATGGAGCAGGGGCCGGTATCCTGGCGACCTTCGAGGTCAAGGACTCAAGTTTCACCGGCAACGACGCCGATTGTGGTCAGCAAGGCGGAGGTCGTGCGGTCCTCTTCATCGAAGATTCCTACATCGACATGGACAACCTCGATATCTCGCAAAATTCCTACGGCGTGCTGATGAAATCAAGCTCTGGTTCGTTAACCAACTCCGAAATTGATGTCAAGTGCAACGCCATTGACACGAACTCGTTGAAGACAACGGGTACGATCGAGCACACCCTCACCATCACGAGCAACATCATCACCACGGCCGAAGGAGCAGGTTTGACGGCCTACGACGGCGCCAAGGTTTACGCTGACCGAAACACCATTTCCGGGGCTTCAGAAGGGTCCGGCGTCGGTATCCGTTCCTCGGTTGTTGAACTCCACGACAACATCATCGGCCCCGTCGGGGGCTGGAACGGCTTGTGGATTTACGGTACCTCCGATGTGGTTGCCGAAAACAACACGATTCAGGACACTGGAAAAGAACCTGTCCTCATCGGTGAATACCACTACCAGGACCAGGGATGGCAAGTGCCTGCGCCCACCGCAGCCCGTCTCTACCTCGCCAACAACGTGATCTCGAACAATTCGGGTACGTGCAACTCCCAAATGTACGGCGGCGACTTCCCTTGCCCTGCCGTGCACGTGTTCCGTTCATCGGCCAGCATTCTCGACAACACCATCTCTGGAAACAACGGCGACATCATCCGTGCCAAGGGCGCCCTCGTGAACGTCCAGCGCAACACCGCTGACAGCCAAGGTGGATATGCAGGCAACATCAGCCTTCACGACGATAACTACGGAAACAAGTACGGCTCCGTGGCCTATTTCTCCGGCAACACGTGGACCGGCGTTTCCCAAGTCTACAACATCACGGAATCCCGCGTGACCGTTCAGTCCGAGCAAATTCCTTCGCCGGGCTTCAACCAGTCCTATCCCGTCAACATTCGTTGGCTCGGCGCCGAGTGCCCGTACGTCCAGGACGAGTGCTTGCAACTGCCCGACACCGTTGCTCTTCCCCCCGCACAGATGCCTTTGGCGCTCGAACTCGTAGAAAACGCAACGGTGTTCTCCTTCGCTGACCTGCAAAACTTTGATTCATCGATGATCCATGTTCAAAACCAAAACACTGCTTGGGGCTCCCAAGTCCGGGAAGGTGAACTTGTCCAGTACCAGGTTAAAGCCAAGAACTCCAACGTTGCAGGTGCAACGGTCGTCATCAAGGACGCAACGGGTCTGCCACTTTACGAATTGACAACCGACGCTCTCGGTTACACACAAGAGGTGTCTCTCCCCTCCGACTTCCTTCTGGACCGAAACTGGAATCACATCGTGGGTGATAAGAACGCTGCAATTCCCGGAACGAACGACGGAACGGGACAACCCATCGTCGTTGACGAGGATTCTTGCGCCGATGGCATTGACAACGACGGCGATACTTACGTTGACGATTTTGACGTTTCTTCCGGTGCAGGTGACACCTCAAACTGCGAGAATGGCAACCGTGAGATGCCGTTTTACACGGTTGAAGCCTTCAAGTTTGGAAGCGGTACCAAAGAACTCTCCTACGTGTTGAGCGGTCCGGTGAACGACGTCATCAACCTTGACAACCTCCGTCCTGGGGTGACGGTGAATCAGCAAGACGGCACATCGTTTGCGACGACCGTTCGTCTGACAGGCCAAGCCTGGGACGGTGCGAAATGGCCATACGCCAACGACAACACCGCCGTTCAATCGCAATTTGGAAAGATTCAGCGCGTTGAGATTCAGCCGCCGGGGTCAACCGACTGGTACACCGCCTCCGATACTTCCGGCTCGGGCGGCGAAATCACGATGGCAAACCACCCGTTCAAGGACTGGGTTTTCGACTGGGACATGTCTGCTCACCCTGAGGGCGAGGGCGACGTGACGTTCCGCATCCGGTCCTTCGACGGCTTGGACTATTCACCGGTCGAGGTCCGTCAGTACAAGCTCAACTTGGTCGCTCCCACGATTTTGGTGGATGTTCCGACCACGGGAAGCACCTTCAACAACGGCAAAGTGCTTTTCCAAGGTACGGCATCTGACCCTTACCAGGGCACCTACGGCAGCGATGTGAAACAAATCTGGTTCCACATTTCCGGCTCGGGCGGTTTCGAGCAGCAATTCTTCCAGGCGGGTTCAACCAGTTGGTCCTATGAATGGGACGTTGGCGACCTTCCAAGCGGTGACTACACCGTTACGGTCTGGGCTGCCGACAGCGACTTCTGCATTGACAACAACACCGGATGTCAGGTTGAAGTTCGAACCATCACGATTAACAACGAAAACATCCGTCCAAATCTCCAACTCTCTTGGATTGGCGCTGCCGATCAGTCCTCTGGCGGCATTGACGGCGACACCGTTCGGGCTTCAACCGAGACGAAGATCGTCGGTGTGGCCCGGGACGTTGGTGGCTTTGTCACCCGTGTTGAAATCGAAATCACCGACCTCGCCAACGGCTTGTTGCTCAACGACGGTCCGCTTCCGGTCACGTCATTCAACGCCGACGGTTCGTGGGTGGCCAACTGGGACACCTCCGAACTCGTTCACGACCGGGTGTATTCCGTGACGGTTCGGGCTTACGACGGCGATGATTACTCGGACGACATCGTTTGGAGAATGACCATCAACAACCCGCTTGATGCTGAAAACATCGATCCCGTGTTCAACGAAACGGGATGGGTGGGGACATGGACCATCTTCTGTGATGAAAATTCCAACTCCTTCGACCGCTGCGGCGGCGGAGTGACCTTCGACCTCGGTGATTTCTTCTCGGACCCCGACGGAACAGGGACCCCAGCCAACGACCTGGAATTCTACATCTACGATGACCCAGCAACCATTGAAGACGACATGTACTTCGATTTCATCCGAATTTCTGCTGATGGATTGCTCACTTACGATCCGGTTTCCATGATGAGTGTCACCAGCAACATCCCCGATTGGTCCTTGAACGCCGTGGTGATCTATGCTCAAGACGATCAAGAATCAAAGGCATATTCACTCAAAGTGAATTTCCTCGTCCGCGGGGTCTCCTTCAGCGTTGAGCGCGCCGACTCCGGCGCCATCACCGTGAACGACCCCGCTACGTTCAGAGGGACCGGACTTCCCGGAAGCACGGTGAACCTTCGCTTCGCAGATGGAAACTCCCTCCTGAACAGCACGAAGGTTCTCTCCGACGGAACGTGGAGCATGGACCTCTCAGCCAGCCAACTCGGTATTGAGGGGAAGTCGGCGGTTGTCTTTGAAATGGACGATCAATACTTCAGGTTCTCCGGTCAATCCCAAACCGAAAAAGGCGAATTCAGTATTTCGGTTGCGGGGGCCGATGATGGCGGTTCGGGTGTTCTCGGCATCGTTCTTATCGTTCTCGCAGTTTTGGTGCTTCTCGGTGCAGGTGCGTTCTTCTTCATCGAATTTGAGGAAGTGGTTGACGAAGCCGAGTTGACCGGCGATGACGCCCAAGAAGCGGAGGACCCCTATGCTTGGGCCAAAGCCAAGCAAACGCCACGTCTGCCCGAACAGGCCCATGCCCCTACGGAAACTGCTCAAGCCGTTGCAGAAACCACTGCACCCGCCGCTGCCTCCCAACATCCAGGGTGGCTGTGGGACGAAGCCACGAACCAGTGGGTACCTGACCCGAACTACCAGCAACCGCAACAGTGACGGGCTAACGAGGGAATTTTGATGGCTGTTTTAGGGAAGCCGGGGGTGCAAGAGAGGATTCTTTTGCACTTGTTGGACTACTCTGATTTCAAAGACAGCATTGAAGTGCCGTTCGCACTCTCTCAAATGGGTATTGCGAACGCCGTGGCCATCGCTCGTTCAAACGTACCCCGAGCAATTGCTGGCTTGAAGGACCAGGGGATATTGGTTGAACGCCAAGCTCATGTCAAAGGCGTTTCTCGAAAACGGAAGGCCTACTTTTTGACCGATAGCGGCGTTTCCCTCGCAGCGGAGACATGGCAGCGTCTTTCGGACGTTCCCGTACGCTGCATTATCGATGCTCAGTCACCCAGAGATACAACGCTCGGTGGCATTAAGTCGGTGCTTCCTTTTCCGATGCGACCCGTGGATGTCATCCGGTACATGGACGATAACCACACCTTGGACCTACGAAGCTTAAGCGCCGAATTGGTCGAGCGGGATTTGTCAAAACACGTGGAAAAACAACTGGTCACCTCCCTCGCCGACCTTCCGCGTCTGCGTCATTTCTACGGGAGGGAAACCGAACTTGACAACATGGTGAACCTTCTCGAAGCACGGGCAACGACATTGCTCGTACCGGGGATCGCTGGAATCGGGAAAACAACGGTGGCCTCCAAGTTGATCGAGCGGTTCCTTCATCGACGAAATTTGCTCTATCACCGGTGTCAAGATTGGGAAGGATCCCGGTCTTTTTTCGAATCCGTGGCGGACTGGCTCTCGAGCATGGGAAACTCAGATTTTTCGACGTATCTTGCTGCGACACCTGTTCCTCAGCCCGGTGACGCTGCGCGACTTCTCGTCGAGGCTCTTCAAGGCTCACCCGCCCTCATCGTCATCGATGATTTTCACAAAGTAGCCGACCTCGTTCTTCACCAAACCTTCCAGGCCATGTCGTTGAATTTGCTCGGAAGTGAGGAAAAGATTGGTTTGGTGATGTTTTCAAGGTCGTTCAAACCCGTTGTCCCGACAAAGGACGCTGAAGGGCGGATTGCAAGCTTGGTGCTGCCGCTTGACGGTCTTGATTCCGCTTCGGGTCGTAAACTTCTCAGCAGTTTCGAGCAACTCGAAGAAGAACAATGGCTTCACATTCACGGCTTGTCCCGAGGGCACCCACTGGTCTTGGAACTCATCAACCGTGGAGCTTCGGCCGGAGCGTTCCACGAGACGTTGGAAAATTATGTCACGGTCGAGATTTTCTCAAAATTGAGTGCCGAACAGAAGCGTGTCCTCTCCGCCCTGGCCATTTTCCGAGAGCCGGTGTTTCTTGATGCCCTGGCTCAACAACAGTTGGATACCGATGTTCTCGACAGTCTTGTCGAGTCGGGTTTGGCTCGCCAAGCCGACGCGGATACATACGACGTTCACGATTTGATTCGTGAATTCCTGCTACGAAGCATGACGCCCGCCCTCAAATCTGAATTTCACAGTAAATGTGCTGATTGGTACGGTAAGCAGCCCGAGAGTCACGAAATTCTCGTGGAGTTGATCTATCATCTCATTCAATCCGGGCAACACGACGAAGCTTCAAAATCCATCGTCACCGAAGGTCGTCATCTCGTCACGCAAGGCCACATGGAATTGCTTGGCCTGATTGAACAAGTCGATGCGGCTGACATCGACTCCACAACGCAACTCTCTCTGGCTCAACTGCAGGGTGAAATTTTAGCCTTGTTGGGACGTCACGATGAAGCAGAAGTGTTGCTCCAAACCGCTTTGGAGCGAGCAGAGAAGAACGCCGATGTTCTTGTTCAAGCCGAGTTGCTCTCATCTCTGGCGGATGTGAGCCGGAAACAAGGGAACAGCGACCTCTCACTCCAGCGCCACAAAAAAGCGCTCAAGCACTACATCGCTCTCGGGGATGCTCGTTGGGCTGCTCGAACCTACAACAACATCGGCTACCTCCTGCGCCGGAAGAATGAACAAGCAAA
>Ga0181598_1001723_pt1 | contig 20826 bp, 20 predicted proteins | sample 041ome_4_FD_153295 | JGI IMG/M metagenome (GOLD analysis project Ga0181598, IMG submission 153295) | Coastal salt marsh microbial communities from the Groves Creek Marsh, Skidaway Island, Georgia - 041404US metaG (spades assembly) | ecosystem: Environmental > Aquatic > Marine > Intertidal zone >... | reverse complement strand
ATACGGTATGAAAATCAATGAACACATCAATATGGCTTTGAAGGAGGATGGTTATAAAAAAGATATCACTACAAATTTAGTTCCTTTGATAAATAAATGTAAAGCGATAATAAAAATAAAAGAAAACTCTCATGTATATGGATTGAAATGGCTCAAACAAGTATTTAAACAGGTTGATAAAAAAATAAAATTCAAAACCTATGTAAATGACGGAGATTATGTAAATAAAAATAAAATTATAATTGATATATATGGGACAAACCATTCGATTCTCAAGGGAGAACGTGTCGCTTTAAATTATCTTCAAGCAATGTCTGGAACTTATGACCTATGCAAAAAATTCCAAAAGAAAGTAAAAGATAAAAATATTAAATTACTTCATACAAGAAAAACATTGCCATTATTTAGAGCTCCACTAATAGAATCTTGTAAAGCGGCTGGCTGTAACGCACATCGAGAAAATTTATCATCTGCTGTACTAATTAAAGAGAATCATCTTAAGTTCATGCAAAACCCAAATGATATTATAAACCAAGCTATAAAAAATAATAAAATTGTTGTTGTTGAGGCAAAAACAATTAAATTTGCTAAAACTTTAGATCAATTAAAAATTAACAGGATACTGCTTGATAATTTTACCCCTACTATGTTGAAAAAAATTGTTAAATATAAACTTAAATCAAAACTAGAAGTCTCTGGGTCAGTCAATCTTCAGAATATAAATAACTTTGCTATTAAAGGTGTAGATTATATATCTATTGGTGCACTTACAAAAAATATTGAATCACGAGATTTCTCTTTGTTGATAGTTTAAAAGTATATGCTACTCTTACAAGCTGATATAATAAGTGCGAATGAATAACACCTTCGATCTATCACAAGCTATAAAAAACTTTTTCTCAAGAGAGGAAAAATCAGGCATTTTATTATTACTGTTTGCCATGTTGGCGTTAATTATTGTTAACAGCCCACTGCAATCTTTATATTTTGAAATTAAATATACATACATTCCTATTAACATAGGTGATTTCTCATTTACCAAAAATGTCTCTCATTGGGTAAATGATGGTTTGATGGCGATATTTTTCTTCATCATAGGCTTAGAATTAAAAAGAGAAATTCTAGAAGGTGAATTATCAAGTTTTGATAGAATGGTTTTACCTGCTATCGCTGCAATTGGAGGTATGCTTGCGCCAGCTGTTGTTTATGTGCTAATAAATTATTCCAATCCAGAAAATATGTCAGGTTGGGCAATTCCAACAGCAACAGATATAGCTTTTTCACTTGCTGTTCTTCTCCTCTTAGGAAAGAGTGTACCATTAAGCTTAAAAGTATTTCTTTTATCACTCGCAATTATTGATGATTTGGGCGCTGTGCTGATTATCGCCTTCTTTTACACATCAGAAATAAGTATGATTTATTTGTCATACTCAGCTGCGGTATTAGCCCTTTTGATATTGTTAAATCTATCTGGATCACAAAAAATGTATATTTATATATTACTAGGAATATTTCTTTGGTATTTTGTCCTGAAGTCAGGGGTACATGCAACTATTGCAGGTGTTTTGTTAGCTACAACGATACCTAATAATCAAAAAAATAGCATCGATGATTCTATGCTTAAACAATTAGAGCATAAGCTACATAATTTTGTAGGTATCCTAGTTCTTCCTATATTTGCATTCTTCAATAGTGATATAAATTTTTCTGATGTGACTTTAGATAGTCTCTATAGTCCGCTCTCACTAGGTATTGTTCTAGGCCTATTGTTAGGAAAACCGATAGGAATCACTTTCTTTACATACATTGGTATGAAGACGAAACTATTTAAACTACCAGATGATATCACTTTAAAAGATATTTTTGGTTTATCTTTTTTGTGTGGCATTGGATTTACTATGAGTTTATTTATAAACGGATTAGCTTTCAGTGATCCTGTATTAGTAGATAGTAGTAAGTTAGGAATATTTATTGGTTCTATAGTTTCTGCAGTAGCTGGTTACTTAATACTTAAATCTAGATATCAAACTAACAGCTAGTTTATTGTACAATCCATAGTTAGTGGTTCTGATGCTCTAGTAGGTATCACATTCAGGACAAAATTATGTGAATCAAACTTAACGAGTAAATCAGGAGCAACAAGTTCAATAGAATTCTCAGTTCTTTTTACAACAGCTAAGTTCATGCTATTCAATTTTTCATTATCTTTAGTAAGATCTAGCATGAATACAATGCGTTCTTCATAATTGTAGCAAGTTAATTTATCAGTCATTGTTCGTCCATCTGAGGCAAACGAGTTAAAGGTGGATATGATAAAAATGAAAGGAGTTAGAAGTGCCTTGATAAGATGCATGATTTAATATTACATGTATTATCTAATTAGACAATACTTAATTAGTTACCGCCTACAGTCATATCATTAATCATGAGTGAGCCGCACTTTATTTTTGAGTTCAAATAGTAGTCGTTTCCAATCTCTTCAATATTTTTAAACATCTCAATCATATTTGATGCAATAGTAAAGTTGGTAACTGGATATGATATTTTTCCATTCTCAATTAGATAGCCGAAAGCTCCTCTTGAATAATCGCCTGTTAACATGTTTGCTCCGGAACCCATTAATTCTGTAACCAATATGCCGTTATCTATTGATTCTACAAGGTTACTCATCATAGGTTTAGTCGAATTAATTAATATATTACTGTAACCGCTGTTGCCTGTGGATTTTAAACTTAATTGGCTTGCTGAGTATGTGTCTAATAAATAAGTGTTAAGCACTCCATCCTCAACTATTAATTTATCTGATGTAATAACTCCCTCGCTATCAAATGGCCTAGAGCCAAGTCCTTCTTTTAGATTTGGCTGCTCAGAGATACTGATATGATCAGAAAAAACTTTTTTATTTATAAAGTCACGCAAGAAACTATTCTTTTTATAGATATTATTACCATTAATGGCAGATAAAAATGATGAAAATAACCCTACTGATAATTCAGGTGTAAGAATTATCGGACACTTTCTAGTGGTTATCGATTTTGCATTAATGGCAGATAAAAATGATGAAAATAACCCTACCGATAATTCAGGTGTAAGAATTATCGGACACTTTCTAGTGGATATCGATTTTGCCCCAAGTCTTGAAATAACTTTTTTGGCACTCTCGTGGCCAATCGCTTTTGGATCCCCTATTTGGTTAAAACTCCTTCGGGTTGAAAATGCATAATCTCTTTCTTTGAGGCCCTCTTCTTCTGCAATTACAACGCAAGAGAGCGTATAACTCGTCGAAGAATAAGAACCGGCAGCACCATGAGAATTTAATATTAAATTATTAGACTGAGAATATGCGTACTCAGATCCTTCGCTATTATTTATTCTTTTGTCATAATCTAATGCTGATTTTTCACATTCTATTGTCATATTCACAAGCTCTTCAGTTGAGAGTTCTTTTGGAAAATTAATACCACAATCTATATCAAATTCATTAATAAGGTTTTCTTTGGCTAAGCCTTGATGTTTATCTGTTTCTAGAAAAGAAGCAATAGTCTTGCTTTTTTCAATCGTAAGTTCAATGCTTTCATCTGATAGGTTATTGGTGCTTGCAATGCTTTTTTCAATCGTAAGTTCAATGCTTTCATCTGATAGGTTATTGGTGCTTGCAATACCTTTTCTTTTTCCGTCTATGCAAGTAACAGTTAATGCCTCATCATTATGATATTGAATATTTTCTACGTCACCAAACCTTGAAGTTACATCAGCTCCATCTGCTGAATGAAAGTGGAACTCGTATTCTCTTTTCTTGTCTAGATTGTCTATTATTTCTTTTAGATTTTTTGTAGTCTCTTTAAAATTATTGGGCATTATTAAACTTCCGTACCACCAACAGTGATGTCATCGATTTTTAATGTAGGTTGACCTACTCCTACAGGGACACTCTGCCCCTCCTTACCGCATGTGCCAACTCCATCGTCAAGCTTCATATCATTTGCAACCATAGAGACCTTTTTTAGAACATCCGGACCGTTCCCGATTAATGTCATTCCTTTGATTGCATTTTTAATTTTGCCAGATTCAATTCTATATGCCTCTGAAGCTGTAAAAACAAATTGACCGCTTGTGATATCTACCTGACCTCCAGAAAAATTAACAGCATAGATGCCATCATCAACGCTATTAATTATCTCTTCAGCATTTGATGTGCCACCAAGCATATATGTATTTGTCATCCTTGGCATAGGTAAATGCGCATAGCTCTCTCTTCTGCCATTACCAGTTGGTTTTACATCCATCAATTTTGCATTCATCAAATCTTGCATGTAACCTTTTAAGATACCATTTTCAATAAGTACATTTTTTGCTGTGGGCGTTCCTTCATCATCAATCGATAAAGAACCTCTTCTATCCTCTATAGTTCCATCATCAATAATTGTACATAATTCTGATGCAACTTTTTGTCCTATCAAATCAGAAAAATTAGATGTTTTCTTTCTATTAAAATCGCCCTCAAGACCGTGACCAACAGCTTCATGAAGCAAAACACCCGGCCAGCCTGAGCCAAGGACAACAGTAGTATTGCCTGCTTTACAAGGTTTAGAGTTTAGATTCACATCAGCAATTCTTATTGCTTCATCAGCCAGTTCAAAAGGCTTTCTTGTATTAATAAGAGTTGGATAAGAATATCTCCCTCCACCGCCAGCGCTTCCCCTTTCAACGCGATCACCAGATTTTAGAATTACCATTACATTGAATCTAACGAGAGGTCTATCGTCAAAACTATATGTTCCATATGAATTTGCAACAAAAATAGAGTCGAAACTAGAACTAAGATTGCACTCTTTTATCTTTTTCTTTTATGTAACTGTCGATACCTCTTAAAAAATTTACTTTATCCTCATCTGTAACAGAAGTTAGAGGAGATTCTGAAATATATAATTTTTTATAATTAGAGTTTTCTTTTAGATTAATTGATTTTGATTTGTTTGACGCAACTATTGATCTAGATAACTGAGCTGATTTTATGATTTCACTAAAGCTGAAGTTATTGCCATAAGCAAAACCAGTTTTCTCATTACTGATTGATCTAATGCCGTACCCACTATCTATATCCTGAGAGCCGCTTTTGACAATGCCGTCTTCACATGTCCAACTTTCTACAGTGGTATATTGCATATATAAGTCAGATAAATCTATTGAAGGGCCAGATGACTCTGCAATAACATTGCTAATCTTTTCAAAATCAAGATTATTATCTGGAAAAATACATTCTTTTATTATATTCATTTTTTATTAAGTAATTTCATATGATCAAGTACTGGAAAATTTTCTCTTATAGATCTCAGTTGTGAAAGATCGATAGTAGCGCTTATAAAACCTTTTCCTTTCTCAATAGCGCTTATAAAACCTTTTCCTTTCTCAATAATATCTAATGTTTGACCCCATGGATTTACAATCATTGAATGGCCATAAGTTTTTTTCCCATTAATATGGTAGCCACCTTGGCATGATGAGACAATAAAAGACAAATTTTCAATCGCCCTAGCTTTCACAAGAGTCTCCCAATGAACTTTACCGGTCTGTTCAGTGAATGATGCAGGTAATATTATTACATCAATATTTTTCTGATGTTGTAATCTAAATAATTCCGGAAATCTTAAATCATAACAACAGGCTATGCCTGCGCGCCCAATTGGAGTATCTATCACTTCAATTTTCTCACCAGGCATAAAATATTTTGACTCGTTATATGATTCCTTAGATTTTGGTAACGTTACATCAAAGAGATGAATTTTATTATAAAGAGATACTCGTTCTCCGTTATCGTTATAAGTAATTGTGCTCGCCATTACTCTATTATCATCACTAGATTTAATAGGAATAGTCCCGCCGACGATCCATAGTTTATATTTACTTGCTAGCTCAGCTAGATGATTTTGTATTTGTCCATCACCTAGTTCTTCTGAAAATTTGATGTAATCTTCATCGTTTTCAGGCATAAGTGCAAAGTTTTCAGGTAGCACAACCATTTTAGAGTCTGTGTCAGCTATCTGTTCTATGAGAGTGCCCACATCATAAAGATTAACCTTAATGTTTGGACCTGAATTTAATTGTATAGCGGAGACTTTTGACATCTCTCTAGGATATCTTAATTGATGATAGGTTTAAATGATTGGGTGACTTTAATTTTAGGGTCAGCCCAAGGGCCTTTAATGGAATACTCTATTCCCGCAAGCTTATTTGTATCTACTCCAAATTCCTTTAGTAATTTATCATAGAAAATTGAAGCAGCGGCACCAATTGGGCCACCCAATACAGCACCAGTAACAAGACTTGTGGATGAAAGATCTGGAATAAATATCAGAACTTGATCATGAGTTTTATTTATAAGGTTCGATTCTCCTGATAATCTCATTTCACCAAAGCTACCAACGATTATCATCTTTTTGGTGTTAGCAATACCAGAATTTAAGGAAATATTAGTATTAAGATTATCAAAGCTTAGGCCTTTAGAGAAAAAATCTGAGAAATCTAACGATAGTCGTTTCGGTATTGATGCAATACTAAACAATCCGAGTACTTGACCAATGGCTTGTGTTCCCTTATCGAGCTGATTAATTTGCCCATTTTCAATATCAAAATCTAATTTTCCATTTATTTGAGAAAATGAAAAATCTGACAATGCACCTTTCCAATGACCATTTAAGTTAGCAGAAAGAACTCCACCTCTAATTGCATCTGGATAATTAAGTGATTTGAGGGCTAACCCAAAATTATCACTTTTGATTTGTGCAGTCATCTCAGTGGATTGCTCTTTGCCAATATACCATTTACCTGATGATTCGATTTGTAGATGAGAATTTTTAAAATTAAGTTTATCAATAGCAATATGATCATTTTTGTTTGTCAAAATTATATGCACATTATCAAAGACAATTTCATTAGCCTTGAGATGTCTAGATTTTATATTTATATTTGGCAGAGCAGTGAGCGTATTAGTGTTTTTGAAAATTGTCGTATCTATAAATTCAAAAGAGCCATGAATATCAAGGTGATTATTGAATACCTTTGGTGTTTTTATTAAACCTCTAGCGATTGGTGATTTAATTTTTAAATAGATATTATCCTCATCATGCTTGATATTTATATCGTGTTTATCTATTGAGATTTTCAAAGGGTATGCCATTGCTGGGAGATATTGATATTTTAAAGATAAACCTACTTTTTCTTCAGAAGTCTTGCTGATAAGATCAAAAATATTAACAGATAAACCATGCATATCACTAGATAAAAACAAAGTTAGCTTTTGCCCATTTTCATTCATGTCATAAATAATATTAGATTTAGCCAATGATTCTCCATCAAAACTATTAGCATCTATTTGAAAAATATCTTCAATGAATTGACTATCTATCATGCCAACAGACGTTAATTTATATCTTGATGAATTCGAGGTAGTGATAGTAGTTAGTTTAGATTTTTGAACCTTATCATTTATTCCTATGTTGAAATTATCAGTATTTATCAATCTAGATGTCGTTGACACATTAATATTATTTGATGACAAATAAATCGAATCAGAATATTTTATATAAAGCTTATTTATTCTAGTATCTGAGAATAAAGTGTTTTTATGAAAATAAATATTACTTGTTACATTACCATCCAATTCTGGTAATTTTGTTTTCAATATTAGATTAAGAGAGTTTTTTATTGTTTTTAAAGTGCTATCAACTGACAACTTCAGCGAAGGTATTTGTGTGGTTTTATTACCGTTCAATTTAAAGATAGTTCCTTGATCGTCAAGAAGATCTGAGCTATTAAAATAAATAGACTTACCTTTTAGATTATATGTTAATGAACCTCTTAAGTTATTAATAAGATTATCTTCTTGAAGATATAAAGATAGATTATGAATTTGAATTTTACCTTTACTCATATTGCCAAAAACATCAGCTGACGTATCCGATAACTGGTATTTTTTATAAAAGTTTAACGAAGGTAATTTAACAGAGAAGCGGTAATAGTCCGGTATTCCGGAATTTGATAGATTCAACTGGATATTATTTATATGCATGTTGTTAATATTTGCTATATCACTCTCGTTGAAAAGTCCCATTTTCTGTGAAAAATATTTAAGTATTTGATAATCGCTTTTTTGGATAAATAGCTTAATCTCTTTTGATTTTGATTTATTAATTATGATTTTGTTATTATTAATTTTTTTATTACCAGTTTCATAGTTCAATTTAAGAAGACTTAGAGTATCTGATAACTGGTCGTTGGTGTATAAAATATCACCATTAACATTCTTTAGTTCTAAGTCTAATTTAGGGAGATTGATACTGAGATTTTGTGAAGATATGTTTCCAGAAATTTTCTCTATATTCGTGTTTTTTAAATCGATCCAAAGTCTCATTGATAATCGATCTACCATGATTTGATTAAGAGCAGTTGGAAATAATGTATATGGTAATTTTACTGAATTACCACTGACATAGATTCTACTAACAAGATTACTGGAATCATAATCTCCTCTATAGATTAATGTAAGAGGTTCTGGGCTAGACTCATGAAAAAATTTTGCATTTATTTTATATCCATTATTATAATGTGCTCTAATATTTTTTATTTTAAGATTGGTTACCTTATTTGATACCTTATCGGTGATACTTATCTCAGAGTTGTTTAAAGTTATTTTCGGGAATGATGAATTTTCTTTATTGTCTCCACTTGCACCTATAAGATCAAAATTATTAATCAATATTTTTGATTTATCGCGAATAAGAATAAGAGATGTATTATTAATTATAATTTCATCAACAGATGCATTCCTGTTGTATAAACTCCTGAATAGGTTAATTTTTATTTCACTAATAGGAGTGCGTAATAATGTTTTATTTTCTTTGTCATTAAGTTGTATATTTTTTACAAAAATGCTCGGATGAAAACCTTTCCATTCTATTTTTATTGATTCTATTTTTGCATTTACATCATGATAATTTTTAAGGCTATTAATAATCCTATCTGAAATTGGCTTATTTAATGTTGATGTGTTCTCTGAATAAACAATAATTAAAGAAAATAAAATTAGAACAAGTAATGAGAAATTAAAGAATAGTTTTACGATATATCTCATTATTAAATCATATTTTCGTTACTCAAACTCTCATCCCATAGCTTTTCTAAAGAATAAAACTCTCTAGTTTCAGGATGCATTACATGCACGAGTACATCACCAAAATCAATTAAAATCCATTCTGATTTTGAGTAGCCTTCAATACCAAGAGGCTTTATCTTAATTTTTTTAAGTTTTTTGATTATATTATCTGATATAGATTTAACATGACGAGTAGATCTCCCAGATGCGATGATCATCATATCAGTGACAGATGATTTATTTTTCACGTTCAAAGATACTATATCTTCGGCCTTAAGATCTTCTAACATAGCGCTTATTTCTTTATCTAAAATCATTTATACAATTTTTTTTCTAAAATATATTTGTGGTTATCAGCTGAAACATACTTTTCAATAGGTTTATTATCTCTAATTCTATTTCTTATCATTGTCGATGATATATTAGACTTAAGGCCATTAAAGTAGTGTATCATCTTTGAGTTAGAGTCATTAAATTGATCGATATCATCTGTGATGAACTCTTTCAATGTGTTCATTTTATCACAGCTCTTAGTATTATCCCTAATGAGAACTATGATATTGAGTAAATCAATTATATCTGAATATTTATGCCATTTTTCAAATGACTCAAAATTATCCTCTCCAATAATTAGGCGTAACTTGTCTTGTGGATATTCTTCTTTAAAGTATTTGATTGTATTGATAGAATAACAAATAGTATTCAGTCTTAATTCATAATCACTTATGCTCAGATATTTATATTGATGTAAAGCATTTCCAAGCATTTTCAATCGGTCAGAATTACTTATGCTAGGCTTTTTACCAACAGGTGATAAACCGGTAGGAATATAAATTATTTTATCAAATTTGTAAGTTGAAAATATCTTAACGGGTATTTGGACATGTGCATTATGAACTGGATCAAAGCTTCCTAAATACAAACCTATAACCGACTGATTAATTTCGAATTGCTCCTTTGCTATTAACTATATATTTCAAGCTTGTTAGCCCTTCCAATCCAACTGGTCCTCTGGCATGAAATTTATCCGTACTAATACCAATTTCAGCGCCTAAGCCATACTCGTATCCATCAGCAAATCTTGTAGATGTATTTACCATCACAGAGCTTGAATCTACTTCTCTTAAAAATCTTTCTTGAGCATTGATATTTTCTGAGATTATAGACTCAGTATGCATGCTTCCATACTCTTCAATATGCTTAATAGCTTGATCAATATCTTGGATAATTTTTACAGAAATTATTGGCTTTAAGTATTCTTCATACCAATCAGAATTTTTAGCAATCTTAGTCCTACTGAATATTTTTTTTGTGTTTTTACAGCCTCGTATCTGGACTTTATGATCATACAAAGATTGGAGTATTTCTTTAATATGTTTTTTTGGGAAATCTTTATGAATAATTAATGACTCTGCCGCGTTACACACTCCATATCTTTGTGTTTTAGAGTTAATAGTACATGATAAGGCTATTTTAGGATTAGCATCTTTATCGATATAAATATGACAATTGCCATCTAGATGCTTAATTACCGGAATCTTAGATTCGCGAGATATTTTTTTTATTAATCCTTTTCCTCCTCTAGGTATAATAACATCAATGTAATCATCCATTTTCAGAAGTTTGCTTACTGCACTTCTATCTGTAGTGTTGATAATTTGAACAATATTAGGTGATACATTACAAGCTAATAGTGATTTTTTTATTATCTTCGATAGCAATATATTAGTATTGATTGATTCACTTCCTCCTCTCAAAATAATACTGTTTCCAGACTTTAATGCTAAACCGGTAGCATCTATTGTAACATTTGGCCTTGATTCATAAATCATTGCTATAACACCTAAAGGGACTCTCATTTGCTCAACAACAATACCGCTAGGCTGCTTAGATTTATTAATTTTTTGAAAGAGTATATCTGGTATTGTAAGGATCTTTTTAAGACCATCAATCATAGTTAATATTCTCTTATTATTTATGAGTAGTCTGTCGATAAGTGCATCAGAGAGATGTAGTCTGTCGATAAGTGCATCAGAGAGATTATTTTTCTGTGCAGATTTAACATCAATATTATTTTCCCTAATTATTAATTTTGAATCTTTCTTTAAGTTAGAAATAATCTTTTTTAATATTTTAAGTCTTTTAGCATGAGAGAGTAACTTTGCATCTACAGAAGCGCGCTTAGATGCTATACAAAGATTTGTTATATATTTTTCGATTTTTGTATTCATATTCGATTATTATTAATTATATTCGAGAATAAATCATTAAAACTTACCCATGGAGAGGAGTTTCTTACATTATATTTAGAGTTAAAATCCAAACCATTAATACTTTTAAGCCCTTGAAGCAAAGTGTTTGCCTCGTAGTTTGAACAAGTGCTATTGTATTTTGAATGAAGGAATTGGGGAATATAAGGTTTATTGTTAATTGACTGTTTAACCGAGTAAATCTTTTCTAATTCTGAATTCATTAAAAAAATTATATATGAAAGAGGAGTATTAATATTTTCCAAATATTTACTTACTTTTAAAAAACCAACTGAATCATGTTTATGAAGCATGTCAACTAAGTCGTACTCTGTATATTTTGATTGATTAATATTTTTAGCTGCAGTATTTTTATCTAATAAACTTCTTTGGTAAATAACTTGAGAAATAGCTAAACTATTATTAAAGTTTGATTTAATTAAATTATTTATTATATCTTCATCATAGGCAACTTTGTTAATTTTGCATTTATTTATAACCCATTTTTCTAGCACTTTACCTTTAAGTTCATAAAGCTCTATAACACAATCGTTTGTTGATAATAATTTATAAAGTTTTGTATTTTTAAATGAGGATGCTTGACGATCAATTTTAATAATGATTTTGTTATCAATAGGTTTATTATTAATAGATTCAAGAAGGTTTTTGAGGTTCTTTGGAATAGAATTAGAGACAATATTTAATGTTATTATTTTTTTTTCGTCAAAAAGTGATTGATCATGAAAACTATTTTCTATCGAACTGGTTTGTGTGTCATCATCAATAATATAACTTACATGATTATAATCGAGCTTTCGATAAAAACTAGTAATATCATGCTCTAGCTCATTACTTAGATTTCTAGGGTTTCCATGAATCATAAATAATCTATTCAATGTTGTAAATGAAAGATTCTTAAATTTAATATAATCAACTATCATCAGATACATTATACTATATTAGTTGTCATGATTAGAGTTAAAAAATATAAAGTTGGTTTTGTTGGCCTAGGAATAATGGGTAAACCGATGGTTCATAATCTATTAGAAAATAAGGTCCAGGTATATTTCTATGCAAGAAAACAAAAAATAATTAAATCTATTGAAAAACGCGGGGGGATATTTGTTTCTTCAGTTAGTGACTTGCCGAGATATGCAAATATTATAATTACAAATTTGCCAAAGACAAAAGATGTAGAATTAGTTACAACCGGCAAAGGAGGAATACTTGAAAATCTAAAAAAAGGTTCTTGTGTTATAGACATGAGTACTATATCACCCGAAGGCGCGATTCAAATTAACACCGAGTTAAATAAAAAAGGTGCTTCCTTTATAGATGCACCGGTATCTGGTGGAGAAGCGGGCGCAATATCAGGTAATTTATCAATTATGGTAGGTGGAGATAGAAAAACTTTTCATAAAGTTAAACCTATTCTTAAAATGTTGGGCGAGAAAATCACGTACATAGGCAGTAGCGGATCTGGTCAAATATGCAAGATGTGCAATCAAGTTCTTGTTGCTCAGACCATTCAGGCTGTAAGTGATATTATAAATATTTCCCGTAAATCTAAAGTAGATCCAAATAGGATAAGAGAAGCTTTGCTGGGTGGGTACGCAAATAGTAAAATCTTAGAAATTCATGGAAAACGCATGATTGATAGTAATTTCAAACCTGGATTCAAATTATCACTACATCATAAAGACTTAAAGATAGCTAAATCTTTTCTATCGAATATAGGAATACAACTCAAAAGCTTAAACCAGGTAAAAAAGCTAATGAATCTTGCAGAAAGTGCCGGATTATCTAACTTAGATTCATCTGCTATTCATAGTATATTAGAAAAAACTTATAAATAATTATTAAGCTTTGTCAATTTCTATATTATAATATTGCCATGAACACAAGGTACGAGAAGCTATATAGAGAACTTAATTTAACCCCTACGAAACAAAGGGTTGATTTAGCGCATTTGATATTTGCTAAAAAACAACATTTTACAGCTACAGATTTAATAAATCTAGCAGACAAGAAAAAACTGAATATCTCGAACTGAATATCTCGATGGCTACTATTTACAATACATTATCTCTTTTGGAGGACAAAGGAATGCTAAAGACTATTAATATAGATAACGAAGTGAAATTTTATGATACTAACTTAGAGAATCACCACCACCTATACAATACTACAATGAGTACTCTTACAGATATCGCTCATGATAAAGTTGTATTTGCTGAGTTACCAGAATTACCAAAAACATTGGAAATTGAAAGCACAGAAGTTTTAATAATTGTATTTGCTGAGTTACCAGAATTACCAAAAACATTGGAAATTGAAAGCACAGAAGTTTTAATAAAAGCTAGAAATAAATAAATTCAGTTAGTATTTAGATCTTTAGATAAGCTATCTTTTGTTGCTTCAGACAGTACGACTTCATCTGTATATTCATCATGAGAAACACCAACTAAAACACGATCATTAGATAAAAAGTCTGTAATATCAGTTTGATCAAGTTCAAATCTTAAAAAATGTACTGCTGATGTCTTGTCATCAGTACTTCTCTCAAGATCTTCATCTGCTAGAGCGTTTCTTAGACCCACAATTTAGGTAAATGTTATTCTCAATACCATGTAATTTAGATAACATTATCTTTCTTTCTTCAACATCAGGATACATTATAAGCATCGTTGCCTTGAAGTTTGATCCATCCGGTATCAATGGGTTATAAGCATCAATCTCTTCTTGAATCTCTTTTTTATTAAATATCTTCTCTATCCTGAGCATTTCTTGGACCTGATATTTAATTGTAGAATAATCCTCAAAAATAAGAACAATATGCTCCCCGATAGATACAGTTCTATTTTTTTTATGAATAATTAATTCTTTTTTTATAGCATCTCTCTCATTATCATACTCTTCAAGAGACAGAAGATCTGTTGTTTTTAGTTTCATTATTTTATTCCGTATGCTTTTTTAATTAATGTAATTGGATGTTGTGGAGCTTGTAAATTACCTAGAGAATTTTCAATGTGGTGAGCTGCTAAAGAGCAGTCACTTGTAAAACTATCAAACGAAGAAGCTTTGAATTCTCTAGTAATTGGTCTGGCAATTTTGATGGCTATTTCATGTGTTTCGGCTTTTACCCCATAAGTTCCATCATGCCCAGAACATTTTTCAATTGCGTTTATTTTCGTTCCAGGAACAAGTTCAAGGACTTTCTTTGTTAACATTCCCATATTTTGCACTCTCTGATGACAGGCCACTTGATATGAAACATCACCCAGCTCATTTGTAAAATCTTTTTTTAGTTTTCCTTTCTCATTCATGAAATTGAGAAATTCAAATGGATCTCTGAAAGCTTGCGAAACAGCTGCCAGATCTTTATTGTCAGGGAACAGTAACGGTAATTCCTGTTTGTACATCAAGACACACGATGGAATAGGTGCAATTATGACATAGCCTTGGTCAACATATTTTTTAAATCCAGGCAGATTCTTCATCATCATCTTTTCAACCAGCTTGATATCGCCAAGCTCAAGCTTTGGCATACCACAGCAGTTGTCATCAGAAATTATATCAACTGTAATGTTGTTATGTTTTAGTATGTCATAAAAATCTTCTATAACTCCTGGTTCATTATAGTTATGATAACATGTTGTAAAAATAGCGACCTTGAAATCAGGATCTCCATTATATCTTTGCAGACCAAGCTTCTTTGCTGTTTTAGACGCAAAATTTGGTAATTTAGCGTTGATGTGAATACCAAAAGATTTACTAAGAATTTTTCTAAATATTTTTATTTTGTTAAAGAAATTTACTATTGGAGCAACTAGCGCTCTAGAGAAAATTTTTCCTAAATTATCTGTTGATGTAAGCACTTTATCTCTAAATGAATTTTTGTTGTTTGCATTCTTTATTGCCTTACCCCTTAACATAAGATGCGGAAAGTCGATTTCCCATTCATGTGGAGGTACATAAGGGCATTTTGTCATAAAACATAAATCGCACAGATAACAGTGATCGATCACAGAGCTAAATTCATCATACTTAACACCATCAACTTCAAATGTTTTTGATTCATCAATAAGATCAAATAAGGTTGGGAACGAATTACACAGGCTTACACACCTTCTGCAGCCATGACACGCATCGGCTACTCTTCGTAATTCTTCTTCAAACTTTTCCTCATTAAGAAAGTCTGGATTATTCCAATCTATGATATGGCGAGTTGGTTTTTCTAATCCACCCTCAACTTTCGACATCTGACCTGTACTCATATTCTTTCCCTGCTTTTCAAAAATAATTCGTGGGCGCTTTTTTTAAAAAAACGCCCACAACTTTTCTAGATTAAGATATTGACTCTAATGCTTTTGTAAAACGGTTTGCATGAGATCTTTCAGCTTTAGCTAAAGTCTCAAACCAATCTGCAATTTCATCATGGCCTTCATCTCTTGCGGTTTTTGCCATCCCAGGGTACATGTCTGTGTATTCATGAGTTTCCCCTGCAATAGCTGCTTTGAGATTAAGAACACTGTCTCCGATAGGTTCTCCAGTAGCGGGGTCGCCACATTCTTTTTCTAGATATTCTAAATGACCGTGAGCATGTCCAGTTTCACCTTCTGCTGTTGAACGAAATACTGTAGCAATATCATTTTGACCTTCTACATCTGCTTTTGCTGCAAAATAAAGATATCTTCTATTTGCTTGAGACTCCCCTGCAAAGGCATCTTTGAGGTTTTGTTCTGTTTTTGAACCTTTTAAACTCATTACATTCTCCTAAATGATTATTTAGAATGATTCTAAATTTATAAAACATATATGTCAATATTTTTCTGTTAGAATAGTAATGATGATAATGATTCTTGTTATCTTTTGAGAGAGACTTTGAACAATATATTTTTTCAGCTGTATAAAAAAATTGCTTTTCTAGGTGAACCTGAAAAGGTACATAATATTACACTACCCATTTTAGAATTTATCTATAAAAGTTATTTAGGAAAAGTGCTACATAAAAAAATTATTAGCAAAAAAACTAAACAGCTGAATATTGATTTTGATAATCCATTAGGTCTAGCTGCAGGCTTTGACAAAAATGCTGACTATTTAAATTTTATATCAAATATAGGTTTTGGTTTTGTAGAAGTAGGAACCCTAACGCCAAAACCTCAATTAGGAAACCCAAAACCAAGAATTTTTAGACTCATAAAAGATGAGGCGATAATTAATCACCTAGGTTTTAACAATAAAGGAATTGACTACGCAATAAATAAAATTAAAAAGTTTAATCGCAACATACCGATAGGTATCAATATAGGTAAAAACGCAAATACGCAAATAAAAGATGCATTTAGAGATTATGAATATTGTTTAAGAAAGTCATATGCTATCGCAGATTATATTACCTTGAACATATCTTCACCAAATACAAAAGACCTGAGACAGCTTCAATCTGGACAAAATATAAATGAATTCATTCGCTCTATAAAAGGATTGCATGATAACTTAAAAAAAGTTTATAAGAAACATACTCCGTTAGTTATAAAAATTGCACCTGATATTTCTATTGAAGATATTGGTGGAATCATAAATTTAGTAAATTCATATGATGTGGACGGCATAATCTGTACCAATACCACCATAGATAAGTCATCAATAGATGAATCTTATAAAAATTTACAAGGAGGTTTAAGTGGTAGACCATTATACAAACAATCAAATAATATACTCAAAGAAGTGTGTAGTCAGATATCTAAAGATAAAACTGTCATAGGTGTAGGTGGAGTGGATTCTCCGCAAACCGCAGAAGAAAAAATAAATCTTGGAGCTAATCTAATTCAAATATACACAGGGCTAGTTTTTAAAGGGCCAGGGTTAATTAAAAGTATCCTTCGTTGATTTATTCTGGGGTCCATTTACCATAAGCATCTTCACTAGGTTTTTCTGAAGACGTTTCACCCTGTTTGAGAGTATCGGTTTGTTGATCATAAACATATTGGGTAAACTCAATTAGTTGTTTTAGAATATCATCTCTATCTTTTTTAGGAATTTCTGCTGTTGCTACAATTGAACCAACGACAGCCGATAGGTATTGTGATGCTAAAATAGGATCTTCATTTTTAGGTTCATATTCAACAAGGACTTTCTGCAATCCTTTTAATAATTCGGGTTTTAGTACAATTTCTTTTTAGGTTCATATTCAACAAGGACTTTCTGCAATCCTTTTAATAATTCGGGTTTTAGTACAATTTCAGTCATTATGCATGTACAAATTATATTATAATGGTGTTGTATGCAAGATAATTCTAATTTATCAGTAAAAACTTTTGATGTGGGGCCTATGCAAAATATTGTCTACCTTATTTGGAATAATAAAACAAAAGAAGGGGCAATAGTTGATCCTGCGTGGGACCTTGATGCAGTATTAACATTTATTAAAAATAATCATATTAAATTAATAAGTATTCTACTGACTCACAGCCATCATGATCATGTTAATTCTATTGATAAATTATTAGAGATATATGATGTACCTATATATATCAATAAATTAGAAGCAGAATTTTGGAATAAAACTTATGACAATTTAATTAGTTTAGATTCACAAGCTGAAATATTTCTGGGGGAAAAACATCTTCAGTCCATCCATACACCTGGACATACACCTGGCTCCTGTTGCTATACATTTGATGATAAACTTATTGCTGGTGACACTCTTTTTGTTTTTGGATGCGGAAGATGTGATTTACATGGCGGAAATCCTGAACAAATGTTCAACTCTTTGAAGATGCTTAAAAATAATTTTCACAAAGATACTATCATCATGCCTGGGCATAACTACTCTGTTACAAGGCAGTCTACTCTAGAAAAAGAAATTAGTGGTAATCCTTTTTTTAGTTTCGATAATTTAAAAGATTTTGTGAGATACCGCATGGTCGATCATGATAAATCTAGAGACGAACCATATGGGCCAATTAATTTGTTTTAGACTTAAGCGCTGCTTTTAATTTCAATAGTAATTTCCTAAGTAATCTCTGGTCTATACTATTATTAGCAATAATCTCTTTTTCTCTTGTGCCTTGCATTTGCGATTCATTAAAATCATAAGATGCGCTTGCCTTAAGTGATCCTTTTAGTATTACTGTTTCTGATAATATGAGTTCATAGTCTAGTTTTTTGCTAATTTCATATTCATCTACTCGTCCTGATGAATTAACCGAAAGTTGCCTGGTTTCACTCTTAAGATTACTTAGTTTAACTACGGGATACGTCGGGTCAATGAGACTATTGTCATTTTTATATGAGAGAATTTTTTGCTCAAGTAACATAGCTATTTTATTTGAATCACTAGCAATAACTTTTATATTTTTTAGCTCATCTATATCTAATGATCCTCTTAATTGATAGCCACATGAACTAAAAGAAGTGATTAAAAAAGAAATCAAGAATATAGATCTAATTATTTTCATTTAATTACAAAATTGATAAGTTTATTTGGAACATATATTAATTTGACAATTTCTTTGTCATTTATGTATTCTTGAACCTTACTATCATCTTTAGCAAGCTTTATAACATCCTCTTTTCTAAGTTTAGTATTAATATCAATTCTACTTCTCAGTTTACCATTAATTTGAATAATTACCTGAACTTCCTGGTTCTCGTCAACTATATCATAGGTTTCTGGCCATACAGGATTTAATGCTTCATCTTCATTAAATTCTGATAAAACTGCATAGCATATATGCGGTGTAATTGGATACAATAACTTAGCTATAGTCTCAATACTCTTTGTTGCCGTATGACTGCTCATAGTTTTTGCTTCAAAATTTTTTGATATGAAATTGAACAGTTCCATTATAGCTGCAATGGCGGTGTTATAAGATTTTCTATCAAAAATATCCTTTGTAACTTTATTTATTGTATTGTTAGTTTTGATTAATATATTATTATCATTTGAAGTATCCTCATTTTTATGAGAAGTTTTAATTAGATAAGATAATTTCCAAAATCTCTTCAGAAACTTATAGCCACCCTCAATGGCTGAGTCTGACCACTCTAGATTCTGTTCTGGTGGAGCTGCGAATAAGATAAAGAATCTGATTGTATCTGCGCCATATTTATTAATAATCATATCTGGATCAACCGTATTGCCTTTGGATTTTGACATTTTAGCGCCTTCTTTGAGAACCATACCCTGAGAAAGTAATGCATTGAATGGTTCGTCATTATCTACTAACCCTTCATCTTTAAGTAACTTGAAAAAAAACCTAGCATATAAAAGATGGAGAATGGCATGTTCTATGCCGCCAACATATTGATCAACCGGGAGCCATGGTTTTAATTTTTTATCAAATATTTCATCTTTGTTATTAGGATCTAAAAATCTTAGGTAATACCAAGAAGACTCGAAAAACGTATCAAAGGTATCGGTCTCTCTAGTAGCTCTTTTTCCTGTGCGAGGACAAATAATGTTTTTCCATTTTTCGTTTTTATCAAGAGGATTACCTTCACCACTTAGATCCACATCTTTAGGGAGCTTGATAGGCAAATCTTCCTCGGGTACTGGATGTATTGTACCATCATCTAGATAATATACTGGAATAGGACATCCCCAATACCTTTGTCTTGATATTCCCCAGTCTCGTAATCGAAAAGATGTAACTTCTTCACCTAATTTATTTTTAACAAAATATTCTGATATTTTATCAAAGGCTTCTTGAGAGTTGACCCCATTAAACATATCAGAATTAATTAATGTCCCTTGATCTAGAAAAGGTAAATCAGATTTTTTATCTTCACTTTCTATAACTCTAGTAATCTCTAGGTTAAACTGATTTGCAAATTCATAATCTCGTTTATCGTGGGCCGGCACGCCCATAACTACACCTGTACCATATCCATCCACTATATAATTTGCTATCCATATAGGTATTTTCTTTTTTGTAATAGGATGATAGCAATATTGATCTGTAAAAATACCATCTTTATCTATTTTTGCCATCGCTTCTTCTGATACTTTTGATGACTGATATTTTTTAATAAATTCTTTTATATACTCATTGCTCTCAGAGAGACTTTTTGCTAATGGATGATTGATACTAACAGCTATATATGAAACTCCAAAAATAGTATCCGGCCTAGTTGTAAATGCAGTGTATAGATAGTCGTTATTACAAGATTTAAAATTTATATTCAATCCTTTTGATTTGCCTATCCAATTCTTTTGCATTAATTTAACTGATTCGGGCCAACCAGAGAGTTTGTCAAGATCACTTAATAATACATCTGCATACTCTGTTATTTTCAAAAACCATTGGGGTATTTCTTTTCTTTCTACCTTTGCTCCTGATCTCCATCCTTTTCCATCAATGACTTGCTCATTTGCCAGTACTGTTTGATCAACAGGATCCCAATTAACCTCTGATA
>Ga0181598_1001721_pt1 | contig 20845 bp, 12 predicted proteins | sample 041ome_4_FD_153295 | JGI IMG/M metagenome (GOLD analysis project Ga0181598, IMG submission 153295) | Coastal salt marsh microbial communities from the Groves Creek Marsh, Skidaway Island, Georgia - 041404US metaG (spades assembly) | ecosystem: Environmental > Aquatic > Marine > Intertidal zone >... | reverse complement strand
TGCTCGACGAACGAAAAGAGACTGGCAGGAGCGCATCGCTCGAACGCATTTCTTCTTCTTCTTCTTCTTCTTCTGTCGTGTCGCGCGTTTTGACGAGCACGTGTGAACGTTTATTGTTCGTTTGAGAGGTGGTTGCGCGTAATTTAATGCGACGTTTCGAAAACCTCGATCGAAGGAAAAAAAAAAGAAAAAAATGAGTCAGCAAAAAACATCGAGAGAAAGAAAGAGAGATTATGGTGTTGCGCGAGAGACGACTCGAGAGCTTAAACGTAAATAATAACGCGTGAATAAATATGAATGGTTTTAAAGGTAAATTACATTACAATCTCTCGTTCAATGGTTTTAAGCACGCACATCTCTCTCAATCTCTCTCTCACACTCTAAAAAACTAAAGCAGTTTAAAATAATGTTGTTGTTGACTCGCGCGGGCGCACGGTCATATCTTTTCTCACTCACTCACGCACGCATACTTTTCTATTTTCTCTCTCTCTCTCTCTCTCGTCTCACCTTCTCTTCTTCTTTTTCTTCTTCTTCTTATCCTTCTATACATAGTTGTTTTGCCTACAATGTCTGCCTACAATTCCGTCTTCTTTGCTTGCTCTTGTTGATCCGCCAAACACTTGGCATTATCAAACGCTCGAACCGGAAATTGCGGGTGCTCTGGAATCTTCACATCCGGCGACGCCTTGATTTCCTTCAAAACTTCCTGAATGGCTGCGTCGAGTTGCTTGTCTGTGCCGTGGAAGGATTCGATCGGTAAGTTTGCCACGGGAATGTCTGGAATGACACCTTTTTGCTCGATTAACCACTCGTTACCGAGATATGGACCAAACGAAGGGATGGTGAATGAGCCGCCGTCGACTAAAGAGCACTCCGGGTTGCCAGAGTATCCAACCGCGCCCCCCCAGGATCTGGCGCCAATAACTTTACCGAGCTTCATGGTCTGAAAACCCGCAGCAAAAAGCTCAGCATCTGAAGAGGACATTTCGTCAATCAATACGACAACTTTGCCCCGGAAGGAGTATTGCATGGTCGTCTCCCCCGGACCGCTGCGGTGCGACTCAAACATCCACGCCACTCTTCTCAAGCGTTCCAACACCCACGTGTCGATATTCCCGCCATGGTTTCTTCTCACGTCAATGATCAAGCCAGCTTTTCGCAAGTTTGGATAAAATTGACTTGCAAAGTCATCCATGGAATGCGTTTCTGGACCTTCTTGGACCATGTCTTCGAGATAGACATAACCGATAGTGTCGTTCGAGTCGTGGCGAACCTTCGCTTTTCTTCTGTTCAGCGCGTCCGCTTTTTGAAGGGCAGAGCACGACCCGACATCGAGAGGGACGACAACGACTCTGTCGAGAATAACCTCTTCCTGTTCTTCGCCCATATTACCCGATGTAGAGCTTTTAGAAGCTGCATCCGAGGCTTTGCTGCCGTCATTCGAGGACTTCGATGTCGACGACGACGAGTGCACTCCCAATCGGTTCGATTTCAAAGCCGATCGCGCGATATCTGTCAACGGGTTGAACGCATTTAAGGTACCACCGGTGAAACGCTGCTCGTCAGACTCTGTCCCTCTTTTTGGGCCGTTTTGTTGACCATCGCCAGCGGGAGCCGTGGCGGTGCTTCTGCGCGTTTTTGATGCCGCAGAGGAAGACGAAAGAGTCGACATTCGAAGCGCTTTCGATTGAGCAAAGCCCAAACTCGAGCTCGATTGTTGCACACTTTCAATCATTTCTTGCAACTCTCGCAACTCTGCGAGCTCTTCTTCCGTTCTCGGACCACGAATCACTTCCAAGAGCACTTGCGAATGCGCTTTACCCATTAAAAGCTGTGGAAGAGGATCGCTCACAGAGTTCACCAAAACGCCGTCGATTCGCGTAATGATATCGCCGGGTCTCAAATCCACAGCCATCGCCGACAGAGGTGAGTTCGGGGCCATCAAAACTTCCGAGGTATCGTAGATCTCCAAAATGCGCAAACCTTGCGGAACTTGCTCAAATTTAGCACCCAAGCAGGCTGAACTCATTCCCATGCCAACTTTTTCGAAAGCCTCGCCACCTTCAACGTCAACAAAGACGTGCAAGACGGACAATTCTCCCAACGCTTGCTCGAGTACATCTCGCAACTCGTTCTTGGAGGTCAATCTTTTCACGAGCGGACGGTAGCGCTCCGTAACGGCCGGCCAATCGACGCCATGGAGGTTCGGATCGTAAAAGTTGTCTCGCATCGTGCGCATGGCTTCGTCGTACATTTGCATCCACTCTTCTCGAGGGTTGACTCTCACTGTCCACGTCTCTGGCGGTAACCACAACAATGCTTGGGCAAGAATAGCATCTTGATCTGGAGTTTCCGCGATGGTTTGCGCAGAGATGAGCGCAATGCCTTCTTCTGTGTACAAAACGACAACTTGTAAGTCGCGAGAGACCAACACGTCGTACGCGTCCGGATATATTGGCGTAACGTAGCCTTGCATGATGTCCACAGCAATGAGATAGCTTCCCACGGAATCGTACATGTTCAACAAAATCGTAGCTCCGCTACCGATGATATGCATGCTTTCGTATCTCGCGCGATCAATGAAAGGAACCACCACAGATCGCTTCTCGATGTTCTTCATTGAAATTTTCGTCGGGTACTTTTGCCCCAAAGTCGGATCAAACACCGTACCTGCCGAATTCATTTCGTCGCCGGAGAAGAACGGACACGCCAAACCTTCTCTTAACGGTAAGCAATACAGATTCTCTCCGTCTTCGTAGACCGGTTCAGATCCTCTGGACCCGTAAGGCGAATTTGACCCCGAGGAAAACTGCGCGTCGTTGAAGTAATAGAGGAATAAACCGTCCGGTGAAAACGTCGGCGATCTCGAGTTTGAGGATGGCGGTGTGATGCGCACTCGTTCGTTCGTCTTCGTGTTCCAAGCGTAAATGACTTCAAAGTCGGTATCTTGGTAAAGAGAGACGTAGGCGAGCCAAGTGCCATCTGGAGACCAGGCGTATTCTCCTGCAGATTCGGGCTGTAAACCAGAGACAATGTTGCGGACGTTCGCTTGATTGTTATCAGACGCGGAAAGCTTCGCCGAGGAAAGGTCGTTGTTGGCCTTCTTCTTGTACGCATTCGCGTTGGCACTCTGTTGCTGCTGAGAGTTACCCAGCGACGCCACGTTCGGAGACGACGACGAAGATGTCTCTCGAAAGTTTGGCGCGTGCATGTCTGCCTTGACAAACTTTCGACCCAATTGCATCTTCTTCGCGCGTTTGTCCAAAACGCGTTGACGTTTGATCAAAATCGTCGCCGCGTCGAGCTCCTCGACGTTTCCGCCATTGCTAAAGAAAGAAACCTCGTCCGCTTCGCTGTCGCGCGTTCGCGACAACAGGGGCATTTCCGAAGAAAAGCCTTCGCCGTCGCCGCTGCCAAGATCCATGCCACTGCTTCCATTATCCTCCGGCGAAGCCGGCGTTCGGAACTCCTCCGTGTTGACGACGGTGTTAGTGAAATTCACCAACTTGACGTGCCCGTTAGTATCGTCAAAAGCGAGCGCTGTACCGTCGGGAGAAATTTGCGAATACGACAAACCTCCTTGAATGGACCCGTCTTGTGTGACTTGCGTCTCCAACCAATAGCTGACTCCGTTGTCCATGTCTCTTTCCAAAACGACGTAGTCGTATTCACCCCCCGCGTCGCTCAATGCGAGCAATTTAATTGGATCGCTCGGATGCGAGTTCGGAATGAACTGCACGTGCTTGTATCGAACCATGCCTTCGTACTTGGTTACTTTTTCAATTCTCGTCCCGAGTTGCGCGACGAGCGGTGAAAAGTAAATCTGACCTCTCACGACAAAAGCGCCGTATACGCCATCGTCTGAGATAGCGAGTTCGGACATTTCATAGAGGGGATCAGAAAGCAACATTGGCTGCGCCTCGCGAAATTCGGATAAAAGATTGATCTTCAACGTAGTCGCCTCAGAAATGATCACGCCGCCTTCGACTTGCGCCGAGGTCAACGTCGCAGATTTCAAGTCCGCGCCAACGCGCATGACGATGCGAGTACCATCGATGGTATACTCCATCACGTCAAATTCGCACTCGAACGTCAGTTGCGTCTTTCTCGAACCGTCGTCGTTCATAACCCACAAGTTGGCCACGCCGGTTTTATCGCTGATGAAAAACACCTTCCCGCTGAGCTTGTCCGTGGTTTGCGGTGACCACGCACCTCGCATCGACCACGATTCCGGCGTCAACTCTCTCGCCTCCGCCCAAGCGGTTCCGTTCGCACCGATGGCTCCGGGGCCGCACCATCTCCAAATTCTCGCCTGTTCGCCGCCTTCGTATCGCTTTGTCGAGGAGGACTGTCTCAAAGGATAAAACAAGTAACACCCTTTGGAATCTTTCGAGCCTCCGTGCGCTTTTTCAAAAGGCAACACCGAAACCTTCCCGGTTAAAGCGTCGACTTTCGCCAACTGCGGAAGCCCGAGATCGGAAAATTGCGTCGTCAAAATCAAAAGCTCGTCGTCGCTGGCCCACTGCGGCAACCCGTACGCTTGCGCGCCGTGCGTGACTTGTCTCGCCACACCGCCAGAGATGGGAAGCTCAAAGACTTCAAATCCGTCCGCAGATTCCGCTAAAAATGCAATTCTTTTCCCGTCCGGCGAGATCTTTGGCACCGATTCGTACGAGTAACTACTCGAAATCCTCGCCGCTGGTCCTCCTCTCACGTGCGAAAGCCAAATCGACCCTTCCGAAACGAACACTAAAGTATCATTCCTAATTGATGGCGCTCTGAAGTATCCCAAATCCGATCCAATCTTTGAAAAGTGCTTCTTTTCTTCTTGCAACAAATCTTGATTCTCCGCCGATAAGCTCGGTTCCGGTTCCTGCAACGCCTCTCTCGCCAGCGCCCCGTTTCCGCCGAAAATCCCAAACATCTCCATCAGAGATTTATACGCGTCCTCTTCGCTCTCACCTTCTCTCCCTCCCGACGACTCCTCCGAGAGGTCGGACGTCTTCTGCGCGTCCTCATTTTCCGACGTGCCGTTCTTGTTGTTGTTGTTGTTGTTCTTGTTCTTGTTCATCAACAAAGTCGCCGCTAAAGTCTTCTGACCGGGCGCGCTCTGTATCGTCGCGACGTTCCCGAGACGATGACTCTTCGTGACGACGACAGAGGAGGAGGAAGAAGAAAAGCTACCACCAACCGCGGCGCCGGAGAAGAACAACAAACTCGCCACCAGAACGGTCAGCGCGTTCTTCTTCGTCAGCAGAGAAGAAGAAAAAGAGAACAGACTCTTCTCGTTCGTCGTCGTCGTCGTCGTCCCTTCGACGTCGTCGTCGTGGTCGTCGCTCTCTCGCGACGGAGAAGGGGCGCCTCTTCTTCTTTGGAAATCCCATCCTCCATCCCGTAAAGACCCGAAGGAGGAGTACGGAAGAAGAGGGTCGCGCTCTGCCGGCGACATCTCTTCTTCTTCTTCTTCTTCTCACCCGTGTCTATATGTATATATATATCGTTTCGTTTCAACAGAGAGCGACACGCACACCCCGCGCGCGCGAGACAAATTTTTATGCAGAAAGAGAGAGAGAGAGAAGGTGTTGGTTACACGCGGCCCGATTTCTGATTTGTTTAGGGTTTTTACATTTTTTTCTTCCCCAAAAAAAAGAAAAAAGCGCTCGGCGGGGGGAAAAGAAGGAGCAGAGATGCTTTGGTCTTCAAATACAAATAATTCAGTTTACAACGTTAGTTTACAACAAAGAAAAAGCTTCTTTTCGATGTGCGCCGCGCGCGCGCGCTAAGTGGCTAATAATAATAGGAGGTAAAAAAACCGCCACTACAACTCATCTTTCGTTTCTGCGTGTTGACGTTCGTTTTTGTTCTTCTTTTTGTTCTTCTTTTTGTTCTTCTTCTTGTTCTTCTCGGCTGACGCCGCCGACGACGAAGCGGAAGAAGAAGAAGAAGAAGAAGAAGAAAAGGTCTCGCTCGCTTTCTTCGCCTTTTCTGGGTCAGTTCTCTCGTACCGAATGCCTCCTACGACGCCCTCTCGTTCGTCCCACCCCAAGTGTTGGGATTTTTTCGCTTGCTCTTCCTCTTCGTGCGTGGCGAGTTGCAAAAACGCCCTCTTTTTAAACTCGGTATCGAACGTGCACTTTGGCGGATCGGTTTGGTAGCACAGTTTTTTAGCTAAATCGAACGACTTTCGCTTCTTCCTCCTTTTATGCGGGTGTAAAATCTCCTCTCGTCGTTTCTTTTTCCGTCTGAGTTTATATTCCTCCTCCGTCATCGTCTTTTCGAGCTCTGCTTCCTCCTCCTCCTCTTTGCGCTTCTCTTCCTCCCAAGCGAGCTTTTCCTGTTGCAACTCGTAGTGTTTCGCGTACACCACTTCTTCGTCGAATTCGTTCACCAGAACTTGACAGTAATCTCTCAATCGTTTCGGCCATCTGTGCTTGCTAAAATCTCTCACGAACGGTTTCGAACCTCTTTTGCTCGCGTTCCCTAACAAAGGTCCGGCTAAATAGTGGTACCCGCTGTCGTAGACGTGCGCGTGGTACAAGTGCCAGTGCGCGTGATCGTCGCAACTCTTCTCGATCGCGTCTAAATAGTACATCTCTTCCAACTTCTTCCCGTATTTCGCCCCTCTGGCGCGTTTAAACTCTTCATCGGATAAATCCGCGTCCAACTTTCTCGCCGACGCTTGACACGCGTTGCAAACGTAATGCTTCGGTATCGCCGGTCCTCCGTCGTCCACAAAGTCATCCACCGACCTGCCGATTTCTTGCAAATCCTCGATGTGCGTCACGTCGTCGCCGTCTCCATGAAACGAGGACGATGTGCCCACGACGTACCCGTTCTCATCGAACATCTGATGCGTCGATCGCAAGTCGCCTCGCCGTTCGTCGAAATTCTTCGGGTCGGTTAAATCCTCCACGATTATTTCCCCGGTGTCGCCGTGCGAAGGAAGTAAAAAAAGAAGAAGAAGAGAGAGAAGAAGTGGAAGAAGTGGAACCCCGCCGCCGCCGACGCTTCTTCTTCTTCTTCTTCCGCACACAGTCAGAGTCAAAGTCAAAGTCGTCATCGCTCTTCTTCTTCTTCTTCTTCTTCTTCTTCTTCTGTGGAGGAAAATTTTTTTTTGAGACCGATCTCACACAGTGATGCGTGTTTGTTTAGGGTTTTATTTTTTTGTTCTTTTTCGTTGTTTGCAACGAGACCTTTTGTACGATTTTTTTTAAACCACAACAACAACTTTTTTGTGTTTTTTTTGCCCACAAAAATTTTTATACCGCACAACGCAAAACAAAATGTTACAACTGTCTTCATCGCGCACCATCATCTCGCCCTCGTCGGCGCAGTTTACCAACAAGAGGAAGTCTTCTTCTTTGAACAACAACAGACGAAGTAATAATAACAACGGTGGTTTTCTTCAAATCAGCGCGATCTCTGCGGCTGACGTGACCGGTCCGGTGAAAGAAACGCTCGGAGATTTACAATCGGTCGAAGTGCGTAATTTTGGGAATAATTCTTCTTTGTGGTCCAATTCAATTATTTTGAAAAAAATTCTCTCTTTCTTTTTGTGCGCGCGCGGGGTAGGGGGGGGGAAGAGACGCGTTCGTTCGCAGAGAAAGAACGATCTCTTTTCTTCTTCTTCTTCTCATTCCGTTCTTCTTGCGTCCGTTTGGGATCGCTTCGTGAAAGAGAGTGGTCGAGAGGGAGCAGAGACCCCCAAAGGATTAACATTTTTCCCGTCTGAACTTTTTTTTTTGCCTCGTCAGCTTTTTTTCTTCGCGACTTTTTTTCAGTTCTCGCGCGCAGTTCAAAAGAGAATTTAATTAGCGGAATTATTCATTACGCGCGCGCGTGCGCTAACGAGAAGACAACATTCTTCGCATTTTTCAAACAAAACACAGGGATTAAAGAAACTCTCTATTCGCGTGTCGAAGTATGCACCGGTCGCGGTCATGTCCGCGGGTGGGCTTGGTTTGTTCCCGACTATGGGCGCGTGCATGGCGGCGTGCGGGTTGGGCGCGACGGGAGGGCCGTTGGCGCCCGTAGCTGGACCGCTCTTGTTTTCCACGGCGGGTCAAGCAGTCGGCGTCGCTACCAGCGTCGCCGGGGTTCTTGGGATTGGCGGGGATATTCCATCGTACGTGCACTCGGCGGTCATTCTCTGCGCTGCGGCGGCGGTGTGGCAATACTCCGCCGCCGGCGCTGCGTCGGTGTTGGCAATCAACGCGTACGCCTTTCACTACGCGCTATTGGTAACTATTTTAAGCAACTGCAAGGAAGTTTCGAAGAGAATTCCGTACGGACTTTTGAACTCGGCGAGGAAAATCGCATTGGTTGGGCCCGGTTTGCTCATGGCGATGTTGCAGTTGTTGCCGAGAGCGATGGAGTTTGAAACCTTCGCCAAAGTTGGCTTCACGCCGCCTGGAATCCTCGGACCGATTGGTGGGTTATTTTTACACCCAATCGTGCCGTGGATCATGGCCATCGCCTCTTTGGTGTGGTTAACCGAAGGTGAGAAGAAAATCACTTCGTTTATCCTCGGTGTGGGTTATTTGATTCCGGGTATTTCGTATTGTCCGACCATGTTGGCGCCGTACGGTTTTGCCCTGATGTTCATGCACTTGTTCTTGGGATTGCAATTGTTGCAAGAAGTTACGCCGTTCGGTAGCTTAATCCCGAATCCGCTTTAAATATGTGGTTTATTTATGTAAAAAGATTTAAACGACGACGACGACGACGACGACGACGACGACGTCTGCGTACAAAATAAAATGTATATAATGTGAAAAGAGTAAAAAGAAAAATTTTAAAAACTCTGTACCAGGGTACTGGTACGTTAATTGTAATAACTGAATTGAAGAGAGTAAAAAAAGAACGAACGAGCAAACTCTCGTGGCACCTACGTATGCATCTAATACATCTACTATGTTCTTCTATTTTTTCGACTACTCGACTATCGAAACGTTCAACTTACTTCGACCAAACGGCATTTGCTCCACTTCTATTTTCACCTTGAGTTTCCCAAACATGTTCTGACGAGCGTTGAATGTTTTCGATACTTTCACTCTCGCTTCGATGCCGTATTTAGGAACAAACGCGACGATTTCCTCTTCCTCTTCTTCTCCTTTTTTCTCGTCTGGCTCGTTTTTATCGCTGCTGTTCGTCTTTTTCTTGTTGCCGTCTCGAATCTGAAAGACTCTCGCCTCTGCTACCGTCGTTCGATCTTTGAAAAACTTCAAAGTGTGAAGCTCTGCCGAAGCTCTGCCGGCTTGTTGACCTGCCAAATGTCTTGCGTTGCACGTCTCCGCAATCTCTTTGGTGAAAAGATTAGTGTTGTCGATGGCGACTTTTTTCCCCACGCTTGAGACCAAAACTTCGTCGATGGAAATCAATCCCAAACTCGCGGAGAGTAAACGATGGACAATCACGTCGGCGTATCGACGAATCGGACTCGTAAAGTGCGTGTATAAAGGAGCGGCTAAGCCGTAATGATAGAGCTCGTTTCTTGGAAATGATCCGGTGGAACAGTATTTTGCCGTGGACATGCATCTTGTCGCTTGTAAACGCAACAAAGTGTTAAAGTAGGGATCATCGTCGCGCACGCACACGTCCAAACTTTCCGCCAAAGTTTTATTCGAAGTGCAGTTTATTTTGTTCTCTAAACCAAGCAATTTAGCTGTTTCCAACAGAGGAAGAAACATTTTTTCCCTTGGCTCTGGGTGCCTTCTCAGCAACGCAAAGGACGGGTAGTGTTCCGAGATTCTCTCCGCCACGGCGATATTTGCCAAAAGCATCATCTCTTCGACCATTTTGTTCGTTTCTCGAGAGACGTACAAGCTCACGTCTAGAGGATTACTCGTTTCGTCGTCTAATTCGAACCTCACTTCTGGCGAAGCTAAAGTCAAAGCGCCTTGTTCCATTCTTTTCGCTCTGAGCGCTTTCGAAACGTCTCGTAAACGTCTCAAATCGTTCGCCAAGTCACTCGTATCGTTCGCTTCGTCGTCGATGATTTCTTGCGCTTTTTGGTACGTCAACGCCTTACTCGACTTTATGATTGATTTCGTGAAGCGCGGTTTGATGTCTTTTCTCGGGAGCATCGTGGCTGGATCTACGCGCCAAAAAACCGAAAACGCGAGTCGCTCTACGTCCGCTCTCAGCGAACATATATCTTCCGTCAAAGGTTTAGGGAGCATGTCTAATCTGCGCTGAACTAGATACGTCGTCGTGCCTCTGCGAAGCGCTTCGTCGTCCATGGGAGTTCCAGGTTTTAAAAAGGTCGTCACGTCCGCGATGTGAACGCCAATTTCGATTTCTTCTTCTCCCTCGACGCCATCGCTTTTTGGCACAACGACAGCAGAAAGTGCGTCGTCGATGTCGCGACATCCGGGAGGATCTACAGAACAAACGCGCAGATTCCGCAGATCTTCGCGATTTGTCTCTGCCACATGTTCTTCAGTGACCTTCCACGGTAGCGGTGGAACACATTTGTGCACAGCAGGCGCAAAAGGACGATCGTCTACGTCGGCTTCGAGTAACAACGCTGCGGTTTCTGCCGCAGTTTCACCAATTTCACCCAGAGCGCGAACGAAGTGTCCCTCGGGATACGGCGAGGATGCGAGCCATGCGTCGATGACAACGACGATTCTCTGAGAAGCGATTTGATGCGCGTGTCGCGTATTAATGCGAATCTTCGGAGTTTTACGATCGTTCGGTACACAAAGAACTCTTCTCGAGCGACCACCTCCATCTTCAGCTTCATCTTCGTTGTTTTTCTCGTGTTGCATCCTCGCGAGATCTGCACAGGATTCGATATCTAGAGCGCACGCGTATCCTCGATCTCTCCAGTTTCGTTTTACAATTCTCACGACTTTTGCTTTCAACTCTGTCAAAGAAGAGGGCGTTGTTGCACCTGTTTTCACCGCCGCATCATCGGCTGGAGCAACGTCGTTTGATGTGTCTACGATTGGTGCGAGTGAGACGACGTTATCATCGTGGTTACCATCCTCCTTCTCTTTTTCTACATCTTCTTCTTCCTCATCCTCGATAATTTCAATACCGACGACATCTCCTTCCATCGCTCTGTTCATGCGATGACGTCCTTCTATTTTCACGTCGAAGGCGTCGTCGCCAACGTCGACGTACGCCGAAAACGGCGAGTAAGGAGAGCACCTGATTTTACCTTCTTTGTACCTTCCAGACGAGATGCCTTCTTCATACTGCGATTTCGTCAAGTGCTCGGGAAAAGCGGTGAAACCTCCTCTCGTAGTCGAGTTACCCGTCTTATGCAGAGCTTCTCTTTTTGTCGTTGTTGCTGCTGTTGTTGCATTTTTCGCTTTATTATTTCTCGCAATTTCGTTTTCATCTGCTCCGAAGCACTCTTCTGTCCTCGTCGCGCACAAATCGACCAACTCTGGAAACGACTTTGCGAAATGTTTGTTTACCACTTCCCTGACGCTCATCGCGTTCAAATTTTCCTCTTTCGCTTTCAAGACGTTTCCTCGATCGTCGGAAATCAAAATTACCTTTGCCGCTTGTGCGCTTTTCGTTTCCCCTCCTTCTTCCGCGTTGATCTTGTTTTTATCGTTCGTCGAACACAATCCGACAACCTTATCGTAATACTTGACAACCTCCCGAATCGCCCGATCGTTCCTATCGTTCGCTGATTCGCCTTTCTTTGGCTCCCCGACGTACGTTTCCTTGTGAAATTCGTTCGAAAACACGAAGAAATTCTTCTTCTTCGTCGTCGTCGTCGTTGCATCCGCGGAAGCAGCGGCAGAAGTAGAAGCCAGACACAGTCTCCGTAGCCTTTCGTACGCGTTCCTCGACCGGTTTCGAACCTCCTCTAAAACCGTCGTGCACACGACGACATTACGCATCTTCGGGTGCGATAACACGTCCAATTGGTGCAAACAAACGTTCGCATCGACGACGTAAACGATCGACGACGACGACGCTTTCTCGCCGCCGTTCGTATTTTTTTCTTGTTCTTCTTCTTCTTCTTCTTCTCCTCCGTCTAAATCCAAAATCCATTTCGTTCCGTCTTTTCCTTTATACTCCACCGGCGCTTGCTTAATCCCGCAGAAAATATCCTCGCGGAGATAGTGCTCGCGAGAGTGTTTCTTCGTCGTCGTCGTTTTGTTCTTAGCATTGCTCGCGCTGCTGTAGAAAGACTTCGTCGTCTTCGTTTTCTTGTTCTTCTTGTTGTTCGTCTTCTTCGCCAAAGCCGCCGGCAACGTTGGACCGTCGTCGTCGTCGTCGTCTTTTGCCGCGCGCTTCATCGTTTATTTATTATTATTATTATTATCAACGACAACAACAACAACAACGACGACGACGACGACGACGACGACTGCGTGCGTGCGTGCGTGCGTGCGTGCTTATCGAAACGCTCCGCGTTCTTCTCTTCTTGTCGTTGTCGTTCGGTTCTCTCTGCAACGTCGTTCATTTTAAGTTTTAGGGTTTCAAACAAAACCCTAAACTTTTCAGATGCGCGTCGATCGAAGGCCCTGATTCTCCGCCGCGATAATAAACTTCCGCTCGGTTCTCGCGAAGCTCTCGCAAAACGTTTTATCACCAGAACAACAGCGAGAAGAAGAAGAAGAAGAAGAAGAAGTCTCTCTGAGTGTGTGTGAGAGAGAAAAGAAAAGAAAGCAAACGCAACGAGAACATGGAAGAGGAACAACAACAAAACGGTGGTGGTGGCTACACCGAGGAAGAAGAAATTCCTCTCGGAGGGGGTGAAGTCCTCCCGGTCGGCGGCGTCGACGACGTCGACGAAGCGTCGTCGAAGAAAGCGCCGCCGCCGTCCGCGAAAGCGTCGGCGTTGGTTTTGCCGAACGATCACGTCAGGCAATTCGTTTCGTTCTTGCACAAACGCATCGAGGAATCGCTGGCGAGTGGTTTTGGTGAAACAACGACGAGAGACGGGAAGACGAGCACCGCGGTGCACGAAATCGGTAACTTGTACGAAAAGTCGTTTCCAGTCATCAGCGAGAGGTACTTTAAGAACGCGAACTGGCCGAAGAAAGATTTGGTGGTGGAGTTTCTCGCGAAAGAGAGAGAAGAAGAAGAAGAAAGGAGGGCTGCTGCGAAGACGGAGGACGAGGACGAGATTTTCCTCGCGTTGTACGAAGAGCTTTACTTTCGTCACGTGTACTCGCGCAGCGCTTCGCCATCGATCGAGGACAGAGTGGAAAGTTGGAAAGCGTATTGCAGATTGTTTGATTGCATATTGAAGGGAATGACTACGAGTGGACTCGTTTTGCCGAACGTGTGGTTGTGGGATATGATTGACGAGTTCATCTATCAGTTTCAGTCGTTTTGCCAATTCAGAGGAAAGTTACAGGCGAAATCGGAAAAGGACATCGAGCGTTTGAAGGAGTTGAAAGACGAAGGCGACGTGTGGCAAAAGGAGAAGGTTGAGTCGTATTTGGAGGCTTTGCAAAGCAAGAGGAAAGAGGAAGCGGAGGAGCTGGAAAAAGAAGAAGAATCGGACGAGAAGAAGGCGAAGAGAAGCAACGTTTTAGATACATTGGGATACTTTTCCATCGTTGGTTTGGCGAGAGTCCAGTGCTTGTCCGGAGAGTACGAGTTGTCTTTGAAAACTTTCGACGCGCTGCCGGATTTATTGCACGGCGGCGGCGGAAGTTTACACGCGAGAATTCCTGGATGTCACGTTTCGGTCAACTACCACGTTGGTTTCGCCTATTTCATGTTGAACAGGTACAAAGACGCGGCTAAATTTTTTAATCGAGGAGTTGCGCACGTCGAGCGAGTGCAAATGAATTTGCGACGCAGAGAAAACGGCGGCGGCGGTAAAAACACCGGAGCGCATTCCCCGGGAGGAAGAATCGAACTTTTGCGAAAAAAATCAGAACAAATGCTTTCTTTGCTGTCGATTGCGGTCTCAATGAGCTGTGGATCGGGTTCCACGTCCAGCGGGGGTGTCATGAGATCTTTGGATGATCACACGCGTTCTGTTTTGCGCGAAAAGTACGGCGATAAGATGGCAAAGATGAATAACGGAGAAGTAGACGCGTTTGCGGACTTGTTCGCTTTTGCGTGTCCAAAGTTCATCGCCACGAACGAAATCATTCAATCTACGGGATCTGGAGAGTACGCCGCGGACCCGTCGCTCAGTTACAATCAAGAGGCGTACAAGAAACAGCTCGCGGTGTTCATGGAAGAGGTGCAGCAACGAGCGCCGCTTCCCAAGTTAAAAAGCTATTTGAGATTGTACACGACTATTTCGGTACAAAAGCTCGCGCAGCTTATGGAAGTGACCGAGGATGAATTGAAGAAGAACCTCGAAGTGATGCGAGAGAAGAGTAGTAACGTTATCGAGTACAGAAGAGAGTACTGCAAATCTCTTCTCGACGGCGTTGAAGTGTCCAAGTTGAACGCCACTTCAGCTGGCGGGGCGTCGCAATGGAATAACTTTGATGCCCTCGAAATTGCGTTAGAAGAGGACGGGAAGACTATTAAAGTTTTCGATCACTACACGCAAATTCAGCAGCAACAACTGGAGCAAAGTTTTTCTGCGACTCCTTTGTCTGCTTCCACGGCCGCCGCTCCCACGAAAGATGCGGAAATTTTCAGCCGACACATCCACAGACTGTCCAAGCTGATGAAAGAGCTGAACTAAAGAGCGGCGAGTTTAGAGAAAGTCTTATAGATAGAGCGAGAGAGAAGGAGAGAGAGAGAATCTCCATTTTAATAATAATAACAAAAACACACGAATACCGAGGTACATTATTGAGTAATCAAAGGCTATCATTTCATCATAACTATCGTTGTATATTACAAAATATCTTCTTTCTTTTCTGTACATGTCTCTCCGTCGCTAAATGGTGGTGCTATGAGATGATTCTCTTTCTCTCTACTATGCGGTATTTTACTACTATTATTATTTTAATCTCCCCTTCGTTCGTCTCGTCTTTCGTCAGCCAAAAAAAGGCGCTCCACACGTGCACGTCTTCCTATTCCCCATGCAAACTCCCTCAAACACGGGAAACCTCTTCGCGAAACTCGGTTCCGGTTCGCCTTCCAACAATTTCTCCTTCTCCTGTTGCAACTTTTCCGGCGCGTGATGTAACTCTCTCCACAGTTGAAACAGTTTCATCGATTTCACGCTGTCGCCTTCCGCGCAGTGTTTCTCGCTCAACTCCAGCTGACCTTTGAGCAATCGTCTGACCAAGTGATCTTGCGAGAAGACCGAATAGGTTTTAAACTTTGGATTCCACGTTCTCCACACCCCGCACAAATCGACCACGCCTTTAAAGTCTTCGCCTTCTCGCAAACCTAACCACTCGATGTCTTTGGAGACGTTTTGGCCTACGAGGATAGCCGATCGCGAAGGCAAACAGCGGCGCACGAGTACCATGGCTGTTACGTTCACGAACAACGAGAAAGAGAGAAAGAAAGAGAAAGAGAAAGAGAGAGAGAGGAGAAAATGTCAGTATATATCCCGTGCGAGGGTGAGCCCCCCGGTCCGTCCGTCCGTCGAAACAAAACAAACAAACGAACGAACAACAAACAACGAAAAACCAAATTTACCATCTTCAAAGGGAATCCCTTCCTTCTCCAACTTTTCTCTCGTTATCCCGGTTAAAGGCTCAATCGTCGACACGATGACATTCTTCGCGTCTTCTTCTTCCTCAGCGCGCGAGGACGACGCGCCTTCATCTGTTCTTCTCCTTCTCGTCGTTTTGACGAACACGTTCACCAAAGTGCGCAACTGCTCGTCCACGACGGCGATTTGCGCCACCGCTCGGTCGTTGTGCGTGTACCCAGTCGCGACGCACTCCACGTCGATGGCGAAGAAAATGTCTTCTCCTTGTTCTTGTTCTTGTTTGTCGCGAAGGAAGTTGGATGGGACGAAGGTTGATGCGTTCGCGTTCATAATTTTTTTTTATCCCCGACGCGTGTGGTTTTTGTGAGTCGCGTGAGGAGAAAAAATGAGAGAGAAGAGAAGAGAAGAGAGGAAAGAGAAATGTGTTCGTAGCGCGCGTTTGTTCGTTCTCGCGTGTATTTTATATATATACGTTTGTGTGTGGATATAAATCGCTCTTCTCTCCAATAATGAAACTGAAATAACAACATCTCGACGCACGTTAACAACGGGAACGACGACGCGATAGGTGCAAAAGTTCTTTTTTTTTACTTTGACTGAATTCGCGTCCATTTGCCGTCGACGCTTTCTTTCCACACCGAGACTTGGTTGTTGGCGTCGGAGACGGCGAGGACGTTCCCGACGACGGACCAGCTGAGACGCCAGACGGCGGCGTTGAAATCGTTGAGAAGGACCGAGTGGTAGTCTTTGTTGTTGCTGTTATTGCTTTCGGTCCAGATGAACACTTTGCCGTCTTGCGAACACGAAGCGAGTTGTTGGACGTTGGAACCGCCGTTATTCGGCGCCCATTGGACGTCTCTCACCCAATCCGCGTGACCTCGAAGCTCCTTCTTTAGTCGCCACTGTTGCTGTTGCTGTTGTTGTTGTTGCTGATTTTGATTATAATAATTACTACTATCTCCTCCTCCTTCTTGGGCGCCTGCTCTCGTCCAAATCTTGCACAAGTTATCGCACCCGCAACTCGCAATCTCGTCGTTCTGTCCCCACGACACGCCCGTGCACCCAACCGCGTGCGCTTCGTTTGAAATCTTCACGCTCTGCCACCCTCCTCCCGACACATTACTAATAACCGCAACGCTTCCATCGCTCGAGCACGCCGCCACGGCGCACCCAAACTCGTGCGGCGCCCACGAAATCGCATTCACGCTCCCGTCGAAAAAGCCTTTCGGCGTCACGTACACTCTCGAAAAAACGTTTGAACTCGTCTCCTTCCAAATCATCACCGTGTGATCGAACGAGCACGACGCCAACAACGCGCCAAATTTCGGGTGCGCCCAAGACACTTGCCACACCGGACCTTCGTGTCCCGTGAGCGTCGTCGCGTTCGCTCTTTCCACGTTCGGAACGCCGCCTTGTTGTTGTTGTTGTTGTTGCTGGTCGAAACCGTCGCCGCTCGTCGTCGTCGTCGTTGTTCCGGTGTCGAACACTTTGATCGTTCGGTCGGACGAGCACGTCGCCACTCTCTGTGATTGATTCATTCATGAGTTAGTCAGTCGTGGAATAGAACAGAAAACGTCAGCGTCTCTCTCTCTCTCTCTCTCTCTCTCTCTCTCTCTCTCTCTCGAGGCACTCAAACACTCAATCGCTCTTGCCGGGAAAAAACAAAACGAACGAAGAGGAGAAAGAAACCCGAAAACGAAAACGAAAAAAGAAACGCACCCGTCCGTAATAATCGTACTGACAATCGTGAATCTGATCCGCGTGTCCGGTTTCGAACTGTTTGTGTGCGCTGTTGTTGTTGTTGTTATAAGTCGTCGTCGTCGTCGCCATCGCGTGCAAAAATATAATTGTCTCTCTCTCTTTCTCTTTCTTCCGATGAGATGATGATGATGATGCGCGTTTCCTCGTTTAACAAAAGAAGGAGAGGAAGTTTTGGGAAACACAAAAAAAGAAAAGAGAGAGAGAGCGTTCTTCTTCTTCTTCTCTCGTTCTTCTTCTTCTCCGGTCGCGCTTTATTAGTCCAACAAAACGAGCGCGGCGCGCGTTTTTTGTTTCGTGGGAAGACTCTCTCGAGAGATGATTTTTGAACGCAAAAAACTTATATTTAGGGTTTTCCTCGTGTATAATACAAAAACCCTAAACATCTTTGAAAGAAGTAGAAACGTTTTTTTGATTAAAAAAATTCGCGAAAAACTCGCACAAAAAAAAATCTAACAAACACACCCACGTACACAACAATAAGAATATGTTCTCCGTTACCCAAACGACCATCGCCGCTCGATCCGTTCGCTTGAACAACGTCTCCTCTAAGAGAGACGTCACCCGTCGGTAAGTGCGCGCGCATCGGCTCTTTTTCTCGTCGTTTTCAAAAAGCTCTCTATTTCTCTCTCTCTGAAGCACCTCGCGCGCGTTGGTGCCACTTCACGAAATCACGTTATTCCACGTCATGTGATGACATAAATGTGAAAATGTGAATTCGTTGTTGCAAAAAAAAAACGCGCGCGCGCTTGCTTCTTCTGGAATCGTCAGAGAGAAGGAAAGAGAGACGCGGCCGAAACAAGCTCGCGTTTTCTCCGCACACGCAAAAGTCGTCAAAAAGAAGACGTTTCTCGAGAGAGGAACTTAGCTTTTTGGGGAACGCGAGTGCTCAATTTCTGGGTGTTTTTTTTTGTGAATGTGTACACGTTTCCAACCGCAACGAAGACACGTCAACGCGTCGTATTTTTTTCATTTTTTCTCTCTCTGCTTTGTGTCTATCTCATAGGAAAACTAACTCTCTTCTCTCTAAACGCGCTTTAGAGCTGGAGGCAACTTCTCCGCGCCACCGAGAGACGATTCGGAGACGTTCAAAGACTCCGTCGCCGGTCAGTCCAACTGGAACGCCTACGAAGGCTCTGGCGAGAAAGAACTCACGCCGGAGGAGAAGAAAGCCAAGGCGAAAGCGGAAGAAGAAGCCTCCGCCGCGAGAAGAGCCGCCGCGGCCGCGAAGATGAAGGAAGAGCGCGAAAAGGCTGGATACAAAGGTTCCATCTTCTAAATACTGAGTTTCACCTTAAGTTAATAAAGAGAGAGAGAGAGAGAGAGAGAGAGAGAGAGAGAGCGGTGAGGAAGTAAATCATCATCCATCCGTCGCTCTCTTCTCCTCCGCTTCTTTTATTTTATTACTTTTGTGCTTCTTCTTGAGACAAAAAAGTGTGCACCACAAAAAACGTTTTTTTTTTAAAAAAAGGAACAAAACACACACACACGAAAAAAAAAAAATGATACCCTAAACAAACATCTCAAAAACCTTCGTTTCTTCTTTTCGTGCTTTTCTCCTTTTTTCCACGACTCACCCTCTACATATACTTTTACTTCCAAAGTGCAACGAAACGATGTCAACGACCCAGAACGATGCCGCCGCAGCCGAAGGAGGAGGAGGAGGAGGAGGAGGAGGCGGAGGTGGTGACCCTCCGGGAGGAGGAGAAGGAAAATCGGAAAAACAACTCGCGCGCATCGCGGAGAAGGAACGCAAAAAACGGGAAAAGTTGGAGAAGGAACGATTGAAAAAAGAACGCGCGGAGGCGCAAACGAGCGCGAATGTAATCACGGTGCAAGCGTCGCAAACGCCTCCGGTCGATTTGGATTCGGTTTCTGGAACGCGGGATTTCTTTCCGGACGAGTATCGCTTGCAGTCGTGGTTGTTTGAAAAGTTCCGGAAGTGTGGTTTACAATCGGGTTTCGAGGAGTACGACGCGCCGGTTCTGGAACGGCAAGAGTTGTACAAGAGAAAAGCCGGGGAGGAAATCACGCAACAGATGTACTCGTTCGTGGATAAAGACGGAGTGGAAGTGACGCTGAGACCGGAGATGACGCCGACGTTGGCGAGGATGGTGTTGTCTCGCGGCGCGTCGATGATATTGCCGTTGAAATGGTTTTCGATACCGCAGTGCTGGAGGTTCGAAGCTACGCAGAGAGGACGGAAGCGAGAGCATTACCAGTGGAACATGGATATCATTGGATGCAAGGAGATAACCGCGGAGGTGGAGTTATTGAGCGCAGCGGTGGAGTTTTTCAAAAGTTGCGGGATTACGAGCGAGGACGTAGGGATTAAAGTGAATTCGAGGAAAGTCATGCAATCGATGTTGACGATTAACGACGTGCCGGACGAGATTTTTGCGCCGACGTGCGTGATTTTGGACAAGCTCGACAAGATTGGCGCCGAGGCGGTGGTGAAGGAGTTGACGGAGACGTTGGGGTTGCCGAGAGACACCGCGGAGAACGTGGTGAAGACGTTGAGTTGCAAAACGGTCGAAGAGTTGGAGGAAATGGCGAGAGAGGCCATCGAGAAAAGTAGCGGTGGTGGTAGCGATGCAAACAAAAAAGCCGTGGACGATTCGTCCATACGCGAGTTGAAAGAGTTGTTCAAACTGGCCGAGGAGTACGGTTTCGGCGATTGGCTCCAATTCGACGCTTCCGTCGTGAGAGGACTGGCATATTACACCGGCGTCGTCTTTGAAGCGTTCGATAAAGCCGGCGAATTGAGGGCGATCGCCGGTGGCGGTAGATACGATAAGCTTTTATCTTTGTACGGAGCGACGACGCCGGTGCCGGCGTGCGGTTTTGGTTTTGGCGATTGCGTCATCGTCGAACTCTTAAAGGAGAAAAATTTGTTACCAAACGTCCAAAAGAGGGTTGATTTCTGCGTCTGCGCGTACAACAAAGACATGCAAGGAAAGGCGATGAAAGCGGCGGGTTTGTTGAGGCAAAATACTTCTCCTCCGGCGAGCGAAAATAGTGGTAACAAAAACGGTGGCGATAGAAATAATAGCGACGAAGGAGAAAACGACCAGAAAAGACTCGTCGTCGTCGACGTCCTCCTCGAACCGAAGAAAAAAGTCGCGCAAACCTTCGATTACGCCAACCGCATCGGCGCTCGATACGTGGTCTTCGTCGCGCCGTCGGAGTGGGAAAACGGATCCGTCCGAATAAAAGATTTGCGCGCCGAAGAGTACGCCGAGGAAGACGAGGATAAACAAGTCGACGTTAAACTTGAAGACTTGTGGAAAGCTTTGGAGATCATGCGAGAGAATGAAAGTCGGGTGAGAGCGAGGAGAGGGTTAGCTTCTTTGTAGAAGAGAGATGTAGAGAGTGCCTAGAGAGAGTCGTGTTTTTATTTAATAATACTCGCTAACTGTTTCTTCTTCTTCTTCTTCTTCTTCTTCTTCAAAACTTTGAAGCGCCCGCGCCGTCTCTCTCTCTCTCTCTCTCTCTCTCTCTCTCTCTCTCTCGTCTCTTCTTCCCTCT
>Ga0181598_1001719_pt1 | contig 20857 bp, 20 predicted proteins | sample 041ome_4_FD_153295 | JGI IMG/M metagenome (GOLD analysis project Ga0181598, IMG submission 153295) | Coastal salt marsh microbial communities from the Groves Creek Marsh, Skidaway Island, Georgia - 041404US metaG (spades assembly) | ecosystem: Environmental > Aquatic > Marine > Intertidal zone >... | reverse complement strand
GTCAAGACTTTGCTGTCAAACTGACCACACAACCCAAGAAGACAGAAGAAGGCTAGACTTCCGACTAAAGGAATGTTCAAAGCATCGTGTAAGCGATATGAAAGTGTTCTCTGTACAGCACTCGATTCTTTAAACTTTACCATACGATGCATTTCTCTCTTGTCTGAAGTCACCCCAAAACGTTTGTATCTATTTTTTTCAACAGAAATGGTTAAAAGAGAGCTCACGAGTGCAACTCAGAATTCTTCACAGCTAAAGAAGAGCTGCGTGATAATACTATGAATGCTATGAATGCTATGGATGAAGTAATAAAGCTATTTTACAATATTCAAGTAGCAATTATCAAGTATCCAAAGTACGGAAAAGTTGGTGGTGAGAGCCCGTTCTTCCGTCCCCCTTCTTTCATTTTCACCAGCGAAAGAAGAAAAAAAAACTCTTAACCCTAAAATCCTCTTTGTGTACCCCAAAAACATAAAGTATAGAGACTTAGTCTTATCAGAAAGGCCTTCTTCCTAGGACAAAAACCACTAAAAGTCCTAACAAACTACCGTTTTTACTTAAGTACAAATTGAAAAGCAAGATATTAGCATGTAACGCCGAAAACTAAGAGCTCATAATCCTTTAAATTCTTCAGCTTTGCTTATTTGGTTCTACTCGACTCCTCATCTTGTTCTGAGGGAAACAGTGTGAGCAAACTTTAAATAGAAACGAACGATGCTTCCGTGCTTAAATCTACTTTCTTCAAATACCAACACTAGCCCTAACCGAAATGCGCTCAAAAAAAAGCGAACCAATCGTAACTTCAAAGTCTGGGCAATTGATGCTGCCCAACCATTTGATTCAGAAGCACAAGAAAAGGCAAAAATCGAAAAAAATCGGAAACTCAAAATTGGCCTGATAGGATTTGGTAACTTTGGCCAGTTCCTTGCAAAGAGGTTTGTGGGTACCGGAAATACCGTCATAGCGACATCTAGAACTAATTATACTTCTATCGCGAAGAATTTAGGCGTAACATATTTCAAGGACGCCGATGATTTCTGTGAAGAACATCCAGATGTTGTGATACTTTGCACAAGCATTTTATCTACTGAGAAAACTTTGCGGAATTTTCCTATTCAACGTTTGAAAAGGAATACTTTATTCTGTGATGTACTGTCTGTCAAGCAGTTTCCTAAGCACCTGTTTTTAAAGTTGTTGCCGCAAGATTTTGATATACTTTGTTTACATCCGATGTTTGGACCTGATAGTGGTAAAAAAAGTTGGCAAGATCTTCCTCTTGTATTTGAGAAAGTTCGAATTGGGAGTGAAGCAGTTAGAGTGGATAGATGTAACAGTTTGCTGGAAATATTCGAGATGGAGGGCTGTCGTATGGTGGAAATGTCCTGTGAAGAACATGATCGTCAGGCAGCTTCATCTCAGTTTATAACACATACGGTTGGACGTATGCTTGGAACTATGGAGTTAACTGAAACCTCCATAAGCACAAAAGGCTATGATTCTCTTCGTAGCTTAGTAGATAATACTTCGAATGATTCATTTGAGTTGTATTATGGTCTCTTTATGTACAATAAGAATGCCACTACAGAGTTATTCCGCTTAGAACAAGCTTTTGCGCAAGTTAAAAGTCAGCTTTTCGATAATTTACACGAGCTTATCCGCAATGATATATTTGATGCGGAGAGCATTGACACGGACAGGAAATTTCCCGATGACAAGAAATTTTGTGAGGACAAAAATATCACATAAATATCAATCCTTCATAGAAAATTTTTTGAAATCAGATCTCAAAGTCATAGTTCGCTTAATTTCACCCTCTGTTAAATGCCATATCAAGGAACCAGTGTTATCTTCCCAATATTCAAATATCTCTGAAACAGACTCGGAACTTAAGATCATTCCAATTTGAGTTAGGCGAACGAATTTTTCTCTAACAGAATGATTCAAGAAACACGAAAATTGTGAAATAATAGCCCTAAGTTCCCTCTCGAAATGCAAACCACCTAGTTGGTTAAATCGGAGCGAGGAAAAGAGTATGCTCTCAATACGTATTGCTATCGATTCTGCCATACATGCAACTAAAAAGTTGAAATTAGCATCGATGAAATAAGGTTTGAATATGCCTATGTAGAACTCAATACTTTGGAGTAGAGTGACAACCCATCGATCGTATGATGAGCTCTGTTCATATCTTTCCTCTGAAAATTCATAATTCTGAGAACCTAGAAGTTCGAAGCATGAGAATTCAGCGAGAAGAAGTTCTGAAATTTTCTGAATACTTTGTGATGACAGCTTTTTGAAAACTTCAGATATAGGCAAAATCTCACTCAAGACAATTTCGATATTTTCACGCTCACTTTCTTTGTATAAAGTCCTCGCATGTTCTTGTAGTTCTTCTTTTAATTTGAGCACATATTGTGAAACTATCATTGCATTGTTTATAGGATGCGAAATTTGTATAAGCTTCAATCTTAAGTCAGATTCGCATTTTATTGAAGTAAGTACAAAAATTTCAATTATGCTCGAGTCCAAACTTTTCATCTTTTCGCACATTGTTTCATAAACTACACCGGTGAGGAGCGTCTTTATATCTGCCAAAACTACAGAAGCTACATTGAATGAACCCGTACCATATGCTCTACATGCTGATTTATGTAATATATAGAATATATCATCTACTGAAGAACTAATGAAATTTTCTTCAACTGTATCAATTTTGATAGCAAGTTTTACATTTTCCTTCAAATATATTGATTCAAATCTAGTATAGTCCTTAAGTAGACCCTTAATATTTTCAAAGAAAGGCAGGCTTTTGATAGTATTGGGAGCAATTCCATCATCCAAGATATGGATTTCTTCATACAATGCGCTCATTCTGTACAAGTACTCTTCAGAATATTGAAATAAAAGCATGAGGTCATTTAAGCATCGATCAAAGCTCAACAAATCCACCATTGAGGTCGTATTTTTTGTGGTAGTTTCTGAGAATATGATAAAACCTTGGTCAGACACAATTGAATGTAAAATTTTGGATGCGTATAAACTATTTTCATTTTGCAATCCAAATAGAAATTCCCCAACTGAATGAGGCCCGTAATGCCTTAGCAAATGTTCACGATTATCTGAGAAAAGCTCAATGGTGTGCTGAAATATATTCGATAATTGAGAGACAAAATTTCCTTTTTCATCACCAGACAAAACTTCAAATTTCTTTCCTATTTGCTTCCTGTAGAAATTGCAGAAAATCTGTAATCCAACGGAAGAGAGTTGCACTTTCGGAAAAAATACTATCAACCGTGAAAAATCGTCTGATTTATTTTCATTTATGGACACCTTTATTCTATCTTGAAGAAGTTTTTGAAACTTTTTTATATGAACGTCAAACTCAAAAATTGGAAGTGCAGTTTTTAGAGTTGAGTCACTGATTTGTGAGGACAACAAATCCAGCTGATTCCAAGCTTCTATGTGAGTTAATCCTCCAGTAAAGTCATCCATAACTATGGCATCACTGAGTTTTGCTAACAGAAGTTTCCTTTTAGAGTAAATATTTGACTGCAACATTAAATTCTGTGCTCTATCTTGTGCATCCTTTAAGTTTTTTACTTTTCTATTTACGCCTTGCGAAAGCAATAATTTCATATCTAAGTTCGCACACAGATCATCTAGCCTTTCGTCCATGGCAATCGTAGATAATTCAGTAACGGTCCCGAGATGTTTTTTTAGTTCCAATTTGTTTGCTAAAATTCTATCAAGATCCTTCGTTACTTCCTTCGAGAGGGAGTTTACCTCTTGCAAAGATTTATTGAAATCGAAGTCACGAAAAGTCATGTCTTATTTCTTCTCTATTGGTTTGGTTGTTCAACTCTAAAAAAATGATCGTTGTAGGTTTTAACAGCGTCACTGTGAATTAGACTATTAATAAAACCTTTCACTCTCTATAGGTGAATATTTGGTCATTTGCTACCCGCGCGTGGTTTATCAACGTGATAAGTACACTATTATACACCGAGTGATCTCCCGAGAAAGAGAGTTGCTATGCTCATGCGCGTGACTGCAGTTATGGATATGTTTTTCGTGTTCTGAAATGCGGAAGTACGTGATAATTCGCTAAGCAGCGAGAGCACGAAAACAAACGACAAGAAGTGGAGTTTTGCCGCACAGTGTAGATTTTCCGAAGTTTGTCTAAAGTTCAGAGCAAGTGAGCAATTTTTTACGAATTTAGCACTCTCGAATAACCACAGACAACCTGCCTTGCCTGCCAATTATCCTGCTTTCCAAGATTCCAAGATTCCAACAAACGACAAAGGTGCTAAATAAACTCGTACAGCTTTTTTTACCTTTTTTCGCCATTTGTTGAGGTACAACTTTTGTCATCAGTCTCGTGTGAATGACAATAAAGAACAAAGAGAACCAGCATTGAGCTATTTTCGAATATCTAAGCTACAGCTACTTCTACTATTTTTGCACCAGCCCGCACCTGCGTCATCTGCGTCTTCTAGAAAGAAGGAGATCACCCCTTGTGTTCTGCACTTTGTGTCAGAATGCCTTACGCGAGCCGTGTTCTTCTATCGCCATCGCTCGCATAACCTAAATACTTTCCATTTGAAAAATGCTTAAGAACGTATCTCAAGCTTCAGCCGATAAATCTGAGCGGAGTTTAGATAAACAATTTGTAGAAGATAGCAATAGATATTTTAGATGCAGCAGGAATTCAGGAGATAGTCACACTTCCGATGAAAGCTCAAGCTCTGATGAAGAAGAACAGTCCTGGATTTCCTGGTTCTGTAATTTAAAGGGAAATGAACTTTTTTGCGAAGTAGAGGAAGAATATATTCAAGATGATTTCAATTTAACTGGCTTAGGTAACATAATCCCGTACTACGATTATGCACTTGATTTAATTCTAGACGTCGAAACACAAAGTGAAGATATCTTGACGGAGCAGCAGGTTGAGCTTGTAGAGTCTGCTGCAGAAATGTTATACGGGATGATACATGCACGATACATTTTAACAAGTCGAGGACTTGCAGCGATGCTAGAGAAGTACAAGCAATGTCACTTTGGTCGATGTCCCCGAGTTTTATGCAGTAATCATCCATGCCTTCCAGTGGGCACCTCTGACATTTTTCGTACTTCCACTGTGAAAATATTTTGCCCAAAGTGTGAGGTACATCTTTCTTTGTTTTTCTCAATATTTACTGAATAAAATTATGCAGGATATTTACTTCCCGAGAAGTAAATTTCAAGGAAATATAGAGGGTGCCTACTTTGGCAGTACTTTCCCACACCTATTTCTAATGACGTATGGATATTTAAAACCTTCAAAAGGTTATAAAGAATATGTTCCACGCATTTTTGGATTTAAAGTGAGAACCGCTTCATGATCAGAATTATTAGTTGCTTTCTTCATACTAAGTCGTAGAAATATCAGTAATCTTACTTAATCACAAAAAGCTATAATCTCTTCGAGAAGGAAGAGCGCCCATGGCTGCGTCCTCGACCACGACCACGCCCTTGCCCTCTACCACGGCCAGGACCACGTTCCTGACTAATAGTAGATGTTTTTCTTTTCTTTCCGTTAGTTGAACTATATATACATATGTTAAATAATACTAGCTTTTACATCTGTCTCACCTAGTATGTTGCGGTAAAAATCGCTCTAATGGTAACAGTTTATCTGGACTTATATGGAAAGAATCACCTTTGAAAGCAAAATGAGTAACTGAAATTAGTCCAAGATAGTACACTACCAATCGCGCAAGAAGAGGCTTGGACCCCTTCTAATAACTTTATAGTAACCATCTTATCATAATATCATGGACTTTCAGTAACTCTCAATGAAATAAATACCAACTCACCACTTTACTTATTGGACCAAATATCTCTTCAACCTTTCCTACCTAAATTATTAATATTTAAATATTGAGCGCTCGTGAACTAAAATAAAAGAATACTTGAGTTTTGTTGGCCCGGAAAATCGGGGCGTTGAAGAACGGAACCTCGAATTAATGTGAATATGAATATCTTGTATGATTAATATAAATACCTTTGACTGGGTCAATTCGCAGATAGCTTCTCCCTCGCAAGAGTGTAAAAACTTACCCATTTCTGCAGGAAGTTTTCAACTTTTCATAAAAAATTAACAAGAAAGAACAAACCAATTATGGTTTCAGGCGTCAAATCACGCGTAATATTACCACGACCTCGACCCCGTCCAGAACCATTACCCCCTCTTCCAAAGTTTTGTGAAGTGGAGCGAGCTCCGGATCCTCTACCACGTTCAATTGGAGGGCGCATCTGAATTACCCTAACTGAAAAGTGCGCCTCCAAAAACAATAATTTTGATGTCTGTTCACTTCACGCACAAGGCCATTTAAAGCAAAAGGGACACCCTAAATGTTCAAGAAAAATAAACTTTTTACTTATTTCCTTTTAATTCAAGAAAGAACGCTTCATTATTTATTAGAGTGGGTGAACCATAGAAATCTTTGTTCGAAGTTCAAGGAATGTCGACTTTGAAAGCAAATTACATAAGTGAAGATGATGGGCTCCCCTTCTCGAAGATTTTTGATCATGGCACTTGTTACACATATGACGATATAATTCTTCATCCTGGTTATATAGACTTTCCAGCTGACAAAGTTAACCTTTCTACAATGTTGAGTAGAAACTTATCGTTGCAAACTCCAGTTGTGAGTTCACCAATGGATACTATTACAGAGGCAGATATGGCAATTGCCATGGCCACTGTAGGAGGTGCTGGATTTATTCACAATAATATGACAGTTGAAGAACAAGTGAATTGCGTGTTGAAGGTGAAGATGCATCGCCCAGGTTTTGTAGTTACACCAGCGGTACTTTCTCCGAGTTCCACTTTACAGGATATAGATCTCCTCAAACAAAGAAGTGGTTTCTCATCAGTTTGTGTATGCGAAAACGGAAAATTGGGTGGCAAGTTACTCGGACTGGTCACGACGCGTGATTCAGAGTTGATTTCAAATCGCACCACGGAATTAAGCGCGGTTATGACTCCCATAAGTGATCTTATAACTGCGGCTTCAAATAAGAGTGAACTTGAAATGGAAGAGCTTCTTCTAACAAGTAAAAAAGGAAAACTACCTATTCTGAATGATCAAGGTGAACTTGTGGGTCTTCTAACCAGAGAACTGATGAAGCAAAGGCTCAAGAATCCTTCACCTGGCTCTCCAAGTTTGGATACTGAAGGAAAGCTTATATGCGGAGCATCTATTGGAACCAGAGAAAATGATCGAATAAGAGCAAGAGCTCTTGCAGATAGCGGAGTTGACGTTATTATCTTAGATTCTTCTCAGGGAGACTCAGTTTACCAGTTAGAAATGATTGACTACCTTAAGAAAAATATTCCAAAGGTTGACATTATAGCTGGTAATGTTGTTACACAACGGCAAGCTCTTCATCTACTGCAGGTTGGAGCTGATGGTCTCCGTGTAGGTATGGGATCTGGGAGTATCTGTACTACTCAGGAAGTTTGTGCAGTTGGCCGCGGTCAAGCAACTGCAGTGTATAAAGTTGCTAAACTTGCTGATCAGTTTGGGATACCCATAATTGCAGACGGTGGCATTCAAAATAGTGGTCATGTCGTCAAGGCTCTTTCTTTAGGTGCAAGCGTAGCAATGTGCGGATCTGTCTTGGCAGGAACATTAGAAGCTCCAGGTGAATATTTTTATCAGGATGGAATAAGGGTCAAGAAGTATCGTGGAATGGGAAGTCTTGATGCCATGAAACGTGGAAGTGATGGAAGATATCTGAGTGAGAGCAAGCATCTTAAAATTGCTCAGGGAGTCTCGGGCACAGTTCGGGACAAAGGATCTGTACTGAAGTTAATTCCATATATAATGCATGGTGTTAAACAGGGTTTTCAAGACTTCGGCGCAAGAGATATGATAAACGCAAAGGTGCAACGAGAAAATGGAACTCTTCGTGCAGAAGTACGTTCAGGAGCTGCTCAAAACGAAGGCGGTATCCATGATATGCATAGTTATTCTAAAGTTCTTTGGTAAGCAATCCTCCATCATATTAATATTCAAATATAAAGAGGTCTATCTCGTATCATTTCTGTTCATACTTCATTTACATACATAGGTATCCCTGAATTTTGTAACGCCACATCTGAAGGGTGCATAATCACTTCATCTACTAAACCGTATACTTTCGCTTCTTTTGCAGACATGAAGAAGTCTCGGTCTGTATCTTCCATTATCTAAGAAGTAAAATGGTTAGCATATCACATGAGGTAAATTTAGAAGTACCGTTTCCAATGGTTTTCCTGTGAACTCTGCAAGATATCCATTGAGAGTAGATTTATGATGCTAGAAAAATATGAGAAAGAAAACTATGGCCGACATAAATAATTACCATGATTTCGTTAGCTTGAATTTCAACATCAGCAGCCTGGCCCTGAGCTCCCCCTAGAGGTTGATGAATCATAATTCTGCTATTTGGTAAACTATAACGTTTCCCCTATATTTAAGAAGTTAGTAATAAAATTTGACCGAAGTATTACAAAAACCTGCTCGCCAGAAGCGAGGAGAAAGGCACCTGGAGAAAATGAATCAGATATATTAGAGTATGGATAATTAAACAAACCCATTGATGCAGCAAGTCCGACGCAAACTGTGGAGACATTTGGTCTGATATGACGCATTGTATCAAAAACTGCCATTCCAGCAGTGACTGAACCACCTGGAGAGTTAATGTAAAGTGTTATATCCTACCATAGAAACCAGTTAAAGTTATATTAAAAATATAATATATGATTTCACCTTCTTATGATCAATGGAATCTAGCCAAAGAAGCTGTGCAACTATCAAATTGCATCCATCATCATCGACAGCTCCACCCAATCGAATTATCCTCTGTAGTTTGTGACATAAGGAAAAAAACACAATTTGAAGAGCTCAACTACCTGGGACATCAACTGACTGGCAACTCCTTGAAATCGCTCCATAACCATGGGAGATGGACCCTTTCCTTGCTGCGCGATAATAGATTTCCTAGTCGCTGAAGAATAAGAATAAAAAATAAAAGTAGATGAGTTACAAGACCTCGAGCCTCTTTCTCCAAATTTAGTCGTCCTCAAAAAACAGTACTTCGTCCCTTTCGTTCTGATAAAAATGATGTGAGTGGTTAGGAGATTTATAATAGAGCAAATACTACTCACCTGAACGGTACGGTTTGTATTCCCGACATCACGTGACGAGAAGACAGCATTGTATTCATTTTTTCTCAGGTAAGGAGACGCGAGTTAAGGTTTTGTCGTTCTTGTTTAGGGTATGGTGTTGGGGACAGTGAAAACGAATGCAACTCACCCAAAGTGGGAGCAGATTGAAAGTTAAGTAGAGAATTCGGAAAGAAAATACAAAATTAAAGCGAGAATTGAGCAGAAAATGCACTGCATTTAGGTTTCATCGCATCAAAGAACATGATGGAATATTCAAAAGTTCTCATACCGACCTCTAATTACAAACGACGACCACGTCTACCACCCTTTCTGCGAGTACTATCTGTTGGAATTGGAGTTACATCTTCGATTCGCCCAATCTTCAACCCAGAACGCGAAAGGGCGCGAAGAGCAGATTGTCCACCCGGGCCAGGGCTCTTAGTTTTGTTACCTCCTGTGGCACGCATTTTGATGTGCAAAGCAGTCAAACCAAGTTCCTAAGAAATTTTATAAGCTTAAAGAGTAACGGTAACAAAAAGAAACCTTGCATCGCACAGCAACATCTTGTGCAGCGAGCATAGCGGCATATGGGGAAGACTCATCTCTGTCAGCCTTGACTTTCATTCCTCCTGTTACTCGACAAATCGTTTCCTTCCCAGACAAATCTGTGACGTGCTATAAAGAAAAGTTGTAAATACAAGAGTTCAACTTCCAGATTTTCCAACGAGAGCGAAAAGAATTGGAAAGAAAGAGCTTACCACGAAAGTATCGTTGAACGAGGCAAAAATATGTGCAACGCCAAATACATTTTCTCCTTCGCGTGCTTGAGGCCCGGCGCCTGGTGGGGCTACTAACATGTTCGCCTAACAGAATTCGTAAGTTAAAAGGAAAAGCCAAAGGTAAAGAAAGATGTCATATCTATGTATATAATGCAAAACGTACCATTCTAATGGAATTCTTAAGTTCCCTTCTTCACCTTTTTGACCTTCGGATCGTCGCTATAATGACCGCGTTCTGTATCCAATTTTGACGGGAAATCCGCCTTAGGGTTCCTTTTTTATTGTCTTGTGGTTTAGGGTTTGTGTTGACTTTTTAAAAGAGGTGACTTTTTTTTCCGAAAAAGATCGCAAAAAGAAAACGGAAGAAAAGCAGTCATCAGCAACGCTTGCTGGATGATGACACAGAACAAACACTGATGAGAACGGTAGATCTTAAACGTAAACAACTCAATTGAAACCCCGCAATCGCCGAAGAAAAAACGAAAGAAATTCGAACTGCTGAGAGTAGGTAGTTTGAGGGTAATTCTTAGAGCTTTATTCCCTACTACAAAACACACGAAGGTTACGTAATAAATTGCGACAAAAGTGAGAATATGGTTGGACTAAAATCTAGAATAAGATTTAACAAGAAAATTCAAGATATTATTAATCCTTTACTTCACGAGAGGATGTCTCACCACAGTGAACTAAGATTGTTGGATGGAGTAGGTCCTGCCCGTTTCTCGACAAAGACCAGCAATGAGGAAATATATAATCTGAGTTTGCGACAGAAAGTATTCATGGGAACGACCGGCGCTCTCGGGGCAATTATTATGCCTGAAAGGGCTGATTTAGTAGGAGCTATAGGGGAAATAACAGGTGAGTATGCCTACAAGGATATTATTCTAGAGATGAAGAAGAGCCAAAGCGGGAGGGAAATCTTGAGTTCGAGACCACGAGTGACACACACCACTTTAAAAGATGCGAGCTCTTGTTCTAAAGGAACTTTTGGTCACGCCTATTCAAATTTTATGCTTACGAAAACGTTTTCACCGGACGGGCGTGCACCAATTCGTTTCTTAGATGATGATGAGGCAGCATATGTAGCAGTACGCATGAGGGAAGCTCACGATTTCTGGCATGTTTTATTTGACTGTCCAACGTCAGTCAGAGGCGAGCTCGCACTGAAACTGATGGAGTTCTCACAAACCAGGGCTCCGCTGTGTGCTCTTTCAGCTATTCTTGCACCCATGAGATTGGATCAAGAAGATCGATCTTACCTTTATGCAAGTGGATATCCACTTGCATACTTGGCAGGAAAGAACGCGGCAACTTTGATGTGTTTGAACTATGAGTCTAACTTCCATCGAAGTTTAGAAGAGCTAAGAACTGAATGGAATATTTTGAAACTAGGAACTACTGCACGCGATTAGGATATATTTTTTCTTCTTGGATACCTTTCTCCTTTCTTCATCTGAGTAAATTGCTGATCTACAATTTTGTCAGTTTCCAAGTTTTGCCACGGTAGTTTTTTCTCCTTCAGTCTGTATGAAAATAGTTCTAGTCCACAGCTCTGAATTTTCTCAAAAAGTCGCGCACCTCTTTGTATTTTTGTAAATAAATCTTCAGTGGCTCAACGTATTCTTCAAAACCTAGAGTATCCATCGCCCAGAGTAGATCATCACCATTGATTGTTTTTCGCTTCTCTCTCTGACATTTATCGCTAGCTCTAATTTCAAAGTTACAAAAAACAATAGATTAAAAAAATGTCCTACTCGCTGGTGATGAAACTGATGAATTCAGAAACACATTCTTGCACGGTTTCTTTTGCGTCTTTTGCTATTTTCGCATTAGCTGGAAGTGATTTTTTCATTATCCGACTAATGTTTGCAATAGGTAGGAATCGATCTTGCTCACGCACACTGCCTAACTTCTCTTCATCCTCGTCTTCTGGTTCTTGAGCAGTCGACATTTCGAGTCTAAAACCTCAGTTATATTCGAGCGGTCCGTTTCGAATGTGCTTGACGTGTTCAGAAAAGTAACTATTTGCGAGCACAGATAATAATAATCAATGCGCGTGTGTATGCGTGAGCGAAATAGCCACAGCAGCGCTACTCTTATTTTTCCTACTACCTTTCCGTAGGGCGAAAAGAAAGTGAAGTGCTGAAATTCACACGCTCTTTTTTATTTTTGTTGCAAACTTTGTGTGGTACTGTCTGTCTGATTGTACCATAGAACAATCTGACAATGGAGTAAGTAAATTGTTTCCTTTTAAGTGCAAGTCTAACTTCCATTTTTTTACTTTTTTTTTGCTTTACCGCTTCCAAGTTCACTGATTTACAAATTTGTATTGCCTTCCTTGCTCCACGTTGCGGGAAATTTTCAATAGTATTTTCAACATCTTCGTTTGCGCCGATTGAACCTACGTAGCTCCTGGCGAAGTCCACTATCCATTTGGTTTAACAAATCGGTTTTTCTCCTCGCTATAATTTTGTACTGTTCGAACTGCCGTCGATGTCAGGTGATGCCAAGTTTTTCACGACAAATAAGAAAGGTACTAGACTATTATGTTACCTGGAAAATCTAATATTTCGGTGCAAGGTGAGATAGTTGAGTGGCGCCAGGATTTGCGGGCCGGTGATCAAGATTTAAAGAGGAATGTCTTGAAGAAAGGTAAGCGTGCTACGAGAATGACTGTACCATTTTTCTGAGTTTTTTTATAGTAATTGCTTCCATGACAATGGGAAAGGATGTTTCCATGCTATTTGCGGATGTTCTCAATTGCATGCAAACTGAAAATATGGAACTCAAGAAGCTTGTATATTTATATCTCACAAATTATGCCTCAGCTGAACCAGATCTGGCAATTTTAGCAGTAAATACATTTGTCAAAGTTTGTTTTTTATCAAAAAAGTCTTGAAGCTAAAAAGTTCTATAGGATACTCAAGATAACAATCCTTTTATTCGCGCCCTTGCTGTCCGAACAATGGGCTGCATTCGGGTCGAGAAGATCACCGAGTATTTGTGTGATCCTTTACACCTCGCCTTACAGGTGAAATCATGAGCAAGCTAGAAAAAATAGAATAAAATTTTTTCTCTCAGGACAAAGATCCATACGTGAGAAAAACTGCGGTAATATGTGTGGCCAAAATGTTTTCACTTAATCCACAGCTAGTCCAAGATAGGTCCGCATTTTTAGTTATTCTTTTTCGACGTCATTATGCCAAATAATTAGAGGATTTCTGGAGGAACTCAATCATCTCCTTTCCGATAATAATCCAATTGTTGTTGCAAACTCAGTAGCCGTTATGGCTGAAATATATAATCAGGCTTCTACTTTGAAATTTTCTTTGACAACAGATATAGTCTCAAAACTACTTTCAGCTATGAATGACTGCACTGAGTACGTTGTCACCCTATTTTGGATCTTGTATCTCACTTAGTTCTTGAAGGTGGGGTCAAGTTTTCATCCTTGACTCCCTATCAGCATATTCAACAACCTCTGAATTTGAGAGTAAAACTATTATTGAGCGCGTTCTACCGAGACTTCAGCACGTTAATTGTGCTGTCGTTATTTCTGCAACGAGAGTTATACTCAAACATATGAAAGTACGAAGCTCTATATTTTTAGATATCTTGCTTTCAAAAATATTTAAGATTTGTAGGGAGGAAGACTTAGGAGAATCTTATATATTGTCAAAATTAGCTCCGCCATTAATTACCTTACTAAAAGCGGAATATGAAATCCAGTTTGTTGCACTGCAAAATATAACATTTATCTCAAAGTTTTATCCGGAGTTCCTTCGGAATGATATAAAGGTACCAAAGAACTATTTGATTTTGTCTTGATATGATCATAAAAGGTCTTTTTTATAGGTCTTCTTTTGCAAATATAATGATCCAGCGTACGTGAAACAGGCCAAGCTTCATATGATAATTCAACTTGCTCATGAAGATAATATGAAAGAAATACTTTCTGAATTTTTAGAATATTGCACAGAAGTTGACGTTGAATTTGTTCGTAAAGTAGTTAGAGCCGTAGGTCAGTGTGCTATTTCTGTAAGTAGCTCAGCACCGGAATGTGTACAGCTTTTGGAAACTCTTATTCAAATGAAAGTTACCTATGTTGTGCAAGAAGCCATCATTGTGCTCAAGGATATTTTCAGACAGTTTCCAAACAAATATGAGTATGTTATTTCCTCGCTATGTGACAACTTGGAAATTCTAGATCAACCAGAGGCGCGAGCAGCTTTTGTATGGATAATTGGAGAGTATGCAGAGCGAATTGATAATTCAGGTGAGCTAATAGAAACTTTCATGGATTCTTTTAACGAGGAACCTGTGATCGTTCAGCTTCAATTACTCACTGCTACTGTTAAACTATATTTGAAAAAAGATTTTCCTGGGCAGCTAGTTCAAGACATTTTGATGAGATCTACTGTAGAGACAGATAATCCTGATCTGCGTGATCGTGCATATGTGTACTGGAGAATTCTCAGCGGCAATCTACATCTCGCAAGGAAGATAATCATAACGGATAAGGATGCAATTAACGAACATTTAACACATGAGTACAATAATATTCTATAATGAAATTATACCTCACAGCTTCCTTGCAAAATTGCGAGTTACAAGGGTAATGAGTGGAAAAATTGATATATGTTCAAAACTGCCCTGAAAGATACAAGAACCTCAATTTACTCTTACTAGGCTTGTAAATGTTATTTACCACATCGACTATATTTAAAGTCCTGAGACATAATGAAGTATACCATCGCTGGTAATATTATCTTTTATTGATTGCCATGTTTTCTTGTATACATCTATATAGTTCGGAGTCGTTTTATCTGACCTTATTCGTAGAAAATTCCAACATTTTTCTTGCATACTCCATGAGCATTCGACTATCTTCCCTGCAAGATCCTCTAACCTTCTTGATTTTGATTCAAAACTATCACCTATTTTCGATAAAGTCCCCCTTGTGCCTCCGACATAAAGAGTAGGTATCAGTTTTCCACTCTCTTCTCTCTCAAGCTTCAGAGCAAAATCTATCGTATTCATTTCCGGAAACTTCCACTTTAGTAGTTCATCGAAAGTATTTGGAACATATGGGGCATGTTTTGGTTGGAAAATTAAACCATCCGATTCATGGCACAAGGATGGAATGAATTTTTCAAGTAACTCTTTAGTTTGTGCCAAAGGATAAAATTGCTTTAGCCTAATAGAAAATAACTCCCTATCAATTTGGTAAGAATTTTTGGGACCCGCTTCGGAGAAAAACAAAGTTCGAGGGTCAATGATATCTGAACTAATACAATCCAGTCTTTTCTTAAACGGATTGTGTCCTATCTTTTCACCATTTAAGGTTATGCAGTCATAAGCAAGATACCTTCTGATGTATTTTCCTGACTTTGAATCACGATCGATTACCATTTCTCCATCTAATAAGGTCGCATGATGTGTTTTTATTCCTTGAGCGACTGGTAGAGGAAATCTCATTTGAATGCGACGTACTGAAAATTTTCTATCTATCAAGTATACCCCATCTCTCATGAGCAATAGTAAGTATCTCATTCCATCTGCTTTCCATGTCACATAATACGGGATATCTTTGAGTAATGAAATATTTGAATTTGTGAGACTTACCGGTTGAGATCCAGGAAAGTTTGATCTCCTTGATGTGAAATCACAGTCAGTTTCTGGAAGACAAGACCATACGCATAAATTCTGGATTTCTGTAGCTTGTGCATCACAAACTTCTTCTCCCAAAACATCATCCATTCCACAAATATCTAAGTATTCTGTTCCAAAACTTTGATCCGTGTATCGTGATGGAATAGCAATTAACTTGTCTTTTATAGAGTGCATGTAGCTTCCACTCCTAACATTGAAAAGGTCTAGTTCTCGTACTTCCTCTTCTAATAGAGGTGGAGCTTGTGAGATGTGCTTCCATGTTGGTAGCTTTGGATCTATTGTAGTACTAAATCGACGTTCAAGGTAGTACGCAAAAAGTGCCCTGACGTAGGTTGGTTTGTATATTCCGGGGGGTCTACAATTTGAGAACATATTAATATGCTTATTCAGCTCTGGCCACGGCTCTGTGCGCTGGAAGTAGTGAACAAGCATTGCCCCAGTCCGATTGAAACCATGTGTGCAGTGAACTAAAATGGTAGGAGTATTTTTCATCTCAGTTATAGATCCAAGGTCAGATAAGTGCTTTTTAACAGTGAACACAAACTCACTTACCGCGAGAGCATCAGGTGGTCCTTCTTTACCATGACACTGGATTTTGGTATATTTGATCCCAAGACGTTCAAATTCAGCTCCATCATAGTATCTCGAGGTATTAGTAAGATCAATGACTAACGTAATCTTTCTCCCGACTTTATTGGCATGATGCAGGGTATCAACTGGCGTATACCTCTCGTCCTCTCGAATTTGAGATGCATAATCACCGCTTAAAGGGGTTTTTGATGCAATAAAAAAACCAAGTGGAGCTCCTTGCCGAGGACATCCGCACCATCCACTTGGAGGCTTATACACTTCAATACTTTTTTCTGACCCAACATCTTTTTTAGCAATATAGGTAGCAGGACGTTTTGACTGATGCAAGCCTAACTGCTTCATCTGTTTGATTCTAAGTGCCCTTTCATCTCGTATCTCGTTCATCTGAAGACACCCTCTTTTACACTTCAAAGAGATTTCCAAATTTTCTCAAAAAAGTTTGCATTGCAACACGCGTCTATGCTGCATGGTTCTTCAGTTTTTCCTTTTTTCGAGCATTTCGGATTGAAGATTGTCAGATTGCACTAACTTGGATCTGGGTAGAGGAGGGATTTATGGTAACAAGGAGCCAAAAAAATCTACACAAACTGAAACGGGTCTTTGTTTCTACTCCCAAATCTTCGTCGGCTTCGTAGTTCCTTCCCTTTTCTAAAAGCAAGAATCCGACGACACTCTGAGGTAATCAGCGGCCATTTTTATTACTCGATGATACGATTGTGCCAGTATGCACGCAGTGTGTCTTCTTCAATGCTTGAAAGTCTTCCGCTTGTACAAGCAAGGATTTACTGCGGCACTTTTCTTTGCCTTGTTTTGAATTGCGGTGAGTTTAGGGTTTTTGGTTCTCAAAAGACAAGGTGGGTGAATTATTGTGAATTATTGAAGTCACTGCGGTTGCAGCATACAGGCAAGTATTCCACTAATGTTGAAGTTTCCGATTTACGAGTGGTAGTACCGAATAACGATCCGTATTCCTATTGATTCCTGTTGGTTCTAACTGATCCAAGTATTATTTAAAGAAAAAGCTGACGAGATTTACTTTCCCAGTAGAAAAAATGTAACTGAAAAAAATGCTAAAAAATTTATTTTAGTCCATCTGCGTCCAGATGTTCATCGGTTCGGTTATATCGTCTGGGTAATCGTTCATCAGTGCAAATTTTAAGCACTCATGCTGCTCGTACATGCGAGCGAAGCGAACGGCGTGTCCGTTCACTGGAGCGTGGTGTTCGTGTAAAAATTGTAACAATCGACATGACCGTTTCTTGAGGTGTTGACGGCGGAGTGAACAAAATAGGAGCATCGTTTTAAAAACACACCTACCTCCTCAAGTTGTAATAAAAAGACCCATGCTTTTTGAGCTACCAATTATACTCGAACAGATACTCTGTAGAGGGACGAACTCATTGCCCTTTTCTGACTTCTTAACTTTTGCAATTTCATAGAGGTGTTTGAGAGAGATAGTTCCACTTCGTGCATGCCCAGGCTTCGAACTGCCAGAACTTATTCCTGCAGCTTTCAAGAGTAGGAAGCTCGCAGGAGGTGATGAAAAACTCCACTCAAAGCTCTTGTCCGTAAAAGCAGTAAGCTTAACTGGAACTGGGACGTTCTGCTTTATTTCCGCCGTCCTTGCATTGAATTCCTTGCAAAAAGAAAGTATATTTAGGCCATGTCCACCCAAAGCTGGTCCAACAGGTGGAGATGGTTTCGCACAACCAGCTTCGATAACCAAGGATATAGTTGCAAGAACTTTACGTGACATAAATATTGACAGCTTGCCAACAATTGTTGCCGAAAATAACTTTGAAGGAAGCTGTGACGCTCAAGAGCGTCCAAGAAACTGGCAAAATGTACCTCCAAGATGCTTGGACTCTATTTATTTTCCGGAGCAAAAACTGTAATTGTTTAATTTAACTCGGACAAGTACTTCTCAGCCAGGAGGAGCAACACGGACTTTAGTGGTCTGGAGTAGTACTGTTTGTTTTCAAATATTATGAATTTTAAAGCTGCGGGTATATCAGCTTTTCTCACACCTGCTATGAGTCATTTAAACAGCTTTTTATGATTGGAAACAAAGAACGTGGAGCGTGAGTAGAAGAGCTTAATCCCTGAAACCTAAATTTTTGTTTCCGGGATTTTTATTTTTTTACTTGTCGCTTGTACTACGAGTACTCAATTTCTTATGAGCTTCTTTTTCCGGCTTTCTGGAGTCGCCGTGGACCGAGGAACCACCAAACAGCCAAACTCAAACTCAAAATTCTCAGAAGCCAAAACTACAAAATAGATTACTAAAGTCGGTGGCGATCAACAAATTCGTCACTTCACAAAACCTTTACGAACCTTGCGCTACTTTTTGTCCAGCACTTCTTGGATTTTCTATACGTGAATTAATCTTGAAAATAGATATGATATCTGCTATTGCGCACTCACCGGTGGTTCATTCCAGTTTAACATCGCGCCTTTCTCGCGCAGAGTTGCACGCGAAATCTAGGCGTGTTTCGAACTACTCTCCCGGCAATGTCTCTGTGCGATGCTCTTTGCAGGAAATTTCGACAAGTAAGTTATTCCAGTTTGATTTTTGTCCGATCTCTTTTCACCTGAACGTCGCGCGCCTGAGAATACCGAAGAAACCGGAGTAGTTTGGATAAACTTCGGAATTTCTTGCCTCTTCTCTACTCAGCATCCCTTCGAAAGTATTTAGCCAAATCTTATTTAAATTTCCTGTACAGTTCAAAGTGATGAATCCGTAGCATCTGCTCTCACCACCGCTTCGCATTATCATTCAGAGGTACAGTTCGTTATTTTGGTCTTTAAGTTACTTTTCTAAGCTGGAAACATCAGCAAATTATGCAATTTGCAGGAGCTCCTACACCAATCATGTATGTCAGTTTTCTTGCTCTCTCATTGGCATTCACTATCGGCACTGTAAGTTACTTTGATATAGCATATTTTAGAAGAGTTACGAATTTCTCACAGTATATAACATTGAACAAAATTAAACTCATTTAACGGACGGACGCATCTTTTATATTTGTAATTAAAAAGTTAGTGCTGGAATATTTTCCTCTTCACAAAATATGAATCATTGATACTCTTCACACCCATTGCGAAGTCCATAACTAGATGGACTCATATCATTTGTTCGTTGGAAATGCATTAATGTATGCTGATTGAGGTGGAAGTAAAAAATAGCAGCGTATTCTTTTTGTATGCGAACCAAGAAAAGTGTACAGTTCTACTGGATTATCTATTGGCTCTTGTATATTGATGTGGTAGAAATCCGCATCGTATTTGACATACGACAGGATCAAATTTGTACTATCTAGTGCTTAAAATGAAAACAGACGAACTCGATATCGTGTTACATTCGTTAAACATACACTCATACTTCTTTTACTTTCGCAAGAGTGCGAGCAATGTACGCCAGGAAGTAGAATTTGAAGAGTCTCTGTGTGCGACATTAGTACTTCTGTGCATGTGTGTAATAATCTTAACCAGTTCTACGATGAGCAGAATTATAGCATTAGAATGAATCGAACATGCGCAGGAAACTGATGTGGTATTTTGTGAAGTTTTACTGGAGGAAGTAAGATCTATCTACAGAACAGAACATAATTATACTTTGCATTAAAAAAGCCAACTACTCAATCATGCACGTATTACAGCGAAAGACCACTGTCATCATCCTTGCCACCAGCGATAATTTCTCCATCTTGCTTACCAGCCGTAAAATATAACGCGAAAATGGCGAGTGGTACCGTGCCCAATACTATGCCAAGAGCACCGTCATTAATACCGAGCGGGAGCCCAGTTCCATCTCCGTTGAGTCGATCATCAACCTGCGTGTCGAAAAAAGTTAATTTAAATTGCATCGTAAATGATAATTTAGCGTACAATGGCAAGGGCCGGGTAGGCTGAAGTCAAGACGGAAGTGGAAACTGCCAATGCAAGCTTCTCGGCTCTGTTAAGAAAGTTCGTCTTCGAGTTGTCGGAAACGATAGTTTTGGGACCTAGCAAATCATCCAAAATGTTAATGCGAAATATGAAATTATAAACAAATGAGAACATACCATGCGCCACATTGGAAGTTCGGTTCGTAGTGTCTAGAAATAAGCGGAATTAGTTCAAATTCATATATTGAAGGATTAACAAAGAGAAGCAAAACGAAGCAAGCGATTTCTAAGCTTCGGGAACAACTGCGAACGAAAACTTACTGGAACGAGTGGAAATCTTGGAAGAGATAATAACGGATGAAACGATAGTTGACATTTTGAATATGAGAGAGTAATATTATATGAAGAAACTGTGTGTTTTGCTTCTTATTTTACGCCTACCCTTGGTTGCGTATCCCAAGGTCTCTTTTTTCTTTTCTCCCACAAAAAAAACAAAAACAAGATTTTTTCACAAATCGATCTATGTGATCACAATTTTTTGCTGATATGGTAAAAATCCGAAATCGAAAGTCCCTCCCCCCCTCTTTCATCTTTTACCCCCTTTGCCTTACGAAATTAAACAGAAAAACAAATATTGGAGACAGATATCGAGCAATCGAGGAAATACTATAACTTCGAAGTTCCTCTTCTGATCTATAGTTCGACCGACCTTCGTCACATAGTCACAGTTC
>Ga0181598_1001714_pt1 | contig 20903 bp, 20 predicted proteins | sample 041ome_4_FD_153295 | JGI IMG/M metagenome (GOLD analysis project Ga0181598, IMG submission 153295) | Coastal salt marsh microbial communities from the Groves Creek Marsh, Skidaway Island, Georgia - 041404US metaG (spades assembly) | ecosystem: Environmental > Aquatic > Marine > Intertidal zone >... | reverse complement strand
GACTGCGATTGCGGCCTGTATATGTCTGTTTGACGGGTGTCATCCTTTGGTGCGGGTCAGGATTTCGGTGGTGTCACGGCTTAGGTTTGGTTGCGCCAAAATGCGATCTATTTCGGCGATCATGCTTGCTTGGCGTGCGGTATCCATCATACGCCATCCGCTAAATCCGCCCGATAGCCGCGCCGCAAGCTGCGGGTTTTTCGCGTCAATCTTGATGATTTGATCCGCCAAAATGGCATAGTTTGCGCCACCCTCGTCATGGAACCCTGCAAAATTGCGAGTCATGGCGAATATCACGGCACGTGCACGGTTTGGGTTGGAAAGGGTAAAGTCAGGATGCGCCAGCAGCGTATGTGCAACCTCTGTCATGCGCTCAGGGGCACAATGCACGATTTGTGTGCTAAACCAGCTGTCCATCGCGATCCGTTCGTGACTCCACTTTTGTTCAAAGCGGCCCAAGGCATCGGCGGCAGCGTTTTGCGGGATCAACGCGGTGAGCGCCGCCAGAGTATCGGTCATATTGTTGGCTGTTTCAAACCATGCCTGTGCTGCGGCGCCGCCATCGACATAACCACACAAGGCCAGCACCGCAGCAGACAATTGTCGCGCTGCGGATTGTTCGGCGTTTGGATCATAGGGATCCGTCACGCGCAAGCTGTCGAGCAGGTCAAAGAGATCACGGCCCAAATGCTGCGCCAAGTCGCATGCAAGTGTTGTATAGGCCCTGTGAATGGCCATCGGGTCGATTGTGTGCCCCAGTTCGTGGATGTGTCGCGCGATACTGTCTTGGGGTGGGGGGGTTTTGATATAGGCCCGCAAGGCCGGATCCAGATCGCGGTTCATCACCGCCTGACCCAAAGCCATCAGTAAATTCGGGTCACAGGGATCGTCTTGGGTGATCATGCGCGTCAGCACATTTTTCATCAACTGCTGGCCTGCATCCCATCGTCCGAAATCATCGGTGTCATGGGCCAACAGAAATGCCAAACGATCATCCGATACTGTTCCCGTCATCATCACAGGGGCCGAGAAATTGCGCAGGATCGACGGGATTGGTTGTTCCGACAATCCCTCAAAGGTGAAAATTTGTTCTGCTTGGGTCAGTTCAAGCATCTGCGTTGGCGTGACCTCGCGTCCATCAGGGGCCAAAAGGCCCACCGCGATTGGGATGTGATGGGGCTTTTTGTCGGTTTGACCCGGGGTGTCTGGGATATGCTGCGACATGCGCAGGGTCAGTGTGCCGGCGTCATAGCTTTCGTCGATGCTGATGCGCGGGGTGCCGGCCTGACGATACCAAAGAAGGAATTGGGACAGATCACGCCCTGTCGTATCCTCGAACGCTTTTAACCAATCCTCAATGGTTACGGCCTGTCCATCGTGGCGATCAAAATACAGGGAAACGGATTTATAATAATCCTCATCCCCGACAAGTGATTTCAGCATAGAAATCACTTCGCTGCCTTTGACATAGACGGTCGCGGTATAAAAATTGTTGATCTCGACAAAGCTTTCGGGACGCACGGGATGGGCAAGCGGCCCGTTGTCTTCGGGGTATTGACGATTGCGCAGCGTTGACACGTCCGAAATCCGTTTTACCGCCGCGCTGCGCATATCGGATGTGAACTGAACATCGCGAAAGACGGTAAGCCCTTCTTTCAGGCACAGTTGGAACCAATCACGGCAGGTGATGCGATTTCCCGTCCAGTTGTGGAAATATTCATGCGCGATGATGGATTCGACCAATTCAAATCCGAAATCCGTCGTAATATCGGGATGGGCCAAGACGTAATTGGAATTGAATATATTCAACCCTTTGTTTTCCATGGCCCCCATATTGAAATCATCCACCGCAACGATGTTGAACACGTCCAAATCATATTCACAGCCATAGACGTCTTCGTCCCATGTCATCGACGCCTTGAGCGCGCGCATCGCAAAGTCGCATTTGTCTTGATCCCCGTCGCGCACCCATATGTTAAGATCGACCTTGCGGCCTGATCGTGTGGTAAATGTATCGGGATGGCTGACCAAATCGCCTGCGACCAAGGCAAACAGATAGGCGGGTTTGGGCCATGGATCGTCCCATTCGGCCCACCCATCGCCCGATGCGACCGGGTTGCCGTTTGACAACAAAACAGGCAGTTCGCCTTCGATACGGACGTGAAAGGGCGCCAAAACATCGGGGCGGTCGGGGTAATAGGTAATTTTGCGAAACCCTTCGGCCTCGCATTGGGTGCAATACATGCCGTTGGACATATACAGCCCTTCGAGCGCGGTATTTCCATCGGGGGCGATGCTCACCTCGGCTTCCCAGACAAAGGGGGCGTCGGGGGCGGGGCATTCGATGCCTTCGTGGATGTCCTGCGGGGTCACATCTGCCCCGTCGATTTTTGCAGATATCAACGTCAATCCAACGCCGTGCAAGGTAAATCGTCGGTCTGTCGTCGCAGGGTTTGGATAAAACTGGATGCGCGATTTTACCCGTGTGTCATTGGGTGAGAGAACAAAAACCAACTCAACCTTTTCAACCAGATACGCGGGAACCTTATAGTCGGATAGGTAAATTGTTGTTGCTGCGTCCAAAACTCGTCCCCCTGTTTTTTAACAATCTAACGTCATGAAATCTGAGCGCAATGGCCTGTTATACGATTTTAAAGGCGTGAAGGGATGGCCAAATTCAAAAGCTTATCATGTTGGTATGATTTTTCGGGGATTGTATGGTTAGGCCAATGAAATGACGCGATTTATTTGTAATTTTTGAAAGTCCTGCCAATAAATTGGTAATATTACCTTACCAAAGCTGTTGCCTATAGGAAACTTTTGCGGTATTCAAAGATATTCAATCGTATACCATATAGGGGGCACCCATGACCAAGTATATCGAACGTGATCAGTTAAAGATTGCGCCACAGTTAGTCGAATTCATCGAAACCGAAGCGCTTCCTGATACTGGTGTGGCGTCAGATGTGTTTTGGGCAGGGCTGTCAAAGCTGGTTCATGAACTGGGCCCCAAAAACCGCGCTTTGCTGCAAAAACGCGAAGATATTCAATCGCAGATCGATGCGTGGCACGTGGCGCGACGGGGGCAGCCCCATGATGCAGCAGCGTATGAAGCGTTCCTGCGTGAGATCGGATACCTTGTTCCCGAAGGGCCAGATTTCGAAGTTGACACAGCAAATGTTGATCCCGAAATCGCCAAGATCGCAGGTCCGCAATTGGTTGTGCCGATCATGAACGCGCGTTTTGCCTTGAATGCGGCAAATGCCCGTTGGGGCAGCTTTTACGATGCGCTCTATGGCACTGATGCACTGGGCGATTTGCCATCAGGGCGCGGGTATGACGCAGAGCGTGGCGCGCGCGTCATCGCAAAGGGTCGCGCATTTTTGGATCAGGCGGTGCCTTTGGAACGCGGATCATGGTCCGATATTTCAGCGCTGTCGATCACGCAGGGCTTGGGTCTTGCCAATCCTGCGCAATTGGTGGGCTTTACCGGTGATGCGGCTGCGCCGACAAGTGTTTTGTTGAAAAACAACGGTCTGCACATCATTCTTGACGTTGACGCAACCAGCGCGATTGGCAAATCGGATGCGGCAGGTATTTCAGATATCCGCCTTGAATCCGCGATGTCGACCATCATGGATTGCGAAGATTCCGTGGCCGCCGTTGATGCAGAAGACAAAGCATTGGCCTATCGCAATTGGCTGGGCTTGATGCGCGGCGATCTGACAGAAACAGTGACGAAGGGCGACAAAACCTTTACCCGTGCGCTCAATCCTGATCTGACCTTTACCGATGTGAATGGCGGTGACATGACCTTGAAAGGTCGCAGCCTGATGTTGGTGCGCAACGTGGGGCATTTGATGACAAACCCTGCGGTCATTGACAAAGACGGTCATGAGATCGGCGAAGGCATCATGGATGCGCTGTGCACCACGTTGATTGCAATGCATGATCTGCAAAAGGATGGCGGGAATTCCTTGCACGGGTCGATGTATGTGGTGAAACCGAAAATGCATGGACCAGAAGAGGTTGCCTTTGCCGTTGAAATTTTCGACATGGTCGAAGATATCCTTGGCCTTCCACGCAATACGGTGAAACTGGGCATCATGGATGAAGAACGTCGGACCTCTGCCAATTTGCGCGAATGTATCCGCGCCGCGAAATCGCGGGTGGCCTTTATCAACACAGGGTTCCTTGACCGTACAGGCGATGAAATTCACACCAGCATGGAAGCAGGGGCGTTCCTGCCGAAAGGCGATATGAAAGCAACCGCTTGGATCGCGTCATATGAGGATCGCAATGTCGACATCGGATTGGCCTGCGGTCTGCAAGGACGCGCACAAATCGGTAAAGGCATGTGGGCAATGCCTGACAAAATGGCGGACATGATGGCGGCCAAAATTGGACACCCGAAATCAGGCGCAAACTGTGCATGGGTTCCGTCGCCCACAGCCGCCACATTGCACGCCACCCATTACCATCAGGTTGACGTGTTCGCCCGTCAAAATGAAATTAAAGCAGGCGGCGCACGTGGTACCTTGGCGGATTTGCTAACCATTCCTGTGATGTCCGGCCAAAACCTGTCGGATGCGCAGATCCAGACCGAAATTGAAAACAACGCCCAAGGCATTCTTGGATATGTTGTGCGGTGGGTTGATCAAGGCGTGGGCTGTTCCAAAGTGCCAGACGTGCATGATGTCGGTTTGATGGAAGACCGCGCAACCTGTCGCATTTCATCGCAAGCCTTGGCAAATTGGCTGCATCACGGTGTCGTTAGCGAAGACCAAGTCATGGCAGCGATGCGCAAGATGGCGGCGGTTGTGGATCGTCAAAATGCGGGCGACGCGCTGTATACTCCGATGGCGCCCGGCTTTGATGGCATTGCCTTCCAAGCGGCCTGTGATCTTGTGTTCAAGGGGCGTGTTCAACCCTCGGGCTATACCGAACCAGTTTTGCATCAACGTCGGCTTGAGCTAAAGGCAAGCGCGTAAAATAATGTTCCCCCGCCCAAAATTTTGGGACGGGGGATCTATTGCGGAATTGATTTTCCGTCGGGTGGGGTATATTTATTCCTGAAATCAGAGGAATATCATGACCCGCCCCATCGTTGGAATTATTAGCAATCAACACCTGATCAATGACCAGTTCATGGTCCACGGTGCCGCCCATATCAACGTTGAGGCCATTGCCAAAGTGACGGGCTGCTTGCCGCTTATTATTCCGACTGCACCAGAAGTTATTGATATTCAGGACCTTTTGAACACCTGTGACGGTTTTTTGCTGACAGGCGGTCGTGCGAATGTCCATCCAAGCGAATATGGCGAAGAAGAAACCGAAGCGCATGGCGCATTTGATCGCGACCGCGATGCGATTTCATTGAACGTGATCCGCGCCTGTGTTGATCGCGGACAGCCGTTTTTCGGAATTTGCCGCGGTTTTCAAGAAGTTGCCGTCGCGATGGGATCAACGCTTTACCCTGAAATCCGCGATTTGCCAGGCCGGATGAATCACCGCATGCCCCCCGATGGCACGTTAGAGGAAAAGTTCGCCCTTCGCCACGAGGTCACCATGACCGAAAACGGGGTGTTCCATCGCATTCTCGGGGCGCAAACCGTAATGACGAACACATTGCACGGTCAAGGGATCAAAACCCCCAGCCCACGCATTGTGATCGACGGATATGCGCCAGATGGAACGCCAGAAGCGATCTATGTCAAAGATGCAGCAGGCTTTACATTATCGGTGCAGTGGCATCCCGAATGGAATGCCGATAATGATCCTGTGTCGCGCCCCTTGTTCCAAGCCTTTGGTAAGGCTGTCTATGATTGGGCGTCAGGCGACCGCGCGCGATTGAAATCAGCCTAAGTGTCTTAGGCTGATTTGCGGCTTATAAATCGGTTCGGATGTCCCACAAATCGGGAAACAGAACCACCTCAAGCATCCGTTTTAGGTAATCTGTTCCGCTTGTGCCGCCGGTGCCGCGTTTCATGCCAATCACCCGTGATACGGTGGTGACGTGGTTAAACCGCCATCTGCGCAAGTAATCCTCAAGATCTACCAATTTCTCGGCCAGTTGATAGAGCGCCCAATGGTCTTGTGGCGCGCGATAGACCGCGATCCACGCGTCTTTTGATGATGTTTCCTCGGACACAGTTTTGCGCAACAAATCCAAGGCAACGTCATACAAGCTGGGGCGTTCCAGTTCCGCCCTTAGCGTTTCAAGGACCACTGCATCATGGGAATGCGGGGCCAACATATGGGTGTTTCGATTGCCCAATATGAATTCAATCTGCCGATATTGCGCAGATTGAAATCCCGATGATTTGCCCAAATGATCGCGAAAATGGGTGTAGTCGCTGGGCGTCATGGTGCGCAGGACGTCCCATGCGTTGTTCAATTGTTCAAATATCCGCGCAACCCGCGTCAGCATTTTGAAGGCGGGCTCAAATTGATGGGTTTGCAGGGCATCGCGGGTGGAATTTAGTTCATGGATGACCAATCGCATCCAAAGTTCGGCGGTTTGATGTTGGATGATGAACAGCATTTCATCATGCGCGGTGCTATTGGGATGTTGGGCCGTCAGAATTTGGTCAAGATGCAGATAACTGCCATAGGACATTTCCGTGGCAAACGATGTATGTGCCCCATCGTGGGCGGGATTAAACTGGGTCATTGTCATACCTGTGTCAGTGATGTTGAAACGAACGAAAAGATCGTTTGTCAGGTATTTTTTGCCCCAATCATCGCCAGTTTACGCCAAATAGACACCCATCCCTGCGGACGGGTGACAATACGGTTTTTGACGTAAACAGTTTGGCGTGTCATGTAAAAAGCCTAGCCAATTTCTCGCACGCGTTCAATCTGTATTATGTGACCGCCGCGCGGGTTTGAAAGGCGGGATCTTTCCACCGTTCTTCGCGCATCACTCTTGCAATCCGATCAATGGCCTCGGTCACGTCGCGGGCATCGATGAAAAGCGGGGTAAACCCAAATCGCATAATATCAGGTGCACGGAAATCACCGACGACGCCCGCTGCGATACAGGCCTGCATCGCGGCATACCCATGTTCAAAGCGAAAGCTCACTTGGGATCCGCGATGATCTGCGTCGCGCGGAGAGGCAAGCGTTAACATCGGGCAGGCGGTCTCAACCCCAGTGATGAACTGTTCGGTCAATTCGATGGATTTCTGGCGCACGTCGTTCATATCGACCTGATCCCAAATCTCTAACGCCGCAGAGAGGGCGCGCAATGCGATCACGGGCGGGGTTCCAACGCGCATACGCTCGATCCCTGATCCTGCGCGATAATCGAGATCAAAGGCAAAGGGCGCTTCATGTCCTAACCATCCGCTCAGCGCGGGTTTCGCGATGTCTGCATGTCGTGGCGCGACATAGATAAACGCAGGCGCGCCGGGCCCGCCGTTCAAATATTTATAGGTACACCCAACTGCAAAATCCGCATTGCAACCCGATAGATCTGTATCGACTGCACCGGCAGAATGTGCAAGATCCCAGATAGTTAGGGCGCCATGTTCATGTGCTACTTGAGTTAACTCGCGCATGTTGTGGCGTCGGCCTGTGCGATAATCCACCTCGGTGATAAGTGTGACAGCAACATCAGAGGTAATCGCTGAGGACACGTCTTCGGGTGCGACGACGCGCAGTTCATACCCTTGCCCAAGCGTGTCAATCAGCCCTTGTGCCATATACAGATCGGATGGAAAATTCCCGCTGTCCGACAAGATCACGCGCCGATCTGGGCGCATCTTTAACGCGCTTGCAAGGGCTTGGTACACTTTGATGGACAGGGTGTCACCCATCACCACATGGCCCGCTTCGGCACCGATGAGCCGCGCGATGCGGTTGCCAATTTCGGTCGGTTGTGCCATCCAACCCGCGCGGTTCCACCCTGTGATTAACATCTCACCCCATTCGTCGGTGATCATCTGCGCCACGCTGTTGCGTGCCGAACGCGGCAGGGGCCCCAATGAATTGCCATCCAGATAAATCATCCCGTCAGGCAAATGGAATTGCGATTTGGTCCATGAAAAGTCAGTCATCACACCTGTCCTCCGGCGATTTCAATTGTTTGTCCGTTGACCGATGCGGATGCAGGGTCGCAGAGCCACAGCGCAGTTCGCGCGATTTCATCCGCGACGATCAACCGACCATGCCGATTTTGTGAGGTCATCATATTCAGCGCATCGTCCTGGCTTATCCCGGCGCGGGTTTTGATTGCTTCGACATTGCGGGTGACGATGTCTGTATCGACATAAGCGGGGCAGATCGCGTTGAATGTGATGGGGCCGCCCATGTGTTCTTCGGAATAGGCGCGGATCAAACCGATCACGCCGTGTTTAGACGCGCTATAGGCCCCAGCGCCTTTTAACCCGCGCACGCCCGCAATCGAGGATACCGCAATAACGCGCCCCCAATCGGTCGTGAGCATGGATTTCATCGCTTCGCGGATTGTGACAAAGGCGCCATCAAGATTTGTGGCCATGATTTTGCGCCAAAAGTCTAAATCAGTCTTTTGTAATGTGCGCCCTTCGGCGATGCCTGCATTCGCGATGCATATCTGTATAGGGCCGCGCGCAGCCACGGCCGCCGCGATTGTTTCGATTTGCGCGGCCTCATCCGTCACATCCATCGCGGCGGCGTGAATGCCTGCGCCTTCTGCCGCGCGCAAGACGTCCAATCGGCGCCCCGTGATTGTAACCTGTGCCCCCTGCGCGGCCAAAGCGCGTGCAATCGCCAAGCCAATGCCAGAACCGCCGCCGGTGACCAGCGCGTGTTTTCCCGATAAATCCAATGTCCCGCTCCTTGTGTTGGTTGTGTTCACATTATCCAAATCTTGGCCTGTGACAAGTTATGCGGAAGAAAAAGCATTTTAGATATTCACAAAGCTGAATTTAACTGTAGGATACCGCCATATATGAGGGAGAATTCATGCGTTTTTCAGTATTTCTAGCAGCAATCATTTCCGCCGCCGCAGTTTCTGCAAGCGAAGATATCGCAGACCAATACCCGCAATCGGAACTCTATTCCAAACCGGTTGAAGTCATCCCATACGTTTTTTCCGCGATTGGTGCCACCGCGCCCCCGACCTATGAAAACTCTGGCCACAACAACAACCTTTCGTTTGTTGTGACCGACGACGGCGTTGTGGTGATCAATGGCAGCGCATCCGCGCGGTTGGCCAAAGCATTGCACGATGAAATCAAAACCGTGACGGACAGCCCCGTGAAGTTGGTGATCAATGAAAACGGTCAAGGTCACGCGATGCTTGGAAATTCATACTGGGCGGATCTGGGTGTGGATATTTTGGCGCATGAGGATGCAATCGCCGAAGTTGAACACAACGGCGATTTCATTTTGCAAGGCATGCAGCGCTATAACCGCGACAAAGCCGAAGGAACGCGGGTTGTCATCCCGAACATCAGCTTTGGCGACCGCTATGATTACGAATTGGGCGGGGTGAAATTTGAAATTCTACATTTGGGTCCGGCGCATGGTCCCGGTGATACCCAAGTCTGGATCCCGCAATGGGGTATCATGATCGCGGGCGATATTGCGTTTCATGAACGCATGCCCCCAATCTTTGAGGACACCTGTACCAGCTGTTGGATTGATACCTTTGAAAATGCGTTCATGCCGTTGAACCCGACTTATGTTATTCCGGGTCATGGTCACCCGACCAATTTGGAACAGGTGACGCGCTATACCCGTGATTATCTGGTTGATCTGCGTGAAAAAGTTGGCGAACACATGGACAATGGCGGCGATTTGGCAGGTGCATACTATGTTGATCAGGACCGGTGGCGGCATCTGGATACATTCGAAGAACTGGCCACAAAAAACGCGGGCCGCGTTTATGCCGAGATGGAGTTTGAATAACATGAACGCTTTTTTGCGCGCCGCGGCTTTGGTCGCCACTGGCCTAAGTGTCCCGATTGTGGCCCATGCAGATGACTTGGGCGACGAAATCATCGGTTATATGGATTTCGCGACCTATGAGTCCGGGATTATTTTGCCGCAGCAACTGACCCAAGACGTGTTCGAGGCAGCGACCTTTGTTGATACCCGCGACGCCGATCAATTCGCGGCTGGATCAATCCCCACCGCAATCAATATCGAATGGCGCGAAATTCCTGCGCGTTTGGATGAATTGCCTGCGCAGGGGATGGTGATTTTGTTTTGCAATACGGGATCATTGTCTGCACAAGCAACCTTTGCCGCGCGGTTGATGGGGCATGAAAATGTTCTGGTCTTGCAATCTGGACGAAATGGGTGGCTGCAAGACGCAGCCTATGTTCCAAAAGGATGATGAAATATATCAATATCCCGCCGCTTTGGCTTGGTCTGGCGGTATGTATCGCATGGGTGCAATCCGCGTATTTTCGGTTCGGACTGTCGATTGATCACGCCGTGACACAGCTTTTGGGCGGCCTGTTGGTGGGGGGTGGTATTATTGTCATCGCGCTGGCAGGGATTGAATTTTACAAACATAAAACCACGATCATCCCGCATCAAACGGCCTCTCGTCTGATCACGAGCGGGATTTTCAAGCGGTCGCGCAATCCGATTTACTTGGGCGATTCGCTGATCCTCTTGGGGCTGATTTTGAAATGGGATGCAGTGTTATCGCTACCACTTGTGCCTTTGTTTGTTTGGGGTATCGAAAAATTCTTTATCATTCCTGAAGAGAACCTGTTGCGACGCATTTTTAGGGTGGAATTCGCCAAGTATTTACAGCAAACACGTAGGTGGATTTAAGGATTGCGACATAATGCGCCCGGTTTGCGTCTTGGACGGGGTATGTTTGTAGCGTATAAGAAACTTTAACCGCGCCATTCGGCACGATTAACAAGGGGACGGAAACGTTGAAAATAGGAACGCCAAAAGAGGTCTTTGACGGCGAAGCGCGTGTGGCAATGACGCCTGACAGCGCACTTCAGCTTCAAAAGTTGGGCCATGACTGTTTAATCGAAGCGGGTGCTGGTGCGCTTGCAGGCTTTTCAGATGCTGCATATGAGGCAGCGGGGGTGACAGTGGTAAAAACCGCCGCAGCCCTGTGGAAAGACGCCGACATTATTGCAAAGGTACGCCAACCCGATAGCGCAGAGTTAAAGCGTCTGACGGCGGATAAAACCTTGATTTCTTTCTTTAACCCTGCGGGGAACGACGAAGGAATGAAAGCGGCCCAGAAAAAGGGCGCGACTGTTATCGCCATGGAAATGGTTCCCCGTATTTCACGTGCACAAAAAATGGATGCCTTGTCCTCGATGGCCAATATCGCGGGCTACCGTGCGGTGATTGAGGCGGGGAATAACTTTGGCCGTTTCTTTACGGGGCAGGTGACTGCCGCGGGTAAAGTACCCCCTGCCAAAGTGTTGATCGTTGGCGCCGGCGTTGCGGGTTTGGCTGCGATCGGGACATCCACATCATTGGGTGCGATCACCTATGCCTTTGACGTGCGTCCCGAAGTTGCGGAACAAGTTGAATCGATGGGCGCGCAATTTGTGTACCTTGATTTCGAAGAGCAACAACAAGATGGCGCCGCATCAGGCGGTTACGCATCCGTCTCAAGCCCAGAGTTCCGCGAAGCGCAATTGGCGAAATTCCGTGAACTGGCCCCCGAAATGGACATCGTCATAACGACAGCCCTGATCCCGAACCGCGAAGCACCCAAGCTTTGGTTGGCGGATATGGTTGCAGCGATGAAGCCGGGTTCTGTGATTGTTGACCTTGCCGCCGAAAAAGGCGGTAACGTCGAAGGCACGGTGAAGGACGAAAAAGTTGTCACCGACAATGGTGTGACCATCGTTGGTTATACCGATTTCCCAAGCCGCATGGCGGCGCAAGCGTCATCGCTTTACGCGACAAACATTCGCCACATGATGACGGATCTGACACCTGAAAAAGACGGTGTTGTGAACCACAATATGGAAGACGACGTCATTCGTGGTGCAACAGTTACCCACGCCGGCGAAATCACATTCCCACCGCCCCCACCAAAAGTGCAGGCGATTGCGGCAAAAACCCAAGAAAAACCAAAAGAGCTGACACCAGAAGAAAAGCGCGCAAAAGAAGTTGCCGCGTTCAAAGCTGCGACCAAACAACAGGTCGGTGTTTTGGCGATTGGTGCGATTTTGATGCTGATCGTTGGTGCCTATGCGCCTGCGTCGTTTATGCAGCACTTTATCGTGTTTGTTTTGGCGTGTTTTGTAGGCTTCCAAGTGATTTGGAATGTCTCGCACAGTTTGCACACCCCATTGATGGCCGTCACGAACGCGATTTCGGGCATCGTTGTTTTGGGCGCATTGTTGCAGATCGGGTCATCCAACTGGTTGGTTGTCATCCTGTCCGCAATTTCCGTTCTGATCGCAACGATCAACATCGTCGGTGGCTTTATGGTCACGCGTCGCATGTTGGCGATGTTCCAGAAATCTTAATCTAGGGAGTGGATATAATGAACGTAGGTATCGTTTCCGCGGCATATGTCGCAGCAGCAGTCCTTTTTATCCTGTCCTTGGGCGGTCTAAGTGGACAAGAAAGCGCAAAGCGCGCGGTCTGGTATGGTATCGTGGGCATGGGATTGGCCATTGCGGCCACCATCTTTGGCCCGGGTATGGGCAATTATCTGGTGGTTTTGGTCACCGTCGCCATCGGCGCATTCCTTGGCCAACAAGTTGCGGGCAAGGTCGAAATGACCGAAATGCCGCAGTTGGTTGCCGCATTGCACAGCTTTGTCGGATTGGCCGCGGTTTTCATCGGCTATAACGCCTTTATCGAATTGGGCACGGTCAAAGCATTGATGGCCGAAGCCCCATCGGTTTTGCGTGGTGAAGGTCTGCAAATGTGGATGCACGAACAAGGCATCACAGGCTTTGGCGAAGTGTTGTCCCACAAAAATGACACCGAAATCGCAATCCTGAAGGTCGAAGTGTTCTTGGGTGTGTTCATCGGCGCGGTGACATTCACAGGTTCGATTATTGCCTTTGGTAAGTTGGCGGGCAAAGTTGACGGGAAAGCAACAAAATTGCCAGGCGGTCACATGTTGAACGCAACGGCTGCGATCTTGTCCGTGATCTTGTTGATCATGTTCCTGAACGGCTCTGGCATGTGGACGCTGGTTCTGATGACGCTGTTGGCGTTCTTTATTGGCTATCACCTGATTATGGGGATCGGTGGCGCGGACATGCCTGTTGTTGTGTCTATGCTGAACTCCTATTCTGGTTGGGCGGCTGCGGCAATCGGCTTTACCCTTGGCAACGACCTGTTGATCGTAACGGGCGCCTTGGTTGGGTCGTCGGGCGCAATCTTGTCCTATATCATGTGTAAGGCGATGAACCGGTCATTTATCTCGGTCATCTTGGGGGGCTTTGGTGGTACAACCGGCCCTGCAATGGAAGTCGAAGGCGAACAAGTGGCGATTGACGCCGAAGGCGTCGCCGCAGCATTGGATGATGCAGACAGCGTTGTGATCATTCCCGGATACGGTATGGCTGTTGCGCAAGCACAACAAGCCGTGTCCGAGTTGACAAAACGTCTTCGTGACAAGGGCAAGAACGTACGCTTTGCGATCCACCCTGTTGCGGGTCGTTTGCCGGGTCACATGAACGTTTTGTTGGCCGAAGCCAAAGTACCCTATGACATCGTTTTGGAAATGGACGAAATCAACGAAGATTTCCCGGACACAGACGTTGCCATCGTGATCGGGTCAAACGACATCGTGAACCCTGCCGCACAAGAAGACCCCAACAGCCCAATCGCAGGGATGCCTGTGTTGGAATGCTGGAAAGCAAAGCAAGTGTTTGTGTCCAAACGCGGTCAAGGCACTGGGTATTCAGGTATCGAAAACCCATTGTTCTACAAAGAAAACACACGCATGTTCTATGGCGATGCAAAAGAGTCGTTGAACAAATTGTTGACCCTGATCAACTGATCAACGCAACAAGACTTGAAAAAAACCCGTCACAGCGTGGCGGGTTTTTTGTTGGGACATTTAAAAAGCGGCGTTCGTCGATTTTTGCCGTTTCGTTTGAGTATTTTTACAAAGATGAAAGGCCTAGGCGTTTTGTAAGGCTGTGATGATGGGGGCGAAATCCTGCGCAGTCAGGCTTGCGCCGCCCACTAATGCGCCATCCACATGCGGAACTGCAAAGATATCAGCCGCGTTTGAGCCTTTTACGGACCCACCATAGAGTAACCGCATATCAGCCGCCGTTGCCCCCAATTGCGCGGTCAGGTGTTCGCGTATGAATGCGTGGGCCTGTGCAATTTGGTCGAGGGTGGGGATCAGACCTGTGCCAATGGCCCAAACAGGTTCATAGGCAATCACGGTGTTCTGTGCTGTTGCGAGTGCGGGAACGGAACCGGTGAGCTGTTGTGCCAGTACATTGAGTGTCGCGCCGTTGTCGCGATCTTGCAAGGTTTCGCCGATACAGATGATGGCGATCAGCCCAGCATCCACCGCTGCGGCGGCTTTGGCGTTGACCGTTGCGTCTGTTTCGCCATGATCCGTGCGGCGTTCAGAATGGCCCACAATCACATAAGTCGCCCCTGTGTCGCGGATTTGAGGGGCAGACATGTCGCCTGTATGTGCACCTGATGCGTTTGCATGACAATCTTGGGCCCCGATCGCAACATGAGGGGACGCGGTAACCGCAGGGATCAGGAGCTGCGCCGGCGGGCAGATCAGGATATCGACGGAGGCGGCATCAAAGGCGGCGCCAATCTGAGTAATCTGTGCAAGGTCTGATTGGGTCCCGTTCATTTTCCAATTCCCTGCTGCCAATTTACGCATTACTTTCCCCGTCTTTCTAAATTGAAACTTTATTCGTTCTATCATAGTTAGACGTCAAAACAACGGATTAAACCAAAAGTGACGTCTATGATCCCCAAAATTGATGCTCAGAAGCTTATTGCGCGCGATGTCGCCACGATGGATCTGTTACAGGACGGAATTGCGCATTACGGGTTTTTGATTATCCACAACACCGACATCGCGCAGGATGACATGGCACGGGTGATCGCACAATATCGTGCGTTTTTCCAATTGGATCCGTCTGAGAAATCACGCGTTGATATGGCCAAAACAGGATCCAATCGCGGGTGGGGTGCGCCGCAGTCGGAACAGGTCGATCCAAATGCCAATCCGGATTACAAAGAGGTGTTTGATTGCGGGTTTGACATTGATCCAACGGATCCAATGGCGTCATTGTCCGTCTATGCACCGAACAAATGGCCAGTGCGCCCCGAAGGCTTTGCGTCGGTCATTGGGGGTTACTATGATCACGCGATGAACGTCGCGATCGAGATTTTGCGTGCAATCGCAGATGTGTTGGGATTGGACACGGCATTCTTTGATGACAAGTTTTCCAAACCGATGGCGCTTTTGCGTGGGAATTATTACCCGACACGTCCGGATTGGGCAGGGGACAAGGATTTTGGCATCGCAGAGCACACCGATTATGGATGTGTCACCCTGTTGGGAACAGACGGTGTTCCGGGGCTTGAGGCACAAACCATCTCTGGTGACTGGATATCTGTCAACGCCAACCCAGGCGAATTCATCATAAACTTTGGGGAAATGCTGCAGATTTGGACCGAAGGGCGCGTCCGCGCAACGCCGCACCGCGTGCGTGGATCAAACGAGGAGCGCATTTCCGTCCCGCTGTTTTTCAATCCGAATTACGATACGAATGTCGCGCCGATGGGGGCAGATCATGTTGTCTTGGCCGGGGATCATTTGACCAAACGGTTCAATGAAACCTATGTTCACCTCAAGGCGTAGATCAATCACCAAATTTGATTGATTCACCGCATCCGCAGGCTTCGGTCACGTTGGGGTTTTTGAACTTGAAGCCAGATTCCAATAGACCGACCTCATAATCGATTTCGGTTCCAAACAAGAACATTTGTGCCATTGGAGCGATCAAGACGCGCGCGCCGTCTTGTTCGACGATCTCATCATGGGGATCGGCGGCATCGACATAGTCCAAGGTATATTCCATCCCTGCACAGCCGCCTTTTTTCAATCCCAAACGCAAACCATGGTGACCACCACGCTGCATCAAGGATGCAATCTGTTTGACCGCTGCTGGTGTCAGGGAAACAGGGGATTTACCGGGTATTGAAAACATATGCGTTATCCAAACTTAGCGGGTGTTACATAAAGCCCAGTTCAAGGCGGGCTTCATCGCTCATCATGTCCATGCCCCATGGGGGATCCCAGACCAACTCAACCTCGACATGCTGCACGCCTGCGATAGGTGTGATCGCTTCGCTGACCCAACCGGGCATTTCACCCGCCACAGGACAGCCAGGTGCAGTGAGTGACATCAAAACGCGCACGACGTTTTCATCATTGATATCAATGGTATAGATCAACCCAAGGTCAAAGATGTTCACGGGTATTTCAGGATCGTACACCGTGCGGCATGCTTCAACCACTGAGTCATACAATGGATGATCGGTTGACGATGGTTCAATCAGTGGCGTGCCCTCGATCGGGTTCATAGCGCTGGTCATAGTGATGTCCGTCTTATTACCTGACAAAACATATAGGGTATTCAATGCCCAAGGTCCAGAGGTGGATAAAAGAAACCTAACGTGACGGTAGCGACAGGTTCGCCACCTGTTCCGCAATTGGAAGCGTGTTCATCGGGTGCAGTTCATTGCTGTAACTGTCATCCTCTTTCAAAGGTGTCCATTGATTGACCCGAAAGATTTCAAGCGCCGAGAATTTGCGTTTGTACCCCATCTTGCGGCTGCCGGGGACCCAATAGCCCAAATACACATAGGGCAGGCCAATTTCACGCGCCAATGCAATTTGGTTCAAGATCACATAGGTTCCAAGCGACAGTTTTTCATAGCTGGGGTCAAAGAATGAATACACAAGGCTTAGGCCATCATCCAAAACATCGGTCAAACAGCAGGCGATCAATTTGTCGCCGTCATAATATTCGATCACGCGTGTTTTGATGGGGGTTTCTTCGATCATCGCGGCGAATTCGAACACGTCCATATCGGCCATACCACCGTTCGAATGGCGATGTGAGAGATAGGTTTTGAACAGATCATATTGTTCTTCTGTGGCCCAAGGTGATCGCATAAACCGTTCTAACCCACTGTTTTTGCGCTCAATCCGGCGCTGTGTCGTGGTCGGTTTGAAATCATCCACACGAATGCGGGCAGACATGCACGCCGCGCATTCGACGCAAGATGGGCGATACAACACGTTTTGTGATCGGCGAAACCCTTGTTTTGACAGTTTGTCGTTCAAGATTTGCGCATCATCAATTTGAAGCGACGTAAAAAGCTTGCGTTCCTGCCGATCGTCCAAATACGGGCAGGATTGGGGCGCAGTTACATAAAACTGCGGCGCAAAGGGAAGCGTGTGTCGCATGTTTAAAAATGTAGCAAGGCCATAGGTCCTATGCAATTGGAATCTATGGCCCTAAAAATTTTGTGAAATAGGATTAATGGCGTTTATTCAGCATCACGGTGCCAAGGATCATGTCCGTCACCCCCTTGCCAGACCGTTGGGTTGCCATCATCACGCATGAGGCAAGTTGGATCAAGGGAAAGGCAAATGAAATATAAAGACCAAGGGTGTGTAAAAACGCGCTTGTGAGTTCAAGTTTTGATCCATCCCCTTGGCGAAGTTCGATGGCCATCAATCGCATCCCCCATGTAGCAGATCCCGATGCAAGCGTCATCACACGATAGACAAAGCCAACAATCATTACGAACGCCGGAAAAAAGAAGAGGGCGGTAAATGCGGTCAACGGGGTTAAGATTGCACCGACAATGATGATAACGGCCAAATCGATGATCCACGCGATCAATCGTTTTGATGCAACGCTTTCGTAAAACTCAGGATGGGTTTCAGGGGCAGGTAACATGTTCATGTCTCTTGGAAATGACCCCCTAGAATTAGGGGGTCGTTGTTGGGTGATATTAGCTTGCTTTCTTTTCGCGATCTTTCAAGAATTCGTCAAACTCGGCCTTGTCTTTGGCTTGGCGCAGACGATCCAAGAACGCTTCGAAATCTTGTTGTTCTTGGGCCAAGCGGTCAATTGTATCCTGACGATAGGCGTCAAAAGCCATGTTTCCGCTGGACCGCCAATGCTTGTGCGATTTACGGGAATGATGAGAACAGCATGATTTATTGAACATTTTTTTACTCCAGATCATATATGCAAGCAGGGCAAATCCGACGGGCCAGAAAAAGATGAATCCCAGCACAGTCGCACCAATCCACGCTCCTTTACCTTTGCGGTCAAGCCAGCCTTCGGATCGCTCAAACCAATTTGGCTTGTTAAACGAGGCTGGAATATCAGCGGCAGTCGACATTTTTTTCTCCTAAACTAAACAATGTGAATGTCTTTCACATTACAGAAATGGGAATAGAGATTGGACTTGCCAAGGCCCAATGTAAATAATTTTTACATTATTTTGTATTATTGTGTAAAATGAATGACTTGAGCGGAAATTATTTTTGATAATTGATCTGGATTGACCGAAAAAACATGGTTTGGCGTGCCTGCCGCGACCCAAATATTTTCAAATTCCAAAAGGCGGGGGTCCATAAATGGGATACTTGAGGTCAGATGACCCAAGGGCGACACGCCCCCGATGGCAAAGCCGGTTTTTGCCCGAATGGCGGTTGCATCGGCCTTGATCATGGATTCGCCTGCGACACGCGCCGCTTTGTCACTATCCACCGAATTCCCGCCCGCCGTGAGGAAAAGATAAATGTTGCCCGTGCTGGCCCCTTGGAAAATGATGGATTTTCCAATTTGATCGACGTGGCATCCCACTTGATCGGCGGCCATTTGCGCAGTTTTTGCCAATCCTGTTTCCAAAATCGTATCTGGCAGACCCAAGGCGGTCATTGCTGCTTTGACACGGTTCAAACTTTTGCTCATTGTCGGACCTAACACTTAAAAGGATTTGTCATGAGTTTTGCCTCATCCCTGCGCCATAGTCCACATATCTATGATAAAGACATGGCATCTGATACGGTTGCCGATCTGGATGTGTCGGGCGCGGTCAAGGACTTTCTCGCTGCCGTCGGCAGTTGCAGCCCCTATCTCAAAACACTGATCGCGCGAGAAAAAAACTGGCTTTTGCCTGCATTGGCCGCATCCGATGACCCGCTTGTCGCAGAATTTGAACGGTTGAAAACCTTAGCCCCCGACGAAATTGCGGCGGGCTTGCGCCAAGGCAAGCGTCGCGTCGCGCTTTATGCGGCCCTTGCAGATTTGGGGCATGTCTGGCCGCTGGAACGGGTGGTTGGGACGCTGACCAATTTTGCGGATTTGGCTGTGCAGCTTGCGCTTAATGCGGCACTTGGATCCGAGTTGGCGCGTGGGCGCATTCCGGGATTTGATCGGGATCACGACCCAGCACAGATGGGATATTTTGTCTTGGCAATGGGCAAGATGGGGGCGCATGAGCTGAATTATTCATCCGACATCGACCTGATTTGTCTGTTTGATGAAACCAAATTTGATCCCGATGATTTTTTCCAAGCACGCAGCCGTTTGATCAAGGCAACCAAGGACATGTCAGGTCTGTTGAATGACCTCACGGGGGACGGATATGTGTTTCGAACCGATTTGCGCTTGCGTCCCGATCCTGCGGTGACGCCTGTGTGCATGGGCGTTGATGCGGCTGAGCGATATTATGAGAGCCTTGGGCGCACGTGGGAACGTGCGGCCTATATCAAGGCGCGTGTGTGTGCGGGGGATATGGAAACGGGGCAGGGGTTTTTGAAAAACCTATCGCCGTTTGTGTGGCGCAAGCATCTGGATTTTGCCGCGATTGAGGATGCGCATAAATTGCGGTTGCGCTACCGCGAACACAAAGGCACAGGGGGTCCCATTACCCTCTTGGGGCACAATATGAAATTGGGGCGGGGCGGCATTCGGGAAATCGAATTTTTCACCCAGACGCGCCAATTGATCGCCGGTGGGCGTGATCCTGATCTGCGCTGCCGTGGTACGTTACAGGGGCTTGGCGCGCTTGCGGACAAGGAATGGATCGACCGTGATACGGCAGATCGCCTTGGCGATCATTACCGCGCCCATCGCATGGTTGAACATCGCTTGCAAATGATCAACGATGCGCAAACCCATGATTTACCCGCGGGCGAAGATGGCTTTGCCCGATGTTCGGCACTTATGGGGCAGGAAACAACCGCGCTCAAACAGGATTTAAAGCAGCGACTTGAGGATGTGCACCACACGACCGAAGGCTTTTTCACACCGCAATTGCCCGTGGCGCAACAAGAGGTCAGCCAACACGAAAAGGACATTATTGCACGCTGGCCCAGTTATGCCGCGCTGCGGACAGAACGGGCTGAGGCCATCTTTGAACGGCTTCGTCCTGAAATCTTGTCCCGATTGCGCACTGCAGCAAAGCCCGATGACGCTTTGATCGCGTTCGATAAATTTCTAGAAGGTCTTCCTGCAGGGGTGCAGTTGTTTTCGCTGTTTGAGGCAAACGCATCCCTGATTGATCTTTTGATCGATATCATTGGCACGGCCCCTGCGCTTGCACGGCATTTATCGCGCAATTCCCAAGTGCTGGATGCGGTGATTGGCGGGTCCTTTTGGGACACATGGCCCGATATCGACAGCCTGGCCCAAGATCTGCGCGCGCGATTGCTGCGCGAAAGCGACTATGAACGCAAACTTGATGCGACGCGACGGTGGGGCAAGGAATGGCATTTCCGCATTGGCGTGCATTTGTTGCGTGGCATCATAGATGCGGCAACTGCATCGCGCCAATACGCGGATCTGGCCCAGGCGATGTTGCAAGGGCTCTGGCCCGAAGTGATCGATGAATTTTCGCGTAAACACGGAACCCCGCCGGGTCGGGGGGCGGTT
>Ga0181598_1001710_pt1 | contig 20954 bp, 43 predicted proteins | sample 041ome_4_FD_153295 | JGI IMG/M metagenome (GOLD analysis project Ga0181598, IMG submission 153295) | Coastal salt marsh microbial communities from the Groves Creek Marsh, Skidaway Island, Georgia - 041404US metaG (spades assembly) | ecosystem: Environmental > Aquatic > Marine > Intertidal zone >... | reverse complement strand
CTACCGCTACCACTATAACTGCTAGGGTTTGCCGGATCATAGTATGCAGTTAATCCTGAACTTACATAATTTGGCGGGGTGTACCCAGTAGGCCAAGCCTGTGTGCTACCTACATAGATTTTATCAACTGTGCTTGAGCCCAGTTTAACTGCATTAATGTTGCTTGATCCAAATTTCATATTAACCTACAATAAAGTAAACTGTTGATGCATTTGGCGTGATAGCATCATACTCTGCTTGAGTAAGTGATACTATATTGGTTACTTGATCTGCACCTGTTATGCCTGTTGTGTCTGATTCTACATATCCAGCACTTGCGTGGTTACCCCAACTATATGCTGTGTCCCATTGTCCAATCTTGGTACTAGTAACTGTTGCGCTGTTTACACTAAGTGTATCCGACGATGGGTTAAATGTTAGTTTGGTAGGATCAACTCGAGGAGTGTGATTTCCCGAATTACTAGCAAACAATACTGGAAACTCTTGATCTGTTCCTGTGGTTGATGTAATAGAAATAGCACTTGCTAGACCAGCAGAAGTGGCAGTGGTTGCCGAACTTGCTGTGCCTGTTAGGTTACCAGTGACATTCCCAATAAAGTTGTCGCCTGCTACGTTACCTGTTACAGTAACACTGGTCAGCGTACCAACTGATGTTATATTAGGCTGAGCTGCTGTGGTTACAGTACCTGCTGTTGTAGCAGTTGTTGCACTGGTTGCTGTAGCAGCACTACCACTTACATTGCCGGTTACTTCGCCAATAAAGTTATTAGCAGTGATATTGCCTGTGGTAACAATTGTATTGCTACCAAAATTGCTACCCAAGAAAGTGGCAACATTTGCATCACCGTAATCTGCTAATCCAGCATCTGCTGGTGTAAATGTAAACACACCTGTGCTGTTATCGTAACTGAGACTGCCATCGCCACTGGCTGCATTGGTTGTTACACTGAGATTGGCAAGATCGATAAATCCACTATCGTTGGTTAAGTTGCTGGTTGCACTTGGAATGGTTGGCGTACCACTTAGGTCTGCATATGCACCTGTAGTGGCAACATTGGCCAATCCACTAACATTGGCCGATGCCACACTGCTAGCTACCACACCTGTAAGTTGGCTACCATCACCAATGATATAAGCACCTGTAACATTGGCACTGGCTGTAACAGCACCAGTGATGTTGATGCTGCCAGTACCATCAATGTTGAAACTGGCAAGGCTTAAATTACCACCAAGTTGTGGCGATGTATCGTCTGCAACTGCACTAATACCATCACTGCCTGCTAGTGCAGTCCATGCACTGCCAATATATCCTTGATACACATTACCGGTAACCACAATCATACCGGTTGCTGGTGCTGTAATTGTCGAATCACGTACAGTAGCATTGGCAAAGGTTGGCATGTTAACTGGACCGTCAGCAATAAGCCCAGCAGTGCCTACATAAATGCCCCTGGGTCGATTGTTTGCACTGCCGATGTAACGTAGATCGTTAGTATCAGGAATAAAATTATTAGTAAATTGTATAACACCAGTACCGTCTGTAGCCAACGATATGTTGCCATTTGTATTTGTGCTTGTGATAGAGTTGTTTGAAATAGTGATGTTTGAACCAACAGGACCAGCAGTGTAAACTTCTGTGAAGTTGTCGTTGGTTTTATCCATTGCGCTGCGAAGATTATCACCATCGCCTGCGTTTGCTGAAGTTCCTAAATTGATTATTTGTTGTGCCATCTAACGATCCTTTAATACTAGTGTATTTATGGATCAAGCGGCAAAGCTTTCGCCGCAGCCGCAACTGGCTGTTGCATTTGGATTAGATACTTTTAAGTAGCTACCACCTAATTCTTCAACATAATCTACTGTGCAGCCAAATACAAACATTTCTGCCATTGGATCCAACCATAGATGATCTACTGTTGCTTCCTTGTCAGTTACACCCCATTCGTATTGAAAGCCACTACACCCACCGCCCTTTACGGACAGCGACACGTTTGGTTTGCCAACTTTTTTCATGTATTGTTTAGCAGATTCAGTGAGATTTATCACCATATTAGTCTTCTTTCTTCCAGATAGTCCAAGCACCGTATGCGATTGCTGCATATGCTGCTAGTTTAGCAAATGGTCCTGCAATCAAAATAACCAAGCCGACTCCGATTAGTACAGCACCATCCCAGGAGGTACGCTCATCTACTCTGCTTTTAATCCATCGTCTAATCATTATAATCTCCCATTGATTGCATTCCAATTAATGATTTTCATCATATTGTTTATATACTTTTTCTTAGCGTCTTTGGCAGGTACATAATCCATAAATGAATGTTCCCACATGTCGATTGGTAATAGTATATCTGTTTTGTATGATTGGTTAGGCGTAGTTTTAATCTTGCCATTCTTAGCAAGGTACACCCAGCCACTGCCTTGAAGTGTCATTGCAACACGCAACATTTCTTTCTTAAAATTATCGTAATCTTCGTGATGTGTGTCGATGAATTCTTTAATTGTCCCGGTAGGTCTGTTTGCGCCTTTGGGTGCTTGTAACTGTTGCCAGAACAAGTTGTGAAGTTTTGCTCCACCGTAGTTGAATTTAGGATCGCCTTCGTTGTTGTTATAACGATTTACATATCCTTTGGTCAACACATTGTAATGGTAGTCAACATTCTCTTTAGAGAGCACAGGAGCTAATGCACCACTGTCATACGGCAGTGCATCGGCTGCTAATTTTTCTTCTTGTTTGGCTTCAGTTAGTTGAATGTATTTTCTAATTTCTTGTTGCATGCATATATTTATTGATATTGTATTATGAAGGCATGTTTGCTAGAGCTTGTCTGTAAACATCGATCCATAAATCGCATGCGGCAGTATGCGCATCTTCGAGGGGATGCAGCCATGGTTGTGTAACTTCGAACTTATTAGTGTAACTCCAATCTAAGAAACTTTCGCCTTCAAATGTTTGCAATGGATCTTTGGTAAGGTCTTGCAGTGTACGAATGTAGTCCGGGGCATGCCATTTTGTATCCCAAATTTCAGAGTCCATGTAAGTTTGTACACTGGGTATGTTGTGTGATTTTAAAAATTGTTGAGTCGAGTGAATAGTTTGTAGTGATCTAAATTTGTCCCACAGTGTACTATGTCCTGGGTACTTGTTGTAAAACTCTAATATTTTTGTTGCTTCTTCTAGTCCCACTAATGGTGCTAGTTTACTTGGCACACAAGATAAACCTAGTGTGGTCCATTGTTCTTTGCCTGGAACATAAAAATCCCATCGAGCTCCCCATGTCCAGTTAATAACTGCAAGTGTGTTCTCTTTTGGATTGTTTGCAAAATATGTTAGTATTTGCATGGCAATATTTTCGTTGCCGCATCCAGGTACACTGGTTGTCTCGTAGTCTACTCCAAGCTTTTCTGCACATTGCGAAACCCAGCTATGTCCTTCACGCTGTAGTTCACTGCCGTAGACAAAACTGTCACCAAATCCTACTATTTTCATAATTGTTCCTCTTCTTTTACTTCTTGCAGCCGATCCCAGCGAAAACTTCTCCAGCCTGCTGCATCAACATCCCAAACTACGCAAACTTCTGGATTAACTTTGCGTACCGCTTTGGTACTTAGTGGATCTTCTTTGGTTGCTTTAGGAACTACGTTTTCATTTAATGTTGCATTCATTTTTCGAATTGTACCATCAGATTTAAGAAAGTTGACTTTCACAACTCCATTAATCAATTGGGCTTTCACACTGTCTTGTGCAGTTTGTTCTAAAAATTTAGTCATATTTTATCTCCTCATACTTGCAATATCTTTTGCGTCTTCTTTTTTATCAGCAAAAATAGGTACCATATTACTTTTGTGCATAGTTGCAATACCCAACAGTTGGCGTTCGCCGCTGTATGTGTGACTTTCTTTGCGCACGCCATGCCCTGCAATTTTATCACTTGTCATACGCGGACCGGTATCGTAGTCTGGCCGCTCATTAACACTCTTGCGTTTGCCATACTTGTCATACAGCTTTCCCTCAAGTTGTTCTTGACTTACTCCCATTTTGCGCATAAACTTTTCGTGCTCAGCTTCTGCTTGAAGCAACTTTTGTGTTTTCTTTTTAGCCTTACGCTTCTTGTAGTTTGTTGTGGTCATATAAGGACCAACAAGTTGCATAGTCATTAAAAAACTCCTGCTTGGTTAACTTAAAACAAGTATAGCAGGAGTTACATTAAATGTCAAGTAGTTTTTAATTATTCTACAAATTGTGCTAATTCTGGTGCCTTCCAGCCTTCTGGCTTTAATACTTTGCCGTCTTCACGTTTGCGTACTTTACCTGTGTCTGCGTCAATCTTAGCAAAGTTTGTGTCCATTACTTCACGCCATGCCGCTTCGCCATCCCAGCCTGCTGCACGAATAGCACCCATGGTAACAACAAGAATATCTACCAGCGCATCAAGTTGTTCTACTTTATCTTGTGCTACCACAGCATCTAGTAGCTCATCGTATTCTTCGTCGATAAGACTAAGGTACATTTTGTAGTTTGCTTCACTAGGCGGTTGATCACACGCTGTTGCAAACGTGTCAATATCTTTAAATGGGTTTGTCATTGTGTTTCCTCTTGTTTTAGTCTATAAGTGCAATAATAATTACACCAGGCTATGTAAATCATATATGCTAATACTCCGCCAAAGATGCTGCCGCTGAATATAAATCCAGACATAAAGTCTGCAGTTAAAAATGCGACTGGATAATCATACCAACGTATCATCGTATTAGTAGCTCAATCTTATTTGGAACGCCTTTCCACTCAGCTGCATCTTCAGGTACTGGGCCAATTTCGGTAATCTGATTGTCTTTCCATGCTTCCGCAAGTTCAGCATTCAACTCGATCCAGAATGGTGTGCTTTCATCGTCGGCTACAATTGCATCAACCGGGCACTCGGGTACGCACACTGCGCAATCAATGCACTCGTCAGGATTGATTACCAACATGTTTTCGCCTTCGTAAAAACAATCCACAGGGCACACTGCTACACAATCTTGGTGTTTGCATTTAATACATTCTTCTTGTACAACATATGTCATTTGTTTAGTAATTCCCAAGCTAGTTTTTTTTCTAGTAATTGTTTTTCAAGCATTACGTATTCTCGGCGAATAGCAGCCAATTCCGCACTCTCTTGTTCCAATGCTGGATTGGGCACAAGTATAGCTAGTTTTTCGTTGATAGCAGCGAGTGTGTCGTTGAGGCTAACGCCGTTAATTTCGATGTCTGCATGGTCGCCGGTTAGTGAAAGTTTACCGTCAATCCCTGTTTGATTCATCATTTTTTGTTAGCGTCCAGGCGCCGTTGACTGTTTCGTTCCATTGTAGTGTATCGCCGACCTTCCAATCTTGTGATTCAAGCAAAGAATCAGGTAATTGCAATAACAACTCATCTGGGTTGTTGGGGTCGGCGATAACAGAAATATTGACAGTTGACATATTAAAGTGAATTTTTCTTTTCAATGATTTCTTTGCGGCGCTCTTTAACTGCTCCGCCGATTGCTTGTAGCGCAGCACGAGCTCGTGTTGCAGAGGCTTTTACACCCTTTTCTTCAAATTTAGCATGTTCTAACAAGTATGTTTCAAATTGTTCAACGAGTGTATCGTGGGCTGACATAAATTTTATCTCCTAATTAATGTACAGTAGCCGAAGCGGGCACAAAGAAGTCTGACTCTGCTTCCATTTCTTCTAGTTGTTCGTAAAAGTTATCTGGTAACTCAATTGCTTCTTCGTCATGTTCGCAAGCCACATCATTGGGCACTCCTAACATTCGCATAAGTCCGCCAATGTGTACTAGACGCACACCGTTGTCAAACATTGCTGCACACAACGACAGTACCATTCCGGCAATTGCGTCATCTTTGCCAAATATCTCTTCGAGTTTATCGTAGCTTTCAAACATAACAATGATATTTAGCCACAGATTGCCCTGGTACGAAGTTATTCATTTTTCTTATATCTTACTACAGCTCTGTTTTTTCTAATATACACTTCACTTTCGATTGTATATTCTTTTTCTAAGAAATTGTTAATATCTGCTAGTGAGATCTGATGATCGGTGTGCGTGTCTATCACCAAGTGGGTACAGTTAAGATTTTTGTAGATTTCAAATTGATCGTCTACATAATGGTTCACACTTAACAAAAATATTGTGTCAGCAGTTAGATCAAAATCTTCCGCTTTAGAAGCTACACACTGAGTTTTAGTTGTTGTTGTCTTGCTGATTAGATCACTAACATAATTTGCAATAGTAAAGTGTGCTTTGTCTGGATCTATACATGTTAGCTCACTTGGTTGCAGTTTAGCAAACCAAGGTATCTTAGTGCCGTATTCGCAACCAATGTCTAGAACTTTTTTATTATCAATGATGTCTTTGTTATCAACAAAAATAGTTTTGAACATCAATTCTAGCTCTTGAGGAAATTCCCATGGCGTGTACACCGGTCGTTGGATATATTCCTCCCATGGTAAGTTTGCAGGATCTATATCTTCAAAGTGTAGATGATTGATGTACTCAAACATTCTTTTGTCAAGTTCAGACAGTGTTGTCATTCCAATTCAAGCTCCGAAACATCAACGTCCATGAATCCAGTTTGTTGCAAAATCTCAATAGGGGATACATCTACTTTACGTGAACGAATTTCACTCAGTGAAAACTCTTTTTTGAATTCACCTTTTTTGGTTTCCTTCATAATTTCATAAAGCTTGCTGGTAACAGCATAGCCGTCATCACCAGGCCAGTCAAGGCTTTCTAGATGTTTTAATGCTTCGAGTTTGGTCATTGGCTCTGGCAACTCAATCAAATTAATCGGATCACAGCCGTTTTTCAGAAGAATTTTATATCGGCTTACAAAATCATTAGCAAAGCGAACTTTAGTAATACCGTGTTGTGTTGCTGTGCCAGCAACTGTGAATGTTTTTTCCATTACATTGTTTCCTTGATTTTTACTCTGTTTAAAATAGTTACGTTTTCCGCATGTTTTTTAACAGTGCCGCGGATTTCCACTGTAGTACCTGGTGTGTATTCTTTGCTGTTATAAAAGCTGATCTTGTGCCCTTCTTTTGTAATAGCAACATACCGAAACTTTTCATACTGTTGGATATAGTAACAGGATGCTACTGTAACTTGTGTGTCAACACGCATACCAACTTCGCCAACATATCCCCACACAGAATGTTGTGTTAGTGACTCTTCTTGAACTTGGCGTTGATAACTTGCAATTTGGCTGTTAACAACACCAATTTTACTTTTGTCCTGCGGTACAATAAACTCTTCCAACGCTATTGTGCCAGCTAGTACACTTTCAAAGTCTGACAATCGACCAGACAACGCTTTCATTGCTAGGCGACTGGACAAGTATTGTTGAGCTTCTTTGCCTATACGGCGATCTTGCTCAGTAACAACACCATCAGCGAGAGCTTGTTTTGCAACATCGCGGTTGGGTATTTTAACCACAATATGCACATCATTTTCATCAAATGCATATTGTGGCATTTTAATATAGCCGCCGTTAACATTGGTTGCATATACTGCGGCGCCCCATATGTCAGCTGCTGAATACGCTACTGGATCCACTTTAGGCATTTTCAAGTTCCACTTTTTTAAAACCAAATACTGCACACTTGTAAGCAACACCGTCTACAATAAAGCGGTCGCCCATCATACTTGAACGCTGACCCATTCCGTCTGGGCGAGTGTAAAGCACAGTAACGTTTTCGTTGTAGTCACCGTTAATAATCATTCTACCATCACGCAACGGCAAATATTCTTCATTGATGCTCCAGCTGCCTGCTACATTGTTTGTATAACGGTATGCATATTCTAAACATTCATTTGTAGTACCAGCTGCTGAAATTTCTACAGGAACATTAACTAATGCTACATCAGTGTATCCCAGTACTGAACCTGTGTTACGATCTGTTTTTGCATGTTGTACAAGAATTTGCATGGTGTTTCTCCTAGCTGTTACATACAGTATAGCCTAAAACAATAAAAAGGTCAACCTTTATTTTGTATATTTGAGAATTAATTTAGTCCCAATGTAGCAATGTATATTTTTGCTTTTGTCAGCTTATTAACTTGTTGGGTTACAGTTTGTGCCGCCGGGCCAGTTGAACCAAACATAGTATCATGCTGTGTTGTTTGAACAGCATAGTATCCCAGTACTATGCTTATGATTGTGATCATTACAAGACCAATTGTGTTATTTGTTGTATCGTGCATTATGTTTCTCCGATGATAAGGCAGTGGATTGCCGTTCTAGTATATACAGTATAGCCGATCTTGATAAAAAGGTCAACCTAAATCGTATCAATTAATCAAAAAAGTTTCCTTCAATCCAACAGAATTTTGTTGGGCCATCACTCCAGGCGCCTTGTTTGTATTGCTTATTTCCCCATAGTAATTCACGATTTGCATCTTCCATTACAGACAGTGCAGTCTTGCCTTGTACTTTAAAAGTTTTACCATACGCTTCAAAAGTAAATGTTTGCATTACACTGTCTCCTGCATGGTGCTTTCAATGCGGGCTTCATTTTTAATAAGATCTTCGATGATCATATCAAGTTCAACTTGGATGTCTGACTTGGACATATTAAATGTGTTGGAGCGGCGAAGCAGACCAGACAGTTTGTTTTTCATTGTGATTGTGTCTTGGATGTCATTTACGATAAGCATGTTTTTCTCCTAGCTGTTACATACAGTATAGCCTAAAACAATAAAAAGGTCAACCTTTATTTTGCATTAATCGTAAAAAAAGCCACCCTAGGGCAGCTTTTTTAGTTGTAAATTTAAACTGTTAAAGTTTAGGCTGCGGTACGTGATGCAGCCGCAAGTGCTTTGTAACCAGCAGCAACAACAGCACGAGATGGCCGACCCAAGCGATACTTGATTTTCACACGACCTTTGGTGTCTGTTGACTCGTTAGCATAGATAGCAAAGCCTTTCATGCGCAATGCTGATACAGTTGCACGAGCATTACCTACGCCGAAACGTGCTGAAATTTGCTTGCCTGTGAGTTGCTCACCAGCCATAAGTGCATTAAGTACTTTATCTTGCTTTGTTGTAGTAGTTGTGGTTGTCATATTAATTTGTCTCCAATTGTGATTTTGCTGTTAGTTTTCTAACAACATGCAAACAGTGTAGCATCAAACGACCAAGTTGTCAAACCCAACATTGTCCGTTTTGATGATTTTGGTTAGAACAATAATTTAAAACCAAACTCGGTGGTAGTGTTTTGCGGTTCATACAATCCGTTGTTAACAGATGAATCGGCAATGTTCCAATGTCTAGCAAACACACCATAATTGTGATTAGGCAACCATTCTAATTCAACTCCATAGCCACTGTCTTGGGTATTAGTTGTTTGAGAATAGCCTGCTTGGGTTAGGTAACTAGTTTGGTTACCACTGATTAGATAGTTAACTTGATATTTGAAATACCCACCACGGTTGTTGTATATTATATTGCCAAGCGGTGCGTATAGATACTGCGACCTTCTGTTGTATGTGAAGTGTCCAGTAGATGATTGTTTGCCGCCCCAGCGATCATTTAGCTGCCGAAAGCCTAGCCCGATATAAAAAGAATTATATTTGTATGATATTTCGCCCGACAGACCTGTTGTGAGATCATTCTTGGTTTCGCCAGTACTACTTGACGCATAGTCTGTTGTGCCGACAAAATATTTTGCATTGCCAACAAAGCCATTTTGATATTCGGACTTGTAATCTTGATATCCAATACTGGCAAATGCATATGGCGAAACCTTGGACATTAATCCAGGCTCGGTGTACTTATAGCTGTACAGTTCAACAAAGTATTGCGAGGTGTCAGCCGCAGTACTTGGTGTACCAAACGCCAGTGCAACGGCTGTTAAATGTGATTTCATTTGCGTTTTTTCTCTCTGTAAAACAAGTGGTCATCAATCTGTCCAACAAAGTTAAAGTCAGAGCGCCAGTTTGGTTTAACATTCTTGGCATGGTACCACATAGAACCATCTGTGCCATCGTATCCTTGCTGATGTAATACCAATGCTTCTGATGCTAGCACTTGTGCAGCTTCCCACGCTTCTTGATCTTTTGGAGCATCACTAAGGCCGTCGCAATACCAGCTAAACTGGCACATATGGCGTTTCATTGAGCCGTCTTTGTTTTTTACACCTTGGTACACCACGCCGCAAATTGTATCTGGAAAACGCTTGCTGTTGACACGATTAAACACTACATGTGATACTGCTATTTTTCCTGCTACGCTTTGGTTACGTGCTTCAAAGTAAATATTCTTGGCAAGACACTCGTGTTCTGCTGGGCTACTAAAGGCTACTGTTAAACTTATGATTGCTTCTGCTAACATTGTTTGCTCCTGTTTTTTATTCTCTTTGTAGTTATACTATAACCGAAACTAAAGAAAAGGTCAACCTCTAAATGCCAAAAAGTTTATTTTTCTTGAGTATATTTTACAGATAATTAAATGTATGACAACATCTTTACCCAAGTATGAGTTTTTCACAGGTGTGCCCGGCAGTCGCTGGAGTGGAATAGCACAAGAAATTAAGCTAAATTCAGAATACAACACATCGGACAGAGCACCACATCGTGTGTACACACATGGTGACTTTTCTGGACACAAGGATGCATACTTTGGCACAGGCATGGAATTCAATACCGACTTAGATGAGTATAACTTGGATGCACCATTTTCAAAAGCCGGCGGCATCAAGTTATTAATGAGCCACGAATGGCCTTATTATTTCGACGATATCATTGAACGCTACCCGGATGCTTGGATAACACTTGTGTATCGGCCAGGACCTGCTAGCATGCAATGGTGGTTACAAGCTGGCGGATTTGATATCACATACCCAAACTATGAGTGGTACCAAAATGAATCAACTATGGCTGTCCAGATTCATCAACAGAACAAATTAATACTTGACTTTGCCCGCCAACATAAGTTACAATGGACACAACATAAAAAACACAGCGACATTCTTATGGCCACGCTGAAAGGTACTCAATGAATCATAAGATTTTAAATAAACTGGAGCAAATGCTGCATACCAGTCCGCAGTTGTTGCGCAACAAAAACACACTGCAACAGGCTATTCAAGGCACGTTCAACGTTTCACTTGACAATGTAGACTATGATAATATCGGCGAGCTAGTTGATCGAATCGACGACAAAGTGCTGGACGAATACTTTAGAAATCATTGGCAAGGCGAAATATCAAAATACAAGTACAGCGGTCCAGCATTAATTGACGAAGTTAACAAACTAAAACCACGCAAAGTGCTAGACATTGGGTGTGGCTATCACGAGTTTAAAAACAAGATTGATAATATTGTAGGCATTGATCCTTACAATGATGCTGCTGATTTGTCGGTTAAATTGCTGGATCATCACCCTCAGGAAAAGTATGATGCAGTGCTAGCATTAGGATCAATCAACTTTGGCAGCACAGATAAAGTTTTTGCAGAACTAGAACATGCAGTAAACTTGTGCAACCCAGGTGCGATTATGTTCTTTAGAGCAAACCCTGGCTTGCCGCACCACAAGGATGAATCAAACTGGATATCATTTTATCCATGGGATAGCAACTTTGTAGTTAACTGTGCTACACAATTAAATGTTGATATTCTTGATTTAAGAACTGACACTTATAAAAATCGACTGTACTTTGTTTGGCGTACTAAATAAATTTAACAAGAAAAGCTAACGCTCGAATGTAAAGAAGTTCAGCTTTTTCTATCCCCGATAATTTTTAACTCAGGCGAGTAATCGTCTGCGTCTGTCTAGTCTCATTGAGATTAGCCGGATTTTTCTATGAAGGCTGCACTATGTATTTTCTTGACTCATATATTATAGTATTAATGTTAGGAGTGTTCTATGGATTTTTTGTAGGACTAATACCAGTTGCTGGTGCAACCACTGGACTGATTGCTGTGTACAGTTTTGTTACGTATTTCCATGATCCTTACATGCTAGTGGTGTTTACAACCGCAGTAGTTGTTACTAGCAGTATTGGGGATAGTTTCTGTGGAGTTGTTATGAACATTCCCGGAGCAGGCGGTGCAGCCGCTACAATGGTAGATGGCTTTCCTATGAGTCAACGAGGTGAAGCAGCTCGTGCGCTAAGTGCTGCATTATCAACATCGTGGGTCAATGGTTTAATTTGGGGATTGCTGGTATTTTTGTTCCTACCATATTATACTAAAATTGTACTGTATTTTGGCACTGTAGAAATGTTTAGCTTTCTTATATTTGCTATGACTTGTGTAATTTTTATATCCAGCAAGTATTGGTTCCGTGGATTTTTAGCGTTGATTGCCGGAGTAGCAGTAGGACACATTGGTATGGATCCAAGCACCGCAAGCGACCGCTGGACAATGGGGTGGGATTATCTTGGCGCAGGTATTCAAATGATTCCAGTAATGGCCGGAGTGTTAGCATTTCCAGAGCTGTTAAGTGCGTATAAAATGAAAGCTGAAAAGATACAGTTAACAAATGGTGTTATTATGTCGCAGCTAATACAGGGTATCAGAGACAGTTGGAAATACAAATGGGACGGATTACGTGGCGGAGTTATTGGTGCCTTTATAGGACTTATTCCGGGCATTGGCGGTGCCATTGCTGATTGGTTTTCATATTCACAAACTGTTGCTATATCATCTAAAACAGCAAACAATGAAGAATATTCAGTAGGACAAGGAAATGTTCGCGGAGTAATTGGTTGCGAAGGTGCTAATAACGCACAAAAAGCAACATCATATGTGCCAACAGTTTTGTTTGGTATCCCTGGCGCCCCTTTTGAAGTGATTGTCATGGGGTTGCTTATGTATGTAGGCTTAGAACTTGGAACGCCTAGTGTACTTGCTGATGGTGTATTCTTTGATCACCTTCTTAGTAGTTACTTGTGGAGTTTGTTTATTATCTTGCCTATTAGCTATGGGTTTATTAAGTATGCTGTATACATAACAAACCTTCCTTTCAAAGTTTACTTCTGGCCAATATTGGCAAGTTTAATATGGAGTTCAACACAATATACAGGTATGTTAAATGATTACATCATGTTGGCAATTTGTATGGGCGTTGGAATTGGCATGAAGTATTTTAAATTTAGTAGAGTTAGTTTTTTAATTGGCTTTATTTTGAGTGCACGACTTGAATCAAGTTGGGTGCAATTCGATACATTTGGATATGGGTGGGAAAATTTACTATTCGAGCCCCTTCCTTTGACCTTCATGGTGCTTACATTAGTGGCACTCATATGGGGGTTATTTTTAAACAAAGCAAAAATTGATTTCGTATAGGAGAATAACATGAAAATCAAAAATCTATTAACAGGTGCACTGACTGCACTTACCATGACAGCAACCACAGCGTTAGCTGATGTAACTCTCGTCGTGCCGCAAAAGGCAGGACAGGGCACAACAGTATGGGCTGAAATTATTACTAAAGAACTAGAAAAGCATTTAGGTGAACGTATTGTATTACGTCTTATCCCAGGCGCACGTGATATTCCAGGTATTAATGCATATCACAACGACCTACGTTTTGACGAAAACACAATCGTTGTAACACATGGTGGTAACGGTGTATCATTCCTACAAGAAGAAGTTGACTACAACTACGCAGAATATGAGTCAATTGGCCTTATGAACTTGAACATTATTGCAGGTAAGCTCATCGACGATGATATGTCTCGTCCACGTTTTCCGGCAGGTTCGGGTATGGTACCAGAAGCATTTGCAATGACACTTATGCTGTGTGGACCGGACAAATCAGTTGATGAATACATTGCTTGCTTTGGCGAGAATGTAGTATGGGTAAAGGGTATGTCAGGTTCAGAACGCCGTCTAGCATTTAAGCGTGGTGACTTGAACGGCACACGTGAAAACCCAGCAACATATCAAAAGCACGTTGAACCAGATGAAAACGCAGAACTTTGGTTCCATCATGGTCTACTAGACCCAACAACAGGTAATCACGTTGATGATACAAACTACCCAGCAGGTTATCAGGTAGAAGACTTGTTTGAAGCAAAATGGGGTGTTCGTCCATCAGGTGAGTTCTATGATGCGTACAAACTAGTTAAATCATTCCGTGATGGTCTACAGAAAGCAATCTGGATCAATAAAGGCAATGACGACCTACGTGACCGTCTACGTGCAGCGATGACAGCAATGGCTAACGACCCAGAGTCAATGGCAGCCATTGAGGCAAAGAACGGCAAGTATGAGTGGTTCATTGGTGAACGTGGTGACCAAATGCGTGATACTCTAATGACATTCATTACGGAAGACGCACTAAAGAACCTAGTAAAATTCAACCGTGAAGCACTAGGATTGGCATCGATCTACAAAGCAAATCTGGTAGACTAGTAAACAATAAATAGAGGTGGGGGCAAATTTCCCCCCCATCTTTTTTAAGGAGTAAATATGGAAAGTAATTGGGACAAGACTAAGCCTCGTTCAAACTACCACTTTGATGCAAGCAAGCAAGACCCTGCATATGATGCAATGCGTTACTGTGGAAAGTTTGTTGGCAATTGGCAAGAAGAATTACAAAAGACAGTTAACAACAGTAAAGAGATTACTTGGCGCACACGCAATCCTATTGATGGCACCAGTAAAGATATTGAGTCAGAAGAATATGATTTAGAACGCAGTGGAGCAAATGCTGATTTAGCACTAACTAACTTAGAATACGAATTACTTCCAATATTCAAAAAAATGACAGACGCACTACACTTAACAACAGTAGGCGGCAAAAGAGAAATTCAAAGTCGAGTTCATGTACAGTTTCCTGGTCAAGTATGGAATTTGCATATCGACAAACTAGAAAAGTGGAATGTTGATGACCCACACAGTGTGTATCGTTTTATGGTAATGCTGAATGACTGGGAGCCAGGACACTTTATTCAATACGGAAACTTTGTACACACTGGATATCGTGCAGGAGAAATTTACTCATTCGATTGGTATAACACACCGCACTGTACAGCAAATGCAGGACACGGCCCACGCTGTACTCTATTAGTCACTGGTGTAGCGACAGAAGATACCTTACGATTGTTCTCAACATACGATAATAGGATTATATTATAATGGTTAAGTATATAAAGTATCTTAGTGCCGTAACTATATTATGTGCTATGGTGTTGCATGTAGCAGGCATCACGCCGTGGAATAGTTTATTACAGATGGTGGGTGCCGCGGGTTGGATCTATGTTGGATATAGATGGGGAGAGAAAGCTCTCATACTGAACTTTCTCCCTCAATTTGCAATTATAATACCAATGCTAGTTGCTATGTATTGGTTGTAACATCAACTTCGTTTATAGCATTTTCGTAGGTGTTTTCAACTTCCCATTCTAACCATTGTATTATCTGATCAGTGTTGATGTCTTCACGTATCCATTCGTACTTGCCAGTGGTAGTGTAGAACAAGTGATCCCAAAATTCGCTTTTAATACGATCTTCCAAGTCTTCAATGTGATTGCTAGGACCTGCATATAGTTTTGTCCAGTTAACTTCAAAGCCTGTGTGCCCTTCGTACTTGCGTTTGCGATTGTCGGGATTACTTGTAATACCAAAACATGTGCGTCCCAAATGATTTGACCATATGTACAAATAACGCATCTTAAATACCGTTGTACTTGTTGATGTGTTGATCTGGCAAGATCGGAAAGTCCAAGTCGTTTGCATCACAGTACGCATAGAAGTCCAAGATCAAAATGCTCAACAAACAGTTGTCACTCCAGCCACCTGGCAAGTCATGTGAACGATTGAACTTCTCCAAACGATTCTTTGCTTGCTTATGAAACTTGCTCGGGCTTGCATATGTAGTTTTAAAGAACTGCATTAGTGCATCCTGCCACTCACGTGTGATAGTTGTTTTGTTTTTACGTGCAAGTTTAGCATAGCGACCTAGTGCTAAGATAAAGCCACCGTCAACACCTTTTTCATTTGCAAAGTAACGATCGTGCAAGCTCAATGCAAATTCAAGATCGTGAATTGCGCTATCAAAGTTCTCGCCTTCCATTTCGGCAACTCGATTGAGACCTGAAATATATGTTACCATGCCTGGCTTTGCGCCATGCCCACGTGCTTCAACTGCCGGACGTGTGTACATGTTTGCCTGTTCGACTACACTTTGAATACGCTCGGCATGCAAATCTTCTGTGAGTGTGCTACCATAGTTGCGTACACCACTTACACGGCTTTTGTGCATAAAGTAAGGTTCAACAGCTTTGCGGCCTTTGTAGTTAATTAAACGGAACAAGAAGTTGCCAAATGCTTCACCTTTGGTGTTGCTGCCCGGAACTACTGCAAGAGCATCAATTACTTTACATGCAACTGTGAAATCTTTTTCAATCATGCCGGCTTTCCACAGGATGTACAGTGCCACGGCTGTGTGCTGCCCCTCTGGGATGCTGTAACGTCCGTTGGGCAACTTGATGGTGTTTACAACTTGTACTGCCCGAGGATCAAAAGATTCAATGATGTGTGCTACGTGATCCCAATCAACATCACGTTGGTTGTCGATGTTAATATCCAGCAATTCAAATGCTACAAACTCAACGCCGCCAAAGTCTTTGGTTGCGTAAGTGCCATTGCAACGATTACGCAGACTATTGATTGCATCTGAGATAAGTTTTTGTGTTGGGAGGGTTTTTGTTGGATCAATACGTGTTTCAAGATCTTCGTACAAATCTTTATCTTGGTTACGTTCCATCAAGTTTTGAATTTTGGCAACGCTAAAAGGGTTGCGCTTGGGCATTGCCCGTGTTTCGAGTTTAACTGTCATTTTGTTTCTCCATTTTGATTCAGTTAAGAATTGTGTAGGGCTGTTATGCTTCCTACTATTAAGTTATAGCATAGTTAAATGCTGTTGTCAACCATATTTTAACACAAATGCCATATAATCAGCATTATTATTTAAAAAAAAAGTATAGCTACCAGGAGTAGATGGGGTACTAAAACAATTGATATGCCAACGCCAGCCGTCCTCAAAGTTTAACTTGCACCATTGAACTATACCATCAATGTCGCCAGCTGGTCGTTCAATATTAACACTATAATTAAAGGTGGTGGCCAATTCGTGCATCTTTACAATATATCTTTAATTTGTTTATACATGCATTCGGCAACTTGTTTGTGCCCTTGTTCTAAGAAATGCCCGTTTGGTCCAAGAGGCGAGCCGTGGGTCCATTTAATAAAATCATCCCCGGGCCAACCAATGAAACAATCTGTGTTTAAGAAACCCAGCATTTTTTTAAAATGAGGATTATGTTTGTTGTTGTCTATTATATCTTCGATACCCGATGAGAAGGCATGCACAAATCGATATGGAATTCCTTGGTTTTCTAAAAAGTTTTGTAATAATATTGCTTGACATACCCATTCTAGAAATTTTCCACCAGAGTTGTGGTATTCACTGTATAATTGTTTTACAAAAGTATTGGCAATACCGTCATTAACATTAATGCACAGGCTATTATTATTTTCATCAAAAAATTCATAGCGGTCGGTTGTAGTCCAGGCAATAATAGCTAACTGTGGTTTTTGTTCTAAACATTTTTGTATTACCTTGTTGCATATCCAACTGTTGCTAGCACCTGGCTTGGCAATGCCAACTACAATATAATCAGTCATTTGATTTAACACACCCGGCCATGCATCGTTCCGGTCTGCAAGCTCGTCACCAAACGTAAAACTATCACCAAAACAATAAATCATATATCAGTTCTCAATTGACTTAATAAACTGTTCTATTTTTGCAACCTTCTTTTCTAACATGGCAATACGGTCTTCAGATTGCTCTGCAAGTTTAGCATCCTCTTCTCGCAATTTGCGACCTATGTAGTTGTGATATCGTTCTTGTTGTTCTTTCATTGGTTTACAAACTCCGGCCATTGCTGTGCAAATAGATCAGCATGTTCTTGTAGTTCAAAGTAAAATGTATGTTCATAAACATAGGTCCACGTATCCATCTTCCATTGGTGCCGCTCTAAGTTACGTCTACACCATGTTTTACCTTGTGTGTCAAGATCACTGTGTAGACGAACCGAATGAGGATTGTTATTCATCCAGCGCATTTTGTATTCACTTGTTTCTAAAGGTGTCATTAAATATACTCGTAAAATCTAAGTAAGCCAACAACAGTGATAAGGCACATAACACCATTGGTGATAATTAGTGCACGTTCCCGCCACCGCACTGCGACTATCAACCAGACAAATCCGCCACAAAACAGCACCAGTGGACCAAGCGGATATGACATTGGGTGCGCACTTACAATATAGCTGCCAAGACATAATATCGATGTTGCAATCCATTTTAAGATATTATTAACTGTTTGAGATGTCATATGCATATTTAACATCCGGATCCTCTATTGTTGCGTGTGTCCAACATGTCTCTCAGACAGTTGTTAAACAATTCTTTTGCACCGTGTGCATTTTGTACACCGTGATATCCTGGCACGTTAGAACAAGCACTTAATAACAACACCATTAAAGTAATCGACACTAGTTTCATTTTTCATCTTTCTCTGCTTTAATCAAGAGCTTTTCGTTGTTTGCAATTAACTGGTCTTTGATGTCGTATACAGTTTCACTTTTGATCATATCAATTATAGTGTTGGTGAGATCAACTTCCCTACGCAACCAACTAATTTTACTTTCTAGTTCATCAAGTTCTTTTAGGTAGTATTCTAGTTCTTGTTCTTTGCGCAGTCGTTGTTCAATGAAGTCTGTGATCAAGATAAGTCGTTTTTCTGCATCACTCATCTTTATACTCTAAGCTAGTCCAGTACTTTCCTGCGATCTTACCGTGAACATTACCAAAGACATTACCTAAGACAGTACCTTTGACAGTACCTCCGACACTGCCTCCGACATCACCTACAATATCACATTTAACATCGCCTTCGACAGTACCATAGACATCGCCATAGACACCGCCGCAGACACTACCTACGATACTGCCTTTAACATCTCCTACAATATCACCTAAGACATTAGTTACGACATCACCTTCGACATTACCGAAGACATTACCTTTGATATCACCGTAGACACTACCGAAGACATTACCTTTGATATCACCTTCGACAGTACCTACAACATTACCTTCGACATTACCTGCGACATTACCTACGACATCACCCCAAACACTGCCTCTGACATCACCTGTGATATTACCGTTAACACTGCCTAAGACATTACCTTCAACGTCACCTGCGATATTACCTTCGACATCACCTTTAATATGGCCTAATACACTACCATCGACATTACCCCAGACATCACCTTCGACATCACTCCAAACATTGCCTCTGATACTGCCTTTAACGTCACCTGAGACACAACCTAAGATATCACCTCCGACATAACCTACATCACCTGCAACATTGCCTAAGACATTGCCTCCGATACTACCTGCGACAGTACCTTTAACATCACCTTTGACATCCTTGATAAACAAAGTTCCGTCTTTGTACTCACCAAAGGTGATAAGCTCTGCTAGTTGATCTAGTTGCTTTTGAGTTAGATTAGTTTTCACTTGCAACTTTCCAATCCTTTCCTGAAATTCTACCTATAACATTACTTAAGACATTACTTAAGACATTACCTAAGACATTACCTAAGACATTGCCTTCGACATCACCTTTAACATTGCCTTCGACATCACCCCAGACATAACCTTTAACACCACCTTTTACACTACCCCAGACACTGCCTTCAACACTACCCCAGACATAACCTTCTACACTACCCCAGACACAGCCTTCAACATTACCATCGACATCACCTTTTACACTACCTCCGACATCACCTTTGACATCACCTTCGACATTACCTTCGACATTACCTGTGATATTACCTTTGACATCCTTGATAAACAAAGTCCCGTCTTTGTTCTCACTGAATGTGATAAGATCTGATAGTTGGTCAAGTTGTTTTTGAGTTAGATTAGTCTTCATTTATAATTTTCCAATTCTTGCCCGCAATTTTACCTGTGAGAATACCTTCGATATTACAATAGACATTACCTTTAATATCATTATAGACATTGCCTTTGATATTACCATAGACATCACCATGGACATTACCTAAGATGTCCTTAATAAACAAAACTCCGTCTTCGTTCTCATCGAATGTAATAAGCTCTGCGAGTTGATCTAGTTGTTTTTGAGTTAGATCAGTTTTCATTTATACAACTACCATTATTACTCATAACATCTTTGCTTTTAGCGAAATTTAAAACTATTTTATACATACGCCCGAGCTAGTATCTCCAATCTCTCCGCACAGAAGTCAACAGCTAATTAGCTGCAAAGCGATATCTTCATCCCCAGTCCTCCAATGTGCTTTTCAGTTCTTTTAAAACATGTTCCAACTTTTCCGCATCTAATGTACGACAAGATGTGATCTGATTTGGACGGAACGTTCTGCCTTCATCAGTTTCTTCTGTGCGGTCAAGCAATACAAATAGTTCTTTTACCAGAACATCATACTGTTGTGCTTTACTTGTTAGGCTCATGTTTCTTTCCTTACTTAGAAAGTTGCTTTGAATTGCACTGGGCAGTCTTGCGAAGGGCAAACATATCCCATTGGGCCATTCCATTCCATGCCGCATTTACTACAAGTGGTTTGTGCCCAGTAGGTTGGATCGTGATCGGAGGGTGGTGGTTTATACGGTGATGGCTGAATAGGAACATCTTTTCTCAACAAATATTTAATGATCCACTCAAGGTCACGTTCAATCTTATCCAGTCTTCGGATATATTCGTCTTTATCGCTCATTTCATATCCAATCCTTCTACACAACTACAAGTGTAATACTCTACAGTTTCTTCGGGATACCACACAATGTCTTCTTTATGCACCCACTCAGTATATGGGATCAAACCTAAGAACTTGTTACGCAC
>Ga0181598_1001705_pt1 | contig 20979 bp, 17 predicted proteins | sample 041ome_4_FD_153295 | JGI IMG/M metagenome (GOLD analysis project Ga0181598, IMG submission 153295) | Coastal salt marsh microbial communities from the Groves Creek Marsh, Skidaway Island, Georgia - 041404US metaG (spades assembly) | ecosystem: Environmental > Aquatic > Marine > Intertidal zone >... | reverse complement strand
TAGGGTATCATCGTCGTCGTCGTCGTCCGTGTCGTCGTCGTCGCGTCCGTCGTCGTCGCGCCCCGTCGTCGTCGTCGTCGTCGTCGTCATCATCCGCCGCCAGGTAGGGCACGGACACGATGATGACGACATCCATGATGATGATGATGATGATTTGTACTGACGTTGGCGGTTATGTTGTACGTAGGTAAACCCTACGCTCTATCGCGTGTAGTGTGATCTTTTTTTGTGTGACGTGACGTAGGTTGCGTGCGCGTGACACAGAACAACAGAGGAGGAGGGTTCACGCGACGCGTAGAGACGGAGGACAGATGCTGGCGCGATGCGCGCGCGCGGGGTGTCCGGGGACGACGCGAACGCGAGGGACGACGACGCGGTTGACGTCCAAGGGGAAGAATGATGTGAACGTGGTGTCGTTGACGTCGTCGAGACGGCGGCAGAGATGCTCGGTGGTGACGTATGCGGCGAGGGATTACTACGAGGTGCTCGGGGTGTCGCGCGCCGCCGACGGCAAGGAGCTCAAACGGGCGTACCGGCAATTGGCGCGAAAGTATCACCCAGACGTGAATAAGGCTGCGGATGCCGAGGAAAAGTTTAAGGAAATCTCAAACGCGTATGAAGTGTTGAGTGATGATCAAAAGAAGTCTATTTACGATCGGTACGGTGAGGCTGGTTTGAAGGGCGGCATGGGCGGCATGGGCGGTATGGGCGGCATGGGTGGCGACCCGTTTAGCAACCCGTTTGATTTGTTTGAATCGTTTTTTGGCGGCGGCGGCGGCATGGGTGGCATGGGTGGCATGGGCGGTGGTCAACGCCAGAATCGTAACCGCCCCACGCAAGGCGATGACGAGAGATTTGATCTCGAAATTGACTTTCTCGAAGCCGTCTTTGGGGTTGAAAAAGAGCTCGACACGATGCGGCTTGAAAACTGCGACAAGTGCTCGGGGAGCGGCGTGAAGGCTGGGACGAAACCTACGACGTGTGGTACGTGTGGTGGTCAAGGTCAAGTCGTGGCTACCGTGCGCACGCCGCTCGGGAACTTCCAGCAAGTCACTGGATGTCAAGCGTGCGGCGGCACTGGCCAGAGCGCCACCCCGTGTCCGTCGTGCGGCGGCGACGGGCGCGTGCGACGAAGCAAAAAGATTCAACTTCGCGTGCCTCCGGGCGTTGATAAAGGCTCACGTTTGCGCGTTCGCGGTGAAGGCAACGCAGGGCGGCGTGGTGGTCCGTCTGGTGATCTCTACGTCTTCATCAACGTCCGCGACGATCCCGAGTTGAAGCGCTTTGAAAATGTCAACATTAGCTCGAACGTGACGATTCCGTACACGCGCGCGATTTTGGGATGCACTGTCAAGGTTCGCACCGTGGATGGTCCGGTGGATTTGAAGATTCCCCAAGGCGTGCAACCCGGATCGACGTTATTGATGGCTAAACGAGGTGTGCCTCGTTTGGGCAATGACAGCATTCGCGGTGACCATTACGTCACCGTCAAGGTCACCATTCCGTCCAAGCTCTCCAACGAAGAGCGCGCGCTCATCGAACAACTCGACGCCAACGTCAAGTAATGCGGTTGAGCTCATACGCATGCGAAAAGAAGTAACAAACGAGTACACACACACACCAAACAAAACAAACGCATTTAATCAGAAAATATAGATATAATTCTTCTCGTCTACTAAAGTCTACTACTCCTACGTTGTACACCGACGCGGCTTATCCACCACTGTTGTTTGTTGTCGTTTACCGTCGTCTCCGCGTCGCCTCCATCGTCGTCGTCGACGACGATTTACCTGACCACAGCTAACACGCGCGTAATCAAGGCTGCTATAATCGCCGCAATCACCGCACCGCGCACATACCGCGTCACAATCACCACCACGGAGGACGGCTTCATCGTCTGTGTCTGTGTCTGTGTCTGTGTCTGTGTCTGTGTCGTCGCGCGTACTTTTGCACTCAAATCCTCCACGCTCCGCACGCGCTTCGTCGTCCGTCGTTTCGGCAGCTCGCTCCCAGCCAAGCCAATGCCCACCGACTCGCCGTCTTCAATCTCCGTCAACCGCGCCATGATGTGATGTGAAGTTCGCGTCTCGTGATGTCACGTGGTGTCCCCGTCACAGTCGAGCGCATTCGTGACGACGATGTTGACAACGACCGTTCGTCGGTCGTTCGCGCGTGGAGTGCGGGGGACATCACGCGCGTGCATGCATGCGATGGCGTCCTCGACGACGAGGGGCGACGACGGTGGTGTGGTGCGGGGAAGGAGCGAAGGCGGCGACGTCGTGGGCGGCGTGAAGAGGATGTGGATGACGACGACGACGACGACGACGACGACGACGAGGGCGATGATGACGATGATGTGGGGGGGAGGGTGGATGGGGTTTCGAGGGTACGCGACGCAACCGTCGTCGTCGACGTCGAAGCCGAGGGTGAATGGAGAGGTACGTTGCTTGGAGACACGACGTTTGCGCTCGCGCTCGCGCTCATGGCTTTACACTTCCTTACTAACCGTGAATACGTACGTCATAGATTGTAGCAAAGTTTATTCGATTAGTGAGAGATTCAGATGATGGGGAATCGACACATGAGATAGTATCCGTTCCGAAAGCTATCGCGGAGGCTAAAAGAGCTGGGTTGGATTTGGTTGAGGTGAATGGTAAGGCGTCGCCGCCGGTGTGTCGATTTATGGACTACGAACGCGTGAGATATGATCAACGAAAGCGTGATAAGGAGAAGAAAAAAGTGCAATCACAAATGCAAAAGCGGGATGAAGTCAAGGAGATTCGATTAACGGCGAAGATTGATAGTCATGACTTGAACGTGAAGATTAACGCCGCCTCGCGATTTCTAGACGCTGGCTATCGCGTGACTTTTAGAATTATGTTTAAAAATTCCGATGGTATCGCCATGGAAAAGCGCGCGGCGCGCGGGGCGGAGATCATGCACAACGTCATGGGTATGTTAGAAGATTATGAAATAGTCACCGTGCCCAAGATGATTGGCTCCAATCACATGTCTGCCAGCATCAACAGGTCGACAAAGAAAAAGAGTCAAAAAGAGGTTGTTTAATAAATTTACAAAAGATTGCTGCTGCTGCTGCTGCTGCGCTCTATAAAGTTCTCTACTACTTTTTGGTCCATATGCAAAAGTCTTGTCCAGACAATGCCACTTTCCACGCACCGTCGGCGTGGAACTCACCCGGTCCAATCTTCATCAACAAGTTGTCGTCGATGACGGCGGCGTACACGCTTTGCTCGCATCGCACGATGCTCACAGTGCTGCGGCAATGTACGCCTGATTCTTTGCGAATGCTAATCATGCGTTCGATTGGTTCGTGTAAGTGACCCCAGTTGTTGTCAAAAATGTGATCCCAAAACACCGTAGGCGTCCCAGGGTGAGTCAAGATGTACGCGTACCCTTGAAGCTCTTTGCCGCGCGGAAACCGCCAGTGACCTTGCGTCGAACCGGTGTCGTGGTTTTCAACAAACGTTACCGCACGGCTCGGCCACCACCCCATCACCCCGGGTGGTTTACCTGCCTTGTCTGAAAGTCGCCAGTATTCTTGACGCTCGAACACGGCGTGTAAGATACCTTTTGTGGTGACGTCAAACGCGCCAGCGAGACCGCCCGCGGCGTTGATCCAGTTGACGATGCGTTGTCGATGCGCGTCTTGATTGTACTCTGGCGCGTCATACTTGTAATCAAGGGCATCCCAGAACTCACCAACCGCGAAACCAGGTTGTGTGGCCTCCATGTAATCCTTCACGTGTCCGCCCCAGAACCCACGAACATAATCAAGACGCCAACCGTCGTAGCCGACTTCTTTTTGAAGCCATTGCATCCACTCTTCTAAATCCGCCTTGACAAATGATTGACTGTGATCGACGTTTGGCGCGGCGTGGAAAAAATCTCCATCCGAGGGCGAGCCTTTACCGCCAAAGTTGGGATCGTCTGCGACAATGGCTCGGGCATCCCACGCCAATTTACCTCCAAACTGATTCCAAAGACCTTCGGGACCTTGCGAGTGCGCGCACCGGTGGTTCAACACGGCGTCGCCCAGACTCATGACGCCGTTTCGACGCAAAGCTTTGATCAAGCTCTTTAGTTCATCCACAGTACCATAGCGGGAGTTCAAATCGTAGTAGTCACGAGGCATGTACCCTTCAAGGCTGACGCTATCCGTGGGTGGTGGTAACCAAATCACCGTAAACCCGATGCGACCGATGGTGTCGGCGAGATTTTCAACATTGGCGTACCACGACGACGGAGATTTTGATGACTCCCAGTTGAATCCTTGCAACAAGATTTCCCGACCGTTACCAACTGCAGAGGTGACGCGAGAAGATGCTGTTTTAACAGGCACGGGCACCGGCTCAGGCGTCGGCGGGGCCACGACAACATCTGGAACTTGTTCAACTTCAACGAGCTCGGGGCCTTCGATGACAGGCGCCGCCTTGGCAACGACAATTTCTTCTTCATCGTCTTCGTCGTCAATGATGCTGATATCAGGCTTGGGCGCGACCTCGACTTCGACTTCGATAGCTTTTTCTACCTCAGGTTCCAGGACGGCGACATCGGCGACTTCAACGATTGAGTTGAGGTTCATCTCCGCCGCGCGCGCCACCGCTGCCATGGCAACATCCGTGGCGTCTCGCATATCTTGCTGCGACTTGGCATCAAGCGTCGACGACGCTGCCGCGGCTTCAGGCATGGGAATAACGAAATCATCACCATTATGATCGACCCAACGCGTGCCATTGGCCTCCTTCAATACGAAACGAACCGCGGTAGGAGCGTTCCCGAGCTCCAACTCGACGTAGTTCAACGTGCTCAATCCATACAGCGGGCTTTCGAAACGCTTCATCGGCGTCTCGCATGCCTTGTCCTTATACACGCTCGATCCCATCGGTCGCCATGACTCTGGGGGTAACGACCAAACATCAGCACGCGCACCGCGTGGAACGATGCCCCAATGAAGCACTAAATTCCAGGGCACTTCAGCCTCAACGCGCAGACGAACGCCGCCACCCTTGGGATCCTTTTCAACCAACGCCCCGATGGTGTATTGGACTTCTTTTTCATTGTGCACGACTTCTTCAATCGTGTTCGTGATCACCCAAGATCCCTCGACAAGCTTGACTGGTAAAGCTTCGCGCACTTCACGCTGAATAGTTCGCGATTTCTTCACCATCTTTTTAATAGTCTTGGGCTGCGGCGGCGCGACTGGGCCTTCGACGACGGGCTCAATCTCGAAAACGGGCGGTTCTTCTATCGGTCCATTCGTCACAGGTGGCATGATCTCTTCTTCCTTCTCCTCTATCGTCGCTTGAACGTCATCCATCGCCGATAATGGAATCAACGTTGGAGTTTCTGAAATCGCGAGCACTTCTTCGACGTCAAACGTGCTGCCGCGGAGCAAGTTTTTCATGGCTTGGATGCCGCTCGCGAACACGCCCAAATCTGTTTTGTCGGCTAAAGGCTGCGGGTCTACCGGAGGAGCCATGACGCGAGATGTTGAACCATCAGGTGAAGGTGTTGCATCCTCGTCTTCATCGAAAGAAAACTTCACCGCACCATCCGCCTCGTCGACGTCTGGCGTTGTTACCGTGGCCGCGTCCTCAGCCATCGCTGGTGTTGGCGGTTTGTCTTCTTCTTCTTCCTCGTACACAATCTCCTCCACTTCTTCTTCGTACTCTTCCACGACGCTTAAAGTCGTCGTCACAAACTCTGGCGCCGGCGGTTGCGGCAACGGCACGTGAAAGAATCCACCCTTTTCTTGATGCAACCACTGTTCGAGCTTCTTGTCAAAAAGCACAAAGTTAATCGCATAGTCGCCATCTATGATGTCACCTTCGATGACGCAATTCAATTTCCCTTCATCCATACGCCCCGTTTGAGATTGCGTAAACATCGTTTGACACACCCCCACGGTTTCCGTCGTCAACGGGGGACGAATGTGCTCGGCGGGCGTCATCCACTGATCCCAGTGTTCCTTTGTCGGCGCCACGCCCCAGTGAAGCAACAAGTGTTCAGAAGCTAAATCCGTCTCTACAGTCACGCGATATCGCACGCCGTTGGTTTCCACCTTCATGGTGAGCTTATTAGCCACGCGAACGCGTTGCGTCGCCGCGTAGGATTCTTCATAAAAGCACTCCTTAGCCACGCTCGCGGGAGCCTCAAGCTCAATCGCATCGTCAATATCCGCCGCCGACGCATCGTTACCAAATAAAACGCGCGTTTTCACGCCCTCACCGCGACGATGACGCGAATTACCGCCCGCCGTCGTCGTCGTTCCCACCCACGGCCCCGCGCGCAGGCGCGTTGCCGCTCGACTCCCGCCATCACCAGCCCCGCTTCGATACGTCGTCGCCATCACGCGCGCGTCGAACACTCTCGCCGGTGACGACGACCTCGACGACGGCCTCGACGACGACGATGCTTTCCCATCAAATCGCTGTCGCCCGCCCGCGCCGCCGCCCCGAGTCCCTCGCGGCGTCGGCGACGACGACCTCGACTGCGCCCGTGACGTCCCACCAGCGAGCACCGCGGATGATGTCAACACACCAGCCGTGCTGCACCCCACGCTCGACGTCGCTCGCGCGTCGAGCATCGTTCAGAAGCGATCAATCAATCGCGATCCCAACCACCCTGGAAGATGCGATCGGTCGATCGATGATTGCGACGACGGGCGACGCGTACGGGGACGATGACGTCTCCAGGCGTAGGGTGATGCGTGACGATGGGCGGTTCTATATCACCTCGCGCCGCCACCAGTCTCGTGCGTCGCTCTGGCGTTCGATCGCGGCGTCATCGACGGCATCGCAGTCAGCGATCGTACAAGTGAAATCCGTCATTGTGTGTACATGGTCATTGGCGGGACAACGGAGCGCGCGCGGAACATCTGCTCTGCCTGGCGCGAGGAGGAGGAGGACGCGTTGGTGGTGGGACGGTGTGATTGTGATTTGTATGTGTGTGTGTTGTGTTACATGGTGAGTATTAATGAGGATGGTTGCGTGCGTGCGCGCGCGCGCGTGCGCGATGCTAATATATATAAATGGGCCACTCAACCACTGGTACCGGTACGGCATAACCACCATGTGTGTGATGAATAATATACCATGGTGATGGTGGTGGTGGTGGCTGTCGACGCGATTACGCGATGAGGCTGTCGATGACGTCCTCGTCGGTGGCGTCAGCGCGTCGTCCAGGAACTGCTGGGCCGACGACTTTATGGTTGGGATTGTCTAAACGGTTGAAATCGTCGTCGTTGTATACCTGGGCGACGGCCACGGAGACATCGTCGACGTTCAAACCCGTGAACAAAGCGTCATAGGCGGCGTCGACGTCGGCGTCGACGCGGGGCGGTTGGACGCGGGGCGGTTGGACGCGGGGCGTCGATGGGCGTTGCGTTGTCGTTCGCGTCGACGGCGCCGGCATGCGTCCGGCATCAGAATCTTGCTGCTGCCGCTGCTGCTGCGGTAATTTATATCCACGTTGGACGTATGCGTGTAGTTGCTTGGAGCACTCTTGATGACGTTGTTGAAGCTGATGGACAATCATTTGTTGGCCGTGCTGTGCGCGACGAATTTCATTGACGTGCGCCGGGCTCAACTCTGGATGGCTCAACATTTTCACGCATCGTTGTTGATTCAAGTACGCTCGGTTCAAGCGCATGACGACGTTGACGAGCTCATTTTGCAAACGTACGGCCCGAGCCCTGTCTTCTGCGGAGAGCGACGCGCTCGAGTTCGCCGCGACGACGGAGTCGCGCGAGGCATCCTCGCGCGCCGCCGACGCCTGTGCGAGCATTTGTACGTCAAATCGCGCGAGACGGTGGTTTTGCATCATTTGCAATCGCAAATGTTCGTTCGCCAAGTGTAACGATTGCTGACTCATGTCGATTTGACGCGCCCGACGCTGGTGCGCTTCAAATTGCGAAATGAAATTGTCGGGGTCGTTTTCATCAAACAACGTCCTGAAGCCGTCTTCTTGGGCTTGCGCCTCGGTGACTTTACGCTTCAAATCCCCAGGCTTCTTCGGCTGCAATGGTTTTAATTTACTCACACGATCCAGAATGGCATTCTGGCGCTCGGTGTCCTGATTCTCCGGACGCGACAGGCAAGACTTCGGAGCCGTCTCCGTGCCGCATCGACCTTTTTTGCTACGTTTACACACGTCGCACTTGTACGACGCTCGACCAGTGGTCGAAGGCTTGGATCCCGCGCGTTCTTGCGGTGGTGCGGCCATCAATGACGATGAACTCCAGTTACGATTTAATCCCGACTGTCGCGACGTCGTGGACGCCGTGGTCATTTTCCTCGGCGGCGACTGGTCAGACGTTTCGGGCGACGTCTCGACCATTTTGTGCAACCCCTCCGCGCGCCACGCGGCGACGAATTGAGACTCGGCAAAGTTGCAAATATTCACAATCGCGTTGCCTTCAGGGTTGTACAATCGACAATTATCCCAAATCAACTTGCTCGCCTCCCACACTTCGAGCGTCGTCGTCAGCTCACGCGTCTCAATGCGCCGCAACAGCGTGCTCAAATCCATCGGCTGCTTGACGACGTCCAAATAATCTGGACAATTCATCATCTCCGGGTCTACTGGTTCTCGAAAATAATACGCCGCCTCTGTCTTGATGAAATTCCTAATCACTCGCGCACATGTCTCCAGCGCACGTCGCGTGGCGCGCTCCTTACCATCCACCTTGGACACCATGTGCCGGCGTTGTTTTCCGTCGACATTTACCGGGTGCACGACGCTAGCGACGGCTTCGCCACCGACAACACCCACTTGACTACCGTGTGAATACGCAGGCGCAGACGATCGCGGAACTTCAATCGCCTCGCGCGATATCCCAACTGACGGTATGCACACCAATCCGCCCCGTTCGCCAATGCCCTTGTCCCGCCACGTGTGTTCAAACACGCGCTTAACCTCTCGCAACGCCTCCAATCTATTCGGCGCATTCTCCCGCGTCCATCGCTCTTCGAGCACGCCCCACGTTCGCTTCACATCTACTAATAATTCATCCGTACTCTCGTATTGTTTATTCAACGCACGCGTAGTGACCCATTCCAGTCGTCCGCTCGGGGTATCCGCGCTCGCGCTCGTCGCGCGCTCCGCCTCCTCCGACGACGCAAACGCCTCCTCCGCCCTCACATGTCGCATACACGTCCGCGTACACTGTTAGAAAAACAAAAAATAGTGTCATAAACACCACACGCATCATCGTCAGTCCACGAACACCCACCACAGCCGCGCCAAGCGCCCGCGCGCGCGCGTCAACCGTAAATATCCTCAACAAATATCCACCACCCATCACGGCGATCGATGACCGTCGTCGTCCCAACACCCTCCGTCGCGCTTCGACCGACCCACGACATCACGACGCACGCGCCAACCTCAACCACGCCCACGACATCCACGCCCACCCGCGCGCGATCGCGAATCCCCCGCGTCACACCTCCAGCGTCGCTCGCCCCAAACGAAACCGTATCCACACATCATCATCACGCATCCACGACGATCGAATGCGTCTCTCATCCATCGACGCGAATATGTGCGACATGCGACCACGCACCTCTAGAGCTAATCGTAAAGCCCCGCCTCGCGCGAGCACTTCGTCATCCGCGCGCATCCGCCCGTGGCGTCGTCGTCCGTCGAGTGTCGATGACGACGACGCGAATGACGGACGACGAGGACAAAGATCGGACCGTCGGTCGAACCAGCGGGGCGCGATCGATCGAGTGCGCGATCGATCGAGTGCGCGATCGATCGATGTCGGGTGTCGATGGATGTCGATGGATGTCGATGGATGTCGATGGATGGGCCGAAGCGGAGGCCACGGGGGTGGGTGGGTGGGTTTCTGGTCGTGATTGGTGGATGTCCGACCGACCTGACCTCGGAGGGTTTACGAGTGGTACACACAGGACGCCTGACGATGGCGTCGTCGTCGTCAGCGCGTGACCGCGGGCGGTGGATCGGGATCGGGCTGACGTGGTGACGACGACGACGACGACGATGATGATGACGATGCCCGTGGCGTCGACGGTGGTGGCGACGGCGACGGCGACGGCGGGACGACGACGCGGTGGTGGTGGTGTTCACGAACGACGCCATGGGTTGGGGCTGACGATGCGGGCGCGCGGTCGATGCGTCGCGGGCGGTGGGACGCCGAGGAGGACGACGACGACGACGGTGCTCGTGCGCGCTCGTAAAGGCTTGCTCGCGGAAAAGTTTGCGGAGAGCGAGGAGAATGATTCGCCTTCGCCTGGGGCGGGAGAGGCGGGTGAAGGTGAGGACGCGCGCGCGCGAGGGTGCCCGTGCGGACGCGACGGGAAGAGCTACGGCGAGTGTTGCGCGCGTTTGCACGATGGTGCGTCGACGAGCGCGACGCCTGAGGAGGTGATGCGAGCGAGATTTACCGCGTACACGCAAAAGCGGTGTGAATATATTGTCAGCAGTACGCACGATGATTCAAAGGATATGGCGCGGAACAACTTGTTGGCGGATGCCGAACGCACGGTGGCGCGCATTCGGTTTTTAAAGTTTCGCGTCAGGCGCAGTACGGTGCCGAGTGATGGTGAAGATGGTGATGCGTACGTGACGTATGAGGCGGATTTTGATAAGGGTGCGAAGAAGGCCAAGTCGTCACGGACAAAGGCGAAGACGTTGGCGGAGCGCGCGCGGCTGCGTAAAGACGCGACGACTGGAGCGTGGAAATTCGTCGATGCCGTGGCGCTGAATGCGAACACGATTGACGACGATGGGAGCGAAGATATTGGCGACCAAGGGTTTGGTTCCGCCGCTGGGCGCAAGAATGGCAACTTGCATAAAATCTTTTAATAACAAACAACTTGTTTCAAGCGCCGCACTCTCCGCCTCGTCGCGCCTCGTAGCGCAAAGACACACACGATGCGTACGTCCCTACTCCGCGAGTTCGCGCGTGCGTCATCGTCAGCGATGACGTCGCTTGCGTCGACATCCTCGTCTTCGCTTTCGCGCGCGTCGACGCCGTGGCGCGCCGTCGACGCCGCCGTCGCTCGCGGTTTGCCCTCGATCATGGCTTCTCGCGGCGATGGGTTCACGCGCTCCTACGCCAAGGCGGCAAAGAAGCAATCGAAATCCAAGGCTTCACAAGGTAAATCTAAAGGTCGCGGTCCGTCGCAGGCGACGATTAGCGCCAAGGCGGAGTCGACGACCAAGGGGAATAAGGATACGTACCTTCGAAGCGTGGCGCCCGTGGACTACGAAGTTGAACAACTCTCCGACGAGGAGTTAGCTGAATACGAAGCCAAGGCGAAGGAGTACTCTAGACGTAAACTTCGTGCGGATCGTGCATTCATGGCGGATATCAATCAAAAGATTAGAATTAAGATGGCGGCGATCGATGCGTTGCCGGCGGGGCTGGTGCGAGAAGCGGCGCTCGTGGAAGACTTGGAGTTATTTCCTTTGAAGCGTAAGCTTCCGAGCTTTACGCCGGCGATTCCGGGGTACTACGAAGAAAAGCAGCGCATCGCGGAGGAAGCTGTGAGTTCAGGGGCGGCGTTGCGTCGGTAGGGGCGGCGCATATAGTGATAATAGAAACTTTTCAATATCAACAACGTTTCGCTATGGTGGTGTATGGCAGAAATCTCAATCTTTCGCGTGGTTTACATGTTCTCACGAAGCACCTTGACGACAGACTTGAACGCGAACCATTCCGGAATGTCTTCGCCACCGCGCAACATTTGGCGAAACTTGGTACCGCTGAGCTTCTTGATGTTGAGACCCTTTTCCTTGGCGACGTCCGCGGTGACGTAGCCCTCCTCTTCAGTGTACACAACGTTCAAGCTCGGAACGGTTTGCATGCCGAGCTCAGCGGCGTTCGCCTTGGCCAAGTCTTGAGCATCGTATGCGCCATAGAAATCTTCGCCATCAAGGGAAGACTTTGAGCCAGCCATATCGCGACCGATGATAAAGTGCGTACAACCATAGTTCTTACGAATAATCATGTGCTGAATAGCTTCGCGCGGACCCGCCATGTGCATGCTGTAAGGCAAGTATGCCCAGCGAATGGCCGGGTTCTTGACTTCTTCCGCGAGCGTGACGTAGGTCTTGTAACGAACCAAGCCAGAGATATCGTCATCTTGCGTCGGGCCCATGGTGGGGTGGACGAGGCACACGGCGCCTTCGCCGACATTGTCGGCGTGCAAGGCGCGCGTGAAGAGCTCATAGTGCGCACGGTGCACCGGGTTGCGGCATTGGAAAGCCACGACATCCTTACCTGCTGGCAAGTTTGCGCGAACTTCCTCGGGCGTCGGGCACGGGAACGGGCGCGGGGGCATGTTCAAGCCTTCGATTTTACCGCCGATGTAATACTTGCGGCGTTCCATGGAAATCATAGCCACGCCCGGGTGCTCGATTGAGCTCGTGCCATAGCACATCTTCGCCTCCTTGGGCTTGTTCGGCTTCCACTTCGACTCCACGGTCAACACACCGACATCCTTGCCGTTGTACTTCAACAACACGCGGTCACCAACCTTGGTGTCCTCGCACGCCGTGTCCAAAACAATAGGCAAACCAAACAATAAATTAGACCCCTTCAAGCGCATGTTCTCCACCGTGTACTCGTATTCGTCCTCATTCATGAAACCAGTCAACGGCGAGAATCCACCAACGGCTAACAATTCAACATCGCATGCGTTACGGTCGCTCAATTCAAGCGCGCGGTTGCAGCTCGCGATGGCTTTCGCCTTGGCCGCGTCATCCTTCAACATCAAGTTGACAATCTTGCCTCCATGCGGCTCGATCAAACTATTCGCGCGCAAACCAAAATCACGTCGTTGTCAGTCATATACAATATCCATCGTCGCAATCGCACGATCAACTCCCCGAAGAATTGCCTATGCGCGCGCGCTCGATATCCGCAAAGATACCTCAACGCGCGCGCGCGATCGCATCAAAACTCGCCATCACACCCCGCGTGCGCGTCTCTCACGCGCCACACGCGATCAAACCCGCACACACACATCCCTAATATTCCGAAACGCGCGCACAAGTCACCCACCTCGCGCTCGATGCGAACCCACGGCTCGGATTCAACGCGCCGTGGCGCAACCCCATCGCGGGCGCCGTCACCATCGAGCTCAACGCTGGTAACGCGTCGCACGCGAGCGCGGTGGCCCGAACGGGCGCGCACGCGCTGGCATTGGTGCGGATGATACCTCTCAAGGCGCGGCGGGCGGTGTTCGCGCGAGACATGGCGATCGACGCGGTGCGCTGTGACGCGATGGAGCGCCGCTTTCGCTGCGGACACCGCGGTCTAGGGTATAGACATACTCGTACTCTACACGATTTATGCCTCTATAATTATCACTCGTGTCACGCTGTCGGTGCATCGGCATCGGATGGCGCCGACGTCGGCACATTACGACTCCCAAATACGACGACGATCATGTTTCGACGCAACGCCGCGCGCGCGTTAGGTCAACTCATGTCCAGGTACGTCTCAGTGCGATGCGTCGCGACAGACGCGGGTCGAGGCGCGACAACCGGGCGCGTGATGGCGCATGGAAAGTTGAGGAAGCACATGGATTGGATGCGTCGATTGTCGGTTGTCGACGCGCGGCGCGCGATGTGGGAGTCCCCGAGCGCGACGCGATGTGATGATAATGCGTATCGGGCGCGTTCAGCGCGGTCTCGTCGCCTCTCGATGCGCATGTGGCTGACCACGGGGTGTTTTTTGTATCGCAGGACTGGCGGCTCTGCACCCGCGGCGTCGACGAGCGCGGGCGCGGTGGCGGCTCGAGTGCTTACGCCAGGGATGAGCGCGCGTGGGGTGTACGGTACGCGAGGATATGCGAAAGATTTGCGTTTTGGAGTCGAAGCGCGGGCGTTGATGCTCGCTGGATGTGATAAGCTCGCCGACGCGGTGAGCGTGACGCTCGGTCCAAAGGGGCGAAACGTCGTCATCGAACAACAATACGGGCCGCCAAAGATTACAAAGGATGGCGTCACCGTAGCAAAGAACATCGAGTTTAGCGATCGTATGATGAATCTCGGGGCTTCTTTGGTGAAACAAGTGAGCGTGAGTACGAATGATGTCGCCGGGGATGGTACGACGACGGCGACGGTTTTGGCGCGCGCAATTTTTAGCGAAGGGTGCAAGAGCGTCGCGGCTGGGATGAATCCGATGGATTTACGCCGTGGTATCAACGCCGCGGTTGAAAAGGTGGTTGAAGAGTTGAAGAAGAACCGCAAGATGATTTCCACAACGGAGGAGATTGCGCAAGTCGGGACTATTTCTGCCAATGGTGAGCGGGAAATTGGTGACCTCATCGCGCGCGCGATGGAAAAGGTCGGCAAAGAGGGTGTCATCACCGTCGCGGTACGTATACATGTTTGATTTTTTTCTTTGATTTTTTTTTCTCGTCGATTGAGGGTGATGATAACAAATCTTAGCCTAAAGCCTGTGGGGCATTCGTGTCTTTCACTTTGCGCTGCTGTGGGCATTATGTCATAGTTACACTGACTCGATACGACGACGAGAACGCGATACACTCACGCGTGTTCACGTTCGCATTCGTTCAAGCGACTGACAATTCATGTGGTATTTTTCACACGCATCATAGGATGGTAAAACCCTCGAGAACGAGTTGGAAGTCGTCGAGGGTATGAAGTTTGATCGCGGGTACATTTCCCCGTACTTTGTCACGAACCCGAAGACGCAAAAGTGCGAACTTGAGAACCCTTACATTCTCATCGTCGAAAAACAAATCGCCGGCCTCACGCCGCTCTTGCCGGTTCTCGAAAACGTGCTCAAGACGCAACGACCGCTCTTGATCATCGCCGAAGATGTACAGTCTGAGGCGTTGGCAACGCTCATCGTCAACAAGCTCCGCGGCGGCGTGAAGATTTGCGCCGTCAAGGCGCCTGGTTTCGGCGATAACCGTCGTTCGAACTTACAAGATATTGCCATCCTCACTGGTGGTACCGTGGTGAGTGAAGATCTCGGGCACAAGCTCGAGAACGTCGATCTTTCCATGTTAGGTAGCGCCAAAAAAGTCACCGTGAGCAAGGATGACACCATCATGTTGGATGGCGCAGGTGAATCGAGCGCCATTGAAGAGCGCTGCGATCAGCTCAAGGAAGCCATCGCCGATGCGACGAGCGATTACGACCGCGAAAAGATGCAAGAGCGCCTCGCCAAGCTCAGCGGTGGTGTCGCAGTGCTCAAGGTTGGTGGCGCTTCTGAAGTCGAAGTGGGCGAAAAGAAGGATCGCGTCGTCGACGCGCTCAACGCCACCAAGGCGGCGGTTGACGAAGGCATCGTCCCGGGTGGTGGCACCGCGCTCTTACACGCCAGCAAAACCTTGAAGGCGCTCGAAGATTCCATGACAATCTTCGACCAGAAGATTGGCGTGCAAATCATTCGTGAAGCAATCAAGATGCCGATGCGTACGATTGCCAAGAATGCCGGCAAGGAGGGTTCTGTCATCGTCGAAAAAGTCTACGGCATGTCCGACATTGGTATCGGTTACAACGCCGCAACGGATGAATACGTGGACATGGTCAAGGCTGGAGTGATCGACCCCTTAAAGGTTGTGCGCACGGCTTTGACTGATGCCGCGTCGGTGTCTTCGCTCATGATGACAAGCGAGTGCATGATCACCGACATCAAGGAGGACAAGCCCGCGTTCATGCCGGGCGACGGCGGCATGGGTGGCATGGGTGGCGGCATGGGCTTTTAAATTTCTAGCATACAACTACATATCTGAAATACAATTTTCTATCAATCAAGCGTGCATTTATACATGATCAAAGTGCCGTTAGGTCGTCGTCATCGAGTTCCTCAAATGACGGCGAGCGCAGCTTCTTCACGACGCTCTCCGCGAGCGCGTCGTCATCTAATTCCTCGAATGACGGTGCGTCCGGGAGCATTTTGGCTAAATTATACGACTCTACGAGAACTTCTTCGCTCAATTCGCGCCAAGGTCCTCGGGTGCCACGACATTCGGGGTCGTGACATCGCTGGTAGTAGGCGTTTTCCCGAAAATCGATGACGAACATGACGTTGTTGCTCTTGTGCGCGCGTTCAATGTTTTCGCAGTATCGATTTCCAAACAAATTTAATACGAGCACGCCATATTCAGGAAATGCCGTCCATGAACGCACGGACGCGCCATGATGGGCGCTCCATCGATCAAAGTCGTGACAGACGAATGCGGCGGTGCGTGGACATGGACCGATGGAGTTGCCGCCGAATTCAGCGCGATTGCGTGATGCCACTGTACCGTTACGGTACCCCTGAAATTGCTTCCCTACGAGCACAGATGAATGAGTGACACCAGGGAATTGGATTAATTTAGGATTTGGTCCAACATGCGTGGCGCATGACTTTAAGAATGTCAACCGATCGGGCACGTCTTCTTCTTCGCCCACGGCGCGCTTGGTGTTTTTCCAAAACCGCGACGTCGGCTTCAAAATTGGTTTTTGCCCTCCATCCTTGTCTCGTTTACTCGACAAATACAGACGAAACACTCGATTGCGCGTGTACACACCGAGATCAACAAAACTTTCATGTGCTTCTTCGTCATCTATGTTTTTGCGCACGAAGAGCGCGGCGCAACGCGGGTCGGTGTCTCTGGTTGCCGCCACGCGCGCCCAGAGTTTACGCACGAAGTGCGCGCAGTGCGCGTTGTTTGCAAACACTTTTCGACCGGGTAATCTGAAAATCAAATGACGGCTAAACTTTGTCGCACTCGTACTGTCGAGTTCGATGATGTGTTCTTCAGGTTTGAAATCAGACGCGTCGATTTCATCCGTCAGCGCAAACTCCTCGCACACGAGGGCTATCAAATAATCCGTCAACGTTTCGCCGTGCACTAAAGGGTTGGCGAGGATTGAAAACTCCAGGTCAAAGTATAGATAACACGGTGTGTTCTCGACGATGAGTTCGTAGTAATGTCGCTCGTGCGCACCAAGTCGCTCGTACTTGCTCCATAACTTGTCATGCGTCGTCGCCAAGTATTGTCGCTTTCCCGACGCGTGATGCTCGCGGCAAAAGTATCTCCACGTGTAATCTTGATTGGCTAATTTTAACGCCTCAACGCGTTCAAACATGTCTTGCTGACGGCTTTCGACGACCCATTCGCTTTCATCATTAACACTTTTGGCAATTTTAACCTTTTTAATCGGCTTTGGATCGACGCGTGCGTCAGCTGACGCTTCATCGCCGTAAAAATCAGACGACCCTAGCGCGCGCACGTTTTTCAGCGCGGCGGCAAACAGTTCATCCTTTTCTTCCTTTTCTTTGTTCCGACGAGGTTTAATCTCGATGCGTGGATCGTATACGATATCATTTGGCATCTGCGTTCATTATGGAGAGAAAAAATGTTTAAAGCTCGTCAGTTTTCACGTACTCAGTGGCGAAACACAGCGTTCTTTTTGTCCGCGAGGCAAAAAATTTCGACCAACTATGGCTCACTACGTCACAAAGGCGTAACAAGATGGAAGAATGGCCTTTTAATGTAGCGCTAACAATATCTGGAAAGTGACACAAAGCACACCATCCGGTGACATCGTAGGCGCGAGAATTGGAATGTGCCGAACACTAAATTATTCCACCGCAGACTGCAGCCGCGACGGAGACTCAACGGATCGACGAGTAAATGTGCGCCACCGCGAGACGTCTCGGAGTCGATGGCGTCCACTCGGAGAGTTGTCAAGCCATGGCAAATCAAGCTAAAATTTTGATCACGAGCGCGCGAATGAGACGGCACACGTACCTTTGATGTGCGGTCAAAGCATCATGATTTTAGTATTTAAATTGAAAACCTGCGCGCGCGATGAACCAGGTGAAAAAAAGACGTCGTCAGTCTCGCGAGAGCGAAACCAAAACACTTGATGGTAAAAATCATATGGCGATCTCAATGGGATAATAAAACGCCGATGTTAACCTCAGATTACGGTTTATCGATCACAGCAAAGCTCAGCTGACACGCATGAATGATTGTTGTGCATTGATCATCACCGGTTAACGTCGACGCCGCGTACGGTTTCCTCGCGCGCCCGACGCGTCGGACAAGGCTGAAAGGTAGTCTACACGAGTGTTCGGACAATGATATATACATATATGGTCATGTGTCGTCATTCACGTCGTTCATGGTGCGTTTGAAAACCGTACGCGGTGAACAGAGATGCATAAAAAAACAAAATCAAGTCTCAACACGACGACGCGGACGCGGGACAGACAGACTGACACCCAAGGTTTGACTCAGTATAGTGCGTAATTAGTTCAAAGACAATGGCCACAAAGTCTCGTACAAGAGGTGTCAGAATAATGCAATCATCACCGTCGCGCCCATGGGTGTCTGTACGTCGTCCGTCCCTCCATCGCCGTGAAACCTTTACAAAGAATGCGTTGGATGGATGACCTCAGCCGCCAGCTTTCGGATCCACCCACGTCACGAAGAACTAAACAACACACGAATACCGACGCGCGCGAGGTAGGACTTCACACGCACCTCGCATTCATCGACGCTACGAATCCATGTCTGTCGTCGCCCGTCGTCGTTGCGTCGTCGTCGTCGTCGCGTCGCATTCTCACCACAAAAGCAGCTCTCCCTCTTCTCCTCTGAAAGCAAAATAAGGACAAAAACGACCAATCACGAACCCAGGAGCTCCAAATGGCGGCTCAAATTTCCAACTGACGCCCGCTGAGCGGCACTTGAACGCACGACGACGACGTGGACGACGACGACGACGACGAGGACGACGTACGCGGTGTAATCACGCACGGCATTCGCATCACTTCGCTCGAGTGGCACACGCGCGCGCGACACACGCATCGCCGTTGGACGCATCACATTTCGCAGGCATGGGTGGCGGCTCGGCAACGACACCGATGAAGACGAAACGCGCGAGCGCTGACGGCGAGGGTGATGGGAAGCGCGCGAAGAAATCGAAAAAGGAGAAGAAATCTAAACGCTCGGAACGTGGTGATGAGGGAAAGGTTGATGGTGATGCGCGTGAGGGCGAGGAGGGTGACGTGGGAGGAGAGGTTGCGGAGCGCAACGAGGTCAAGGTTGATGGTATTTTAAGTGCGACGAATTTCGAGTCTTTAGAGCTTTCTGCGCCGACAATGCGAGGTATTGACGCTATGGGGTTTAAAACGATGACTGAGGTGCAAGCGAGATGTATACCGCCGCTTTTGGCGGGGAAAGATGTGCTCGGGGCGGCGCGCACGGGTTCGGGGAAGACGCTCGCGTTTTTAGTGCCAGCAGTGGAATTGTTGTACCACGCTAAGTTTATGCCGCGTAACGGAACTGGAGTCATGGTGTTGTCACCGACGCGTGAACTGGCACTGCAAATTTACAACGTTGCGCAGCAAGTGATGGAGAAGCATTCACAAACGCACGGGTTGATTATCGGTGGCGCGAATCGACGCGCCGAAGCTGAGCGTTTGATTAAAGGTGTCAACTTACTCGTCGCCACCCCAGGGCGGTTGTTGGACCACATGCAAAACACTCGAGGGTTTACGTTTAGCTCGTTAAAGGTGTTTGTCATGGATGAAGCCGATCGAATGTTGGATATTGGTTTCGAAGAGGAGATGAAGACGATTGTGAAAATGTTACCCAAGGATCGACAGACGATGCTTTTTAGCGCGACGCAAACCACCAAAGTTGAAGATTTGGCGCGACTATCACTCAAGTCGCCGATTTATATTGGCGTCGATGATTCACGAGCGGTGTCTACGGCGACTGGCGTTGAACAAGGGTACTGCGTGGTTCCAAGCGAGCAACGATTTTTGCTCTTGTTTACATTTTTGAAGAAAAACTTGAAGAAAAAAATCATGGTGTTCTTTTCATCGTGTAATTCGGTCAAGTATCACGCCGAATTGCTCAACTACATCGACATTCCCGTCAACGATATCCATGGCAAGCAAAAGCAACAACGCCGAACGACGACGTTTTTTGAGTTTTGCAAGGCGGAGCGCGGAATTTTGCTCTGCACCGACGTCGCGGCGAGAGGTTTAGACATTCCCGCCGTGGACTGGATCATTCAATATGATCCTCCGGACGACCCTAAGGAATATATCCACCGTGTTGGTCGTACTGCTCGCGGGACCGACGGTAAAGGTCGAGCTTTGTTGTTTTTAATTCCCGAGGAGTTGGCGTTTTTAAAATACTTGAAGGCAGCCAAGGTGCCACTCAATGAGTATGAATTTCCGACGAAAAAGATTGCCAACGTCCAAAGTCAGCTCGAAAAATTGGTGGAAAAGAACTATTATTTGCACACGAGCGCACGAGATGCGTACAGAGCGTACATCTTGGCGTACAACTCGCATACTTTGAAGGATGTGTACAACGTGCACTCGTTAGATATGAACGCCGTCGCGACGTCGTTTGGATTTCATCGTCCGCCCAAGGTGACTTTGAATCTCGACTCCAAAGCGAGTAAATCTCGAACAAAATCACGCGGTGATGCTGGCCCAGGCACGGATTACCGTCGCCAAAAAGGTACAGGGCACAACTTTAGCGCAACGAACCCGTATGGTCGCAAAGACTCCAAGGACACTCGTCAGTTTGTTCGCGGCTAGATAAAATCGTACAGTGACTCTTCACCGCGCGCTGTGTTGTAACATCACATTCGTTCGTTCGATCATTAATTAAACGACTTAAGTGTATATCGTCGGTATTACATTCGTCTTCATTCTACTAAAACAACGGCGTCGAGGACGCCACGCCCGCGCTCGGCGCGTCTACTGCATCGGGTCCAACTTGATTGGCTTTGACGACCCTTCGCGTTCACACGCCTGCCGTCTCGCCTTCGCCGCCGCCTCCCATTCCGCGTTATTCACCGTTCCAGGCAACACACCTACGCGCACACGCACGCGTCAGTACACGTCACACACCATTCATTTCATTCACGTTCGCGCATCACCTAGGGTCGCCCATCGTCGCGTCGTCGTCGTCGTCGTCGTCGTCGTCGTAC
>Ga0181598_1001695_pt1 | contig 21076 bp, 10 predicted proteins | sample 041ome_4_FD_153295 | JGI IMG/M metagenome (GOLD analysis project Ga0181598, IMG submission 153295) | Coastal salt marsh microbial communities from the Groves Creek Marsh, Skidaway Island, Georgia - 041404US metaG (spades assembly) | ecosystem: Environmental > Aquatic > Marine > Intertidal zone >... | reverse complement strand
GTTGCGTCTTCGTTCACGGCGTTGAAGTAATCCTTCATTCTTCCACCAACTCCTCCGTCACTGCGTTTTCGCCTCGATCGCTTCGATGAAATTTCATCAGCGTACTCCTTCGGCTCTCTCGCAAATGCCGACGACGCGAAGTTCCACTGCACTACGTTTTGCGCGGATGTGCCAGAGTTTGCAGCTGCTTTTCGTCCTCCACGTCGTCGTAACAAGCGTTCGCGCGAGAGTATTTCTTCTTCGCCTTCTTCACCATCAGTCGTTGTTTCCGTTTGGTCATCGACTCCGTCTGTTTCGTCTCTCGTTGATTTTGAACTTTTTGTCTTTGTCGTCTTGAAAAGTTCCGCTTTTTTCCTCGCAAAGGCACCTTCGTCGTCGGAATCACTAACCGCCACCACGTCGCGTTGAAACACGAGCCTTCGACGGGCGCCCATCGTTTCCCTAATCTTCTCGTTCGTTCGCGCTTGTCTCTTCACGTGCGCCTCGAACGCGAGTTCTCTCGCCGATTTCGTCAGTCTGCCGCTCTCATCATCCTCAGTCGTCGTTCTCGTTCGTCGTCTCGCATCGACGACGTCGGATTCGAGTTTTCTCCTTCTCCTCCCCGCGTCGTCGTCCTCTCCAGACGCGAACGCGGCGCCTTTGACGAATACGATTTGCGCGATTAAGAGGAAAAAGAGAAGAGCGAAGAGAGGAGAAATAAACGCGAATTTTCTCCGCCGTTTCTTCGGGCGAAACGCGACGTCGCGATTACAATACTCGGTCATCATCTTTTCAACTCCCTTTTTTGTTTCTTCTGGCGACTTTTCGTACAAAAATTTTTACATCAATCAAGTGTTTTGCGTATCTTTCTATCTCTCAGACTCTCTCAGAGTGTGTGGGGGATTGTATGTGTGTATTACAAATGTCTCTCTCTTTCCAAATCTCACGGAAGAACAGCGCTGCTCCCGTCGGCTAAGTGGACGCACACTCTTCCGTGACTCGGAACGAACTGTTCGGTGATGAGTTTAATCGCCTCTTGACTGGCGATGCCGCCGACGACAGAGGCGACGGCGTGGATTTCGCCGCCTTGAGAACGCACGACTTCCCAAGCGAGCTGTTCCAGGAATTTGCCAGCCTCCTCGCCGGCGGCTTGTTTTGCACCGTCGGCGCCACCGGTATCCATGGTTGTCGGGGAAGTGGACGCGGAGGAGGATTGAAACATGGCGGCTTCTAAATCCTTGGTGACGAGCGCGCGGAGTTCCGCGCAGTCGCTCGTCATGCGATGGAAGAGCATGGACTTGCCTTTTTCCGTTCCCGAGGAGGCAACGACGCCTTCTGCGGGCGCGTACGTGCCTGCTTTTCGGCACAGTTTTGCCTCGAACGCGTCAGAGGCGCGCAAAAGCGCGTAAGAATACGCGCACACGCGTTGAGGGCTGTCGACGGCCAGAAAAGAGGCTACTTGCGCCTTCTTTCTTTCGAATCCTGGTTTGTTCTCCCACCTCCAAATGTCGCGTTCGTCTGCGAGCGAGGTGAAGGAGACGAATCGGATATCGCGCGCGTTTTTACAAAACTTTGCGCAAAATTCTTCCAACTGTTTTTCGTCCACACCCTTCTCGATAACTTCGACCACTTTGTTCGTATGCCTACTATTGCTGCTGCTATTGTTGTTGTCCTTGGACGTCGTCGTCGTCTTTTTCAAATTAGGCACGATCGTTTCTTTCACGATGCGCAACATCTCGCATTGGTCCTTTTGTGCCTTCGCGAGGTACACTCTTTGCAACCCAACGAATGCGTCCGTAGTCGACGTCATGTCAGGCAAAGCTCCCGCGTCCAGCGGTAGAAAGTTTTTGTTCCTTTTCGTGAACTCTTCCAACGCGGCGACGAAGATCCAGAATAACTTTGTGCTCACGTCGCTCACTCCCACGTCTGCTATTGACACTACATCCGCAGAGGAGTAGGATGTCGTCGTCGTCGTCGTCGTCGTCATCGTCGTCTCTATATCCATAATCGCCACTCCGTCTCCTTCCTCTGCGCTGCTGCCACGGAATTCCCTCGGCAACTTTTTAAAACACTCCAAAACGTTCTCTGGTACTTCCGCTTTCTGCCATACCACCCTCACGTTCTCCAACGCTTCCTCAAAGTTAAGCTCCGTTTTCGTCCTTCGCATGGATTTCAAGAACTCCTTGAACTGTTTTTGCGCCTCGTAATCGCCTTGTTCTAACTTTGCCGTCCCCTCGAACCTCTTCTTTGCCACGAGCAACAATACCGCCCACGGCACGTGCGCGAACCTCTGCTCATCCATCGCCTCTAAGTCCTCGAACTTCTCCGCAAACTCTTCCAACTCTTTGAACACGCCGCTTTCGCTCAACCGTAAGTCCATCTTTCGATTTTCCGGTTTCGCTTCCACCACGCAGTGCGTCTTCGCTCCAGATATCTTCACAGTCCCAAAACATCCGTGCGAGCGCGTCGTCACCAACCTCTTCCCGAGCTTCCGACAAATCTCGTCGAGTTTGATCATCGTCGGTTCGTCCAATTGCGACGCTAAGATGATATCGAAATCTTGCAATCGATGCGAGGATTCTTTTCCTTTCTTGTCGTCGTCGTCCTCCTCCTCCTCCTCGTTGTTGTCCTTCATCTTCATCTTCATCTCCTTCTCGTCCAGTCGAAACCGTTCAATCATCTCTCGCGGGTCTTCTTCCCAAAAGTCCACCCGTACGTTTCGATTCAACAGACGCAAGTGTTCGCACACCATCTCCCCTCTCTTAACTTTCTTCGTCCATTCCAAATTCGAAGAAGCAGCAGAAGAAGAAGGAAACGAAGCCAAAGACGCTTCGTCTCCTCCTCCTCCTCCTCCTCTCGCGCCGGCGCCGGCGCCGGCGCCAACAACAACACTCGTCATGAAGTTATTCCCCAAATCTCTCTCCTGAACCCGTCTCGCGCCCGAATCGCACATCGTCAACGCGCAGATGCCTCCCAAGATGAGATTCTTCGCCATCTCCGCGGAAGTTGGACCAGAGTCCAAGACGAGTATTTTCGATTGGTGGAGTAACTGTTGACCGCGCTCGCCCCAAAGGCGCATTTGGCGGTCGTATCTCGTCGTCGTCGACGACGACGACGTTGCTTTCTTCTTCTCGTCGTTAGAAGTCGTCGTCGTCGTCATGATCGGTCGTGTGTGTTCAGAAGAAACAGTTATTCGTGCGTGAGACACGTTTTGGGGAAAATATAAGCGACGTCTGAATGGAAAAAAAAAAATCATATCTACGAATCACTTCATAATAAAAACGCAGACGATGCAAACGACGTTCACGAGTGCGACTCCTCGGCGATGCTGCCGCGCACTCTCGAGCAGCAGCAGCACTAGCAGCACCAGCAGTGGCAGAATCGCGCAGAACAGAGCTGCAGTTTTATCGATGAGAAGAAGAAGAAGAAGAAATGCAACAACAACAACAAATGCATCGCGTCAAAATCATCATCGATTGCGATGTTCGAAGATGACGACGACGGAGAACGATGACGACGACGACGTCGATGACAACAAAAACCAGCTTCTCAAATCTGCCGTTTCTTTCTTTCTGTCCTCGGTGGTCTTCGCGACGGTGACGACGACGACGAGTTTTTCACAACCGGCAGAAGCGGTGACGGAAAACCAACTCTTGTTCTTGGAAGCGTGGCGCGCGGTGGATAAAGCGTACGTGGACAAGACGTTCAACGGGGTGAGTTGGTTTAAATATCGCGAGCAAACGGTGAAAAACCAACCGATGGTTTCGAGAGAAGACGCGTACGAGGAAATTAAGAAGATGTTGAAGAAGTTGGACGATCCTTTTACGAGATTTTTGGAACCGGATCAATACGCGGCGGTGAGCGAGAACACGATGAACGCGAACGTGAGCGGCATCGGGGTGGAGTTGACAATCGATTCGGATTTAAGCGTTAAAGTGGTGACGCCGACAATTGATGCGCCGGCGTATCTGGCGGGCATTAAACCTTTAGACAAGATTTTGGAGATTGATGCGACGGATGTGACCGGATTGTCGTTGTACGAAGTCGCGGAGCTGTTGCGAGGACCGCAAGGTTCGGACGTGTTGTTGAAAATTGAACCGAACGCGACGCCAGGCAAGACGAAAAGTTTGAGCGTGACGAGGAAACAATACGCGGTCGTTCCCGTGAAATCAGACTTGTGCACACCAAAAAACAACAGCGACTCTAAAATTGGGGTGGTCAAACTGCAAACGTTCAACTCGTTATCGGCGGCTAAAACGAAAGAAGCGTTCAGCGATTTAGCGGGAAAAGGCGCCAACTCTTTCGTGTTGGATTTACGGGACGACTCTGGTGGCTTATTCCCGGGCGCGTTAGATATCGCCTCGCAATTGATGAAAAAAGGTTTGATCGTCCAAATCGCCGACGCCGAAGGCGTTCGCGATACATTTGAAGTCAACGGCAAACCCCTCGAAAATGTCTACGATAAAAAACTCTCCGTCATCGTCAACAAAGGCACCGCGTCCGCCTCGGAAGTCTTAACCGCTGCTTTGCGCGACAACAATCGAGCGACCGTTTTCGGCGACGAACCAACCTACGGTAAAGGTTTAATCCAAACCATAGTCCCTTTGAGCGACGGGTCCGCCGTAAACGTCACCGTGGCGAAATACCAAACGCCGTCGGGCACCGATATCAACAAAGTAGGCATCGCGCCGGATAAAAAATTACCGGTTGGAAAAGACGGGCAAATCATGCCCGCAAAGTTAGACAAGGCCCCGGGCGATGATGGTAGCGCTAATATTAGTTTCTGCGAGTACGTGGATTCCTTGGAGGATGGAACGTTTTAATGAAGATGAAACACGGCTTATTTTTTTTGCACGCAATCCATATTACGAACTTTAGGTAAATTCTTCACTCGTCACTTTTTTAATCAGCAAGGGAAAAAAAAGGGGATGCTCGCGCGCAGCAGATCGCACCGGTTCAGCGCGAACTGCGCGCTCCGCTCTTTTGCGTCGTCGTCGACGTCTTCAGTGCTTTTTCCGTCTGACAATGACAGTAACACCGCGACGACGACGACGACGACGACGACAACGATACTCTACAAAGGTCCACAAGTGAAGTTATTTCGAGCGGTCGTTCGATTCAAACTTCTTCAAGTATTCTCCATCGGAGCGGTGAGCACGCCGATGCTACTCCTGTTTGGAGGGGGCGAAGTTGGAGGCGGCGGCGATGCGGCCGCTGTGATCGAACACGCGAGCGCTTCGACGCAGATGTTATTCGCGTCCGCCTCGGCGTTTGGCGCGATAGGGTGTTCTTTCGCGTTGCAGGAGTTTTCAAACAGATACGTCGGAGAACTGGCTTTGTTGAGTAGTAGTAGTAGTAGTCCTAGTAACAGTAGTATAAATAGCGCGGACGTCGAGAGGAAGTTGCGGATATCTTCGATGGACTTCTGGGGCAATAGAATCGAAACGGTGGTGAAGTACCCGGACGACGTAGAAGCGCCGATGCGGAACGTGCCGGAGAGTTCGTACAGCGAAGTAGCGGAGTCAACGTTCTTGCCATTAGACGTGTATTTAGACGAAGAGAAGAGGGAGAAGAAGCAGTTCATGGTGAGCTTGAGGCACGGCAACTTGCTCGATACGAAGATGCTGCTGGACGTCTTGAGCGGCAAAGAACTGAAGAACTGAAGAAATGCAAAGCTTAAACTACGCGCACTAGCCGCTATGATTAATTACAAAATTATATGCCGTTAAAAAAAGCATCACCCGTGTTTCTGTTTCTTACTGCCTACCGTGTACTTTTGCGAAGGGTGTGTGGGCATGTCCATCTTCGATCGCGTGAGACTTTCTCTCGTATGGTAAAGACCTCCACCCTCTCTGCCACTCGCTTCGACTGCAGCGACGACGCCCGCGTGGTGCAACGCTCGAACGCAAAACTGTTCTTTCTCGTCCACCTCCTCCGGGGATTCCATCGGTAAATGCGATTTCGATAACAGTTTACGACCTTTCTTTGCTGCGGTCTTTTTTCGGTCTTTATATTCGCCGAGAGAGTATCCCGCAAAGGATGCGCCAGAACCCATCAGTCCAGGTTTGTGTAATCCGCTCGCTTCAATCGTCACTTGGTCTGGCGCGATTCTGTTGAACTTTGCGTAAAAATACCCATTCGGCGATTCTTTCTCAAACGACGGTTTCTTCGTGACTCCTTTCTTTGCGTTCGGAACGTTCCCGTACCTTCTCGGTAAGTGATACTTCCCATTCATCTCGCCTAAATAACTCGTGTGTTTCGTTTTAATCAAATCTCTTTTATCGTACAAATTATATCCGTACACGTGCACTCTCGCGCACACGTGCGTCAACGCCACCAAAGCGATGAAGAAATCCGACGGCGATTCGTCTTCTTTTAGCTCTAAACTCGCAGATACCGCGTCCACAAATTTCGGATTGAAGAGATGGGCTTTCATCTTTGCCGCTTTGAATACGCTCTCTTTTCTGCAGTGACTCTCGTGATTCGCTTTGCCGTGCAACGCCTCTTGTTTCGTTTTACACCAGTGCAACGCGACTAAACTTTCGTCCGGAAACTCCCTCGCCGCTCGTTCTAAATTTTTATCGTCCCTATCGTTTCTTCGGAAATACTTCTCGCCTAAAAATCGAGCGGAGGTAAAACTACCGACGTCTTCTTCGTGTCCACTCACGGGCGCGTCGTTCAAACGAATCACTAAATGGTGTTTATCTATCCTGTGCCCTAAACCGCTTCCTTTCAATTTCCCGTCGCTGTGAACCAACGCGCACGCGTTCGCTAACGCGTATTTCCCGGGCGATTTTCGCGTGTTGTTCAACCAATCTGCTCTGGGAAATCCACCATACGTCGCATCCACCTCCTTCTTAATATCTTGAAACTCTACTCCAGTCGCAAACAGACCGTGCAACGATTGCGCTTTCCCGGCTAAATCCCCTTCGTTTCCGTTTCTCCCGCCCGTGTGGAGCGACATCCAAGTGTCGCTCTTAAACGGCAACGCGTTCATCGTCTTTACGCACTTTGGCAACGTATTCTTCTCCGCACACTGCGCGCCTCCATACAGCGCAGCGCACGGTGAAAACGTATTCGTCGCTTTCGGTGGTTTCTCGCTAAACGGCACCTCGTAATCCAAACCGCCGAAAATCTGACCGCTAATCGCTCTCAGCGACTCGCCGTCGTTCATCTCTTTCGCGATATCGTATTGCTCTCGCGACCAACTGTGTCTACTCCGCGCAACTCGCGGCGCCGGAGGTGCACCCGGTGCCGGCGGAGACGGCGGTAAGTGCACCGGTAACGTGAACGTATCCGCATCGAATTTGAATTCGCGCGTCGTCGCGCCTTCTCCTTCCTCCACAGAAAGAAGATTTGTTGTTCTCGTCGAATGACCAACCTCCGGATTATCGGTCAGAAACACCGCGCAGACGATCATCACGGTCAACGCGCCGACAATTCCAGTCTTTCGCCTCTCCGAAAAAGAAGAAGAAGATGTCGTCGCGAAGAACCACTGATGCCGCTGGGCTTTCCCGTTGTTCGCGCTGCTCTTGTCGCTCGTAATCATTTCCACCTCTTGATTCAGCGACGACGACTGGCGCTTCTTCATCGCGAGAGAGGATGACGTGAACAACAAAGAAACGGCAGGAAAAACTGTCGCGCGTTGTTTTTCTCGTTCTCAAAAACGCAAAGGCTAGAAGAGAGAGAGAGAGAGAGAGAGAGAGAGAGAGAGAGAGAGAGAGTGGTTAAATCCGCGCGCGTGTTTTATCTCATACTCATATTAGGGGAAAATTTTTTCTGAGGAATTCTTCAGAAAAAAAAGTTAACTCTCTCTGTCGGGCTTTTGTTTGATGCACGCCGGCGCGCGAAGCACACATCTGCTATTCGCAAGCGCGCGCACTTCTCGCTCTTCTTCTCTTTATTCGTCTTTTTCTCCTTCGCGTTGTTTATTTCGGAATCTGTCGATAAGTCGCCGCCGGTGTGGGAGATTTTGGAACGGCGGCAAAGGTATCCGTGAGAGTTGTTTTGCGGGGAATCACCACGACGACGAGAAGAAGAAGAACGACGACGACGAGATGGGAGCGAACGCGTCGAGTTGTAACGAGAAAGGCGGCAACAATAACAACAACAACAATAAACCTTCCTATGCGTTGAAATCGCTGTTCGCGTGCTCGAAATGTCGAGGCGAAGGCGTTTTAATTTCTCAATCTCGAAGGCAACGGCAAGAGAAGAAGAGGCAAGAGAAACGAGAGATGTATCCAAACTCGTACAGAGGGAAATACGGAGAAAGTAATAATAATAATACGAACAAAAAGCAGAAGAAAAAAGCGATGGGAGATAAGCGGTCGACGTGCTCGGATTGCCAAGGGACGGGGTTGATGGATTTGAATGAGAAAACCGAGGACGACGGCGTTCTTCGCGACGGCGCCGACGCGAAAAGTCGAGGTCACGTGTCCATCGTCGGCGGCGGCATAGGCGGGATGGCGTTGGGCGTCGCGTTGCAACATCGAGGCATTCGGTTTACGATATTTGAAAAAGACGAAGAGTTTAAAGCGAGAAGGCAAGGGTACGGGTTAACCATGCAGAGGTACTCGGGGGCGTCGGCTTTAAAACAGTTAGGGTTGGAGTTGAATGGAGTTGGATCCGACGCGAACGTTGCGTTGCACAATAACGGGAAGGTATTGGGTGAGTACGGGCACTCGGTCGAGAAAAGGAAGGAACGAACGGCGACTGATTCAAACGCTGCAAATAGTAATAGTAAACACTTGCCAAGCGTGGCTCACTCGTTGAGGAACGTGCACATTCCGAGACAGGAATTACGGAAAATGCTGTTGGATGCGGTAGATCCAGAGAACATTCGGTGGGGAATGAAGTTCGATAGCGCCAAGGCGATTTTAGAAGACGGGGAAGACAACGACGACCCTCGCGTAGAAGTGACGTTCACGAACGGCGAAAAAGTACTCTCCGATTGTGTCGTCGGTGCGGATGGGTTGTTCAGTCGCGTTCGCGCGCACAAGTTCGACAACCTCGACGCCATTCACGAAGGTTTGAACTACCTCGATTGTCTCGTCGTCCTCGGTATTTGCCACGGCATGGACCACGAGTTGTGTAAAAACAAAGCGTTCCAAATTCTCGACGGGCACAATCGTTTGTTTTGCATGCCTTTTTCGACGAACGAGATTGCGGAAGATATATTAGGCTACAAAAACGACGTCGACCCAACGTACACGAACATCCCCCATGCGATGATGTGGCAACTTTCGTTCCCGTGCGAGTACGACGAAGCCGTGGAGCTTTCAAAAGATCGCGAAAAATTATTGGAAGAATCTCGAAAGCGATGCGAAAGTTGGTGCGAGCCCGCGCACACGTTGTTGAAATCAACGAGGAGTGAGAACATGTCCGGTTACCCGGCGTTTGATATGCTCATTGAAGACGAAGTCATGTTTCGAAACGGTAGGAAGAAAGACTCGTTGGATAAAGAAGCATCAACCGTGGATGCACTCACCACGCTTCTAGGAGATGCAGCACACCCCATGTCACCTTTTAAAGGTCAAGGCGCTAATCAGGCGTTGGTGGATGCCTTAAATCTCGCCCGAGCGCTTTCTAGAGCGCCTAAATTTCTCTTACCTGGCGAACGCACCAACGGCACGCCGCCTAAAGTCGCCAACACGAAAGAGGCGTTAGTTATAGCAGAAGATGCGATGTTGAAACGGTCGCGAGGGAAAGTAGAAGGTTCGAGAATCGCCGCAAAATACTTACACAGCGAAGCGGCGTTAGCAGAAGGTGATTTCGTGAGAGCGAACGTAGCAGTATCCGCCGCCGCCGGTGAAGTTTATGATGGAAGGAACGGTTAAGTAGTAATATATTATTTCTCTTTAGAAGAGATGAATTATTAATGAAAAACAACAACACATAAAACGTAGCATATTAGTATAGACTTAGAGCGCCTTCTTCGCACTTCTCGTACGACTAGACCTTCTCTTTTCGACTGGTTTTTGTCCCATTTTGTGTAAAAACTTGAACATCTTCACCGTGATCGGAAACAAACCAAAGATACCCGGGTGACCGTGGTACGGCACGCCGGCCTTCTCGCACTCCTCTTTCACAATCGGCACTAATTTTGGATACAAATTGTGCGCCATCCCTGGGAACAAATGGTGTTCGATCTGTAAGTTCAACCCACCGGATAAGAACGACCAGACCGATTCGCCCCAACTTGCGCTCGTGCGGATTTGCCACTCCGCCCAATCGTTTTGAGCTCTTTTCGGCAATGCCGCCGGAGTTAAACCGTCCAAATTGTGCGAGACGATGAAAAACCAGCACAGAATAAAAGAGCCAAACGTAGAATACGCGACGAGTGGTAAAATGCACGCCTTGACGCCAAAGTTGTACATCGGCAACGCGAATTTCAATCCGTAGTGCAAAGCTCTGCCCAAGTAAAACAATGCCACTTCGTGCTTCATCAGACCTAAATACTCCACTCCAGGGCTCGACTTTGTGATCACCACGTTCACAAAATCCCCGGATTGCGCGGCTAAATACAAAAACGGCCACGCGAAGACCGAGTAAAACGCCTGATACTTGTGAAACCACTTCCATTCCAAGCTTTCGTCCAATCGCATGAGAGGATAGGACGTGTACACATCTTGGTCTCTCGTCGCTTCGTTACAGTAGGAATGGTGCGAAACCATGTGGTGGTATCTCCACTCGATGGAACTCTTACCTAAAATCACGTCGCACCCGAACCAACCCCAAACAGCATTCACAAAACCGGATTGCGTCAACCCGCCGTGATTAGCGGTGTGTTGCAACCCGGTGCCGCTCCAATACGCCGCGAAGCCTAAAAACATGCCGGTCAAAACCGTCGGGTTTGCATTGAACATGTACAAAGCCACAGCGTAGCACAAAATGACGCAGAACGCGTCGAATTTCACCCCACCCGCACCTCTCGCTTTCCTACCGCTTCTCTTCGCGCGCGGCTCCACCACTTCCTCTCTTACTCTCTTCTGAATCGTTTTATACAAACTCGAATCGAGTGGTTTCGGAAAGGTTTCATCCGGGCACCAACTCTCTTCCACGTTCACGGTCGGCAGCGTCTTCAGAACTTTCTCCACGATTTCCGAGCGCAAGTGGTGCGATTCGAACAAAATCGTCGCGTCTCTCCCGTGCGCCAGCATCAAAAGTTGACTGCCGCCGGGATGACGTTTCGCGAAATCGGTGATGTCGTACGTTTTTCCCCGGATTTGCGTGTACTTTCTCCCCGGAATGAGTTCATCGAAAGACGACGGAGAAGCCATCATCGGCGCGACGTCGTCCTCGACGGCGACTTTTTTGCGCGAGGAGGAAGAGGATCTCGTCCTCGTCGCGTTTTCGGCGCCTTTCCCCATTTTTAGTATGTGGTTTTTTTTCCTTCAGGGACAGGACAGCGCGGGGACGACGACCGCAAATTGACACAAATCAAAAAATCAGAGAGAAATGAGAGATGCAGAGATCCAAATCGAGAAGTGTGCGTTTTGAGGGGAAAAATGAATCGTGAAGCTTCCTTCAAGCACGTCTCTCTCAAATTTTTGTCGGTACTAATACTACGTGCGATAGTTTACAATGATGCATGTGTGCGTGTTTCTCTCTCTCTCTCTCTCTCTCTCTCTCTCTCTCTTTCTCCGGTCTCTACTTTTAAGCCGCGCTTTTGTTTCTGTTAATCTCCTCGAACACGTTTTGCAACCACTTTGATTTACTCGCGTCCTGTTCCAACTCCGTTTTGAGCTTCTTGACGCGCTCGATGACCTCGCGCGGCTCGAGTTGAGGTAACGGGATGTTTTTGAAATCGTTGAGGAATTGCATGGCGCGTTTGCGACCGTACGTAGCGTCCGCATCATCGCCGTCAATGTTGTTGTTAGTAGTGGCGTTTTCTTTGTCGTTGCTTTTCGCGGAGTGAGTGCCGCCGTTTTCTAACTCTTCGGCGCACTTGCGCGCGTCTTCCAAAGCCTCGGCCGGGAAGCCCGAAAACTCGGCGCAGTGAATGCCGAAGGACTGGTCGCACGCGCCTTCTTCTAATGCGTATAACATCGCAATTTTCTTACTCGCGACGTCGATTTTCGCGGAAACGTGGAAGTTCTTTACGCCAGTCTCGCCTTTTAATTCGGTCAACTCATGGAAGTGCGTGGCGAACAAACACGGGGCTTTGACTTCGTTCGCCAAGTGCTCGGCAATGCCCCAGGCTAAACCGAACCCATCGTAAGTTGATGTGCCACGACCCAACTCGTCGATTATAACCAACGACTTTTCCGTAGCTGAACGCAATATAGACGCGGATTCGAGCATTTCTGCCATGAACGTGGAAACGCCGCGTAATTGAAAATCTCCGGCGCCGATGCGACAGAATATCGCATCCCGCACCGGGATGATTGCTTTTGAACACGGAACGAACGACCCAACTTGCGCCAACAAAACGTTCACGCCGACTTGGCGAATAAACGTAGATTTACCACCCATGTTCGGACCGGTGATGATTTGAAACCAACTCTCGCCTTTGGTCATTTTACACGAGTTTTGAACAAACTCGCCGCAGGATTCTTGCACCTCCACGAGCGGGTGTCTCGAATCGAGCAGCACGAGCTCTTTCTCGTCTGCGTTGGTCATTTGCGGTCTCACATACGGCGTCGGCGCGTTTTGAGCAACTTCGGCAAACGCGCACAATACGTCCAGCTCGGCCATTACGGACGACGCTTTCAAAAAGATATCGACGAAAGAAACCGCCACGTCCAAGACGCGTTGGACCAAATGTTTCTGCTTCGCCTCGTACGTCCGATCGATTTCTAACCTCTTTTGACTCAACGCGCGTAATTTTTTATTCGTAAACTTTGAACCATCTTTTTTTGCCTCTAAGATTTGAAACTGAGCGGATTTCGATAACTTTGATCGCGCCGCGGTTTCGTCCTTTTTCGTCAATCGAAAAAAATACCCGTGTTGATTGTTCTTTTCCAATTTTAACTGCTTGTCTCTCTCCATCGACAAATCGTCCGCGGCTTCTTGCCACACGACGTTGATCTCCTCCTCCGTGGATTTCTTTTGTTGCTCTAAGAGACCTAACGTGTCGTCAAACTCGGCAGAAATGACGTATTCGTCTGGAATCTTGTTCAAATCCACCGCGTGTTCGATTAAAGCTTCAAATTTGCCCAACTTTTCCTCTTCCACGCACTCTTTCAACGGCGAGATGTATTTGGAGATGAACAGCGCTTTCCTCGCCTCGTCGGAAAACGGAATGCGCTCTAAACAATCGATCGCGTGCGGAATCGCGCTCGACGCTTGGTATAATTTACACAAATCCATCAGCGTCGTTTTCTTCTTCTCCAACTTTCTCGCCAAGCGCTCGACGTCTGGCAAGGACTTCAGGTGCGCGTTTCGTAAGGAGTCTCTCAAAGCGCTTTCCTCGGAGAACGTTTCCACGACGTCGTGTCTTTCTGAAATCTTCTCCACGGAAACTAACGGTTGTTTCAACCATCTGTACAACACTCTCTTCCCCATCGGCGACGTGCATCGATTGAGCAAGTTGTACAAAGAGAACCCTCCGCCACTCCCTTTCCCGGCGGTTTCCCCGAACGACCTGTCGCCACCGTTGCTTGGCAACACGTTTAGCGCTTTCAAAGCCGCCGCGTCCAATCGAACGTGCGCTCCGTTGTCGAACAACTCCAATTCGCACCGTCCGTGGTTTTGCGCGTCGTTGCCGATATCCGCGAATTTCATCACCGCGTGCAAACACTGCACGGCTAACGGCAAATCCAAAACGTTTCTGTGCGCTTGCACGTTGTCACCACTTTTTAACAATCTCTTCAAATCGTCCTCCACGTCGTCCGATCGGAAATATTCGCTGTTTGCTTTTGGAGTCCGCATGGCGTCGCATCTATCGATCACGTCTGCGATTCTCTTCGCGTCCGCCGTCATCGCCCCTCCGTTCGTTTTATCGATTTCATTCGGCACAATCACCTCCCTGGCGTTAATCTGCGCTAAAATAGACTCCAACTGTCCCAACCGTTCCTCGTCCGAGAATTCCAACGCTTTTAACGTCCTCGTCGAGTACTCAAAAAACGCCAACCCGATGCGTCTTTGTTCTTGTTTCAAAACGCACTTCACCGCGCACACGATTGGCAACGAATCCGTATCCGCGTTGTTGTTATTCATATTGTTATTCGCGTCAAAGTTCTCTTTGCTCCCAGCGCCGCCGTCGAACAAAATATCCTCAAACTCCAACACGTTCCCCGGGCTTCCTTTTTTCGTCAACTTGAAATCCTTCGACGACGCGCCTCGTTCGCTCTCGTACACCTCCACCGTCCTCTCTCTCGCGTGCAACAACACGTCTCTCAAAATCGTTTCGAATAAGTTTTGGTTGATATTCACGGACGGCAAGACGAATTCTTTTCCCGTTGAAGGACTACTGCTCTCTTTATAATACTTCACCACGGTGGTCGTCTTATAAAATCGTCGCGCGACGTACATCGCGTCGTCGCCGTGCGCGGACCACCCGTCCGTCTTGCGGTTGAAAAATCTCAGCGGCGTTCTCTCCTCCTCCTCCTCTTCTCGCACATCGTTTGTATTCATCTTTTTGTCGACGAAAGTCGTCCGGTAAAAGTGGACGAAACCAGACGCGTCTGGAACGACGTTCTTCGCGTCGTTCGCGTTCCCCGCGTTCCCGTTGTTGGCGTCGTCCATTTCTTCTTCTTCTTCTTCTTCTTCTTCTCGTCGCGCGCTTTCCTTTTTGCGTTTCCTCTTCTTCTTCGTTTTCTCTTTTTTGAATTTTTCTCTCTCTGCCAGTCTGCGGTGTCTGCTCGTTTTCTTCACTTTTTTTTTTTCGCTTTCGCTTCTCTCCTTTTCAGACGCAAACAAAGCTCTTTGTTGGGGGTGAGAGAATAAAAAAAATGCGAAGAGAAGAAGAGGACGAAGAGCGAGGAGCTTTTCAGGCTTTATTAGCGGAAGAGGAAGAAGAAGAAGCAGAGCGAGAGCGGGAAGAAGAAGAAGAAGAGGTTTGCGACGCCTGACCCGCGGAGTCTCCGTCTTCGACTCCGTCCTCGTCCTCCAACATGACCTCCTCCTCCTCCTCCTCCTCTTTGGCGACCGTTATTTTCACCATCTTGTTTAGTTTCCCGGCGATCGTCGGTTCGTGATGTTGGCCTTTGCTCGTGGCGGGTTTGTTCGGCACAGTCGCGACGCAGGCATCGAAAACGATGGCGCATTCGATCAGTTTTGGTGTTAACTTAGCGGTGACGACGAATATGTTACAGTTCGTTTGGCGCAACGAAAACGAGAAGAGGAAGGAGAAGAGGACGAGTCGGAGGAGGCCGGTTTTATTCGTCTTCCTCTCGATTCCTTTGATCATGCTGGATAACGTGAGACACGTGTTGCAAGACGGTGATATGGTCGGGGACTGGAGTTCGATGTATCGAGACAGGTGTTATCATCGCGACTTTAGGTGCTTATCGTTGGTCGGTTGGATTTGCCAACTCGCGACCGTTTTTGGCTTCGGTTTGCTTTTGTTAGGGGTGTTGTCTTCTAGCGGAGCGTGGGTCAAGGTAACACGACGGTTTAGGGAGTTGAGAGGGAGTTCTACCGCCGCGTAATGAACGTGATGATACGGAACGCGATGTTTCATGAAAGTGTGTTGTGAAGTCGACGCGGAGAAGTGCACGCCGTGGATTCCGCGAAGACTGATAATATCGTGAAACGAGCTGTTTTGTTTTTCAATCTCGAGCAGGCGCAAAGGTACACTCATATCTAATTATGTATGATTGCGCGTGTTGTATATTATTACTATGACTATTATTTCTATCATTCAGTGTTTCTCTCTATGTTCTAGTATCTTTATGCGTGCGTTCTATATTTTTTCCCCCTCCTAAAAATAATGTCCCACATCATCACGAAGACTTGTGTCTTTTTGACATCTCCTCGGCTGGAGTCGCGGTAACTTCTTCATCGTCGTCGTCGTCGCCATCCCAAACGATGTTGTTCTGCTTCTCGCCGATGCCATTATTATTCTCGCTGGGTAAACCAGCGGGCGGTCGATAAGAACCACCTTCCGTTGTTTGGCTCGGCGGCACAACCGACCCAGGCGTTTGCGGAGGATTGTGACTCGTCGTCATCCTTCGAGCTGCCTCGTCTTCTTTTCGTTTCTCTTCATCTTCATCTTCATCTTCGTCTTCTTCATCCGGCAACATCGCCGCCAACACCATCTCAGCGTCAAAATCAAATTGTGGTATGCCTCCTCTCGGTATCTCCATGTGGTGCATTTGTTGTTCGGACGAGGCGTAATGCCCTCCGGTAAACTCCCTCGTCGGCCTCAACGATACCGGATCGCCGTCTTTATCGCACGACATCAACACTTCTTGTTCGATCGACTCGCACAGTTTAACCATCGCCAAAGTATCTTTCAAATTAATTGTCACTTTTACGAACTCTTTATCGTACTGTCTGTTCTCGTACCTCAGAATTGCTTCCTCGTTCGCGTCTAAATGTACCGTAGTTTGCAACTGTTGAAACGGTCCGCCGGCCATGTGCTGTTCGGCTTTTTTATCTACGTAAGAAGATATTTCCACGCACTTTTTCGCCTTGCGCTGTAGTTGCTTGGAGAAGCTCCCAGTACCACCACCACTTCCTCCTCCTCCGCGAGATTGCTTGCTACTAAACGCGTTCACGGTCCCCGTCGCGTCCGACCCGTCGCCTTCCCACTCTCCGTTGTAAAACGTAAACGTCACGTCTTGTTGCGTGCCGACGTTGAAGTGACTTCCTAAAAACTTCCCTAAACTTCTAGCTTTAAATACGATCTGAACGAGCATAGAATCGCTATCCACCTCTGCCGCTAAGTGTTCAGCATCCTGTATCGCGTAAATCTTATACGTCTTTTGTTGTTGATGCTGATATCCTCCTCCGCCGCCTCCCCCGGTGCACACAATCTCCACTTTTTCTCCGTTGCTTTCTTTCATTTTTATACGCACTCGATCGACTCGATTCGATCGCAGGCATCCCAACACGTGCTTCGCCAACAACGCCATTTGCACTCCCGTCACCACCACACCATCTTCTGCTCCTTCTTCCCCGTCGTTATTCGTAACGACGCTCGTATTCGCGCACTCGTACCCATCGAACGCGTTCGTCCTCAAAATGCAACTCAAAAACGCCGAGTGATTTTGATTCACCGCTTTGATTCGTAAACCGGACGTCGGGTGCGCTTCGATTAAAACTTCCGGGGAAATTTTCGCGCAACATCCGAGCGTTTTGAATAAATATTTCAGCGGTAAGGAGGAGAGAGTCGCGGAGAACGCGTTGTTGGTGTTGTTGCGCGCGGCAGCGTTCTCCATTTTTTTCGTTTGTTGTTTGGTTGCGTTGTGTTTTTTCTCTTTTCCTTTTTTTTTCAAAAATATTTTAGGGTTTCAGACAAAAAATTCTCCGGGAAAAGAAAACGGGGAACAAACAATTCAAAAACAAATTCAATTCCGCGCGTCGTCAAAGTTAAACTACCTACTTTAGAAACGCCGATCCGAAGTGAATAATAATAAATCTGGAATCGTCGTCATGGCGAAGAAGCATCGAAGCGCGACTTCTGCTTTATTCAAGAAACGAGGTGGGATCAGCGCGAAAACGACGCAGCGAATGAAAAAGCTTTTCTTCTCTCGAGCGAAAAAAGCAACGGCGTTTCTGAAATCGAAAACGAAATTGCACTACGCGAGAGCGAAGGGAATGGCGGGACGAGTGTACAGATCGAAGCGCATTCGACGCTACGTGACGACAGCGAGAGTGTACGCGACAGAAACTGGGAAGAAAACGATCCAAGCGGCGAAAGATGCGAAGGAAAAGACGGTGAGTTTCGCGAGCGAGAAAACGATGCAAATTTGGAGAAGTTTCGATGTCGAGTTTTTGTTCAGATGCGCGATGACGATTTTGATTTGCTACTTGAGTTTGTACGCGATGAGCAACGCGAGAAATCGAGAGGAAAACAGCGCTATAAAGGCGCTCGTCGCGTTCGTTTCGGCTGCGTATTTGTCCGTAAGGTATAAATTCGTGTCGGAGGAATACGTCGACATGGGCGCAAATGCGCTTAAAAAAGTGCCCACGTACACGGCGTGGATGCGAAAATACGCGAGAAAGATGGCAAAATCGTACATAGATCCGAAAATGTTGAAGAAGATGGATAAGTTTGTGAAAGTTCATTCGTTCGAGGTGAAAATTGGCTTGTGCGTGTTGTTCTTCGTCGGATGGTGGTTTCTCTCTGCATTCGTCTTTGGAAAAGAGAGGACAAACAAGAACAAACCGAATTCTCCCGTGAGCAATAACAAAAAGGAGAAGAAAAAACGCGTCAAGGGACCGATTGAAGTCAACGTAGCGCTAGTGACGGGTGCCTCTGGTAACGTCGGCTCGAAAATTCTCAGTCAAATGCGTAAGAAGTACCCGGACTATATCATCTACGGCACGTCGCGATCGGGATCGGTGGATTTCAAAGCCGGCAACGCATTGCAATCGATGTTTGACATGATGTCACCAAACTCGAAAAATGTCGCATCGACGTCGTTGGTGAACGTGCCTTTGTGTTGTTCGAACATCAACGAAGTCCCGCCTTTATTGCGAATGGACGTAACCGACAACGACTCGGTGAACGCGGTGCGTGATGCCATCATCGCCAGGCACGGGAAAGGAAGTTTGAGAATCTTGGTCAATAATGCGGGCATCAGTGCGGCGTCGTTAGCGATGAACACTCCTATCGATATGGCCAAAAAGGTGCTCGAGACGAACTACTTCGGTGTGCTGCGCGTAGTCGCCGCGTTCTACCCGGAAGCTATTCCGAAACACCAAAATGCTACCATCGTGAACGTGGGATCCATCGCCGGGAGAATCGGCATTCCGTACCAAAGCGCGTATTCGAGCTCAAAAGCCGCCGTGGAAGTGTACACAGACGCTTTGCGAATGGAATCCAAACGCGACGGCGTTCGCGCATGCTTAATTGAACCGGGAGATTTACAACCGGGTATGGAATGCGAGCACGCGCCGGAGATTGAAACAGACGAGGTTGCGAAGAGAGCGGTGAACATCATGCGCTCGGACGAGAAGAATGGGTCGAATCCGATGAAAGTGGCGTACGCTGTGTGCAAAGCAGCGAGACCGTGGCGAACGCCGGGTGCGAGAATTTTGGTCGGCCCAGACGCGTGGTTAGTTGAGTTTTGCACGAGCTATTTGTGGAAGTCCGTGCAAGAGATGTTTTTAGCCGCGCATTATAGAATTCCGCCTCGACACAACTCCTTGTGGCGATTCGTCGTGTGAGAAGAGTAGGGAGACGAAGGAGTAAAAGCTCATTTGCTATTGTAATGGTATTAATTGTTGCGTAATATATTTATCACTTTTATTGATTAATCGTTGTTCATGACGTCGGCTAACATTTTCTCTCTCTCGGCCAGTGACTTCGGAACTTTCTTCGCTTTGTTCCTTCTCACGTGTCCTGGCTTGATGCGTTTTCTGACCTTCTCGGTCGCCAGTTTCGACATCTCGTCCGAACTCAACTGCGGTTGTAAACCCAATTTGGCAGCTTCGGAACCCATCGCCGCGGACATTTGCTGCATCTTCACTCGCATACCGCCAAACATAACAATCAACTCGGCTAAATCTTCCTCCGTTTTCCCCGCCCCTTTGACGATTCTTCTTCTTCTACTTTCCGCCGAACTCGAGGCGACTAACATATCCGGATATTTTCTCTCTTCCGGCGTCATAGACATGATCAACGATTTCGCAACTTTAAACGACTTTTCCGCCTCTTGCATTTCTTTATCCGATAGCTTGTTCGCGCCAGGAATCATCTTCATGAGTTGCGACATGGATCCCATGTCCCCCATCATCTCCATGTTTTTCAAAAAGTCGTCGAAATCGAACGTCGCTTTCATAATTTTTTCCTTCATTTTTTCCGCGTCCGCTTGTTTCACCGCTTCTTGCGCTTTTTCTACGAACGACACGACGTCGCCCATACCTAAGATTCTGCTTGTCATTCTTTCCGGGTAGAACGGGTCTAACGCGTCCATCTTCTCGCCAACTCCAGTAAACTTGATAGGTTTACCGCTCACTTCTCTCACCGATAGAGCGGCACCACCTCTGGTATCCCCATCCAACTTGGTTAAAATTGCACCGGTAATATCGATGGCATCTGCGAACGATTTCGTCAACGTCGCCGCTTCTTGACCAGTCATCGCGTCCACAACCAATAACGTCTCGTCCGCTTGCGTGCTCACTTTCGTAGCGATCAACTCGTTCATCAACTCCTCGTCGATGTTCAATCTCCCCGCGGTATCGACGATAACCACATCGATATCACCTCTTTTCTTCGCCTCTGCCACGCCGTTCGCGGCAATCGTCGGCGGCGACGCGTTCGCGCCTTCGTCGTACACCGGCACGTTCAAATCGCTGCCTAACTTTTTCAACTGGTCTATCGCCGCCGGTCTGTACACATCCGTCGCTACTAGTAAGCAAGTCTTATTTTGTTTCTTCAAACTCAGCGCCAGTTTCCCACACGCCGTCGTCTTCCCGACACCTTGTAAACCCGCCATCAAAATGACCGTCGGCCCGTTCCCTTCTTCGCGAAAGTTGATCCCTTCGGCGCCGACGCCGCCCATCAAAGCGCACAACTCGTCCGCGACTAGTTTCACCAACTCTTGGCTCGGTTCGACGCCTTTGGTCACTTTTACCCCGGGAGCTCTCTCTTCCACCCGTTTAATAAATCTTCTCACCACCGGTAAGCTCACGTCCGCTTCCAACAGAGCTCTTCTGACGTCTTTCAAAGGCGCTTTGATATTTTCCGGCGATAAATCCGCCACGCCTTTCATTTTCGCCCACGCCTGGTCCAAAGTCGCGGACAAGTTGTTGAACGCGTCCGCTCTGACGATTAAACTCGAAGATCTGCCGTTCTTCCCTCTCCGTCCGGAGAGAAGCGAACGTCCGTTGTCGTCGCTCTTCCTCCCCGCAGCACCAGCAGCACCAGCAGCACCAAATCGCGGGGAAATCGACCAAGAGAAGGAGATTCTTTTTCTCATCACCGTCGACGCGGTAGCGCTGCTAGCAGCAGCAGCAGCAGTAGCACCGCGAGCGCTCGTCG